>Ga0182021_10002600_pt1 | contig 21081 bp, 20 predicted proteins | sample 612E3MmetaG_FD_120493 | JGI IMG/M metagenome (GOLD analysis project Ga0182021, IMG submission 120493) | Permafrost microbial communities from Stordalen Mire, Sweden - 612E3M metaG (Illumina Assembly) | ecosystem: Environmental > Terrestrial > Soil > Wetlands > Permafrost | place: Sweden... | reverse complement strand
TGAATATCTTTTTCACTTCCTGGTATTTCATATTCGATCGTCTTCAAAACACTTGTTATCATGTCAAAAAGATTTAATCTTCTTTCAATCGCAATCCAAAAATGATTTTCTTGAAACGGTGCAGGTACATCCAACCTTGGTGCATAGAAACTGATATAGATCGAATTACCCTGAACAGTATTATGTTCTTCTTCCAACGGTCTTCTAAAGAAAATATTTATTTCCTTACTTTCGATCTCGGCAATCTTAAAAATTAAATCCATAACATTTCTTGTTTTTCTGCGTGCAGGTATATCTGGTGCTCTATAACGTGATATTCTAATTCCTAAGATTAATACGATCATTGTAATAATAAACCATAGTGTTGTTCCGTATGGTCTGGCAATCATTATATAAATCAATGTGCTTACTAAAACAAAAAAGAGAATAAGAGTACCAACTTTTGAAGTATGATAAGTAATTTCCTTAGTCCCTTTAGAATAGCGATACTTTAATAGACTTCCTGTATTTATAGCAAAACTTGCAACAAGACCTACTGCATACATTTCTGCAAGGACTGCCTGGCTGCCGCTTGTAATTACTAAAATTATACTATAAAAAATTGCATTGAAGATATGAATTCTGTACAAAGATTGATTCTTGTTTGCGTGAATTAACCAGCTGAAGTGATATTTCTCTGCAACTTTTTCAATTAATTCAGCAGAAGCAACCATAGCAGTATTAACAGCCATGATCAATGTAACACTTGCAAGAACACCTACAATGATACCAAAAAAGTTCCCGTTCACTTTTGATGCAAATGTTGGAATCAAGTCGGTCTCATGACCACTTAAATTTATACCTGATGATAAAGCAAATAATGCAATAAGAGGTGTAACAATTCCTACAGTTACAGCTAAGAAGAGATATGCTTTGCGTATTTGTTTCCAATCTTTAACAAGCGAAGCGGTTTGTAAAACAGATTCAATTCCGGAATAAGCAAGGATACAACTGCCTATACCAATTATTAAGTTTCTATATGCGATGAAAGGATTTATTCCTAAAAAATCTCCGGTAAAAGAATGAAAACTATTTCCGATTATCGCAACAGAATTTGAATCTAAATTTGCTGCTCCTCCCACCAATAAATTCACTAAAACAAAAGCTGCAAATACAAAAATTAGGAAAGTGAACCTAGCGTTTTCTTTTATCCCAATGATATTAAGTCCCGTTATCAATCCGATAACACCAAACTTCAAAAAGAATCTAATCTCGGGGCCTATCCCAAGGAAATAAGTACCATTCTCAACTGCACTCACTGTTGAGATCGTTGCCGTTAGAATGTAATCAACTAGTATTGATGAAATAGCAACAAAAGAAAATGTTGGACCAAGAACTAAATATGAAAAAGAATAAACTCCTCCGCCGCGAATATTATTTTTTTCAAGGATCTCTCCAATTTCCACCATTCGGGTAGAAAGAAATCGAATTAGTACAGAGGTTAGTGCAATGTAAAAAATTGCTTTGATGCCAATAAAACGGAAAGCTTCAAACGGGGCATAATAAATTGATGTTAATTCGTCCATCAAAGTAATTATACCGACAGCCAGCCAAGTTAACATCCACTTGCCGTTATAGAGAAAAGAGAGGAATTCCTTTTTGCGGGTGATATAAACGAAAGCGGCAACCAACGCAAGGTTGGCAACTATAAATGAAATTGTTTCCATTGATGTTACTAAATTGTAAGTGGTAACTTAACAAATTTTCTCAGTATGCAATAATTATTATTTAAAATGAAATTAACATTTGAGTTTTACTCAAAAATATTTATTTTTACGCCGCAATTTAAGGCGGGCAGATAGCTCAGTCGGTAGAGCAAAGGACTGAAAATCCTTGTGTCGGCGGTTCAATTCCGTCTCTGCCCACAAAAAAAGGGATGATTATTCATCCCTTTTATGTTTATATCCGGTTGAATCCTGCACTCTCTCTCTTTATATTTCAACTCTAAAATTCATGAGGAAAAATGCCGGCTACATCTATCACTACAACAAATTTTAATAATCTTAAACTATTTAAGCAAGGCAAAGTACGTGATGTGTATGAAGTAGGAAATTATTATCTGATCGTAGCAACTGACCGCCTTTCCGCTTTTGATGTGATAATGAACGAAGGAATTCCGGATAAAGGGAAAATATTAAATCGTATCTCTAAGTTCTGGTTCGATTTCACAAAGGAAATTATTCCTAATCATCTAATATCAATGAATGTGGATGAATATCCGTCGGAATGTTTACCTTACAAAGCGATTTTAAAAGATCGTTCCATGCTGGTTAAAAAAGCAGAACTAATTCCGATGGAGTGTATTGTCCGCGGATATATTACCGGATCGGGTCTGTTGGATTACAAAAAAACCGGAAAGATTTGCGGAATTAGATTACCAGAAGGATTAGTCGAGTCGGAAAAACTTCCTACACCACTTTTCACTCCTTCAACAAAAGCAGAAATTGGTTTGCATGATGAAAATATAACGGAACAAGAAGCCGAAAAAATTATTGGTAAAAATGCATTTCAATTTATTAAAAATGTAACAATAGAAATTTATACCAAAGCTGCAGAATTCGCTCTCACAAAAGGAATAATTATAGCTGATACCAAAATGGAATTTGGTTATTATGATGATAAAATAATTCTAATTGATGAATTACTAACACCGGACTCATCAAGATTCTGGCCATTAAATGAATATGAAAAGGGGAGATCTCAAAACAGTTTTGACAAACAATATGTAAGAGATTACCTTCTGTCAATCAAATTTAATAAGAAGCCGCCGGCTCCGTCTCTTCCGGAAGAAGTAATTATGAACACAAGTAAAAAATATCAAGAAGCTTTGTTTAAGTTAACCGGAGAATCTTTATAATAATGATTCCGGTACAGATAAAGGTTAAAGGGAAAAAATATTTATTTATAAAATGGAATGATGATACAGAAACGAGTATAAAACTCGCTAATCTAAGAAAGAATTGTCCGTGTGCGGTTTGTGTTTCTGAAAAAGATAATAACAGCAGCAAATACATTCCTATTTATTCTGATGAACAACTTTCTATAAAAGATATTCAAATGATTGGAAGCTATGCTGTTGGAATTGTGTGGGCTGATAAACACAATACCGGAATTTATGATTTCAATTATTTGAAAAAGATTTCTGATTCAATCAAACAAAACTGATCGCTAAAAATGGTTCTACCTAATCAATTAACTATTTTAAGAATTATACTTACTCCGGTATTTCTCATTCTCTTCCTTACCGGTGAACCAGTACTGATACAAATTTCATATCTGGTATTTCTTATTGCTGCAATTACAGATTGGTATGATGGTTGGCTTGCCCGAAAATTCAATTATATTACTGAGTGGGGAAAGTTTATGGATCCACTCGCTGATAAAATATTGACATCTACTGCTTTCATTGCTTTTGTAATAGTTGGAGTGCTTCCATTATGGATGGTTATGCTAATAATAATCCGGGATTTAGTAGTTACATTGATTCGGGTATACGCTGATTATCGCAATGTATCTTTTAGAACGACTCGCACTGCACAACTGAAAACTGTTTTACAAATGTTTTTCCTTTATTACATACTTTTAATATATACTTTAAATACTTTTGAAAAATTACATGTTGTTTATAAAAACTTATTATCCATCCTTTTGGATCCAGTCGGAATTTATATAGCGATGTTATTTATAACTCTATTTACTGTTATAACAGGCATCACTTATATATTAAGTAATCGTTTATTAATTAGGAAGTTGATCAAAGGTGAAAATTAATTTTGTAGAAAAACTTCTCGGTTCAGGTTTCTATTCCGGGTATATGGAGACAGCTTCCGGCACATGGGGAAGTTTTGCCGGTTTGATCATTTACTTAATCCCGGGTTTTGAAAATCCTTCTCTTATGATTTTCATGATCTCTCTTTTTATTTTGATCGGTGTACCAATCGCTACAAAGTTTGAATCCATTTATGGGAAAGATCCCAAAGAGTGTACAATTGATGAAATAGTTGGTATGTGGATTACCTTGCTGTTTCTTCCTAAAAAAATCTGGTGGATGATTTTGGCATTCTTAATTTGGCGTGTGTTAGATATCATTAAACCTTATCCGGCACGTAATTTAGAAAAAATTAAAGGCGGTTGGGGAATTATGCTGGATGATGTTATGGCTGGAATATATTCATTCATATTGATTCAACTTACGATTTATATTTTTAATTTAATCACAAAATAGATAGTAAAAAATGAAAGCTCACATTCTTACTATAGGTGATGAAATACTTATTGGTCAGGTAACAAATTCGAACGCCGCATACATTGGTGAAAAATTAACTCAAGCTCATGTTCATGTAAGCGGTTCAAGTGTAGTGGGTGATGATGAAGAAATTATTATAAATGAATTTAAAAGAGTATTAGAAAATAATGATGTTGTATTGGTTACGGGTGGATTAGGTCCTACCCATGATGATGTAACAAGGAAATGTGTTGTAGAATATTTTAAGTCCGAATTGATTGTTGATAACGAGGTTCTTTCAGATATAAAAAAATTCTTTGAAGTTAGGGGACGCATATTAACACCTACAAATGAAGATCAAGCGCGTGTTCCTAAGATATCAAAAACGATTCGTAATCCTTTAGGAACAGCACCGGGATATTGGATTGAAAAGCAAAATAAAGTATTTGTCTGTATGCCGGGCGTTCCTTATGAAATGAAAAATATGATAGATAGTTTCGTAATACGCAGACTTGCTGAGAGAATAGAAAAAGATAATTTTATATTAACAAAAAATTTATTATCGACTGGAATCCCTGAATCTATGCTTTATGATAAACTTGGAAATATTGATGAACTTTTAAAAGGAGCTAAGCTAGCATTTTTACCTAATCAGTTTGGTGTACGAATGAGATTGACAATTGTCGGTAAAAATGAAGAGACTACAGTAAATAAGTTAGATGAGATAGAACAAAAAATTCGTTCTTTAGTTGGAAAATATATTTATGGAACGGAAGACGATACATTAGAAAGTGTAGTATCCAAACTTTTTATTGACAGAGGATTGAAATTATCTATTGCAGAATCATGTACCGGCGGTTTAATAATGAACAGATTAACCAACATCAGCGGAAGCAGTAAATTTTTAGAACGGGGAATTGTTGCTTATAGCAATGCTGCAAAAGTTGAACTTCTTCATGTTGGTGAAGATACAATTCAGAGAAATGGCGCAGTTAGCTTAGAAGTTGCAAGACAAATGGCAGAAGGAGTTAAAGCAATCAGCGGTACGGATGTGGGTCTTTCCGTTACGGGAATTTTAGGTCCAACCGGTGCAGCAGCAGGCAAACTAATAGGATTGGTATTTATAGGATTCTGTAATGATAAAATTTGTACCGCAAAAGAATTTCATTTTGGGGATGACAGACTTCTCAATAAAGATAGAGCATCGCAAGCTGCTTTAGAGATGTTGAGAAGAAATCTTCTCGGTATTTCTTATGATGATTAGAACTTTTATAGCTCTGGAAATACCCGGGGATTCTTTAACTCAATTATCAAATATCATTAAAAATAAACTTGGTGAATTACAAAATTGTAAATGGGAGTCCAGGGAAAAACTACATCTCACTTTAAAATTTCTTGGTGATACTCAAAAAGAATTAATTGATACATATATTTCAGCAATCGAAAAAATTTCTAAGAAATATAATTCTTTGGATTTAAGTTTTAGTCGATTTGGCGTTTTTAGAAAAGAGAATAAACCAAAAATCTTTTGGGTAGGAATGAATGAAAATCGTAAGCTGAATGAATTGGTATCGGAAATAGAAACAACATTTTCGGGATTCGGATTTAATAAAGAAAACAGAAGATTTCAGCCGCATTTAACTTTATTAAGATTTAGAGGGTACGAAGATTCAGAAAAAATATTATCTTTGACTGAAGTAAATCTTCCCATAATAAAATTTACGTCAGACAAAATTACATTTTATGAAAGCAAACTATTACCGAATGCATCGGTTTATGGAGCGATAAAAAATTTTTATTTGAAAATCTAAGGAGGAAAAATGGCTGTAGATAAAGATGCCAGAATGAAAATTCTTGAAGAAACAATTGCCAATATTGATAAAACATACGGCAAAGGTACAATAATGAAATTAGGTGACGGTGTAATTAATGCTGTCGAATCAATTTCAACAGGCTCACTTTCATTAGATTTTGCTTTAGGAATTGGAGGAGTGCCGCGAGGAAGAATTATTGAAATTTACGGTCCCGAGTCATCGGGAAAAACTACATTATGTTTACATATAATTGCAGAAGCTCAAAAGACAGGCGGACTTGCAGCTTTCATAGATGCAGAACACGCAATGGATTTGAATTACGCAAAGCGATTGAACGTTGATACAAAAAATCTTCTCTTGTCACAACCGGATTTTGGTGAACAAGCATTGGAAATCGTTGATACATTAGTCCGCAGCAATGCACTTGATGTTATTGTGATTGACTCAGTAGCAGCTCTTGTACCACGTTCTGAGATTGAGGGAGATATGGGCGATCCTCAAATGGCAATGCAAGCCCGTTTAATGTCGCAAGCGTTACGTAAACTAACCGGCGCAATAAGCCGTTCCAAAACATGCGTGATCTTTACAAATCAATTAAGAATGAAGATCGGAATTATGTTTGGCAATCCGGAAACTACTACCGGCGGTAATGCGCTTAAGTTTTATGCTTCCGTAAGATTGGATATTAGAAGAATCGCTGCTATCAAAGACGGGCAGAATGTAATAGGAAATAGAACAAAAGTAAAAATAGTTAAAAGCAAAGTTGCACCACCTTTTAAGGAAGTTGAGTTTGATATTATCTACAATGAAGGAATAAGCAAAGCCGGAGAGATAATTGATTTGGCATCCGAGAAAAATCTTCTTAACAAAAGCGGTTCTTGGTTTACATACAAAGAAAATCGTTATCAAGGAAGGGATCAACTAAAAGCTAAAATGTTGGAAGACCCTGAACTTTTTGCTTCACTTGAAAAAGATGTTAAAGCTGCGATTGGAATGATAAAAGTTGAACCTACAAAACCTGTAAAAGAAAAAGAAGAAACGGAAACTAAGTCTAAGAAAAAATAGTAAATGATTATTACTGCACTGAAGCAAAAGGGTAATAATGTTCTGGTTTGTTTTGATGATGGAGAGTTTATCACTCTTGATTACAGAACTGTGACCGACAATGGTTTGCGTAAGAATGATCTGATTGATGATAAAAAAATCGAGTTTCTGATTTCCGCAAGTGAAATTCAAAAAGCAAAAGACTCTGCTTTTCGTTTTTTAGGTATGAGGCATCATTCAACATCCGAATTAAGAACTAAACTCGTAAAGAAAAAATATCCGAAGGATATTATTGAAAAAATTCTAATTGATCTTACCGACAAGAAATTACTTGATGATGAACAATTTGCCGAAGCATTTCTGGAAGAAAGATCTGTCAAAAAGAAAATTGGTATAAATAAACTCAAAGCTGAATTATTAAAGAAGGGGATCAACAGAAATATTATTGAAAAAACTTTATTAGGTGTTGATCATGAATTAAGTTATGAACAAGCGCTTGAATTGGCCAAACGGAAAATTGATTCTATCAGAAGAAAAGAAACAGATAAGAGAAAAATTAAAGCTAAATTATTTTCATCACTTAGTTCTCGCGGTTTTGAATCTGATCTAATAATGAAAGTATTGAACGAGATTGTTGACGATACTGATTAGTTTCTTACTAAGAAGTTAATTTTGTTCTCTATAACAGTTTTCCATATTTTTGTGACCAACTTTTAGGATACGAATGAACAAGTTTAAGGGATTAGATTATTTTAATATAGATAGTCTTTTATCAGAAGACGAAGTAATGGTGCGCAATACGGTTAGAGAATATGTTGATGAACAAATAATTCCCATCATAGAAAAACATTACCACGAAGAAAAATTTCCTTTTCATCTAATCAAAGAACTTGCAAAGCTTGGGTTATTCGGCATTACCCTACCGCAAAAGTATGGCTGTGCCGCAATGAATAATGTTGCTTATGGTTTAGTAATGCAGGAATTAGAAAGAGGAGATAGCGGTATTCGAAGTTTTGCATCAGTTCAAACTTCATTAGTTATGTATCCCATCTTCACATTCGGAAATGAAGAGCAAAAAAATTATTGGCTTCCTAAACTTGCATCCGGAGAAACAATAGGTTGCTTTGGTTTAACAGAACCGGATTTTGGTTCGAACCCAGGAGGAATGTTAACACGTGCTGAAAAAGTAGATGGTGGATACAAGCTTAACGGTTCAAAAATGTGGATAACAAACGGAACGATTGCTGATGTTGCCGTTGTCTGGGCAAAATTAGAAGGAAAAGTAAGGGGATTTTTAATTGAAAAAGGGATGAAAGGTTTTTCCGCACCAGAGATGAAAGGAAAACATTCTCTTAAAGCATCCGTCACTTCAGAATTGATATTGCAAGATGTTTTTGTCCCAGAGAAAAATTTATTGACAGGAACTAAAGGATTGAAATCGCCATTGATGTGTTTAAATCAAGCTCGTTACGGAATTGCCTGGGGCGTCGTTGGATCTATGATGGCTTGTTATGATGCAGCTTTGAACTATGCAAAGTCCCGTATCCAATTCAGCAAACCGATAGCAGCTTATCAATTGACACAAGAAAAATTAGTTTATATGTTAACTGAAGTAACAAAAGCGCAACTTCTTAATTTACAACTTGGACGCTTAAAAGATAAAAATGAATTAAAACACACACAAGTTTCTATGGCTAAAAGAAATAATTGTGAAAAAGCATTAGAGACTGCACGTATTGCTCGAGAAATTCTTGGAGCTAATGGAATACTTGATGAATATCCGGTTATGCGTCATTCGCAGAATTTAGAATCAGTAAAAACATACGAAGGCACTCACGAGATGCACACTTTGATAATTGGTGAGGATATAACCGGTTATGCTGCATTTGATTAAATTAGAGACCACCTTGTGTGGTTTTTTTGTAATAAGAAGAGGGAAACATGAATAAGAACAAAGTTGATTTTGAAGGGTTAACATTTGATGATATACTTCTTGTACCGGCACGGTCGAATGTTCTTCCACGTCAAACAGATATTTCTTCGTACTTGACAAGAGAAATAAAATTAAATATTCCTTTTCTTTCTGCGTCGATGGACACAGTGACAGAATCTCAAATGGCAATTGCAATGGCTGCCCAAGGCGGTATTGGAATAATTCATAAGAACATGTCTATTGAAAAGCAAGCTGATGAAGTTGATAAAGTTAAAAGATCAGAGAGCGGAATGATAGTAAATCCAATAACTCTAACTCCAGACCGAACGATTAGAGAAGCTGAACAGATAATGTCGAAATATCACATCTCAGGAATACCAGTTGTTGATGAAAAGGGAAGACTGGTTGGTATTCTCACTAATCGAGATTTACGATTTGAAAGAGAATCAAACAAACTTATTAGTCAATTAATGACAAAAGAGAATTTAATAACTGCACCGCTTGGAACAACATTGCATGAAGCAGAAAAAATATTACATAAGTATAGAATCGAAAAACTTCCTGTTGTTGATAAAAAAGGAATAATTAAAGGATTGATCACTTACAAAGACATAATGAAGAAAAAAACATTTCCTAATGCATGTAAAGATGATTTGGGACGGCTTCGTGTAGGTGCCGGTGTTGGTGTAACAAGTGATACATTAAAAAGAGTTGAAGCATTAGTATCTTCTAATGTAGACGTCATTGTGCTTGATACAGCACACGGACATTCGGAAGGGGTATTGAAAACAGTGAAAGAGATTCGGAAAAAATATAAAAACTTACAGCTGGTTGCTGGAAATATTGTTACAAAAGATGCAGCACTTGAATTAGTTTCTTGTGGAGTTAATGCGGTTAAAGTAGGAATCGGAGCTGGTTCTATTTGTACTACACGAGTTATAGCAGGAGTTGGAGTTCCACAAATAAGTGCTGTTATAGAAGTAGCTAAAGCTTTAAAAGGAAAAAATATTCCGGTAATTTCAGATGGTGGAATTAAACAAACGGGAGATGTAGCCAAGGCAATTGCAGCCGGTGCAGATACAGTAATGATGGGTGGGATGCTTGCCGGTGTAGAAGAAACACCTGGAGAAAAAGTTTTATTTGAAGGAAGAAGTTTTAAAGTTTATAGAGGAATGGGTTCATTAAGTGCTATGAAGCAGGGCAGCAGCGATCGTTATTTTCAGGATGTTGAAGCGGATATTAAAAAGCTTGTTCCTGAAGGAATTGAAGGTCGTGTTCCTTATAAAGGTTTGCTTGCAGATACTATTTATCAATTTATCGGTGGATTGCGAGCAGCAATGGGTTATTGCGGAGCTAAAACAATAAATGATTTGAAATCTAAATCAAAGTTTGTAAAAATATCTAATGCCGGATTACGCGAAAGTCATCCGCACGATGTTTTAATAACTGAAGAAGCTCCGAATTATCAGATGACTAAGAAAAATCAGTATTAATATTTTTATTAATCTGATTAAATGAATAAAATATTTAGCTACTAATGTTTATTACTCATAAATAATATATCGAATATGTTCAAAGTATTAGTTATTGCTTATTACTATCCTCCGCTTGGATTAAGTGGCGTTCAACGCACACTTAAATTCACAAAATATATGAGCAAGTTTAATTGGCAGCCTACAGTCATTACAACGGGAAATGTAGCATACTATGCTCATGATTTTTATTTATTGAAAGAAGCTGAGAGCGCTGGTGTAAATATTATTCGCACAGAAGCTTTTGATATTAATACAATTATCGGGAAACAATATCAAACTGTTACTATGCCTAAAGAATTTATTCGAAAGATATTTTCAAGGATTAGTAAAACAATATTTATTCCTGATAATAAAAAATCTTGGGCTAGAAAAGCGTATAAAATTGCCAAAGAGCTTCTTCAAAAAGAAAAATATGAAGTAATTTATGTGACGATTCCACCTTTTTCAAGTTTTGTTTATGCTGCTAAACTCAAAAAAGAATTTGGTATTCCTCTATTTGTGGATTATCGTGATCTATGGTTCGGCAATCATTTTGCATTTTATCCAACATTGTATCATCGCTATAGACATAAAAAATTGGAATATAAATCACTACGATTAGCCGATAAAGTTGTTGTAATTAATCGTAAAATAAAAGAGAAACTTCTATTGACTTACCCTTTTCTTTCATTTAAGGATGTAATGATTATACCACATGGATTTGATCCTGCTGATTTTGATTATCATGAAGATAGGATTGAGCAATCACCAAAGATGCGTTTAACTTATGCAGGAATATTTTATGAGAATATAACTCCAGAATATTTTCTAAAAGCTTTTAAGCAATTATCTATTGAAAGACCGGATATTGCAGCAAATATAGAATTAGAATTTATTGGCCATCTTCGGAAAGAAAATAAAAAGCTTATCTCAGAACTTGGTATTAGCGAATTTGTACTAGATCATGGATATCTTGACCATAATGAAACTGTTAAAAGATTAAAGGCTAGTGATGTTTTATGGATGATGATTGGAAATATTAAGAATGCAGATACAATTTCAACAAGTAAACTATATGAGTATATAGGAACTGGTAAACCAATTCTTGGATGTGTTGTCGAAGGTACTGCTAAATCTGCCCTTCAAGAATATGGTGCATCTTTTATTACAAAACCTGATGATATACAGGAAATCAAAGACACAATAATATTGATTCATGAATTGTATCTAAAGAAAAATTTACCTACACCAAATAGGGATTTTATACGGAAACATGATAGAATAAAATTAACGGAAGAACTTACGAAGGCGTTTCAGTTTTATTTAAGGACGGAAGTATGAGAATTGTATTAATAGGGTCTGGAGGAAGAGAACATGCTTTAGCTATTAAAATAGCGGAGTGTAAAAGTTGTACGAAATTATTTATTATTCCTGGAAATTTAGGTACAAAACATGCTGGTGAAAATATTCCAATCGAGCAAGATGATTATCAGGAAATAATAAGTTTTTGTATGGAGCAGAAAATTGATCTTGTCGTTATTGGCCCTGAAAAACCTTTAATAGATGGTTTGACTGATAAACTTGTTGAAAATGGAATTAAAGTATTTGGTCCGACCAAAAAAGCTTCCAGAATAGAAGGGGAAAAATCCTTTGCTAAAAACTTAATGAGGGAATATAATATACCAACTGCGGCGTTTGAAGTATTCAATAAAGAAAATTATGAAGATGCTTTAATTTATCTACATAAAATAAGTTACCCGATTGTAATTAAAGCAGATGGTGTTGCCTCTGGGAAAGGTGTCATTATAGCTGAAAGTTTTGATGATGCTAATGAAGCGTTAAAAGAATGTTTTGTTAATTCTTCTTTTGGTCATTCAGGTGATAAAGTTGTTATTGAAGAATTTATGTCAGGACAAGAAGCTTCGATATTTGCAATTACAGATGGCTTCGACTTTGTTTTACTTCCAGCTGCCCAAGATCATAAACGAATTTTTGATGATGACAAAGGTAAAAATACAGGTGGAATGGGTGCGTATGCTCCGATTCCTTTTGTAAACGAAAAAAATCTTGAAGTAGTTGCAAAAGAAATTATAGAGCCAACGTTAAGAGCGATGAATGATAAGGGAAATCCTTATGTTGGTTGCCTTTATTGCGGATTAATGATGACTGATCAAGGACCGAAAGTAGTTGAGTTTAACTGTCGCTTTGGAGATCCTGAAACACAAGTTGTGTTACCATTACTAGATGGAGATTTTGTTGAACTGCTTTATTCTTCAGCTAATGGGAAAATAAACAAAGATTCGGTTAAATATAACGGAGGTACTTCGGTTTGTGTTGTTGCAGTGTCCAAAGGCTATCCAGATAAATTTGAAAAAGGTTTTGAGATTCACGGATTAGAACAAGTCCCAGAAAAAATAAAAATCTATCATGCTGGGACAAAATATGTAGATGGCAAGATATTGACCAACAGTGGAAGAGTGTTAAATATCACTTCATTCACGGAGAAGAATGATTTAATCGAAGCAAAAAGAATAGTTTATGATGCTATAGCTAAAATTCATTTCGATGGTATGTATTATAGAAAAGATATATCTGACAAAGCTTTCTTTTCTAAAGACTAAATCAACCCGGAGGCCAATTCATCTTTCGACCACCAAGAAGATGCATATGTAAATGGAATACTTCCTGTCCTGCATCTGCTCCGCAATTTAAGACTAGTCTAAATCCAGTCTCACTTACACCAAAATCTTTTGCAATCCTGTTCGCTGCTTCAAACAAAGAGCCAAGAAGAGCCAAGTGTTTGCTAGAATCAATATCTTTTGTCGTTTCAATTTCAGAGATTTTAGGAATGATCAGAACATGAACGGGTGCTTGAGGATTTATATCTTTGAATGCGAGAACTTTGTCATTCTCAAAAACAATATCTGCGGGTATTTCTTTGCGAATAATCTTGGAAAAAATTGTTTCACCCATGGCTAATCCTTTTCAATTTCATATTTCTTTAGTTTGTTATAGAGATGGCTTCGCTGAATACCAAGTATATCTGAAGTCTTACTAATATTCCAGCCATTTGCATTTAACTGTTTAATTATGAATGCCTTTTCAGCTTTCTCTTTGAACTCTTGAAAACTATTTGAGATATTTAATAAATCACCAACATTCGAATCTTGATTTGGTATGAACATGAGAATATCTTTTGCGTTTATATCAGTTTTAGGAATCATAATAACTATCCGCTCAATAACATTTCTAAGTTCACGGACATTTCCTTTCCATGGTAAAGATTGAAGGGTCGTTAAAGCGTCATCAGAATATTTCTTTTGAGTAAATTTATTTTTATCGCAAATAATTTTTGAGAAATGCTCTATAAGTAGAGGGATATCATCTTTACGTTCACGAAGTGGGGGGATATGTATCGGAATTACATTTAAGCGGTGATAAAGATCCTCGCGAAAATTTTCTTTTTTAATTTCTTCTTGCAAGTCCTTATTTGTAGCTGAAATGATTCGTACATTTACCTCAATCTTAGCATTTCCCCCAACACGTTCGATTTTTCCTTCCTCTATCGCGCGCAAAACTTTGGCTTGTACTTGCAGACTCATATCGCCGATTTCATCAAGAAATAAGTTGCCCCCGTCAGCTTGTTCAAATTTACCAATATGCTGTTTTACTGCACCGGTGAATGAACCTTTTTCATGACCAAATAATTCTGATTCGATAAGTTCATGATGAATCGCAGCACAATTCACTTCAATAAATTCTTTATTCGATCGTGAGCTTTGTCTATGTAATTCTTGTGCGACTAATTCTTTACCTGTTCCATTCTCTCCAGTGATTAGAATTCGTGCATCAGTTTTAGCAACACGTTTAATTGTTTCATAAATGGTTTTAATTACTTTACTATTCCCTATAATTATTTCAGATGAGAAAAGTTCTTTCTTAAGTTTTTTATTTTCTTTAACTAAACTAGATTGTTCAACAGCATTCCTTACACTAATTAAAAGTTTATCGCGATCGACTGGTTTTTCAAGAAAATCAAAAGCACCAAGTTTTGTCGATTTAACCGCATTCTCAACGCTTGCATGTGCAGAGATCATAATTACATTCATATCAATTTCGTTTTCAATAAGCCAATTCAATATTTCAAAACCATTCTTACCAGGCATTTGAATATCAAGTAATAGTGCATCGTAATTTCCATATTCGATTTTCTGTAATCCTTTAGATGAATCAGTTGTATAATCAACAAGATAATCTTCATATTCAAGGATCATCTTAATGCTTTCGCATATTTCTCTTTCATCATCAATAACTAAAATAGATTTCATAGACAAATTCTAAAAATAAATAGTTGATAAATTTTTAATGCTTCAGAAGGTTTTGCATTTTTATTGTTATGAACCATCTCTGCAAATATCTCTCCAAGATGATTTGAGATTAAATCTCTTTTATCAAAATCACCTTGAAGAAAAAATCCCTGCTCGAAATACTCAACAAAGATACCGAGAAATTCAGACAAATTAAAAAAACTAATATTGTAGTGAAGAAACGCATTCGCAAAAAAATGTGCAAGTTTATCTTTATCGCCAAAGTTGTTTGATGGTGAATCGTTAAACAATCTCTTTGGAGTATTTTTTAACTTCTCATCAAATAATTTTTGAGGAGGAGAGGGAAGCGGAACTGAAACATGAGAACCAATCACGGGAAGCTTCATCAAAATCTTGTTGTATGGAATTAAAGTGAAGGTTAGACAAAAAAATGTTTCAGAATAATCACCTTCAAAAAAAGTCAATGCTTTTTCATAAATATGATCAACAGTTTCTAAATCATTATGATTAAGTAAGAAAAATTTGTATTCATCGGAAGTCATATAATTCGTTAAATAAAATAATCCGCCGTAAAAAGATCTATCATACTTCTGTTGAGCGGTTAAGTTAGAAGAGATTAGGATTATTACTATAATCCAAAGGAATAATTTATTTCGAAGGTTTTTGCTCACAAATGATTTTATGTTTGAATTACACCGGGATTAAAACGGGGTATACTTGGATTATTATTTGCACACTCGATCGAATAAGAAATATATTCTCTCGTTAATGCCGGATCAATAATTTCATCAATCCATAAACGGGCTGCTGCGTGAAGCGGATTACTTGTTTCTTCGTATGATTGCATTATTTCATTAAATAATTTTTCTTTTTGCTCTTTTGTGAATTCATTCCTGGATTTTTCCATTTGCTTTAGTCTAATATCAAGAAGAACAGAACTTGCTTGTGCGCCACCCATCACAGAAATTTTTGCATTTGGATATGCAAAGATAAAGCGCGGATCGTAAGCTTTACCGCACATAGCATAATTGCCGGCTCCATAACTATTGCCAATTATAATTGTAATCTTTGGTACAACGGTATTTGCTACTGCGTTTACCATCTTAGCACCGTCTTTTATAATTCCGCCGTGTTCGGCTTTGCTGCCAACCATAAATCCCGTTACATCTTGTAAAAAAACTAAAGGAATTTTTTTCTGGTTACAGTTCATTATAAATCGTGCTGCTTTGTCGGCGCTATCGGAATAGATCACTCCGCCAATTTGCATTTCTCCTTTTTCAGTCTTAACAACATTCCGTTGATTAGCAACAATTCCGACAGCCCAGCCATCAATACGCGCATAAGCAGTGATCAAACTTTTTCCGTATCCGGATTTGTATTCATCAATCTCTGAGTTATCAACAATTCTTGCAAGTAGTTCGTAAGTGTCGTAAGGTTTCGCACCATCTTCAGGAATCAATCCGTAAATTTCTTTTGAATCAAAATTTGGAAGTACTGGATCTACTCGGTTGAAACCGGCTTGAGTTGATCCACCATACTTACTTACCAAACTTCTAATTTGCAAAAGACATTCTTCATCGTTCTTCATAATATAATCTGTAACGCCGGAGATGTTTGATTGTACACGTGCACCGCCAAGATTTTCATTTGCAATTTCTTCTCCGATTGCCGCTTTAACTAAATGAGCCCCTGCTAAGAAAACTGATCCTTCACCTTCTACAATTAATGCTTCATCACTCATTATCGGTAGATAAGCACCGCCGGCAACGCACGGACCCATGATTGCTGCGATCTGTGGAATTCCCATAGAAGACATGACTGCATTGTTACGAAAGATTCTTCCAAAATGTTCTTTATCCGGAAAGATATCTTCTTGAAGAGGGAGGAATACTCCCGCACTATCAACTAAGTAAATGATTGGTAAACGATTCTCAATTGAAATTTCTTGAGCACGCAAATTTTTCTTTGCAGTGATAGGAAACCACGCACCGGCTTTTACAGTTGCATCATTTGCAACAATTACAAAATTCTTACCGTGGATTTTTCCAATACCGAAAATTGTTCCGCTACTCGGCGCTCCGCCATACTCTTTATACATATCATGAGCGGCAAAAGTATTTAATTCAAAAAAAGTAGATCCGTTATCAATCAATTTTTCAATTCTTTCACGCGCAGTAAGTTTTCCTTTTTCGTGTTGTTTATCAATTGCATTTCTCCCGCCGCCAAGATTAATAGTCTCTCTTAAAGTGTTGATTTTTATTAAAAGATTCTTATGGAAATCTTCTCTGCTGGAAAAAGTTTCATTCTTATTTATTTGAGAACCGATAAGTGTCATATTAATTTGAGTTTAATCTTTTAATAAGGATTTTGCTATAACCATACGTTGAACTTCGGATGTCCCTTCGCCGATAGTTAAAAGTTTAACGTCGCGGTAAAATTTTTCTACAGGATAATCTTTAGTAAATCCGTAACCGACGAAGATCTGAACAGCTTCATTTGCGGCATGTGTTGCGACTTCACTTGCAAAAAGTTTTGCTTTAGACGCGATCTCAAGAATATCTTTTATGTCGTCTTTCATTTTAGCCGCTTTAAATGTCATTAATCGTGCGGCTTCAATTTCAGTCGCAATATCTGCAAGCTTAAATTGTGTTGCTTGAAATTCCGAAAGAGTTTTACCAAACTGTTTGCGTTCTTTAGAATAGGAGAGTGATGCTTCAAGACAACCTTGAGCAAGTCCAATACTCAATGCCGCTAGTGAAATTCTTCCGCCTTCAAGAATTTTCATAGATTGTGTAAAACCTTCTCCAATATTACCGATCAAATTCTCTCCGCTCACACGGCAATTCTCAAAAATTAATTGTGTTGTTTCGCTTGCACGCATTCCAAGTTTATTTTCTTTTTTCCCTGCATGAAATCCGTCTGTCCCTTTTTCAACTATGAACGCTGAAATTCCTTTTCTCTTTTTTTCTTTATCAGTAATTGCCATTACAACTGCAGTCTCTCCGGATTTACCGTGAGTAATAAATGCTTTCGTTCCATTAAGTACAAAATATTTTCCGTCTTTAACAGCAGTTGTTTTCATACCGCCTGCATCACTACCGGATGCCGGTTCTGTTAAACCCCATGCGCCAATTTTCCTACCGCTTGCAAGATCGGGTAAATATTTTTTTCTGAGTTCATCATTTGCAAATACATTAATATGATTTGTACATAATCCGTTATGTGCAGCAACCGAAAGCGCTAATGATGGATCAATTCGTGCAATCTCTTCTACTACTAAAGCATACTCTACATAACCAAGTCCGGCTCCTCCAAATATTTCCGGAACCAATATTCCAAGAAATCCAAGTTCACCGAGTTGGTGCATAAGATCAATCGGGAATTCCTGGCTTTCATCAAATTCCATTACGTGCGGTTTTATTTTTTCTTCAGCAAAATTTCTAATTGTTTCTTTTATTGCGAGTTGATTCTCATTGAACACAACAGAAAATTTATTTTCAATATTTGTTTCAATCATAAAAACTACCGTTTCAGTGAAGTTTTAAAATCATTAAATAATGTCTCTGCAATTTGATAAGGTGATGTTTCTCCTTCAACAACTTTTGAAAGGGAAGCTTGAAGACTTTCGGCACGTTTCTCTTTCCAAAATTCATCTTTCAACAAATGTTCAACAATTTCCTTGATACGTACTTTATAATTTTTTTCGCGGTTTTGTTTTAATAATCCGTTTTGCTCTAAGAATTGATGATGTCTAGAAATCTCATCTGCAATTTCTTTAGTACCAGAGTTTTCGGAAGCAATTGCTTTAATAATATTTGGTAGCCAGCTTTTTTCATTATGATCGCGCATCATTAAAATAGTTTTGAGAGCTGTCATAGCGCTATCAGCACCGGGGCGATCACTTTTATTAAGTACAAAGAAATCGGCTATCTCCATTAAACCGGCTTTCATTGCTTGTATTGAATCACCGGATTCCGGTACAAGAACGACGATTGTTGTATCTGCGGCTTTTGCAACGTCAAGTTCAGATTGCCCAACGCCGACTGTTTCAAAAATAATTAATTCGTAACCGGCGGCATCAAGAACATCTGCTGCATCAATAGTTTTTTTGCTAAGTCCTCCAAGACTACCGCGAGTTGCCATGCTTCTAATAAAAACATTATCATCGCAACCGACTTCACTCATGCGAACTCTATCTCCCAGCAGTGCACCACCTGTAAAAGGACTTGTAGGATCAACAGCTATAATTCCAACTTTTTTATTTTGCTTTCTGTAAAATTTAGTTAGTTGATTAGTTAGAGTGGATTTACCTGCACCTGGAGGGCCCGTTATACCAATTCGATAAGCATTGCCAATTTTTTTATGTAGCTCTTTAAGTAGATCAGTTGAATTTGAATTTCCGGATTCAATAATTGTTATAGCTCTTGAAATTGCCCGTTTATCATTATTAAATATTCTTTCAACGAAATTTTCTGATCTCATTCCAAATTCTATTTATATAAACCATGTTGAGAAATATATTCTTTTACTTTGGTTGGAACAAGATAATCAATTGATTCACCATTTTTTACACGTTCCCGGATTTCTGTAGAGGAAATATCAATCAATGTAGTCTCCAAAAGTATTACCGAGTTGAAATATTTGTTGTGCTTTATTGGAATGTTATCAATTTCACGTTTCATCACTACAACTGTTGCAAGCTGAAGAATATCATCCGGACGATACCATTTATCAAAAACGATTAAATTATCAAAACCAATTATAAGTTCTAATTGATCATAAGATTTTTTTAATTCAACCAAAGTATTATAAGTATAAGATATATCTCCTTTGCGGATCTCATAATCAGAAGATTCAAAATATGGATATTGTTCTATTGCTAAGTTTACCATATTCAAACGATGTAAATCCTCAGTTGGTTTTTGATTTGTCTTTTGCGGGGATATATGACAAGGAACGAAAATTATTTTTTCGAGATTTCTTTTTTCCAGAACATCGTAAGAAGTTAGTAAATGTCCCAAATGAATTGGATCGAACGATCCGCCTAATATTCCTACTGGTTTCATTTATACCTGGATATAGTTATTTGATAAAAGCGACCGAACTGCTTCACGATTCTTTTCGATCTCTGAAGAATAATATAATTTATTCAAATCTTTTGCCTTCTTAAATAAATCTTTATTGAATGCAAGACGTATCGCAAATCTTGAATATAGTTTTCTAATTCGTTCGTCAATCCAACCTTTTCTAAATCTTAAATGACTGCTTAATATTTTTATATGTTCTTTAGGAATCAAACCTAATATACTTTCTTCAATAAGTTCACGCTCAATAATTTTCTTTTCATTATTAACAGATAATCTAAAAACAAATATGAAAAAGAGTATTAAAAAAATCATAAATAATAATCCGAATAGAAAAGTACCGGAAAGACTGACTGTACTATTCCAAATAAAATGAATGATGATTGCGATAGATAATCCTGCTAATGGCAAGGTATTTTTTCCGAAATTCGATGAAAACTTTGCAAGTGCAAGAAAAGCTCCTAATGTTCCGGTGGAGATACAATGCATCATCGCCGAAAATAATGATCGAATAACAACCAGATAGAGCCAGTTTAATGGCGTATTGCCATAAGTTAAAAAGTAAAGAAAATTTTCTGTCATACCAAAACCAAGACCAATTACACCTCCGTAGAGTAAACCATCGGTAATATTGTCGAATTTTTTTGAATTAACCGAGTAGAGTAAAAATGCGCCTTTGGCAATTTCTTCATTCAGTGGTGCGAATACTATTGTCTGAATTAATTTTGAAATCTTTGAAGTTGAACCAATTAATCCTGTTAACGATCCAAGAAGTAAACTTCCGCAAATCCCAAGTATTATAGCACCAAAAGCGCCCCATAAAAAATGAAGCAGTACAAAAAGCAATGGTTCTCTATCATACTTGTCCATCCTCCAAAGTACAACAAGACAGAATAGCATTGGTAGTATAGCAGCAATAAATGATGAGATTAAAGACATTTCCTCACACTCTACATATAATTAACAAAATAAAGGAATTCTTGATTATAAAAGATCGGCTGTATATATTTTGACCCAATTTTTCCATGTTCTTCAAATGATTATAAAATATACTAATTTTTTGGACGGTATTCACAAGTTCAATCTTTCAGAATCCGTTA
>Ga0182021_10002599_pt1 | contig 21082 bp, 21 predicted proteins | sample 612E3MmetaG_FD_120493 | JGI IMG/M metagenome (GOLD analysis project Ga0182021, IMG submission 120493) | Permafrost microbial communities from Stordalen Mire, Sweden - 612E3M metaG (Illumina Assembly) | ecosystem: Environmental > Terrestrial > Soil > Wetlands > Permafrost | place: Sweden... | reverse complement strand
CGTATAACGCGACTTCGATCCTGGGGGACCGATGCCGGCAGCGGCTGCCGGCCAGATCGTTGACGACGCGCCAAAGCTGCGTCTTGGCCTGTCCGATCAAACCGTCCATGCTGTTGGAGGTATCCAACAGGAGGGCGATCTGGATCAAGGGGAACCGGGGATCGGGATCGACGGGATGGGCGGCGGCGGGGGCCGCCAGAAGCACGGCCATCAGGATTCGGGTGAAAGATTTCATGGGAACCTCCTAAGGCGCAATATGACCACGCCCGTTGGACACCGAGGCTCCCGAAAAGTTCCGCTACGAAATGACGCGTTATTTAGACTCGAATTTAACAGCGCCTTCCACGCGAGGCAGGACGACGATGTGGAAAGGCGCGGCAACACCCGGGACAGAGGGTGTCCCGGAGGCGGGTTCAGTTACGTGGTAGATGATCCTGATCCGGCCGCCTTCGGCCTGAACTTTCTGAATTTCAACGGAATAGCCGCCGGCGGGTTTTTGGCCCATGAAAACCCCCGCGATCATGACTCGCGAGAAATCGAACCGGGGAACGGGCCTCCCGGGTGAGTGGCGGGACCAGAGTTCGTTCCATTCCGCTTCGGTCCGAACCATGACCTCTTGGAAATCCTTCACCCCGCTTGTCCCGCCGCGCAGCTTGGAGAAGATCGGCAAGTCTCCTTGGGAGAAGCCCGCGGCGCGGCCCGGCAAACCCCCGGATATGGAAATACCCCCGGCGGGCGCGGCAAGCGACCGCTTTGAAGACTCCTCCTGTTTCAGCGCGGAGGTTTTCTCCATCCTGGATCCCACTCTAATGCTGTCTGCCCTGGGACCAGATGGAACGATCGCTTTGTCCTTCTTTTCGGCCACCTCGCTCTCCAAGGCCGCGGCCTCTCTCATGGGCATCGCTTTTCGTTGGTACGCCGCCGAGGGCGCTTGCCCGGCCTTTAAGGAGCTTTGGAACATTTGTAGAGGGGAGAGAGACATCCGGCGGCTTCCCTCCGGGCGCCAAAAGTCCCTGGTCGCCACCACGACCAAGCTGACGACGGCCAGGGCCCCGATGGTCTTGAAAGGAACATAGGAGAAGAACGGCCGGCGGACGGGAGTCCGCTCCACGTCCCGCCAGACGCGATCGTAGAAGGATTCGGGAGGCGTCAACGTCGGCAAGGACTTGAGACCGGTCCGGAGACTCTTAAGCCTCTTCAAAGCGTCGCGAAGGTCCGCGTCCTTGGCCAAGAGGTTCTTGACGGCGGACATCTCATTCGACGGCAGGGCTTCGTCGAGATAGGCCGAAAGCATTTCCAGCGTCTTGGGATCCGGCGTCATAGAACGTCCTTCAACATGTCTTGGAGCTTCGCTCTCGCCCGGGCCAACCGGGACTTGACCGTCCCGAGAGGAATTCGGAGCGAGAGGGAAATCTCCTCATAAGGCCTGTCGTCCAAATCGCGCAACACGACCACCGTCCTGTCTTCGGGCGGGAGCCGTTCCAAAGCGTCGGCCACAGCCTTCCGGCGCTCCTCGTCCTCCAGGGGCCGGTCCAAGGGCGGTTCCGGGGACGGCGGGTCCAGGGGCGGAGCGTCATCTTCTTCGCCGCGGAAACCGATGGAGATATGGCTCCAAAAGAAGCGTCGTTTTTGCGCCCGCAGCCGGTTCTTCCAGCGGTTCACGCAAATCCGGTACACCCATGTGCCGAACGCCGACTCCCCGCGGAAGGAGCCAAACGCCCGGAAGGCCTGGACGAAAGTCTCCGCCGCCAAATCCTGGCCGTCCGCGGCGTTCCCGGCCAGGCGCACGGACAGGGTGTAAATGCGGGACCCCTCACGCCGCATCAAGGCGTCGAACCGTTCCCGCTCTTTCGACCCCGGCCCTTCCAAAAAGTTCCCGGCGTTTCCCATGCCTATTTTTCCAGCTTGTATCCCGCCGGGACTTGGAACATGCCAGAGTCCACGGCGCCGGCGCTGACCGACTTGATTTCCGTCCGGCTCTTGAACACGGGAGCTTCGCCGGAAGCGCGGGCTTCGGATCCGGCCCGGGATTTGGCCGCGGAAGCTTCCATCTTCTTCGCCATCATCCTCCCGGCCAGCCCGGCCGCGAATCCCCCGGCGCCGCCGGACAGGCTCGGCATGCCGCCTTTGTCCTCCGCCGACGAGGCAGAGGGCGCGGCCTGCTTCGGCTTGGCGGCCCCTTCCTGCTTGTTGTACCAAGCGATCTCCGTCACGACGGCCACGCCCTTCATCTTGGCCAACTCTTTTTTCATTTCGCCGACGTTGGCCTTCATCTGATCTTGGGACAGGCCCATCATGGCGGCCATCCCCAGGCCCCATCGGTCGGCGTCCGGGCCCGACAAGTCCAGGCCCATCTTCTGGGCGAAGGCTTTCCCGTAGGCCGCTTCGGCCTCGCGGAGGGCTTTGAGCGCCCCCGTCTCGGGCGTGTTCCAGTTGTCGGTCACCAGGCGCATTTCGCTCTTGGCCTTCGTTTCGACGTTCTCAACTTCCAGGACCATCGTCATGCGCACGCGTTCGCAGGGGAAACCGGCGATGGCTTTCTTCTCCCCCGTGGGCTCGACCTTGACGGAGGATTTGGTGACGCGATAAGAGGATTTCGACTCCTTCTTCGCCCCGCTTTGGGGCCGGGCTTTTTCCAGGGCCTTCCCCATCTCGGAGATCGTCCCCTGGCGGTAGGTCTTCTTGGCGGGGTTGAGGCTGAGCATCTTGTCCTCGGACACGAGCACGATCTCGGTCCGGGCGCCGCCCGCCATTTTGTTCATGAGGGCGTTCCCGAATTTGGTGTTCAGGTCGCTGCGCCGATTCGTCCCTTTTATGCGGTCCGACGTCTCGGTCGTCATTCCGCCTCCGAACCCGTCCATCGTCGTGACTCGGCTCACCGTCACGTCCGCCGCCGCCGCCGCGGCGGCCAGAACCGTCGCGGCCAAACCCATCGTCCATCGTCTCATATCGTGCCTCCTGTTCGAATTCCGCATAGGATGCCACTTCGCCCCCGGAGCCGCAACTCGGGAATTTTGGGGACACCATACTTAATTCGTAGGAAGACTTCTCCTCGGAGTGAAACCTGGCGAATTAAGTATGGTGTCCCCAAAATTCCTACCATGTAAGCATGATCCGACCGTGGGAAGACTTGTTGACCGCCGTGCGCGGGCTGCCCGGCGTGGGGCCGAAGATGGCCGAGCGGATCGCCCTCCACCTGCTCCGGCGGCGGGACGACGCCGACGCCCTCAAGTCGTCTCTTGAGGAAGCCATCCGCTGTTTGGGCCGCTGCCCCCGGTGCGGAGACTTGATCGAGACGGACAGCGCGGACGGCGGGACCAAGGACCCTTGTCCCGCCTGCGGGGACGATTCCCGCGACGGAAAAGTCCTCTGCGTCGTGGAGGAGATCGGCGACCGCCAGGCCCTGGAGCGATGCCGGGCTTTCGGCGGCCGCTACCATGTTTTGGGCGGGGCGCTTTACCCCTTGGACGGCGTGGGTCCGCAGGACTTGACCATCGAGGCCCTCTTGCGGCGCGTGTCCCAGGAAGCGGTCCAAGAGGTGATCCTGGCCACCAACCCGACCGCCGAGGGCGAAACGACTGCCTCCTACCTGGCAGACCTTCTCAAGGCCAAGGGGTTGGCCGTCACGCGCCTGGCCACGGGCCTCCCGTCGGGCTCGATCATCCAGTACGCCGACGAATACACGTTGGCCCAGGCGCTCGAAGGGCGCCGGCCGGTGACCTGATTGACAAGTTTCCCGCGAATCGGGAGAATGTGGTCATGACTTCCAAAGGCAGGATCATCGTCGCGGACGACGACCCGGACATCACGGGGCTTCTCCAGAAGCTCCTGACCGGCGAGGGATACTCCGTCGTCGCCGTTTACGACGGGGACGCCGCCCTGGCGGCCTATGAGCGGGAGAGGCCGGACCTCATGGTGCTCGACTGGTCCATGCCGGGCAAAGACGGGCTCCAGGTCTGCGCCGAACTCCGCAAGAAGGACTCCCGCGTTCTCCTCCTCATGCTGACGGGCCAGAAGACCGAGCAGAAGAAGGTCGCCGGCTTGGCCGGCGGCGCCGACGACTACATCACCAAACCCTTCGGCCAAAAGGAATTCCTCGCCCGCATCCGATCGTTGTTCCGCCGGCTGGACGTTTAGAATCTGTCCATGTCCAAGCTGAAGATCCTCGTCGTCGAGGACGACCGGGACATCGCCAAGATCCTCAAGTACAACCTGGAAAAAGAAGGCCATCAGGCTCTGTTCGCCCAGGACGGGGAGGAGGGCGTGGCCCTGTTCCGCCGGGAGAAGCCCCGGCTGGTCATCCTCGACCTCATGCTGCCCAAAGTGGACGGCCTGGAAGTCTGCCGGATGATCCGCTCCGAGGACAAGAAGACCCCCATCCTCATGCTCACCGCCAAAAGCTCCGAAGTGGACAAGATCGTCGGATTGGAAATGGGCGCCGACGATTACGTCACCAAACCTTTCTCCGTCCGGGAGGTCATGACGCGGGTGAAGACCCTCCTCCGCCGGACGACAGGGGAGGACGCTCCCTCCGGCGTGTTGTCCGCGGGCGTTTTGGAGCTGGATCCGGCCCGATACGAGCTGCGCCTCCAGGGGAAACCTCTCGAGCTGACCGGGCGCGAATTCGAACTTTTGAAAAGTTTGTGGACGGCCCGCGGGAAGGTCCTTTCGCGCGAGGAATTGCTGGAAAGGGTGTGGGGGATCGACAAGTCCGCCGACATCGACACCCGCACCGTGGACCAGCACGTGGCGCGGCTGCGCGCCAAGCTGGGCCCCGAGAAAAAGCGCCTCCGCACCGTCAAAGGCGTGGGTTATCGCTTTATCGCCGAATGAGTCCGTTCTGGAAACGCCCCCGGTCCACCCCCCAGGAGCCTTCGACTCCGCCGCCCGACCCCGTCACCCCGCTGGACATCATCGCCGCGCTGGACCAAGGCGTCATGGCCGTCGCTCCCGACCGCAAGGTGACTCTGTGCAACGACGCCATGGCCTCCGTCCTGAACCGCCCCCCCGCCGCCGCCGTCGGCCGTCCCCTGTGGGAAGTCCTGCGCCACCGGGAAATCATCGAGGCCGTGGACAGAATCTTGGGCGGCGGGCCCGAGGAGGTCCGGGAGGTCTCTTTCCCGGTCCCGACGGAGACCATCTGGCGCTTTCGCGCGCGGCCCCTGGCCGCGGGGGCCCTCCTCACCTTCGCCGACTTGACGAACATCCGAAGATTGGAGACCGTCCGGAAGGACTTCGTGGCCAACGTCTCCCACGAGCTCAAAACGCCCCTGACCTCGCTGCGGGCCGCGCTGGAAACCCTTCTGGACGGGGCGTTGGAGGACCCGGCCCACGGCCGGGACTTCCTGTCCACGGCCCTCGAACAAGTCGAGCGCTTGCAGCGGCTCATTGAAGACTTGTTGGTTCTTTCCCGCCTGGAGCGGCACGAGGAATCGGCCCGGACGGGGCGCTCGGCTCTCCAGCCCGCCGCGCGGCGCATCCTGGATGCGCTCCGGCCTTTGGCGGAAAAGGCCGGTATCGCGCTGGAAGCGCGCCTACCCGACGAGCCCGTCGTCCTTGCGCTGCCCGAGGACGAACTGGCCCAAGTGCTGACGAACCTCCTCGACAACGCCATCAAGTTCAATCGGAAAGGGGGCCGGGCGGACTTGGCCGCCCGCGTTCTCGGAGCCGCCGTTGAGATATCGGTCTCCGATACGGGGGTCGGCATCCCCCCCGAGGACCAGCCGCGAATTTTCGAAAGGTTCTACCGGGTGGACAAGGCCCGCAGCCGGGAAGTGGGCGGCACGGGCTTAGGGTTGGCCATCGTCAAGCACGTCGTCGAGAACCGGCGCGGCTCCGTGCGCCTTGAGAGCGCCCCGGGCCGCGGGTCAACTTTTACGGTCACCCTCCCCATTGGGGACGTTCCTAACTAAGTAACTAACTCATGGGGAAGGGGAGGGGACTTTGCTAACCAGAGAACTTACCATCTTCGCCCGTTGCTGAACGGAAGAGACTATTCTTGAGTTAGTTACTTAGTTAGGAACGTCCCCTTGTTGACTTGTTGATGGCGGACCGCCCGCCGGTTTCAGGGTCTCCGACAATTCTTGAAGTCTTCGGGCGGCCAGGGCTTTGAATTCGGCGAGCTTCTCGGAAGGAACATTCCTTTCGGGCGGAAGTTTGAGCTTCAGGAAGTTCACGTAGGAACCGTTTTTCCTGACCCGGAAGTCCAGATGCGGTCCCGTCGCCCAGCCGGTCGCTCCCACGGCCCCGATCACCTGTCCCTGCTTCACCGCCTGCCCGCGATTCGTTCCCCTGGCGTAGCGGGACAAGTGCCCGTAGCATGTCGTGTAGATCGAATTGTGCCGGATCTCGAGGTAATTCCCGTAGGCCGTCTTCCAGCCCTTGTATGATACCGTGCCGTCGCCGACGCTCATGATCGGCGTCCCTCGGGGAGCGGCGTAATCAATCCCGAGATGTGGACGGAATATGCGAAGGATGGGATGGAAGCGATGGAGAGAAAATCTTGAGGTGATCCGCCGGAAGGCGAGGGGGGCTTTCAAGAACTTCCGGTAATGGGACCGCCCGTTCTCGTCGTAGTGGTCCCCCTCGAAGAGCACCGCCGTCTGCCGGCCCGTCTGCCGGCCGTCATAAAGGGCCGCCAGGATCCGCCGCTCGGCCACGCGCCCGTCGGGGGTTTTGCGGTCCTCCCAACTCAGCGCGAACCGGTCCCCCGCGCGCGGCTCGACGTTGAAATCGATCTCCCAGGCGAACACGTCCGCGAAGTCCGCGATCAGGTCGGCGTCCATCCCTTGGCCGGACATCGAGAGCCAAAGGGAATCGTTCAGGACCCCCGCCGCCCGGCCTTCGACGGCGGTCAAAGGGACGGCCCTTTCCGTCGCCGCGTAGGCCCCCGCCGAGGACCGGGCGACCGCATACTCCGTCAGGCCTTGAGTGAGCACGATCTCCCGCATCGCCCCGCCGGTGGACCGGACGACGCTGTAACGGTCCTCCGCCCGGAGCCGCCGGGGATCGAAGATCCGGGCCAACTCCCGGGCGAGCGCCGCCTGTTCCACGCGCGGCAAGGACATCCCGTCGAGGATCCCGGCCAGCGTCCCTCCCCGCCCGAGGGCGCCGGTCGTGACGACGAAGGCTGAAGCCTCCCGGGCCGCCTCGACCATCCTCCGGGAAGAGGCCTCCGGCCCCCTCGCCATCCGGGAAACCGCCCAACCCGCCAGAAGTCCCCCGACCGCCAAACCGATGACGGGCGCCCGGCGGCGGCCCCCGGCCGGGGCCCTTCTCCACCACTCACCCCCCATCCACCGGGGACCTCCCGGTCTCTTTGGACCCGTCATTGGCAACACCCTCCCCGCTTCTTCCGTCGAGGTTACGATATTCCCGGCCCGACGGCCAGCGCCGAGGAGCGGCGCCGTCACGCCGGCTTCACACACGTTTTACTTTCCCACAATTCCTTTTGACCTCGACCCCCGGCTACTCTTGGCGTGACCGAAACACCTGAGCGGCTGATCTTTGCAAAGCAGGACCGGACGAGCCTCGGCACAAAGCGGGGCGTCCGCTGGGGGAAGCAAAGTGTTTTTCTTCTCGCGCCCCGTCCGGAGGACAGGACGGGGGCTTCCCACTTCATCACATCCAAATAAGGAGTTCATCCATGACTAGAAACAAGCTTGCCATGTTCCGCCGGGCTTTGTCCGCGATGCTTCTCGGCCTAACGGCCGTCGCGTCGAGGGCCACGGACCTCACGTTGTCGAGTTGGATCGATTCGGTGAAGGTATCCGGGGACTTCCGCCTCCGGTTCGAGAACTTCCATTACCGACAAAACGTCATCGACCGCAACCGCGAGCGCTATCGCTTGCGGCTGGGTTTGGAACTGCCGATGCCTAACGGATTCACCTTTAAGTCGAGGTTCGCGACGGGTGGAACGGAACAGGTATCCACCAACCAAACCCTCGGAGCCCTGTCCAACCCCGAAACCTTCGCCGTCGATCGCGCCTTCCTTGAATGGAAGGCTCCTTCCATCGTGAAACTCTCGGGCGGCCGCATGGCCCAGCCGCTCTGGACCCAGTATTCCAGCGACATCCTCTGGGACGATGACTTCAACCCCGAAGGCTTGGCCGAGAACTTGGAATCCCCGGTCGTGGGTCCGGTCAAGTTTTTCGCCAACGGCCTGCAGATGGTTCTGAGCGAAAACGCCAAAACCAACCGGGACTCGTTCCTCTTTACCGAGCAGGTGGGAGCCGAAATCCGCCTTCCCTTGGAATCCCGCCTGAAGATCGGCTTGGCCAATCACAACTGGGTGCATGTCAGCACGACCGGCGTCACGCCCAGCGCCACGGATATTTCGGGGCTTGGAGAGGGAGCCGTCCAAGACGGCAACCGACGCTACAACTCGGCCAACACCAGCGGCCTATTGAACCACTTCCGCGTGAACGAACTGACGGCCCAACTTTCATTCTGGGTAATGCGCTTGCCCGTGGCTTTGCAAGGGACCTACATCCGCAACGTCGGCGCTTTGGAGACATTCTCTCCCAAGTACAACACGGGCTTCCAGCACGGCGTCATCGTCGGGAAAGCGGCCGCCAAGAACAGCTTCGAGGCCGCGTACTTCGTTAAGAACGTCGCCGCCGACGCCACGGTCGCCGCCGTGGCCGACTCCGACTTCGGGGACAACGGCGGGACCAACCGCAAGGGCCGGATTTACTGGGTCGCCTACAACCCCCAGGACTTCCTGCAATTCAAGGTGAAGTTCTTCACGACCCAGATGCGCGACACCAACGCCGGGGCCTATTCAAAAGGGGGCCCGACGATCACCGGCGGGACGAGTTCCGGAACGCCGAAAGACGTCAACCGGCTCCAAATTGACGCCTCGGTTAAGTTCTAAAAGCCCCGGGGCGGGCGGGGATGATTCTCCGCCCGCCCTCCGGGCCGCGGGCTTTCCCCCCGGCCTGTTGGCCCCCAGCGCGGGCCGGGGGTGATTTCAAGGATTGTCACAAGATCGTCATGCGGTTGTCACGAGGCCGTCGTTCGCATGGCGTACACTCAAGATAAGACCGGCGGCCGACATTCATGAACGGAGGAATCCCATGCTGAAGTCAATTAAGAAAGCCCTGCGCGTTCTGCTCGCCGCGGGGATCGCCGCCGGCTCTCTCGGCGCGGCGCCACTCGCGGCCGGCGACACGGTCACGCTGGTCGGGGCGGGAGCGACTTTCCCGTATCCCATCTACTCCAAGTGGTTCGACGAGTTCCACAAGAAGAACCCGGACGTGGAGATCAACTACCAATCCATCGGCTCGGGCGGCGGCATCCGCCAGGTCACGGCCAAGACCGTGGACTTCGGCGCGACCGACGGCCCCATGACGAACGACCAGCTCTTCGCCGTGGACGGGAAGATCCTGCACTTGCCCACGGTCATGGGCGCGGTCGTCGTGGTGTACAACCTCCCCAGCTTCAATGGGAAGATTCAAATCACGGGATCGGTCCTGGCGGACATCTTCCTAGGCAAAATCAAGTCCTGGGACGACCCGGCCCTCGCGTCCTTGAACAAAGGGCTGTCACTTCCCTCCGTTCCCATCGTCGTCATCCACCGCTCCGACGGGTCCGGCACCAGCTACTGCTTCACGGACTACCTCTCCAAGGTGAGCGACGCCTGGAAATCCAAAGTCGGCAAGGGAACCGCGGTCAACTGGCCGGCGGGCTTGGGCGGGAAAGGCAACGAAGGCGTCTCCGGAACCGTCAAGCAGACGGCGGGCGGGATCGGCTACGTCGAGTTGATCTACGCCGTCCAGAACAAGATCCCGTTCATGGCCGTCAAGAACAAGTCCGGGCGCTTCGTGGAGGCTTCCGTCGAGGGAGTCACCGCGGCCGCCAAGGGCGCGGAGATCCCCGCCGACTTCCGCGTCTCCATCACCGACGCGGAGGGCGAGGACGCCTATCCCATCTCGACCTTCACATGGTTGTTGGTGTATGAAAGAACCGGCGGACGGAAGGGCGAGATTCTCCACGACTTCCTGCTCTGGATGCTCAACGACGGAGAGAAGATCGCTCCCTCCTTGGGCTACGCCCCGCTTCCCGACGCCGTCGCCGCCAAAGTGAAAGAAGCGGCGGAGAAGGTTCGGTAGTGATTGTTTTAGCGCCGGAACACGTCCCGGCGTTCCCCCCGGTCCCTCCCTCCCGTGAGGCGGCCGGGGGGTCTGCGTTTTCACGGTCCGGAAAATGGGGGGACCGCCTCTTCCATGGGGCGGCTCTCTCTTTTTCCGCCGGCATATTGCTTCTGACGGGTGGCATCGGGGCGTCCCTGTGGCGGAACTCCGCCCTGTCCCGTCATGCCTTCGGCTGGGAGTTCCTCATCGGGCGGGTATGGGACCCGGTCGCGGGCCAATTCGGGGCCCTTCCGTTCCTGTACGGAACGCTCCTCACCTCCGCCTTAGCCCTCCTGATCGCGGTCCCTCTCGGTGTCGGAGCGGCGATATTCCTTTCCGAGTTGGCTCCGCGCAGGATTTCCGACGTGATGTCCTTCCTGATCGAGCTCCTGGCCGCGGTCCCCAGCGTCATCTACGGCCTGCTGGGGATCTTCGTGCTGGTTCCCCTCGTGCGCCGGTTCCTGGAACCTGTTCTAGGAAAAACCCTGGGGTTTCTTCCGCTCTTCTCCGGTCCGCCCTATGGGGTCGGGTTTTTGAGCGCCGGACTCATCTTGGCGATCATGGTCATTCCCTTCATCATTACGGTGACGCGCGAGGTCATGCTTTCCACGCCGAAACTTTTGCGCGAGGCCGCCATGGCCTTGGGCGCCACCCGATGGGAGGTCGCCACGACGGTGGCGCTTCCCTTCGCCCGGTCCGGGATCGCCGGAGCCATATTCCTGGCCCTCGCCCGCGCCCTGGGAGAAACGATGGCCGTGACGATGGTGATCGGAAACACCCCGGTCGTCTCCGCGTCGCTTTTCTCCCCCGGATACACCATGGCGGCGGTCCTGGCCAACGAGTTCACGGAGGCCAGCGACCCCCTCTACCTCCACGCCTTGGTTGAGATCGGCCTCGTCCTTTTCGGGGCGACCTTGGTCGTGAACGCCCTGGCTCAGCTCCTGGTCTGGAGCGTAAAGAACAGAGGGGGACGGCGATGACCCTCATCGCTTTCGATTCCGGCCGGTACCGGCGAAGGAAGCTTTTCGGCCGGCTCGCCTTCGCCTCCACGGCCCTCTGCGCCGCGGGCGTCCTGAGCGCGCTTTTCTTCATTCTGGGCTACTTGTGGGTTCACGGGATTTCATCCATCAATTGGGATTTTTTAACGAAACTGCCCAAACCTGTCGGCGAAACCGGCGGCGGCATGGCCAACGCCCTTGTCGGGTCCGCCGAACTCTTAGGCCTGGCCGGGCTCTTCGGGCTGCCGACGGGAGTCTTCGCGGGCATCTATCTTTCCGAGTACGGCCACAACCGCTTCGGGACAATCGTCCGATACACCACCGACATCCTGAACGGCGTCCCCTCCATCGTCATCGGGATCTTCGCCTACACGCTTTTCGTTTTGCCCATGCGGAGGTTCACGGCCCTGGCGGGCGGCGCGGCTCTGGGCGCCATGATGATTCCAATCGCCGTCCGTACGACGGAGGAGTTCATGAACTTGGTCCCGACGTCCGTCCGCGAGGCCGCCTACGCGCTGGGCATTCCCCGATGGAAAACGGTCGTTTTCATCGTCATCCCAACGGCCCTGCGCGGCATCGTGACCGGCATCATGCTGGACTTCGCGCGGGTCGCGGGAGAGACGGCCCCCCTGTTGTTCACCGCTTTCGGCAACCGCTATTGGAGCCGGGGAATCCTGGAACCGACGTCCTCCCTGCCCGTCATGATCACACATACGCCATTTCCCCCTATGAGGACTGGCACCGCCAGGCCTGGGCGGCGGGCCTGGTTCTTTTGACTCTCGTCCTGGTCATGGGAGCCTTGGCCCGATTCGCCGTCCGCCGGCCCGCCGTTGTATGAAAGAGGAGACCGCCATGTCACCGTCCACCTTAATTGCCCGACCGACGATTTCCGTCTCGACTTCGCTCCCCCCGCCGCCTTTGGCCGCGGCCGCCCCGGCGAAGCCGGGCATCATCATCCGGGACTTGAACGTCTGGTTCGGGGACAACCACGCCCTGAAGAACGTGTCCTTGGAAATCCCGGACAAGAACGTGACCGCGATCATCGGGCCCTCCGGGTGCGGGAAATCCACCTTGATCCGCGCCCTGAACCGGATGCACGAAACCACTCCCGGAGCCCGCGTGCAGGGCCGGGTGACCGTCCACGGAGAGGATATCCTGGACCCGGAGGCCGACCCCGTCCTGGTCCGCCGCAAGATCGGCATGGTCTTCCAAAAGGCCAACCCTTTCCCCACCCTGAGCATTTACGAGAACGTGGCGGCGGGATTGAAGCTGAACGGGCTCGCCAAAGGCTTTCCCATGGAGGATATCGTCGAGGAAAGCCTGCGGGACGCCGCCCTGTGGGACGAGGTCAAAGACAAGCTCCGCCAGCCCGGAACAAGCCTTTCCGGCGGGCAGCAACAGCGGTTGTGCATCGCCCGCGCCTTGGCCGTCCGTCCCGACGTGCTCCTCTTGGATGAACCCTGCTCGGCCTTGGACCCCATCTCCACGGCCAAAATCGAAGAGTTGATCCTATCTTTGGCCGGGACGTTCACCCTCGTCATCGTCACTCACAACATGCAGCAGGCGGCGCGGGTGTCCGGGAAAACGGCGTTTTTCCTGCTCGGGGAACTGATCGAGTTCGACGATACGCCCAAGATATTCACCAACCCCGCCCGAAAGGAAACGGAAGACTACATCACCGGGAGGTTCGGATGAGCCCCACAACCCACACCCACTTCGACGAGGAGCTTCGCGCGTTGGAAGAGCGCATTCAGTTTATGGGTCGGATGGCCCTGGACATGGTGGACAAGGTCGCTCGAGCCCTGGCGGACCGCGACGACGATCTGATCCAGGCCGTTTTCGAGATGGAGAGCGTGGTCAACCAGCTTCACATCGAAGTGGACGACCGCTGCGTCAAGCTCTTCGCCCTCCATCAGCCGATGGCGGTGGACCTGCGCCTGATCACGGCCGTCATGAAGATCAACGCGGATTTGGAGCGCGTCGGCGACCAGGCCGTGAACGTCGCCCAGACCTGCCGAGACCACGTCTTCGGCCAGGACTCCGTGCCGGAGACGAACGTCATCTTGAGGATGGCGGACATTTCGCGCGCGATGCTGAGAGACGCCTTGCGGGCTTTCTCGGACCGCGACGTCGCCCTGGCCCGCGCCGTCATGGCCCGGGACGAGGAAGAGGACAACCTGAAACGCGAGGCAATCACGGACCTGATCGGCCTCATCCAGAAGGATCCGCCTCACGCCGAAGCCTTCGTGGACCTGATCCTCCTGTCCAAGAACTTCGAGCGTGTGGGCGACCACGCCACCAACATCGCCGAGGACGTCATCTTCATGGTCCTGGGGAAGGACGTCCGGCACCACTTGTCCGAAGAGTTCGTCCAGGCCCGGACCGGCGGGGAATAAAACCCGCGAATGCGTAGACGTTGACAGGCCCGTCCCGGGAAACGATAATCGCGAACATGGTTCTCGCCCCCCTCGACTGGCGTCTGCTGCTTTTCACCGCCGTCCTGTCCTTCGTCTGGGCCATGATGGAGATCCAGATCGAGGGCCCCGACGGGTGGGCCAGGAATTTGCCCACCTGGCGGTTGGCCAAGCATCCTTGGCTCAATTTCATCTATGGCGGGGCCGAAATTACCGGCTATCACGTTTGGGCCTTCGGCGGCATCTTCCTTTTCTTCCACATTCCCTTCGTCTGGAACGCCTCGTGGACTTGGAGGGGCGAAGCTCACATCGTGGGCGCTTTCGCCCTCTTTTGGGTCCTGGAAGACTACCTATGGTTTGTCTTCAACCCTCATTTCGGTTGGCGCGGCCTAAGGCCCGACAAGGCCCTCTGGCATCGGCGTTGGCTGTGGGGCTTCCCGGTCAACTATTACATTTCGGGCATCGCCGGTCTCCTCCTCTTTCTCATCCGCTGATTTTCGTCACACCACCGTAACACCGAGTTTACCCCCCGTTCATGGCCTTTTTCCCGACGGGGCCTTACAATATCCTTGAAGGGAGCGCATCCCCTCGAGGAGAACGACATGACTCCATCACTGACGGACCTCTTTCCGTTCATGATCCACGAACCCCCGGCCGATCGAGAGGAAAGCCCGTCCCCGCGCCGCTGGCGCACGCTGTGGATTTCCGACCTCCACCTGGGCACGCGGGATTGCAAGGCCGAGTTCTTGTTGGACTTTTTGCATCGCAACGATTCCGACACCCTCTATTTGGCGGGAGACGTCATCGACGCCTGGGCCCTCAAGTCCTCCTGGCGATGGCCCCAAACCCACAACGACGTCGTACAAACGATCCTCGGGAAAGCCCGGAGCGGGACAAGGGTTGTTTACGTCCCGGGCAACCACGATGAGTTCTTGCGGGACTACCTGCCCATGACGGTGGGGGGCGTCCAGCTCCAGAGGGAGGCCTTTCACGAGACGGCCGACGGCCGGCGCCTGTGGATCGTGCACGGGGACGACTTCGACAACGTCGTCGTCAACGCCAAGTGGCTGGCCCAACTCGGGAGCGCCGCCTACGATGTCGCCCTCTGGTTGAACCGTTTGTTCAATTATTTCCGGAGAAGGATGGGATATCCCTATTGGTCCCTGTCGGCTTATTTGAAGGGCAAGGTGAAAGACGCCGTGTCCGTTATGTCAAAATATGAAACGATCCTCGCGGAAGAGGCCCGCCGGCGGCGGGTGGACGGCGTCGTGTGCGGGCACATCCACCGGGCCGAGATTCGGAAGATGGATGAGATCGACTACATGAACTCCGGCGACTGGGTGGAAAGTTGCACCGCTCTGGCGGAGGACTTCATGGGCCGCATCAGCCTCCTGCGTTGGACCGGGGCTTTCGCGCCGACTCGCCGGAAAAGGGCGCCCGCAGTCCTCGTAACGCCGGACTCGGCCTAGGAGGAACGAATGGCCCGACGAATCTTGATCCTTTACGCCTCCGTCGGAGGCGGTCACGGCCGCGCCGCCTCGGCGTTGGAGGAAGCTTTCAAGTCCGCCAGTCCGGATGCCCTCGTTCGCCGGGTGGACGTCCTCGATTTGACGAATGCGCCCTTTCGCCGTCTCTATGGCAAGGCCTACTTCGACTTGTTTCGCCTTTCCCCCCACCTCATCGGATATCTTTACGACGTGCTGGACCGCCCCCCGCGTGGCAAAGGGGGCCGGGCAGGGGAACGCCTGGGCGCGATGGTAGAGCGGGCCAACTTGCGGCGAGTCTCCTCCCTCCTTTTGGATGAACCCTGGGACCTCGTGGTCCACACGCACTTTCTTCCGGCGGCGATCGTCTCGTTCCTCCGCCGGAAAGGCTCCCTCTCTGTCCCTCACGCCATCGCCGTGACGGACTTCGACGTCCACCGTTTATGGGTCAACCAACCCTGCGAGCGCTATTTCACGGCGACCGAGGAAGGCGCCGCGGTGCTCCGCGTCCTGGGCGTGCCGCCCGGCGATGTGGAGGCCGCCGGGATTCCCGTCGACCCCCTCTTTCTTCGGGAGAAGGGCCGCGCGGCCTGCCGCGAGAAATTCGGGCTTCCCCCGGATCGCCCCGTTGTCCTTCAAATGGCGGGGGGCTTCGGGGTGGGCCCCGTGGAAACCGTTTTCCGGAGCCTTCTTTCCGTCGAAGAACCCCTCGCCCTGGTGGCCGTCGCCGGATCGGACGCCCGCGTCCGCGAGACCTTGTCGAACATCCCCGTTCCGGAACGGCACACGGCGAACGTTTTGGGGTTCACCAAGGAAATCGACGAGCTCATGGAAGCGGCGGACCTCCTCGTCTCCAAACCGGGAGGGCTCACCTCCTCCGAGGCCCTCGTGAAGGGCCTCCCCATGGTCATCGTCAACCCCATCCCGGGTCAGGAGAGCCGCAACAGCGATTTCCTGCTTGAGGCCGGCGCGGCGGTCAAGGCGAACAACCTCCCCGTGCTCGGAATGAAGGTCCAAGCCCTCCTGCGGGACCAGGACCGGATGGCCCGAATGCGGGAAAACGCCCGGCGGGCCGCCCGCCCTCAAGCCGCCCCCCGGATCGCCGAGTCGTGTCTGGGTCTTCTTTAAGGGTTTCGCACGGCCCGCGACGAGATAGAATCCCGCGTTGAGACCCTCCTGGATATCCTCCCGATGTCCTCCAACGTGCCCGCCTAGTCGGCGCCGGGTTCTCCCCCGCCGTGGAAGATGGGCAGGAGGCGCTCGGCGGCCCTGGGAAATCTTAGCGCCACGGACATCGCCGGGGCCATGATGGAGGGGTGAGACAGGACGCGGCGGAGCAAAGATCCCGTCGCCCGGCGGAGGGAATAGTTCCGGCGCAACATTCGGTCGAGGGTCGTCCGGATTGTATCTTCCGAAACCGAACCTTCCGACACGGCCGTCCACAAGAGCGGTCCGGAGGCCAGCGCCCGGCCGATCCCCTCTCCCATGAACGGGTCTCCGACCGCCGCGGCGTCCCCCACCCGAAGAGGCTCTCCATTCCGGGTCGCCCGGCGGCCGAACGGCAAGGGCCCAACGCCCCGCCAACCGCCGGCGCGGCGTCCGCCGGCGAGTATGCGCGCCAGGCCCCGCTGCCGCGAACGGGCGTCCTCGAAGACGTCCTCCCATCCCGATGCCGGATCCCCCTCGCCCCGCCAACGCAAGCCGCAGACGTTGGAAATCCCCCCGGCGAAAGTGAGGACCCCGACATAGCCGCCGGGATAGAAGTGCAGGGACAATTCGCCGGGGCGCTGGGCCGCGTCCTCATAAGAAACATTCCAACCGTACCAACCTCCCGGGGCGGCCCCGCCCTCCCGCGTCCAGGGGCGCTCGCGGCCGATGGAAAACCTGCCGTCCCCCAGGACGAGGAGGTCGGCGGAAAAATCTCTATCCCTTGGACCGTTTCCCCTGGGAGTTTCCCGTGCGCTGACGTTCCATCCGGTATTCGTGCGAACAAAAGCGACGACCCGCCATCCCATCAGCACCTCGCCCCCTTGGCGGTCAACCTCCTCCAAGAGCATTTCTTCCAGGTTCCGCCGGGGCAACGCCAGGCCGGTGAGTCCCCGGCGCGCGAGCGACAATCGGGCCGACGCTCCGCCGAAAGACGTCACGAGAACTTCCTCCACCGGGACGGCGGACCTGCCGCGGGCGGCCTCGGTCAACCCCAGCCACCGCAAATGGCGCACAGCCTCCACGTCCAGGAAGGCCCCGCAGACCCGCCCGCCCCATTCCGCCCGCTGCTCAATCAAGGTGATGGTGAAATCCCGGCGCAACAGCCCTAACGCGGCCGCCGCGCCCGCCGGGCCGCCGCCCACGACGATCGCGGTTCTCCGCGAGGTCACCGCGCGCCCTCCGCGGATTTTTCTCCGGCGAGACTCAAGCGGAACCAGGGGCGGCGGCGGACGCGCAGATATTCCAGTCCCGCTTCTTCGGCGGAGCGGGAGAGGTCCTCCGGAGTAAATGCTCTTCGCACGGAAAGGGGGCCGTCGTGCCGCACTATGTCGTCCCCGGCCAGGCGGCTCAGGAGCCAGACACCGGCGAAAGCCGCGGGCCCCCGCGACAGGTCGCTGACGATTACGCCGCGCTTGGCCAGGCGATCGAAACCCCGGAGCGCTTCCACCTCGCGCCCCGGCGGGAGGTGATGAAGGAAGAGTGAAGCCGTAACGTAGTCGAAGGTTTCGCCCGAACGCGCCAGGTCGAAGAAATCCCCCTCCCGCACGACGACTTCGGGAAAGGCCGCGGCATTCTCCCGCGCCAAGGCCAGGACGGCTTGAGAGCGGTCCAGGGCCGTGACGCGCATGGACACTCCGCGAGCGCGGGCCCATCGGACGAGCGCGGCCGGGATGTCGGCCGATCCCGTGCCCACGTCCAGCACGGAGATCGAAGCTCCGGGAGGCCAGTTCCGGCGGAAACGCTCCATGTGCCCGAGGATGACCGCCTCGCCGCCGAAAAACCGGTTGGTCAGGCGAAGAAACCCGAGGGCGCGACGAAGACGATCCGGGGGAAGGCCGTCTTCGTCCATGAGCTCGACGGCGTCCAAGCGGCGGGAAAAATCAAGGAAACTCAAGGAGGGCACCGTGGGCGGAGAAACCGGCCCCGAAAGACGCGAGGATCCCCCAGCCGGGTTTCGGCCGGGACGACAGGATGTCTTTTAGAACGTAAAGGACCGTCGGGGAAGACATATTGCCGTGGTCCCTTAAGACCCGGCGCGAAGGCGCCAGAGCCTCCGGAGGAAGATGGAGAGCCTGTTCGGCGGCCGCGAGGATCTTCTCCCCGCCGGCATGCAAGATCCAATGCCCGATATCCCTTTGGCTGAGTTCCAAGGGCTCCAAGAGCGGCGGCAAAAGGCCCCGCAAGGCCTCCGCCGAGCGGGCCGGGACGTCCTTGGAGAGGGTGTTCCGCAGGCGCCCTCCCTTGAGGCGGAAGCGCAGATCCTCCCGCCAGGCGGGATAATGGAGCGAGGCGAACCGGGCGATCCGGGGCCGCCCCGGCGCCGCGCCCGCGCCCAAAACGGCGGCGGCCGCTCCATCGGAAAAGAGCGCGTTTGAAACGATCGTGTCCACCGCGTCGTCCACGAACATCGTCGCGGAGCAGATTTCCACGCTTACGACTGCGGCCAATCCCCCGCCGGAAGCGCGCACGAAATCCGACGCGGCCTCCAACGCGGGAAGGGCCGCCCCGCAGCCCATTCCGACCAAATCGGCGCGCCGGACGTCCGGCCGGAGGCCGACTTGCTCGGCAACGTAGGACGTCAACCCGGGACAAAGGTATCCCGTGCATGTGGTGACGGCCAAAAAGTCTAGGTCCTCCGGCGATGCGCCGGCCGCCGCGAGGGCTTCCGTCAGGGCCTTCGAAGCCAATTCCGTCGCTCTCCGTCGAAAGCGCTCGTTCGTCCCGTCCATGTCCTCCTTCGGGACCTCGTCGGGGTCCCGTACGGCGAAATGCCGCTCCCGGATCGAATCGTTCCGGAATATGCGCTTGTAGAGGGCTTGGGTCCCTTCGCGAAGAGGGTAATGACGAAGGAAGAATTCAAGCGCCTCGGCCTGGGTGAACCGGAACGCGGGCGCAGCCGTCCCCACCGATCGAAAGACAACCTCGACCGGCCGATGACGACCGGTGGGATCAAGTCGCGGACGCGTCGGCACTCGTGGTCACCGAAGAAACCGCGGCCGAAGACGGCGCGGCGTCCTTGGGATCCGCGCGAAGGGGCGAAATATATATCCCTGCGGCGGCAAGCACAGCAACAGCCCGTCAAAGGCGGGCGGGAACGACTTGTTTTCTCGCATGTGTGTCCACAGGTTATATAAGAACGGACCCGTGAGGATAGAGTTCCCGCGGGAAAGGGAGCGCGCCCAGTTTGACCGTCACACAAACGTCATATGAACGTCACATGATCGGCATGCGCAACGGATAGGATTCCGCCGACGCTTGGGGGCGCCTTGTTCAGAAAACTTCTCCTCTCTTTCCTTATTCTCATTTCGCCCATCCTGCGGGCCGGCGAGACCGTTACGGTCAAGGGCTCCGACACCATGGTCATCCTGAACCAACGGTGGGCGGAAACCTACATGGCCGGGCATGCCGGGGTCATCGTCCAGGTCACGGGGGGCGGGTCGGGAACCGGCATTTCAGCCTTGATCGCCGGCTCCACCGACGTTTGCGCCGCCTCCCGGCCCATGAAACCCGAAGAGGTTGAGGAGATGCGCCGAAAGCAGGGCGCGGCGCCTTCCGAAACCCCCGTCGCCAAAGACGGCGTCGCCGTCTACTTGAACGCGACCAATCCCGTCAACGTGCTTTCCATGTCTCAACTGAGGGTCCTCTTCACGGGCGCGGCCGTCCGCTGGTCCTTCGTCGGGGGCGAAGACCGGAGGGTCGTGCTCTATTCCCGGGAGAACAATTCCGGAACCTACGTGTTCTTCAAGGAGCACGTGCTCAAAAACGACGACTTCAGCGACTACGCGTTAACCCTGCCGGGGACGGCGGGAGTCGTGAACGCCGTTTCACGGGACCCCGCCGGAATCGGCTACGGCGGCTCTTCCAGCAAGACCGCCGGCATCAAGGTCTGCGCCGTGCGCCTGGACGACGCCCATCCCGCCTTCCTTCCAGCCGAGGAGAACATCTTGTCCGGCGCCTACCCCGTCAGCCGGGACCTTTACTACTACACGGCGCAGGCGCCGAAAGGCGCCGTGAAGGATTTCCTCGCCTGGGTATTGAGCGAAGACGGCCAGGCCGTCGTGGTCCGGGCCGGTTATTTTCCCGTGAAGAAGAAGACGCCGTGAAATCCTCCAAGCCCGCCTCGGAAAGAGTGATCGAGGGTTTCATCCACGCCAGCGCGGCCGTGGCGATCGTGGCCCTCGTCATGATCTTCGTCTTCATCGGAAAGGAAGCGCTCCCGGTCCTCACCTCGCCGGCCGTGAGGAAAGAGGCCTCCGTCTCGAGGCTGTTCCTCCCCCAATCGCCGGGGCCGGGGAAGCCGGCCAAGTTCTCCTGGCAGCCGGTCTCGAAGGTCCCCAAATACTCCCTCTTGCCTCTCTTCGTCGGTACGATCAAGGCCACGATCGTGGCGATGCTCTTCGCCATCCCCCTCGCCCTGGGCGCGGCGCTTTTCACGTCCGAGTTCTCCCCCGATTGGCTCAAAGAAATCGTGAAACCCGTCATCGAGCTCCTGGCCGCGATTCCATCGGTCGTGCTGGGCTTTTTGGCTCTGATCGTGACGGCGTCCGCCGTCCAGAGATATTTCGGTCTCGACTTCCGGCTTAACACGGTCAATACGGGCATCGCCCTCGCTTTGGCCGTTGTCCCGATCGTGTACACCGTGTCCGAAGACGCCCTGTCGGCTGTGCCGACGGCTTTTCGGCAGGGTTCGATCGCCCTGGGGGCCACGCCCTGGCAGACGGCGTGGCGGGTCGTGGTCCCGGCGGCTTTCCCGGGGCTTTTCGCGGCGTGCGTCCTGGGCTTCGGCCGGGCGATCGGCGAGACGATGATCGTCTTGATGGCGAGCGGGAACGCCGCCGTCCTGT
>Ga0182021_10002598_pt1 | contig 21087 bp, 18 predicted proteins | sample 612E3MmetaG_FD_120493 | JGI IMG/M metagenome (GOLD analysis project Ga0182021, IMG submission 120493) | Permafrost microbial communities from Stordalen Mire, Sweden - 612E3M metaG (Illumina Assembly) | ecosystem: Environmental > Terrestrial > Soil > Wetlands > Permafrost | place: Sweden... | reverse complement strand
CCTTGACGTGGCTCCACGCCTCCTTAAGGAGCGGGGCGAGGCCGGTCGCAATCTTGACGACGAGCCGGCTCTCGATGTCCGTGAGCGGGCGGTCCGGGACGACGAGACCCTCTCCCGTGCCCCCGACCAGGCGGTCCAGCATCGGGTAGACCAGACCCGGGTCGATTGCCAGGAGGCATTTCCCTTCCAGCGGCTTCGCCGAGAGAACCACCAGACACGTCCCCTTCGCCGGGGACTGGAGAAACTCGCTGAGGGTGACTTGTTCGACGGAGGAGAGGCGCACCTCGACGGGGCGTCTCATGACGCTGCCGAGGTTTGCCGCGGCGCTGCGGGCGAAGGCCTCGTGGAGCGCCGCGATCGTGCGAAGCTGGTCCTTGCCGACGCGCTCGGGACGCTTGAAGTCGTACGGTTCCGTCGTCGGCTCGCGCTTCACCCCCGGCGCCGAGGAGGAGGTGTTGATCCGTCCCTGGTCCACCGCCGCCAGGAGCGCGTCGATCTCTTTGGGCTCCAGTATGTCCGACATGGCCGCTACTCTCTGATTTGTCCGGTTCCGTGCACCACGTACTTGTAAATGGTGAGGTCCTCGAGCGCCATCGGTCCGCGGGCGTGGAGCTTGTCGGTCGAGATGCCGATCTCCGCCCCCATCCCGAAGACCCACCCGTCGTGCAGACGCGTCGAGCAGTTCACCATTACCGCCGCCGAGTCCACCTCCTCGCAGAACTTCCGGGCGTGCTCCTCGTTCGTGGTGATGATGGCGTCGGTGTGCTTCGACCCGTAATGGTTGATGTGCGCTATGGCCTCATCCAAATTATCGACGATTTTCACGGAAAGAATCAACTCCAGGTACTCGGTGAACCAGTCCTGCTCGGTGGCCGGTTTGACCCAGGGGAATCGCCGGAGGAGCTTCTCGTTGCCCCTCAGTTCGACACCCCGGCTCTTGAGCGCATCCAGCAGGCGTCCTAACATCTTGTCGGAACATGACTTGTGAACAAGAAGCGTCTCGACGGCGTTGCAGATGGCGGGCCGCTGGACCTTGGCGTTGACCGTGACCTTCTCCGCGAGCGCCTCATCGCATTCCGCGTCGATGAAGATGTGGCAGATGCCCTCGTAGTGCTTGATGACCGGGATGTGTGATTCCGTGACAACTCTATGGATGAGTTCTTTGCCGCCGCGGGGGATGACGAGGTCGATTTCCCCGGTGCGCTTGAGGATCTCGCCGACGGCCGCGCGGTCCGTGGTGTTCACCACCTGGATGACGGCCGGGTCGATGGCGGTCTTCCCGAGGGCTTCGTCCATGACCTTGCCCAGGGCCTGGTTCGAGTGGAAGGCCTCTTTTCCGCCGCGGAGGATCACGGCGTTGCCCGACTTGAGACACAGCGCGCCCGAATCCACCGTCACGTTGGGACGCGACTCGTAGATGACGGCGATGACGCCGATGGGCTGTCGGACCTTCTGGATGCGGAGTCCGGCGGCGGTGGTCCAGTCCTTGTCGATCCGACGGACGGGGTCCTCGAGTTGGACGATCTCGCGCACGCCCCGGACCATGCCGGCGACGGTCTTGTCGTCGAGCGTGAGACGGGCCACGAGGGGCTTGGGTACGTCCGCCGCCCGGGCCGCGTCCAGGTCTTTGCGGTTTTCCGACTGGAGGAAGTCCTTCGAGCTCTCGATCGCCGATGCGACGGCTTCGAGTGCGCGGTTCTTCTCGTCGGTGGATGCCGCAAGCATCGCGAGCGCGGCGCGGCGGGCGGCACGCGTCAGCTCACTGACGTACTTCGAATAATCGGTCGTCTTCTTTTCCATTGCCTGGGTTTCTCCGGTCAGGCCCTATTTTTTCGGCGACAGCTTGAACCGAGCCGTCACGACGACTTCCTTGGACAGCTTCACGTCCTCCGGGAGGCCGTGGACGATGAGTTTCTCGAAGAAGGGGAGGTCGTTTTCCGGCTTTCGCTTGCGAACGTCGATGAACGCCTCGACCTTGTCGGCGGCGAGACCCTGGAGGGACTCGGCCGGTCCCTCGACCGCGAGGTCGATGGGGTTGGGACTGGTGATTTCCACCTCGTGCACGGAGTCGGGGGCGCTCAACACGGAAATGGGCACCCCCTTAATCACCCCGGCGGCGTTGACCCGTCGGATCTCGATGAAGGCCTCGACCGTCTCGTCGCACCGGATGTGCTCGATGGTGGCGTTGTCCGGGTGAACGACGGTCTGGATCGGGAGTCTCCGGTCCTTGATGCTCTCGGAACAGTTGGTGACGTCCACCGGCTCGGGGGCGACGCCCTGGCGTTTCTCGCGCATGTGCTGGAGGACGAGGACGGGGCCGGTGACGGTGACGGAGGAAAGTCCGCGGATTTCCGTCCGGCCCACTTCGTAGCCGGGCGCGGGTTTTCCCACGGCGCCGGGCGGATTCACCGGAAACGTCTCCGTTGCGAGAGGCCGCACGGTCAGCTCGAAAGCGGGCGGACGGAACCGCGTCACCCGCAGCTGCGCCGGCAGTTCCGTCACCATCTGCTCGTCCAGAATTACCTTGTCCACGCGGTCCACCCGCAGGTTCTCCACGCCGGCCACGTTATAGACCATCCGGACGCTCCGGCGCGACAGTTCCTCGATGACGCTCGCCGGACCGCTCACGACGAGCGACACCTGCCGCCTCTCCGGACTCACCGTCACCTCCACCGTGGGAGGGTGCGCGATGTCGAGCGTCGCTTCGATCGTCGTCGTTCGTGTGACCACGCTGTTGGCATAGAGCCACACCAGCACCGCGAGCACCAGTGCGAGCAGCTTCAGCGGCCAGTTATCGACGACCATCCGCCACACGGGTCATCTCCTCGACGGGGTCCGGCTGGAAAGAAGCTCGGTGAGGACCGCCCCCAGCCGGTCGATCGCGACGTTCTCGGTGAGCTGTCCACCGACGGCGATGGACACCCGGCCCGTCTCCTCGCTCACCATGAGACTGACGGCGTCGCTTTCCTCGGTGACGCCGATTCCCGCACGGTGTCGCGTGCCTATGGTCCGGGAGAGTCCGGGCTTGTCGCTCAGCGGGAAAAGACACCCGGCCGCGAAGACCCGGTGCTCCGAGACGATGACCGCCCCGTCGTGCAGCGGACTGCCCGGCCAGAAGATCGTGCACAAAAGCCCGCTCGTGACCTCGGCGTCGAGTCGCGTCCCGCTCTCCGCGTACGCCTTGAGACCGATCTCTCGCTCGAACGCCACGAGTCCCCCGATGCGTTCCTCCGACATCCGTCCGACCGCGTCCACCACTTCCCCGATCATCTCGCTCTGGCGTCCGAGGACGCGCCGCAGGAAGGGTCTCTGCCCGATGCGGATGAGTCCCCGTCTCAGTTCCGGCTGGAACACGATCACCAGCACGAACGCGAAGAGCGTCAGGAACTGGTCCAGAAGATACGTGATGCGGTAGAACTGCGAGTACCGGGCCAGGAGGCTCACGCCGATGAACGCCAGGGTGAAAAGGATGAACGTTCCGCGAAGGATCCCGGCCCCGCGGCTGCCTCGGAGCATCCGCAGGATGGCATAGATCACCGCCGCGATCAGCAGGATTTCGATCGGGATCTGCCAGTTGCCCCTGATCCAATCGAGCATGCGCATGTCGTGAATCCGTGTGTTTCGGCGTCCGTCGGCGAGAGCCGCAGCGTAAGAACGGGTCTTTCGGAGCCAGTGTAGAAGGGGGGAGCGGTCTTTGCAAGCGTTTTCACCGGCGGGACCTCACGTCCCGGACGGCGTGCGTCCCGTGAGCACCGCTTCGGTCATGCGGACGACATCGCGCATCTCGGCCACGTCGTGCACACGGACGACGGAAGCGCCCGACGCCACCGCTAGCGTCACCGTCGCCGCCGTCCCCATCAGCCGCTCCTCCGCCGCACGGTCGAGGACGTTCCCGACGGTGGATTTGCGGCTCGTGCCGATGACGACGGGACGTCCGAGGCTGCGGAACTCGTGCAGGCGTCTCAGGATTTCGAGGTTGTGCTCGACGGTCTTGCCGAACCCGAACCCCGGGTCGATCGCGATGCGGTCCGGACGCACCCCGGCGGCCTCGGCGCGGCCGACCGCGTCGCTCAAAAAGCGATAGATCTCGGCCACCAGGTCGTCGTAGTGCGGGTTTTCCTGCATGGTGCGGGGCGTGCCCTGCATGTGCATCAGGATGACGGGCACGTCGCGGGAGGCGGCGAGAAGGGACATCTGCGGGTCGTGCGCGAGCGCCGTGACGTCGTTGAGGATGTCGGCCCCGGCGTCGAGCGCGCGTCTCGCGACTTCGGCACGGCAGGTGTCGATGCTGATGGGGGTCTTGGCTGCGGCACGGAGTTTCTCGATGACGGGGACGGTGCGTCGGATCTCTTCCTCCGTCGACGGCTCCGCGGCGCCCGGACGCGTGGAGCAGCCCCCGACGTCGATGATGTCGGCCCCGGCGTCGATCATTCCGCGGGCATGTTCGAGCGCCCGCCCGCTGTCGAAATATCGGCCCCCGTCGCTGAACGAATCGGGCGTCGTGTTGAGTATCCCCATGACGAGCGTGCGTCCGCCGTCATGCGCGCCGCCGCGGCCGGGCCAGGCTAACTTCCGGGTCCGGTAGTTCCGGATGACGCTGCGAAGCATGTCCGTGAGCGGCGAAAGTCCCGGGGTCATCTCCGCCGGCACGGTGGTGATCAGGAAGCGGTCCACCTCGCTCTCGTGCTGGTGAAGCGGGAAGACGACGATCCCGAGTCCCCCAAGAACGTCGGAAGAATCCCAGATGAGCTCCCCGGCGTTCTCGACGAGGACGGCGAACCGTCCGTGCGACTGTCCCAGGGCATTGCGGTGCGGTTCGGAGATCTCTCGGGCGAGGAACTCGAGCGACAGGGCGGAGTCGGGGGCGATGACTCTCGGGTAATGCGAGGCGGCGAGGTCCGGCACCGGATACCCCTCTCAAGCCATGTCGTGACCCAGTTCGCCGGCGGGGAGGTTGTTCTGTTGCGTCTGGCCGCCGTCTTCATGGGGCGCGGCGGCCTCCGCGGCTCGCTGGGCGTGACCCTGAGACCGGGCCTTGGCCGTCTTGGGCTCGCGTCCGGCCAGGATCTCGTCCACGTCCGTGGCTTCCAGGACTTCGTACTTCAGCAATGCCTCGGCGATGGAGCGGAGTGATTCCTTGTTCTCGGTCAGGAGATGCTCGGCCTCGGCGTAGCATTCCCTGGCGATGCGGGAGACCTCCCGGTCGATCTCGACCGCCGTGGCTTCGCTGAAGGCCTTGCTCAGCAGCACCTCGCCCCCGAAGAGCTTTTCCTCGCTGTCGGCAAGACTGATGGGACCGATGTGGTCGGACATTCCCCACTCGCGGACCATCTTGTTGATGAGGTCTGTGGCGCGTCGGATGTCGTCCTGCGCGCCCGAGGAGATGTCCTCGCAGAACATCGACTCGCTCACGCGTCCGGCGAAGAGCATCTTGATCGTGCCGAGGACGTTCTGCCGGGGCATGATGTAGCGGTCCTTCTCCGGGAGCTGCATGGTGGCCCCGAGCGCGACCCCGCGCGGGATGATCGTCACCCGGTGCAGCGGCTCCACCTCCGGAAGCAGTTTCGCCACCAGGGCATGTCCCGCCTCGTGGTAGGCGATCACGCGCTTGTCCTTCTCGTCCATGACCCGGCTGGTCTTCTGTCGGCCCCAGCGGACCTTGTCGCGCGATTCCTCGAGGTCGTCCTGCTCGATGTATTCCTTATTTTTCATGACGCCGAGGATGGCCGCCTCGTTGATGATGGCTTCGAGGTCGGCCCCGCTGAAGAGGGGGGTGCCCCGTGCCAGGACGCTCAGGTCCACCGATGGCGACAGTTTGACCTTCCGGGCGTGCACCTTCAGGATGTCCTCGCGTCCCTTGACGTCGGGCAGGTCGACCATGATCTGCCGGTCGAACCGTCCCGGACGCAGGAGCGCCTGGTCCAGCACGTCCCAGCGGTTCGTGGCCGCGATGACCACCACCTTCTCGTTCGTGTCGAACCCGTCCATCTCGACCAGGATGGCGTTGAGCGTCTGCTCGCGCTCGTCGTGACCGCCTCCCCAGCCGTGACCGCGCCTGCGGCCGACCGCGTCGATCTCGTCGAGGAAGATGATGCACGGGGAATGGCTCTTGGCCTTCTGGAAGAGGTCGCGGACGCGCGAAGCCCCCACCCCGACGAACATCTCGACGAAGTCCGACCCGCTGATGCTGAAGAACGGGACGTCGGCCTCGCCCGCGATGGCCTTCGCCAGGAGCGTCTTCCCCGTCCCGGGCGGACCCACCAGGATGACCCCGCGGGGCATCCGGCCCCCGAGTCGCTGGAACTTCTTCGGGTTCTTCAGGAACTCGATGATCTCCCGGCATTCCGCCTTCGCCTCGTCGACGCCCGCGACGTCCTCGAAGGTGACGCCCGTGTGCTCCTTGCCGGTGAGCCTTGCCCGGGATTTCCCGAACGAAAGCACCCCGCCCGCCCCCGCCTGTCGCATCGGACGGATGAGGAAGAAGTAGATCAACACAAACAGGAAGATCGACGGGAGCGACCAGTACAGCAGCGAGTCCAGCCACTTCAGCTGGGGCTTGTAGGTCCAGGACTCGATCTTGTTCTCCTGGGTGAGCTGCCGGGCCTGATCCTCGTAGTACTTCAGGTCCGTGTCCTTATTGATCCTGGCGACGAGCTGGCTGTGTCCGTCCGGGGCCCCTTCGCGAAGGATGGCGGTGATGGTCTCGTCGCTCAGCTCGATCCGCTTGACCTTTCCCTTCTCGATGTTCCTGTCGATCTCGTTGCGATCGACCTCCTGGGTGCTTCCGGTGAGACTGGTGGGGACCAGTCGGATGAAGAGGAGGACGAGGACGACGACGACGATCCAGACGAGCGGGTTCCGCGCGGGACTCGGTCTCTCGTTCTTCTCGGGTTCCATGTCGTTGCGGTCGAACATGTCTTCTCTCTCACCAGTCTTTCTCGAGCTGCTCGACCAGCTCCTGCGCCAGGTCCCGGAAAAGCTCCGCGCTCTCCGTTTCCAACGTCTGGCCGAGCGCGACCTTGATATCCTCCGAGCACGTGTGATTGTGAACCTTCTTGATCACCGCTCCCGTACGACGGTCCGTCCACGTCATGTCGACGTAGGCCGTCACCTGGCTCTCGCGCACGTTGTTGTTCAGGTCCTCGGTGAGGACGACCTGCTTGAAGTCCGTGATCTGTCCCGAGATCACCGTGTCGGCCTGGTTGCGCGGAACGATCCTCATGTGCGTGTTGGTGTTGATCTGGTTGACGAGCGCCCGGGTCAGACTGTTCTCGAATCCCCGGTAGAAGGTCTTGTTGTCGAACGTGTCGACGTAGACCGTCTTGTACTTGGGGTCGATGAGCGGTTGGGACGAGTAGCCGCACCCGGCGCACGCGAAAAGCGCCGCCAGGAGCAGCATTCTACTTCGTTTCAAGAATGTCCTCCGGCTCTTGCCAGGGTTCCGTGGGCTGTTTGACGGCCGGCTTGGGCTCGGCGGCCGGCTCCGGCGCATTCTCCGCCCTCGGCTCTACGACCGTGCCCTTCGGGAGCCGGCTCTGCGCTTTCGCCGCCCACGTGCTGTCCGGGTAATTCCTCACCACCGAGCGATAATACCGCTCGGCGGCCCGCTTCTGGTTCTGCCCGCGATAGTACTCCGCAATCTGGTAAAGCTTGCAGGCCAGAGCCTCGTTGATCTTCTTGAGCAGAGTCTGGGCCTCCGCCGCGTTTTTCCCGTTCGGGTAGCTTCGCAGGTATTCCCTCAGTCCGTCGCGTGCCTCCTCGTAGGGGAGGGGGTCGCGAGGCGGCCCGTCGTTGGTCAGGTACGTCGCCTTCGCCCTCAGGAACATCGCGTCTTCGCGGTATCGGCTGTCCTTGTAGTGCGCGACCACCAGCGCAAACGACTGCGAGGCGTCCGAGTAGTCGCCTTTCTTGAAGTAGTACATCGCGATGTTGAACTGGGCTTCGTCCGACCGTGCACCGTACGGGTCGTTCTCGACCATCCCTTCCAGGGTTTTCACCCCGGTGTAGCTCTGGTCCGCCAGGCGGGCGTTCCCTATGGCCATCCGCACGTCGCTGATCTCGCTGCTGAGCGTGGTTGCGGGGAAGTTCTTCTCGAGGAGGAGCAGGGTCGTCTCCGCCTCTTTCAGGTTCTTCTGCGCCAGACACGCCCGGGCCTTGAGCAGCATCGCACGCTCCACCCAGGGACCGGTCTTGTAGGTCTCCACCATGTCGTTGCACAGGCGTATGGCGGTCTTGGCGTTCCCGGCCTGGTAGAAGGACTGGGCCTGCTGGTAATCGATACGGTCGGTCCGTCCGCCCGGTCCTTTCATCTCCGGGATGTCCGACTTCGCGGGCTGCCATCCCTCGCCGGGCTTGAAGGTCATCTGCGCCCTCACCGGCCCGCCGATCACTGCCAGCGCCGCCAGCACCAGGAACCACAGGACGATTCTCTTCACCATGGGCTTCTCCGAGACGAGCTATCGAAGGTATTCGAACATGCGGGGTTCGCGTCCCAGCACGTGCATCCACGTGCGTGCCAGCATCCGACGCACATCCTGTGCTATTGTACCAGATAACCTCAGTCTTTCAACCCTATTCAGGGGGCTCACGCTCAATTTCCTGAGCATGGCGAGTGCTCCGGCGCTGACGTAAGTCCTTTCCGCGACCGCACCTTCGCACTTCGGGCAGACGACGCCCCCCGTGCTTGCGGCGAAGGCCACCTGGCCCTTGGCCGCCCCCGCCTCGATCGCGGCCCCGCACCACGCACACCCGTCCAGCCGCGGCACAAGGCCGATCAGCTCCAGCACGCGCACCTCGAAGGCGTGCAGCACGACGTTCGGATGCTTGGTCTCGCCGAGCATGCCGAGCACCGTCACGGCGAGGTCAAAGAGCGCGGGGTTCGGGTCGCTCTCTTCGGTCAGTCCGAGCAGGAGTTCCGCGACGAAAAACGCGGCGTATCCGCGGGTGAGTTCCCGCCGGAGCCCCGGGAATTCTTCCAGCACCCGGCTTTCGGTGAGCAGGTGCAGGTGTGCGGCGGACTTCTCGATGAAGACCAGTTCGAGGAGCTGGAAAAGGTCGATGGTGCCCTGCGAGTGTGCGCGCTTGCGCTTCGAACCTTTCGCCAGGAGACTGATCCGGCCGAAATCCCGCGAATACACGCTCAGAATCTGCGAGGTCTCGCGGTAGTCGGTCAGCCGGAGCGTGATTGCCTGTGTCTTCTGTGAACCCACGGGTCATCCTGAACCGCATGCGCTTTCTTGGGTGCCACGGCTGGCTTGTCCAGCCGTGCAATTGCTGTAACCGAAGAGCACGGCTTGCGAGCAAGCCGTGGCACCCGGTTCCGTGCCGGAGTGCGGTGCCGGGCGACGACGAGACTTCCGAGAATGTCCGTCTCCCGGTGTCTCATCCGCTTTCGCTCCCGCGGCGTCCTGTCGTCATGGCCGGCGAGGTGCAGCATCCCGTGCACGGCATAGAGGAGGAGTTCGGTCTCGGGTTCGGCATGTCGCATTCGGGCCTCGCGGCGTGCCCGCTCCGCGGAGATCACGATTTCGCCGAACACCTGCTCCGGGTCGGCGGCGGACCGTCCCTCGTCGAGGGGAAAGGCGAGAACGTCCGTAGGCTCGGGGCGTCCCAGGAACACCCAGTTGAGTTCGGCGATCCGGTCGTCGTCGACCACGGCGACGCTGACGTTCACCTCGCGCGCCAGCTCCTCGGTCATCACGCGCCGGACGGCCGCGCGGAGGAGCGCCGCGGGCACCTTCATGCATCGCTGGAGGTTGACGATCTCGATGGACACGTCACGGGGTCTCCGACCGATCGTCCGCCGTCCCCTCGGCGGGGGCGGGGCCCTTCTCGCCCGGGTGTCGGCCCCGGTGGAACTCGGCGCGTTCATAGGCGTTGACGATGTCCTGCACCAGCCGGTGACGGACGATGTCGCTGGGTTTCAGATAGATGAACTCGATGCCCCGGACGTCCGAGAGGACCCGCTGCACCGCCACCAGTCCCGACATCTCTCCGACGGGGAGGTCGATCTGCGTGATGTCCCCCGTGACGATGGCACGGGAATCTTCGCCCAGACGCGTCAGACACATCTTCATTTGTCCGGTGGTGCAGTTCTGCGCCTCGTCGAGGATGACGAAGGTGTGGTTGAGCGTTCGGCCGCGCATGTAGGCCAGCGGGATCACCTCGATCATGTCGTTTTCCATGTACTTGCGGAGCTGTCCGAACTCCATCATGTCGCTGAGGGCGTCGTAGAGCGGTCGCAGGTACGGGTTCACCTTCGCCTGCATGTCCCCCGGGAGGAACCCCAGCTTCTCCCCGGCCTCCACGGCGGGACGGGCGAGGGTGATCTTCCGGACCTGTCGTGTCTTGAGGGCGTGGAGGGCCATCGCGACGGCGAGGTAGGTCTTGCCGGTGCCCGCCGGTCCGATGCAGAAGACGAGGGGCTGCTTCCGGCCGGCCCGGACGTACTTCCGCTGCCCGACCGTGCGGGGCATCACCTTCATGCCCCGGGCGAAGACCTCGATCGCCAGGCCCTCCGCCGGACCCTCGCTTGCGGCACAGGCCGCCATCAGGTCCTTCACCTCCTCGAGACCCAGCCGGTCGCCGGACTCCGTCCGCTCAATCATCGCCTCGATGACCCGCGACGCCGCGCGGGCTTTCACCTGCGGACCCAGCACCAGCAGTCCTTCCGGCCTGAGCACCACGTCCACCTCGAAGGTCCTGCACAAGAGCTTCAGGTGCGCGTCGTGCGCGCCCAGCAGGCGCATCGCCTGCTGCTGATCGCGGATGGGAATCTTGATTTCCATAACGTACGTCCGTTTCGGATGACAAGCGTGCTACAGCACGCAGAAGACATGCATTTGCTCGAGCACGTAAAAAGCCACCGGTCCCGCAAGAAGCAGGGAATCCACCAGGTCCAGCATCCCCCCCAGACCCGGAAAGCGGATCGCGGAGTCCTTCGCCCCGAGCGACCGCTTGATCACCGACTCCGCCAGGTCGCCCAGGTGCGCCGCCACGCTCACCGGCGCCGAGAACACCAGCGCCCAATACCACCGGTGGTCGAACAGGACCCACCACGTGAACACCCCGACCGCCAGGGACGCGACGAACCCCCCGACGTACCCCTCCCACGTCTTGTTCGGACTCACGTGCGGGAAGGGCCGGTGCCGGCCCCAGCGGCTTCCCACCAGGTACGCCATGATGTCGGTTGCCTTGACGACCGCCACAAAGAGCAGCACCCCGCGGATCCCGATGATCTCCGGGTCGAGGTACCGGAGGCGCACGATGAAATGTCCCAGCCCCCAGATGTACACGATGGCGAACGCCGTGATCGCCATGCTGACCAGGCCCTCCTTGCGGGGCCGAAGCCATCCCTGGAGGATGAAGAGCCCGCACAGAAAGACGAACGCCGCGACGCCCATCCCATGCACCTCCGGTGGGACCGCAGGGCCACGTCCCACCCAGTCGGCCACCACCATCAGGCCCGCGCAGAACATCCCCCAGACGGAGTAGGGGGTGTATCCCTTCTGCCGGGCGAGGTCATAAAACTCCTCCACCGAAAAGACGACGATGGCGAGGAAAATGAGATTGAACCCGAACACCGTGTGCAGACGGTGGTCCACCCAGAAAAGCGCCGCGACGACCGCGACGATCACGAGGGTCAGCAGGGTGCGCTTGAGGAGCATCAGGTCTCCTTGACGGCGCCGAACCGGCGCTGCCGGCCGGCAAACCACCTCAGGGCCTCGTGCAGCTGGTCACGCCGGAAATCCGGCCAGTACACCGGACTGACGAAGATCTCGGCGTACGAAATCTGCCACAGCAGAAAATCACTCACCCGCATCTCTCCTCCCGTGCGGATCAGCAGGTCGACGTCCGGCGCCCCGGCGGTGAAGAGGTGCTTCTCGACGGTCTTCTCCGTGACGGAGGCCGGCAGAAGCTCTCCCTTCCTGGCAAGTTCGGCGATCTCGCGCGCGGCGTGCGTGATTTCCCGTCGGGCGCTGTAGTTGAGCGCCAGGCAGAAGGTCATTCCGGTGTTGTGTGCGCTCTTCCGGACGGCCTCCGCGATCTCCCCCTGGAGCGTCTCCGGCAATGCCTCCAGCTCCCCGATCACGGCGAGCCGGATGTTCTTTTTCATGACGGTCGCAATCTGCTCCTTGATGTACTTCCGCAGGAGCTTGAGGAGGGCGTCGACTTCGCTCTTCGGACGCTTCCTGAGGTTGTCGCAGCTGAGGGCGTAGACCGTGAGCTGCTCGATGCCTCCGATGCGTACGCATTCCTCCGTCACTTGGCGGATGGATTTCGCGCCTTCCCTGTGTCCGCGGAGTCGCGGGAGTCCACGCTGGGCCGCCCACCGCCCGTTCCCGTCCATGATGATGGCGAGGTGTCGCGGGACCGGCGCCGGTCGTGGCTCTTTCTCCTTGACGTTCACCGCTTCCCCCGACCGATCCAGAGGGTCTCGTCGCGTCCCGGACCCACCGAGAGGATTTCCACCGGCGCCGACATGATCTCTTCGATGCGTCGGACGTACTTCCGCGCCGCCGCCGGCAGCTTCGCGAAACTCCGGATTCCCCCGAGACTCTCGCGCCACCCGTCCAGCTCTTCATACACCGGTTCCGCCGATTCCAGCGTTCGGAGGTCGCTCGGGAATTCGTCCAGGGTTCTGGCGCCCGCGCGATACGCCGTGCACACCCGCACCTTCTCAAGACCCGTGAGCACGTCGATCTTGGTGATGGCGAGCGAGGTGAACCCGTTGAGTCGCGCGACGTAGCGGCACGCCACCGCGTCCAGCCACCCGCAGCGTCGCGGCCGGCCCGTCGTCGCCCCGAACTCCTGCCCGTTCTCCCGCAGACGCTCGCCCAGACTGTCCGAGAGCTCCGTCGGGAACGGTCCCGCGCCCACCCGGGTCGTATACGCCTTCAGTACCCCGACGACCTTGTCGATCCGTCGCGGACTCGTCCCGCTCCCCGCGCACGCCCCGTACACCGCCGCGTTCGACGAGGTCACAAACGGATACGTCCCGTGATCGATGTCCAGGAGCGTCCCCTGGGCCGATTCGAAGAGGACTCTCTTTTTCTCGTCGAACGCGCGGCTGAGGAACTTCTGCGTGTCGCGCACGAACGGGCGCAGTTCCGAGGCGTATCCCAGGTACTCCGCGGCGATTTCGTCCGCCGAGAGCGCGCGGTGTCCGTAGAGTTTCTCGAGGAGAATGTTCTTTTCGGGGAGCGCGGCTTCGAGCCGGCTTCGCAGCGTCTCCTCGTCCAGCAGGTCGACCACCCGGATGCCTGAGCGGGCCGCCTTGTCCGCGTAGCACGGACCGATCCCGCGTCCCGTCGTCCCGAGCTTCACGCCCGTTTTCTTCCCCTCCGACAGGGTGTCCAGGAGCCGGTGGTAGGGCATGATGAGGTGCGCCCGCTCGCTCAAGAGCAGGGTCTCGGGCGTGATGGCGAGTCCGCGGCTCCGCAGCGTCCCCAGCTCTTCCAGAAAATACTTCGGGTCCACCACGACCCCGCTGGCGATGACCGACACCACGTGCGGCCTCAGCACCCCGCACGGAATCAGGTGCAGGATGAATTTGTCGTTCCCGACGACGACGGTGTGCCCGGCGTTGTTTCCCCCCTGGCTGCGGACCACGACGTCCGCCTCCGCGCTCAGAAGGTCCACCACCTTGGCCTTCGCCTCGTCTCCCCACTGCGCTCCGACCACCACGACCGATGACATGCATTGCGCTCCACAAGATGGAACTTTAGCGACCGCTCTCGTGCGGCCGCGTCCCACCGGGCCGCTTGATTGCGCCGGCGCCGGTGGACCACCGGCAGGGATTCGCCCAAACCACATTATACTAGGCACTTTGAGCGCTTCTGTCAACCAAAATGCGCTTCGGAGGTGGCACCCGGAAGGAACATCGTTACGCCCCCCGGTTACATCCACAGAGTGATTTCGGGGTTCAGTTGAGGGAGGAACGAGAAGGGGGGCGGCATTCCTTCACAACGAAATGCAACGGTGATCGGCGGCGAATCCGCCACGCGTGTAACCTGCGAGCCCAACGCTTCTTAGTTGGTCGTCTCTGTTTGAATCCACGCTTCACAGGTCGGCGCAAGGCTTGGTTGGTTCCACTCTCTGCTTCAAATCAAAACAGGGAATGTCCTTCTCTTCCATCCCCTGCACCATGATTCGCAATGCATCACTATCGACACGGATTGTGCCGCACTTGCACTCACCTGTTTGATCTTTCGACATGAACTCGCTACACTTGGGGCATTGGAGAATCGGAGACCTCCGCGCTCCGTCGCGTGGTCCGTTGCCTGCGAAGACGAGTTCCTTTGTCTTCTGTCTTCAGCCGCTTTTCCATCTTTTTCCCCAGCATCTCATGACCCTCAAGATCGGAAGAAAGGTAAGAAGCCTCTCCTGCAATTCTACTTCTCAGATTGCTGTTCGTCTACTGACTGGGAGGGTCCTCGGCAGAGAATCTCCGGCCCCCTTCTTCTTAGCGGACCCCGTCGAGCATCCGGGCGAAGTTCGCGAAGAGGTACGCCGCGTCGTGCGGACCGGGCGAGGCTTCCGGGTGATACTGCACCGAGAATGCCGGGACGTCGGTGCACTCGAACCCTTCGTTGGTATGGTCGTTGAGGTTGGTGTGCGTCGCGCGCATGCGCGACTTGTCCAGTGATTCCGGATCGAGCGCGAACCCGTGGTTCTGCGCGGTGATCTCCACCTTTCCCGTGGCCAGGTTCATCACCGGGTGGTTCGCCCCGCGGTGCCCGAACTTCAGCTTGACGATCCGTCCGCCGAGCGCTAGTCCCAAGAGCTCGTGTCCCATGCAGATGCCGAAGATGGGGAACTTGCCGAGGAGCTTTCGGATGCACTCGACGGCGTAAGGCGCCGCTTCCGGGTTGCCGGGTCCGTTCGACAGGAAGACGCCGGCGGGTTTCCATGCGATGACCTCCTCCGCCGTCGTCGTCGCGGGGAAGACGCGCACCACGCACCCCATCGAGGTGAGGTACCGGAGGATGTTCCGTTTCATCCCGTAGTCGATCGCCGCGACCCGGTGCGGTTTCCGGCTGTGAGCGGGTGGCTCGGGTGAAAACGGCGAGAGGAAGCCTTCCGTCCAGTCGACGGGTTTCGCACAGGTGACCGCTTTTATCCAGTCGATGTCCACGTAGGGCGTGGCGCTTTTCAGTTTCTTCATGAGCGACGCCTCGTCCGCGTCGTGCGTGCTGAGGATGCCCATCATCGCGCCTTCGTTCCGGATGTGCCGGACGAGCCGCCGGGTATCCACCTCCTCGACGCCGATGATCCCGTGCTCCTTGAGGTAATCGTCGAGGGATTTGGTGGAGCGGAAGTTGGACCGGATGCGGCTCGCCTCGCGGACGATGAACCCGGCCACCCACGGACGCGCCGATTCCTCGTCCTCGACGTTCACCCCCACGTTCCCGATGAGCGGGTACGTCATGGTCATGATCTGCCCGGCGTAGGACGGGTCGGTCATGATCTCCTGGTAGCCGGTCATCGACGTGTTGAAGCAGACTTCGCCGGTGTTCTCGCCCTCGGCGCCGAACGAAAGCCCGTTGAACGCCGTCCCGTCGATGAGCAGCACCTTGGCCGGACGGTTCTGTCGCATAGCTTTCTGCCGCCTTTTCCCGAGTAGTCCGGGTCAGAACTCCGTCTTCCCGGTGAATCGGAACGACTCGCATTTCATCCCGGGCACGAGCATCGCTCCGCCAAGTCCTTCCATCATCTGTCGCTCGGCCGTCAGCGCCGACGCCGACTCGAACGCTTCGAGCACGTTTTGCGTGAATCGCATGTTCTTCACCGGGTGGGCGATCTTCCCGTCCCGCACGAGGAACAGGCCGAACCGCGTCATCCCGGTCACCACCACCTTCATCGGCTCGGCGATGTTCGCGTAATGGAACTTCGACACGAGGAGTCCCTTCGTCGTTGACGCGATCATGCGTTCGAGCGACGAATCGCCCGGCGCCAGGAACAGGTTCATCGGGATGGGGCCGAAGCTCTGGTTGCTCGTCAGCGCGTGCCCGGTGCTCTGCGTGTGTTCCGCCGCCGCGGTCGACGTGTCGTAGCACATCCCCGTCGCCACGCCCCTTTCGATGAACACCACCTTTCTTTTCGGCGTCCCCTCGGCGTCGAAGGGGATGGGGATGCCCGACGGATCGAGTCCGTCGTCCGTGACCGTGATTAGCCGCCCGGTGACTTCCTGTCCGAGCTTTCCCGACATGAAACTCTGCTTCTCGTGGCAGGCCTTTCCGTTGAGCCCGGCGTAGGCGAGGAACCGCATGAGGACGCCGACGGCCTCGGGCTCAAGGACCACGGCGTATTCGCCGGGTTCGATGTCCTGCGGCCGGTCGGTCTTCACCGTGCGGTCCGCCACGTGTCTCGCCGCCGCCCGTTCATCGATGTTGGACAGTTTCCAGCCCATCCGCTCCGCTGTTCCCGACCCGCCGCCTTTCATCATCACGACATTGAGCCTGGTTTCGGTCCCGCGATGGTGGACGACGATGCCTTTGGAGTTGACGACCGCCGTCTGGTCCGAGGAGGTGCTGAGCGCCCCGGCCGCCACCGCCCCCGCACGCTTCGCCTCGTCGACGACGTTCTTCACCCGCTCCGCTCGCGACATCGCGTCGCACCCGGCCGTCGCCTCGTCGAAGGCGTTCACTTCCCTGGGCGTCTCGGGTCGCGGAAGTCCCGCGTAGGTCGTCGAGTCCGCCGATACCCGCGCGATCCCGCACGCCTCGTCCAGTGCGCGCTTGGCGTCCTCGAGCCGATTCGAGCTCGCCACGCCCACCTTTCTGCCGAATGCCACCCGGATAAGCACCGTGGCGTCCGTCAGCGACACGTTCTGGTGAATGGTGTTGTTGGCGAACCGCGTGAGGTGGTAGTCGCCTTCGCGGAAATACACTTCGGTGTCGTCGGCGGGGGAGGCCTTGATGAGACTCCCGGCCATGTCGAAGATCTTCTGTTTCTCGATCATTTCAGCACTCCCACTTCCACGTTGCGGAAGCGCGCCGGCGCCGTCCCGTGTCCCACGCGCGCGGTCTGCGACGGCTCGCCCTTGCCGCAGTTGGGCGTGCCCCACATCTTCCAGTGCGCGGGCCCCGTCACCGCGTCGCACGAGCCCCAGAACTCCGGCGTGATCCCCGTGTAGGTCGGGTTCTTGTAGACCTTTCCCAGCTTCCCCTTCTTGATCTCCCGCGCGATCTCGCACCCGAACTGGAAGTTGAGCCTCTTGTCGTCGATGGACCACGACCGGTTGGTCGAAAGGTAGAGTCCGTCCGACGTGTCGGCGATGAGTTCGTCCAGGTCCCGGTCGCCCGCCAGCAGGTTCACGTTCGTCATGCGGATGAGCGGGATGGCGTGCCAGCCGCTCGCCCGCATGGTCCCGTTGGAGCGCTGTCCCACGACCCTGGCCGTCTCGCGGCTCGTCAGAAAGCCGCGGAAGATCCCCTCCCGGATGATGTCGGTCCGCTGGGCCGGGACGCCTTCGTCGTCGTAGCCGAACGTCCCCAGTCCGCCCGGCTCCGTCGCGTCGGCCACTACGTTCACCGCTTGCGACCCGTAGCGGAGCTTCCCGGCGTCGGCGGGCTTGAGGAAGCTGGTGCCTGCGTACCCGGCCTCCAGGCCCAGCACGCGGTCGAGCTCGATCGGGTGGCCGATCGACTCGTGCACCTGGAGCGCGAGTTGGCTTCCCTCGATGATGATCGTCCGTCGGCCCGAGGGGCACTGCGGGGCGGCGATGAGCCGCGCCGCGTCCTCCGCCACGCTCGCCGCGTTTCCCGGAAGGTCCATCGCCTCCACGTATTCATACCCCCGCGTCGCGAAGTTCCCGCGGAACGAGTTCGGGAAGCTCCTCACCTGGAGTTCCCCGTCCTGGATGGCGGTCGCGCACAACCCGCCGCCCGTCTCCGTGATCTTCTGCTCCACCAGCGCCCCCTCAGTGCTCGCGAAGGTCTTCTCCGTCTCGAAGCACGAGAGAAAACACTGGGCGATGGTGACCGCTTTTTCGGCCTTGAGCGTCCGGTCGGCCCGAAGCAGCATCGCGAGCTTGTCCTCGATCGGCACCCGAAACGGGTCCTTCGCGCAGTCGGACGTGTAGCGGCCCGTCGCGGGTTCTACATCCGTGAGTTCGATGCGCCGGTCGAGCACCGTGCCGCTCGCCCGCGCCACCTCGATCGCCCGTGCGACCACCCGCGACAGTTCTTCCGTCGTCATGCGGTTCGACGCCGCGAATCCCCACGCCCCGTCCACCAGCACCCGCACCCCGAACCCGGCGTCCTCGCTGTAATTCACGCTCTCCACCGCGCCGTTCTTGGTCTCGACGTGCTGCTCGCGCTGGCGGGCCGTCCGGACGTCGCCGTAGCTCGCCCCGCGCATCCGAATCAGGTTCACCGCTTTCTCGCAGAACTCTCTCATCTCTTTCTCCTGAACCTTCATGCCTTTGCGGCATTATAGCGGCGGCTCCGCAGAAGTCATCGGAAAAAGGAAGGCGCCTACTTCTCCGGCGGGACGATCCGAATCAGGTTCCCCTTGTCGGTGTTGTAGATAGGGGAGGGGGCGTAGCCCCGGACCCAGGGTTGGCGGAGGCTCAGCTCCTTGCGGTGCCAGAGCCACACCCGCGGGCACTCCTCGATGACGATCTCCTGGATCTTGCGGTAGAGCTCCGCGCGCTTCGCCGGCTCCTCTTCCGCCTGGGCCTCGCGGATGAGTTTGTCCACCTCGGCGCTCGAATAACCGGTCGGGTTCCCGCCGCCTCGTTCCCCGCTCGTCATGAAAAGCGGCGCGAGGAAGTTCTCGGCGTCCGGATAGTCCGCCCACCACGAGTAATAGAAGACGTCGAAGTCCCCGTTCTTGAGCATCTGCTTGAACGTCCCGGTTTCCCGGGCGTCCAGTTCGACCGCCAGTCCGGCCTTTTGCAGTTCCCCCCTGAGCGCCTGGCAGGTCTTCACCGTGTCCTTGTCCGACCCGCACAGAAAGCGCACCGGCTTCTCCCGGTCGAACTTCGCCGATGCGAGCAGTTCTTTCGCCTTCGCAAGGTCGAACGGGACGCCTTTCACGTCGGGGACGTATCCTGGGATGCCCGGTGGGATGGGCCCTTTGGCGGGCTCGGCGCGCCCGGGATATATCCACCTGACCATCGCCTGCGCATCGAGCGCACAGGCGAGCGCCCGTCGCGCCCGCGGGTCGCGGAAGCGTTCCCCCGTGCAGTTGATCCCCAGAAAATACACGTTGAACGAATCCGTCCGCGTGACAAGGTCGCGCGTCTTCGCGTCGCCCGTCAGCGACTCGTAATAGTCGCCGGGCACTTCCATGATATCGATGAGTCCCTGTCGGAACTCGGTGATGCGCGCGACGGGGGGCTCGATGATCTTATAGACGATCCGGTTCACCTCGGGCCCCGGCCCGGCGTAGTGCGGGTTCCGCTCGAGCGTCAGCCGCTCGCTCGGCCGGAATTCCGCGACGCGGAACGGGCCGCTCCCGAAACCGCGCTCGTTGAAATTGTCCACCTCCCGCGGGACGATCGCCGCCCCCGGCATCGTCAAAAGCCCAAGGAACGGTGCGAACGGCTCCTCTAACTCGATGGTGAGGTCATCGTCGGAGAGCGGCAGCAGTCCCGCGATGGCGCCGGTCTCACCGTTCATGTATTCCCGCGCCCCCTTGATGCGGCTCAGGACCCACGTCCGCGGCGAGTGCGTCGCCGGAGAGAGCGTCCGAAGGAAGGAATCCACCACGTCCCGTGACGTCACCGCCCGGCCGTTCGCGAACGTAAGCCCTTTCCGGATGCGGAATTCGTAGGTCTTGCCGTCGGGGTATATGCGGTAGCTCTCCGCGACGTCGCCCGTGAGCTTCCCGGCCGCGTCGTACGCGACGAGCGTCCCGTAGATGTGCGCGACGATCTGTCCGCCCGCCACGTCCTTTACCTGCGCCGGGTCGAGCGTCGTCGGGTTCTGCGAAAGGTTGAGGTAGAGGGTGTGCCAGTCGCGCCTGGGGAATGCGGAACCGCCCGGCCCGCACCCCGAAACCGCCGCGGCCAGCGCCGCCATGACCGCCGCGCCGACCCAGCGCAGCCGGAAGGGTTGCATCGAGCCGGTCCCGGTACTGGCGGGAAGGATGTGGGCCATCGTCTTTCCAGGAACAACGCGGTTATCTGCGGCCGGAGCCGAAGATGAGGGACATGGCCTCGGCGCGCGTGGCGGCGCGCTTGCGGAAGAGTCCTCGCACCACGCTCGTCACCGTCACGGCGCCCGGGGTCCTGACCCCGCGCATCGTCATGCACAGGTGCTCGGCCTCCACGACGACGATGACGCCTCGGGGTCTCAGCGCCTCCACCATCGCCTCGGCGATCTCGGTCGTCAGCCGCTCCTGCACCTGCAAGCGCTTCGCGTGCACCGCCACCAGCCGGGCTAGCTTCGAAATCCCCGTGATCCGCTTGTGACCGGGGATATACGCCAGGTGCACCTTCCCGATGAAAGGCAGCAGGTGGTGCTCGCACATGGAGTAGAAGGGAATGTCGCGGACGAGCACGACCTCGTCGTGCTGGTCTCCCGACAGGACGGTGATTACCTTGACCGCGTCGATGCCGATCCCGGCGTAGATTTCCTCGCACATGAGTGCGACGCGACGCGGGGTCGCACGCAGGCCCTCCCTCCTGGGGTCGTCCCCGATCCCCTCCAGGAACATCTTCACCGCCGTCTCGATTTTTTTCCGGTCAATCGCCACGTCTCACCTCACAGAAGTCCGTAGTCCGCCAGGGCCTTGCGGATCTTCGCCGCGACCGCCTCGCCTGGCGGCGTCAGCGGCAGTCGCACGTCCTTCTCGATCATCCCCATCATGTGCATCGCGGCCTTGATGGGACCGGGGTTGCTTTCCAGGAATGCCGCCTTCGCCAGCGGATAGAGCTTCGCGTGCAGTTTCTGCGCCTCGGCGAGTTTCCCCTTGGCGAACGCGTCCACCATCGCCTTGACGTCTTTCGGAACGATGTTCGCGATGACCGAAACTATTCCTTTCGCGCCCACCGACATGAACGGAAGCGTCATGGAATCGTCGCCGCTCAGCACCGCGAGATTGGTCTCCGCCACGATCTCCGTCACCTGGTCCGTG
>Ga0182021_10002597_pt1 | contig 21088 bp, 20 predicted proteins | sample 612E3MmetaG_FD_120493 | JGI IMG/M metagenome (GOLD analysis project Ga0182021, IMG submission 120493) | Permafrost microbial communities from Stordalen Mire, Sweden - 612E3M metaG (Illumina Assembly) | ecosystem: Environmental > Terrestrial > Soil > Wetlands > Permafrost | place: Sweden... | reverse complement strand
TTCGGGAAACTTCTCCAGAACGCCGTAGATCTCACCTGTACCTATGCGCACTCCGGAAGGTTTCAGTACACTATCCGAGCGGCCCAGGAAAGTTATGCCGCGCGTGTCGCTGTGCATTATTACGTAGTCACCATGTCTCCAGACATTCTTTCCCGCAGATTGATAGAAGGTGAAGTAAGCGTCTATGTACTTCGCGTTCTTTGAATCGTTCCAGAAATAGAGAGGCATTGAAGGCGAGGGCGCTTCGCAGACGAGTTCCGCTTCTCGATCAACAACCGGCCTGCCACTTTCATCATACGCGCTCACTTTCATCGCCAAAGCTGGAGCTTGAATTTCACCAGCATAGACAGGAAGAGTTGGAGCGCCGCATGCGAAGCAGCCGTTGATGTCAGTGCCGCCCGAGATCGAATTGAAATGCAAATCCTCCTTGATCTCTCGGTAGACCCACTCGAATCCTTCAGCTGATAGCGGTGATCCCGTTTGCGATATCCCGCGTAATACCGACAAATCTGAAACCTTCCCAGGCCTTGCTTGTTCCCCTCTCAGGTAGTTGAGGTAACTTGCGCTGCATCCGAAGATCGATATTCTCTCGTCTTGAACGAATCTCCACATCGTGCCCCAATCGGGATAGTTCGGATTGCCGTCATAGAGCGCGATAGTCGAGCCGACGGCTAACGAGCTCATCAACCAGTTCCACATCATCCAGCTGGGTGAGGATATGTAGGTTATCGTGTCATCAGCTTTCAGATCGGTGTGGAGAATAAGTTCCTTCAGATGGTTCAGAAGAACTCCACAACCTTGTACCATGCACTTTGGCTTGCCAGTTGTTCCGGAAGAGAACATTACGTAAACGGGATGATCGAATGGCAACTGCTCAAATTGTGCGAATGACGATTTCTTGGGAGATAAGAACTCATCGTAGACTACTGCATTTGGTACGATCGCGACATCAGGCCTCTCCGAAATATATGAAGCTACAACAACACTCCGTAGAGAAGGGATCTGTTTCGCAACCTTTGCGGCATTGTCTAGGATCCGGAAGACCTTACCGCGGTAATAGTATCCATCGACCGTTATCAGAACTTTTGGTTCGATTTGCCCGAAACGGTCGAGAACTGCCTGCGGCCCAAGGTCAGCGCCACATGAAGCCCAAACCGCCCCAATACTGGTCGTTGCGAGCATCGCAGTGGCGGTTTGGATCAGGTTCGGCATGTAGGCGCAAACCCGATCTCCTGGGCTCACTCCGACCTCACGAAGCGATTGGGCCAGGCGACCCACGTGGTCGTATAGATCGGCATAAGTTATTCTGGCCGATCTCCGAGTCTCGCCTCTGAACACGAAAGCCAAACGATTGTCTCTATGTCTCAGGAGATTCTCGGCAAAGTTCAATCTCGCACCGGGAAACCACTTGGCGCCAGGGAATTTCTCCAAATCATCGATCACAACCTCATATCCGCGTGAGGCTTTTAGTTCAGCAAATTCCCACATCGCAGCCCAGAAGTCTGACGGATGTCCGATGGACCAATCATACAGCTGCCAGTATGACTCGACTTTGAGATCGTGCTTCTTGTTCACGAAGTCATTGAACCTAGTCAGGTTAGCTTGGCCTATGCGATCGCGCGAAGGTTGCCAGAGCAGCTTTCCCATCGATTCTCCTCCGATCGAAGACTTCGAATTTTGCGTCTACGAGTTTGCTTCATCGCAACCAAGGTTTAAATGGTAGTGTGCGGTGCTTGCATTAGACGAAAGCCGCGTGCGGACCGTAGGACGTTCTGCACAGCGAAACTAGAACGCGGTTTTCCCGTTGACGAGGAAGCTTCGCCGTTCTGTTTTCTGAAAGCGGTTTGAGTAAGAAAGTGAAAACTAAGAATGAAAAGTTTCGAAGACTTCCCGATAGCGGGAGAAATAGTGCGTAGCTTGCATGAAATCGGATTCCAAGAAGCGTTTCCGATCCAAGCGGCTGCGTTAGGTCCACTGCTACAAGGCAGGGACGTGATAGGCCAAGCGAAGACGGGCACTGGTAAAACTGCGGCCTTTGGAATTCCTATGGTTCAAAAGATCACTAGGACTGAGGAATCTGTTCAAGGTCTCGTGTTGGTTCCAACACGGGAACTGGCACATCAAGTTGCTTCCGATCTGAGCAGATACGGCAAATATCTCTCAATTAGGGTGCTAGCGGTTTATGGCGGTCAGCCAATCTATTCGCAGATGCAGGCGCTTCAGGGTACGGTTCACATTATTGTCGGAACACCTGGAAGAATCATCGACCATCTGTCCAGGGGCACGTTGACCCTTGACGGCGTGAAAATGGTGGTTCTCGATGAAGCCGATCGCATGCTCGATATGGGTTTCCAGGAGGACATTGATTACATACTCAGCAGGACCCCAAGAGAAAAGCAAACTGCCATGTTCTCTGCAACAATGCCCGAACAGATCCTTGAACTCGCTTCACAGCACATGTTCAATCCAGAAGAACTTCTAGTCAGCAAAGACGAGATTGCAGTAGAAGAGATTGAGCAACTCTACCATCTCGTTGACCCAGACCGCAAGCTGCAGGCACTCTCCGACATCATGGCTCAGAAATCAGTCAAGCGCGCTCTCATCTTCTGTTCCACGAAAATCGGCGCAGATCGACTCGCATGGAAACTGAGACGAATTCGCAGAGATGTAGCGGTGATTCATGGCGACTTGACACAACCTCAACGTGAACGAGCTTTGCAGGACTTTCGATCGGGACGAGTCCGATTCCTCGTAGCCACCGATGTTGCGTCTCGTGGGTTGGATATTCAAGGTGTTTCGCATGTTGTGAACTATGATTTGCCCCATGACCCATTGCTCTACTTCCATCGAATCGGCAGAACAGGTCGAGCAGGAGCAAGCGGAATTGCGGTAACGTTGGTCTCTCGTCGCGAAATGGGCGATCTGAAGAGAATACAAGGCATGACAAATACCAGAATTCATGAGTTCCGGGCGGAATTGAGCCCGTCAATCCCTGAGCCTCCTCGAGTCCACGAGAGCTACTGAAGGCGAACATTGAATACTTAGGGAGCGAATAGTGCCGCCAAGAGAGAGTGGATGAGACGGGACGTAGACCATTCCGGAACAGAAACGTACGATCTGAGATGAAGTCTGTTGAATGTGTTCGCTGCCACCGATTGATTAGGCTGGACGAATACAAAGTACATCTAGCAACTTGCGGGATGTCGGCACAGCCTATTCAGACTCCTGTGCCAGCAAGTCCACCCGTAACTCCCTCGTAGAGCCGGTTCGGCTCCTCATTTTCTATGAGGCAGCTGACGGACCTCTGGTTTATTGGACGAAGAAACTTAGAATAATGAACGTTCCCAAAGCCACGCTCAACAATCCAGCTCCTCCTGAAAATAGCTGGCCGATTAGGGCTGAGGACTTCCCGCCAAGCGCTGAGGGCACACCGAGTGCTGAGGCGATCAGACTCATTGCTAGGATTAGACCTACGCCGAAGGAAGCTATGAAAAAGAATCCCTGAACGACATCAGTCATGCTCGACATGACCAGAACGACCAGCGCTCCGCTTCCCGCGAGTCCATGAATTATACCCACAGAGAATGGAACGTGTGCATGCTCGTGGGATTCCGTTTCAGAATGAGAGTGAATGTGAGTATGAGTTGCTCCATTATGGCTGTGAGTGTGAAGGTGAAGCTTTTTCTTTTTCATGCTGGCGAGGGCCCAGATTCCCAGAACGATAAGCATGAATCCAACAGCAAGTTCGAAAGAAGCAGCGATGCTCGACGGTAGCTGCACCTTCAACAAGATGAGCAGCATTCCTGCGACAAGCAGAGTAATAGTGTGCCCCAGCCCCCATATTGAGCCTGTCATGAGAGATCTGAGAATACTGCTGTTCCGCGTCGCCATTGTGGAGATCGCCACGATGTGGTCGGGTTCAAAGGCGTGCTGCGCACCCAGAACGAACGCCGCCGAGACAGCGATTGTGATCGAAATGTCCAATGGAATCTACGCCTAGGTGTCTGTCTATTGACTCCACTATTCAAAATACGCGGCGCCGAAGAAGTAGTGAAGCGATACACGGAGAAGCAGACTTGACCTCTCTCAAAATGCTAGGTGAGCTTGGAATCATAAAAATCTTGGAAAGAGCCCTAGGAACAAGTCCACAGACGGTGGTGGGTTTTGGAGATGACATCTCTGCAGTTAGACTTGCGAAGAATCAGATAGCGGTACTCAAAACCGACATGTTGGTCGGCAGCACCGACATTCCTCCAGGCATGACGATGAAACAAGCTGCACGTAAGGCCGTGGTGGCCAACGTAAGCGATCTGGCCGCCAAGGGAATTAGGCCGTTGGCGGGAGTCGTTGCATTAGGATTGCCCGCCCACTTGACTGAACGGAATATTCACGAAATCGCGTCGGGGCTTGCTCAGGGGGCGAAGGAATATGGTTTCCCATTAATTGGTGGCGATACGAACGAATCGAATGACTTAACGATTTCAATCGCTCTTTTCGCCGTAGCGAATAGAAGGCGGCTGATTCTTCGATCAGGCGCGAAAGCCGGGGACATCGTCGCAGTTACGGGTGAGTTTGGAGATACTGCAGCTGGATTGAAGGCTCTACTGGAAAAGAAGAAACATCCGACACAGTTGGTGCGTCCGTTCTATCAAGCAGTATACAATCCGCGCGCACAACTGGATTTAGGACTAAAGCTGGCTGCGTCAGGAGCAATTACTGCCTCAATTGACTCAAGTGATGGACTAGCATGGAGTCTTCACGAGCTCTGCAAAGAAAGTCGCGTGGGAATAAGACTCGACAGCTTGCCAACCAGTAAAGCGGCAGACAAATTCGCGAAGCTATACGACTACAGAGCAAACGACCTAACCCTCTATGGCGGAGAAGAGTACCACCTGGTGGTCACCGTCACGCCTGGCAAATTCGAAACTGCAAGGCGAGCAGCGAGAGGAAACCTGAAACCGATTGGCATTGTGACTCGCAAATTCAGGGGGGTCCGCTTAGGGCATGCTCGAAATGAGGTTGTCATCGCGATGAAGGGTTGGGAACACTTCAAGAGTTAGACGTAAGACTCGATCCAAATCGCACATAGAAGACTCCCATGATCCGAAGGAATGACACATGAAGTTCAATGTCCCGTACTATTCTCAGACAGCAGAGTTCACATGCGGACCAGCCTGCGTACTTATGGTAATGAAACACTTCGATCCGAAGCTCAAATTGAACCGTGACCTTGAGTTTGAAGTCTGGCGCCAATGTAACATGATTGGCACCAGAGGCGCCGATCCCTTTGGACTGGCAGTTCCTTTGATCGAGACCGGACTTGAGGTGCGACTAATAACGCAGCGAAAAAGGATGATTGATGAGAAAGCCTGGAAACACCGCCTGCTCAGATACTTTTCCCGTGAAGAAATCGAACTCAGTTCCTTTGGCATGAGAGAAAATCAGCGGAGAGCTTTCAACAGAAATCTTCCTGTTCAATACAAGCACCCCACTGTCGCTGACATTGTCAGGGGTGTCAGGGCTGGGTTTGTTCCGATTGCTTTGGTTCACATGGGCGTTGTCCATTCCTTGAACATTCCCCACTGGGTTGTCATAACTGACGCTGTTGAAGAGAAAGTGGTTTTCAATGACCCCTACCCACCCAAAGGTAAACGTGGTCTCGTACTACCGCAAGACAAGTTTCAGAAGATAATCGATGACATTGGGACGCGAATTGGCATGAGCCCCTCGATTCTTTTTGCTCGCAAGCCCTAAGCTTTCGCCATTGGACGCTCACGTAAAATCATCGCCGGGAATCAGCAGAGAGCCTAAAAACCAATGGGAAGCGTGCGCAACTCAGTTGAGTGCAAGTTGGATCTTACCATACGAATAGCCGGTGAATCAGGCGACGGCGTGATCCTGGCCGGCGAGATCCTGACATACGCCGTATCCCGAATGGGTTTGAAGATTTTCACCTTCCGAACCTATCCCTCATCGGTTCGCGGCGGGTCGTGTCTATACCAACTTCGAGCAAGCGATAACCACGCATACTCTCAAGGTGATCTACTCGATCTACTCGTTGCGTTTGACACCGAAGCCGTCTCGTCTCATTCGAAAGATCTGAAGACAGACGGAGAGTTGATCTTCGATGAGGACCGAACTCCGAGGAACTATTCGTCCATGCCCAAGCGTTCTCTTGGAGCACCCTTCACATCAGTCGCCAAGAACGAGCTTCGTACTCCCAAAGTGAAGAACATGCTCATAGCGGGATATGTTGCCGCCCACATTGGGATCTCAAAAGAGATACTAGAAGAAACGATCGTTAGCAAGTTGGCATCACGTGGAGACGAACTCCTCAAAGCGAATCTTGCCGCAGTAAATTCAGGGTTCAACCTGGCGCCCAAGAGAGCCAGGATAACCTCGTCGAAGACACGCATCAACAAGATCATCTTATCAGGTAACGAAGCAATCGTTTTGGGAGCCATAGCGGCCGGATGCCGCTTCTACGCAGGATACCCGATCACTCCCGCATCAGACATACTCGATTCGATGGCGTCACTACTGCCAGGGTTTGGAGGCGCCATATTCCAGGGTGAAGATGAAATTGCTTCGCTCGGAGCTGCCATAGGCTCCTCATTCGCTGGAACCAAGTCGATGGTAGCAACATCAGGGCCTGGATTTTCCCTGATGAGTGAAATGATCGGATTGGCTTCAATGGTTGAAATTCCTGTCGTGATCATCGACGCGCAGAGAGGAGGACCCTCAACGGGTTTGCCAACTAGGACCGAGCAGTCAGATCTCAATCACGCCTTGTACAGCGGACACGGAGATATTTCGAGGATGGTACTAGCGCCGGGTAATGTCGAAGACTGCTTCTATCAAACCGTAAGAGCATTCAACCTATCGGAGCGATACCAGCTTCCTGTGATTCTTCTCACAGATCAATCGCTAGCGCAGCTCACAGAAGGCATGGCACTCCCAGACATCGAGTCTCTAAAGATAATCAACCGAGACAGAGCTGAAATCACAAGTGGAGATGGATTCCGGCGCTACGCGATCACCCACGATGGCATTTCGCCTTTCTCAATGCCAGGTCAGTTTCATGGAGAGTACGTGGCCGAGAGCGTGGAACATGATGAGACAGGCCGACAAAACTACGGTCCTCATGCACACTCCGAAATGACAGCCAAACGATTTCGAAAACTGCTGACAGCTGAGAGAGAGCTCGCTCAAGACCCACTGAACATAACGGAGCTGCCGGATAAGCAAGCTGAACTGGCGGTGATAGGCTGGGGCTCGACGCAAGGTGCAATACACGAAGCCATCTTGAAGGCGCGGGATAGATCGATTCACGTTCGCTGGTTGCAATGCAAGCTTCTAGATCCACTTCCTGAAGCTCAACTGCTCAAGTTCCTGAAGGGAACTAAGCGGATACTTGTTCCTGAACTGAACCACACTTCTCAATTTGCCAAGTTACTCCGAGCCCAACTAGGGATTGACTCCATCCCTCTCAACAAGACCGAAGGTCTTCCATTTACGCCAAGCGAAATTCTTCGCAAGATCGAGGAGGTGGCCTAAAATGCAGGCAGGTCCCGCAGGCGAGTACCGAACCGAATATAATCCGAACTGGTGTCCTGGCTGCGGTAATTACGGAGTACTCAAATCAATCGACTTGGCTCTCCAAGAACTTGGCTTGAGAAATGAGGAAATCGTTGTCGTTTCCGGCATCGGATGCAACGGCCGATTCCCGCACAACTTCAAAACTTATGGTTTTCACACACTTCATGGAAGAGTCTTGCCGATCGTTCAGGGCATTCACATAGCGAACCCCAAACTCTGCATTGTCGGAATCGCTGGTGATGGCGACGCATTTGCCATCGGGGGCGGGCATGTTCCGCACGCTGCTCGAAGAAACCCCGACATCACGTATATCGTGCTTGACAACGGGATCTATGGGCAGACGAAAGGTCAACCTTCACCTACGACCGCGATCGGTTTCAGGACGAAGGTGACTCCATACGGCAATCAGGAGGATCCATTAGACATCAGCAGACTCGCCCTAGCTTATGGAGTATCATTCTTGGCCAGAGGCTTCCCTGGCAAGGCCAATCATCTGGCACACCTTATCGCCGAGGGAATCAAACACAAGGGATTTGCACTCATTCACGTGATGAACCCATGCCCTACCTATCACGACACCTGGAAAGAGTACCAATCGAAGGTCGTTGAGATCGGCCTGGAGCACGATCCCACCGATGTGAACGCCGCTTTCGAGCTGGTCAGAGAGCAGACGAAGATTCCCATCGGCATTATCTTCAAACAGAACCGACCAACGCTGGTGGATCGCCTTGGAGCTTCGACTCATGAGAAGCTAGCGATGAAACAGTTACTTGAAACGTATCGCTAGGTCGATGGGATTATTCACCACATCATACACGAACCTGCGACAGCTGAAACCAGCGGCGTACTAATCTAAACCGTGAGTAGCAGAATCCGTCTAAAGCTCTTGTCAGCTTCATCTGGCTATTCTCTCGGCCTGAGGTCGATCACTCTTCGGGCCTTGCCCATGTCTGCACGTGGCAGAGCTCCCGACTCAACGAGGTCGACATCAGCATTTATTCCAAGGACAGCCATGAGGTTAGATCGAATTTCCATCAGCAGGACAGGATCATTTAGCCTCTCCGCTGTTGCCTCGACTTTCACCGCTAGACGATCAAGCTCTCTGTGGGACACAATGATCTGATACTGGTCTCCGAGACCTGATATGTTCATCAGCACGTGCTCAACCTGACTCGGAAAGACGTTAACGCCACCAATGATCAGCATGTCATCACTACGCCCTTTGATGCGTTGGATCCTAGGGTGACATCGACCACACTCACATTCCTCCTCAAAGACCCTGGACAGATCCCTAGTTCTGTAGCGAAGTAGGGGCATAGCCTCACGCGACAACATCGTGAAGACAAGCTCTCCCTCCTTCCCAGGCTCTAGCACTTCGCCAGTGTCCGGGTTGATCGTCTCCACCACAAACTCATCACCCCACACATGGAGACCGTTACGTTGCTCGCACTCGATTGCCACGCCGGGCCCGTACAATTCGGTCATCCCATAGACATCATGAGCGCAGAGACCAAAGACGTCTTCTATTCTCTTGCGGGCCTCCTCACTCCATGGTTCTGCGCCGAACACTCCGATCCTTAGAGCGAAATCCTTTCTCGGATCGTAGCCTTCTGCGCGGCTTGCCTCGCAAAGATACACCATGTAGGAAGGTGTGCACGTGACCACTGCGCTTCGTAGATCACTCATGAGCATGAGCTGCCTTTTCGTGTTACCAGCACTTGTCGGGATCACGGTGGCGCCCAGCGCTCTGGCGCCATAGTGAAAACCAAGACCCCCCGTGAATAGGCCATACCCGAACATGTTCTGAACAATGTCGCCCTTTCGCACACCCGCGACATCAAGAGCTCTTCCCACGAGTCTCCCCCAACGTTCCAAGTCTCCACGAGTGTACGGCACGACGATCGGTTTCCCAGTCGTTCCGGATGAAGCATGAAGACAGTATAGTTTGGTCTGAGGGACTGCGAGAATGCCCAGCGGGTAGTTGTCTCTCAGATCTGTCTTGACCGTAAATGGGACCCTCTCGAGATCCTCGAGGGTTCTGATGGATTCCGGTTTCACGCGGGCTTCGTCGAATCGCTTTCTAAACAAGGGCACGTTACGATAGGAATACTGGACTATCTTTCGGAGTCTGCCCAGCTGAATATTCTTCAGCTCTTTTGCCTTCAAGAGCTGGGCCTTGCGCTCAAACAAACTGATGCGCCCTGGTTTCGACCAGGCAATACAGAGAATAAATGACTTGTGAGAGTATCCAAACGGTGAGAGTACCCAAACGAACAGAGGGCATCCTGATTTGGACATACCTCGCCTTCCAGCGACAGATTCTTCGCTGATCCGTCAACTCGGAAACTACGATGGGGGAAGGCAATCCGCTTGTCACAGGCGAACTCCAAGATATCTTCTGATATCGGCCTTCCTTTCCGTCTGCGGATATCATCACCACATCGGAATGAACACATGGGAAAGTCTTGGAGGACTAGCTCGAAAACCGGGATGGTCAGGCTTGAAATCGTTGACGGTAAGAATGCCGCAAAAGCAAGAGAGTGAACTATCAGCTATGCTAATGGACAGCGACTCTATTTATGGCATGGATTCTGGGAGGCTCTCTTTGTCAGATCCAGATGGGATAGAGTTGCTAATCAGGTCCAAGTGGCCTTTGCGGGTAAACGGCATAACATGTGTCTCTACATCCGAACAACCTGTAGCGATGGCGAGCCACCCAGACGTAGAGGCGTCGGGCTTGACTGGTATAGAGAAAATTGCATATGAACCCGAGTGGAGCTTTTGAGAGCTTGAATATTTCTGCGATAGCTGCAGGACCACTAACGATTGAACCATCCGATCGAATGAGGTACATCTGTCCCTGCAGGTCTTCTTCGCTGAACCCGAACAGAAAACGAGCATTCGCGCTGAGTTGTTGGCTGGGAACATATTCAAAGCGCCGTGTGCGATCCAGAGCATGGAGGATGCGCGTAGCGGTGGCGCAGAAGTTGCATCTGCCGTCATAGATTAGATACGGCTTGCCAAAAGGATAACTTGACCCGAAAGGCTGAATCTTGGGCGTGGCGTATCCTCCGAACGATTGCGCTCGCATTATTTCTTTGATAGGCTCGATTCTAGAAAATCTGACGTCTTCATTGGTTGGGGGGTATATTGGTGAGTGAAAATGCATTCGCTGCAGTACGGCTTGCCACATTCAGCGCAGATAGCGAGGGGTCTCTTACCACTTCCGCACAAGCAGACTTCCGCACTCAACCTAATGTCGCCTTTCTGCGCAACTGTTCGCTTAACGGACAAAACGCTACCTATCCAATGGTGCTTAAGTTGTTTTATGTCGGATAGGCAGCTATGGGCCCCGTGGATTTGGAGTGAGTTGTAGACTCGTTGAGTCTGGTCAATGAAATCGCGTTACATCGGATCGAGGACGATTAGTTATGTTGCTTGGGACAGCGACGAATGTTGCCGCCATCGTTCTTGGATCAACACTCGGCCTCGTACTGAGGCGAAAGTTGCCTCGACGAATTACCACTATCTTGACTCAGGGGTTGGGGCTCGTGACTGCTCTTATCGGAATTAAGATGATGCTCGTAACCGAAAACGTCCTAGTCGTCCTTCTCAGCGTCATTGCAGGAGGAGTTTTGGGGGAGCTTATCCAAATCGAAAGCAGACTAGATACTTTCGGAGTCAGAATCGAGAAAAGGCTCAGCAGGCAACATGGAACATTCGCAAAGGCTTTCGTCACTTCCACCCTATTGTACTGTGTTGGCCCACTTGCGATACTGGGCGCATTACAAGATGGCTTGCGAGGTGACTTCACGCTCCTTCTAACGAAATCGGGACTTGACGGAATAGCGTCTGTGGCGTTCGCATCCACTCTTGGAATTGGTGTGCTCTTCTCCGCGCTTCCCGTTTTGGCGTACCAAGGCAGTCTTACGATCGGAGCCTCTTTGCTCGCGCCCTATCTGACAACATCAGTAGTCAACGAAATGACTGCGACAGGCGGGTTGCTTATACTTGGGATTGGGTTGAACATACTCCAAGTGACCAAGATCAAGGTGGGAAACATGCTACCTGCAATTCTCGTCGCAGCCATTCTCGTCGGGCTACTGTAGAATCCTACTGCTCCTGAATCCAGATTCCATTGAGATATCTCGAGAGTCTAGGTGGCGAATTTGAGAATGAGTTTGCTCAGCCTCGCTCTAGAGACGCGTACTGAATTAGAGCCGATTGCTGGATCAACTCGCTAAGAATGGAGGTTGTGTGTGTCGAGATCTTCTTCATTACTCCTGACATTAGCTCACACAGTCAACGACATGTTCTCCAACCTGATTTCGGGGTTGCTGCCCATTTTCACGGTTGTCTTCAATCTCTCATACTTGTTGGCTGGTCTGGTTGCAATGATCTTCAGCGTGACGTCTTCGATGCTTCAGCCGTTGCTAGGTCGATGGTTCGATCGCACCCAGACGACATGGCTTCTTGAGGGAGGGCTGGCGTTGAACTGCATAGGAATGAGCTTAACGGGCATTTCACCGAACTATGTGATCCTACTCTTCTTGGTGGGCACGGCTGGACTCGGCACCGCCGCCTTTCACCCACCAGCTTTCTCGACAGTGGCACGGTCAAGCACGACAGCGAGAGGAGGTTCGCTGAGCATCTTCCTCTCCGGTGGAAACGCAGGATTCTTTTTGGGCCCGCTCGTGGCGGGCGGGTTGGTTTCCACCATGGGCTTGAATGGCACGTTGGTACTCTTGCCGATCGGCCTGTTGACGTCACTTCTACTCTTCAAAGTGCGCGCTGTGAAACAAGTTAGCCGGATAATCCCGGAATCAGGTCAACCATCGAACACGCGCCTGCTGGGTCTACTTGCCACGATTGCGGCTCTCCGATCGACAACCATACAGGTGGCTGTGACATTTCTTCCACTTTACCTCGTGACTAGGGGGGAATCTCTCTTTCTCGCCACAGTGGTGGCGTCTGTCTGGCTTGGCACTGGCGTGTTGGGTCAGATTGCGGGTGGACATATCTCTGATCGAATAGGGAGGAGACCCGTGATCGTGTTCTCACTGTGGGTAGGAGGTGGGTTATTCTACGGCTTCCTTATGACTGGCGGGCTGCTCTCCGTTCTGTTCTTGGCTGCTTCGGGAGCTGTTCTGTATGGGAGCTGGTCGGTGATTGTTGCTATGGCATCTGAAGCTGCGCCGAACAATGTCGGGGCCGTTGGAGGGTTGATGCTGGGATTCTCTATCGGCGTTGGAGGATTAGCCGCCCTCGGATTCGGTGGAGTAGCAGACAGAGTGGGATTGAATTTCGCATTCTCTCTATTCGCGGCGTTCGCTCTTGTTGGAGGATTGTTCGCTTTAGCACTACCCAAGCATGTCGTGAGAACCGTCAGTTTGCCGTCAAGCGCATGACTGCTTGGAGTGCGACTGACTAGTCGAGAGTTACTTATGCAAGATGATGTGTCATCTCGCCAAGACCTTCGCAGCACTATTTGCTTTCGTATCCAATGGCATTGTTCTGTCGGCGCTGGTCTTCGTATTTGGACCCGTACTCGGAACTCTAATCAAGCTTGGGTTTGAGTACGTGGAATAGAACAAGACAAGATCGAACGTAAAATCAAGAAAGATGCAGGACAAGGGGCATACGAGATCGATGATTAATCTCTGAGGCCATGTCAACATGCTCTTCGAGATTTGCAATGTATGATTCATCCACAATCTCTTTTATCATCGTCGTCGTCCCGCGCATCAGAGGTGGTTGATGTGCCAGCTGCAGTCGGTCTGCTAGCCGTCGGTCTGATAATTCGAACGGTGTTGGGCGCAATCGTAGTCACAGCGGCAGTGCTGTTCCTTTGGAAGGCAAGTAAACTCGCAGACGCTTACACTGAGAAACTCAAAGCGAAGTAGTTTAAACACGACGCTTAGATCGATCTTCCCATTTAGTGTGCGGGGCTCTCTTGCGCCTTGGTAAACACGTTGTTGCGCTCGGAGCCATCGCGTTTTGATTTACTCATCATTTTGATCTGTGTCGCCTCTGGTGAAGATGAAAACAAAATGTGGAGATAGTTGAACACTAGGAACAGATTTCGATTCGTCGTCACAGTTCTTGTGATAGTGTTGCTCGGGTACGTGGATTACAGTTTCAGCACTGCATTCTTGTCCTACAAACAGATGAGTTCAGTGGCCGACCAAGCAGCTAGTAAGAATATCCTCGCTGATCAGTTCACATGCACGGGACAGTTCTACGGGCAATTGGCAACTGCAGGCGCTTTTACATCTATCACAACAACTCAGATGTTCACGAACAAAATCTCAGGGCGGATAGCTGGGTTGTTGATCACGGTTGTGGTTATAGGGTTGTAGCTGTGGTTGTGCTGCTTCGCCGTAGATCGAAGGAAGGTTAGGCTAGGTGACCGAACCTGAAGCTCGCTATTGCCCTGCAATTTGTGCATGTTGCATAGCCATGCTCGTCCACGGTGAACTTCGCACGCGTCCCGCACGAATGGCATATCATCTCGTAACTTTTCAGTCGTCCGGAATCTGGGGCCTGTAGTCGCTGTTCCTTCTTCTCCGCGCGGTTCGCAGCAATTGTCGGAGCAATTTTCTGTTGTTCATTGAGTTTTCGAAGATACGCTGTTGGAATTTTGCGGGGCATGAGGTTTGACACGCTTGTGAGAACTATGTCCTATGCGCTCCTTAAGGCCCTTCCCATAGACACAGGAGTTTGTAAGATCTACACAGTTACGAGAATTGAGTTTTCAAAGTAATCCGAACGTTCAGGTCAGATAGAGCGCTCAGTTTCTTGAATGCTTCCGTGATTCTGTCGAAGAATGGCGTTTCAACTTGGGATCGGAAGCTAATGACCACGACAAGGTTTGAGAAGTAACTGATTACCCGAAACACTCTGACCTGAATTCACAGCCATGAACGCTGCGTTTCATGCCACTTTGTGATGCCCCGTTATCCCTGTAGTGATCAGACTCAGCCTATCAACCGTGAATCATTCTGGTCTCAGGACAGCTTTCCTGGTGATCTGCATCGAGCTGTTCTTGTGAGCACGGCAATACTCTTCGCAATCACTCGCCGTGCTCTGCTCGGTGTACCCGGAGGCGCAGATTTCACACAAATATACTCGCTTTCCAATATAGCTGATTTCCATTACCAACATATACCTCTCCAAGACTGAGTTGATACTTGGCTTTCAATGATTGACGCGAAGCCTAGACCAAGACCAGACTTAAACCGTCGATAAAACTCGTTCTCTTTTTGGGATGAGCATTCACTGAACTGTTTTCTCTTCTGTTGCCAGTAATCTGTTGACGTCCGACTCAGAAATATCCAGTTGTAATGATAGAAGCTGACTCGAAATGTTTGGGTTGTGACTCTTAGTCTCTAGCAGCACATCGTGTAGGTAGTCGTCATATGTCACAGCCTGCGCCCATTTTTCTTCAAATTGCTGCAGCAGGATTTGAGCCAGCCCTTCTGACTGGATTACGTAGCCTTCTCGTGTGGGCTCATTCTCGCCGGCGGCGCTTGACAGACCGAGCACCGTGTGTTTGCCGTCAACTATCATGTATCGAATGTCACTCACTATCAAACCGGGATGAAACCTCAAGTCGGCCCCCGCTTCTCTGTACTTGCTTGCGACTCCAATCCTATCTTGGGTCTTCGGCAGCAAGTATTGAATACTGACATTGCGGCTATTCGCATGACGTATCTGTTTGAAGATTCCGTCGACTTGGTCTCTCTGTTCTGGAGTCTGTGGAGATGATCCAGTTATGGATCCTTTGATCGATCTTATTGCGTTCTGCATCCCGAACTGGACAGAGTTGAAGTATTCTTGTCTTGAAACCATCTTTGCCGTAGTTGTCATTTGTCTGAGTAGAGCTTGTCTTCCCTGTGTCTCCCTTCTCCCGAGGATGAGCAACGCAAGCGTGGGAATAAGCAGGAGAAGTTCCACGGTAAGCAATATGAGGTTCAGATCTACAGCCAAGTTGCATTCCCTGCGTAAGCATCACCTCCATGGATTTAGAAGTTCCCTATGGAATCAGTGACGCGAATTCCAGTTTACTTCGTGCATATTTATTTCTAGAAGCTTGAAAAATAACCGAGGCTAATCTTGTCAGCCAGATTCATCTACACTGGGACCGATGTGTCCGATTTTGAGAAGTCCATTACTTTCTACAGGAAGACATTGGGGATGAAACTCCTCTTCGGATGAGAATCAAAGAGATTGAAGAGCGGGTCGCATGGTTGACGTCAAGGGGTTCAAAGCAAATCCTCGAACTCAACGGGTATCCAAGAAAAATCAAATACTGAAGCAAATCTGGATTGGACCATTTGGCGTTCGAAGTCAAAGATGGAGCCGCTGAATATAGAAAACTCTCAAAGAGGAATCTGGGAACAATTCCCCACTTCGAGGAAGGAGGATGGATTCTGGCCTACGCGAAAGACCTGAATGGAAACTGGATAGAGCTCGGATCACGGTTGAGAAAGAAGAGATGAGAACAAGAACGGGGGCTGCGGAACATTATTGACAGCCCTACCCAGATGTCGATTCACCACCATCTCTCTCTTCCCAAAGTGCTGCGAGCGTCAAAACTGAATCGTAGCGCTATTGTGTGCGCTCGTCCACTGCCACAGAAATGTACACCGGAGCGATCATAATTAGCGAATGCCATAACACCGCTTTTGTTAGTACTTGTATCCTTTGACTTCTTGTTCGTCGTGCGCTACACCGAGCCCTGATGCCATTCTCGTCTCAAAATTCATGTAGCTCGTCAGCACCACCAAGTCAAGGATCTCTGATTCGCTGATCCCAATACTACGTAGATCTTCCAAATCCCTCTCCGTAACCTTATCCGGCTCGATAGTGAGTTTCATTGCGTAATCAACCATGGCTCTCGTTCTAGGCGACATACCTTCCGGCAGTTTGGATTGTTTCAATGCTTGAAGTTGGTCGTCATCCTTCAAATAGAACCTCAAGGCTTCTGCATGATGCGTCGCGCAGTATAAGCAATGGTTGCGCGCCGAGATTAGTGTAGCAATAGTCTCCCGTTCGGCGCGACTCAAACCTGATTTCCCATACACCAACGTAGTATAGAGCTCGACGAAGAGCCTCAGTACACCAGGATTGAGACTCAGCGAACGCATTATGTTGGAAATCTTACCGCGCGTGCGCACGACCAGTTCGTATGCCCGCTTCAGCTCTCCTGTGGCATGGTCTTCCGAGATTACCTTAACCCAGGTCATGGTAGCTCGGCGTGATGCATATGTCCTTCATAAGACTTTGACCTACTCCTAACAAAACGATGTCGTTGAAACTTCCCGAAGTCGTCTGCATGCCACGCATTATCTGAAAGGAGCAAACGAACTCTTACGTGTCGTTCGCGTTGCTTGGATCCGGATTGCTTCAGTGCGGGACATTAGTGTTGTTCGGAGAAACTACAGAACGACGGATCAAATTGTGTTGCCAGCACCAGTGACCGCCTCGGATTCTTTCAATTCTATTGTGACCAAGAGCTACCCGACCCAACCTCCGAACGCGAAAGCATACCACATCATCAAACTGCCCGCCATCATGAAAATGCAATACGGAACGACAATCTTCAAGGATAGTCCTCTCCCTGCGATAAGCCATATCGGAAAAATGAAAGAAAAGTACCTCAGATACGATAGTTCAGGCGGACCCGAAAACAGTATGATCGAAAGATAACTTGCAGCGGAAAGAACACCAAGCCTCCAATCAACTTGAAAAGTCAATACAACAATAAACCCTACAATAGTTATCATAAAGAAATCAGTCGCCTCAAAGGGCACATTCCGTCCTGCAAAGAAGGGCAGCATTGTTCCTCTGATCCAGTCGATCTGGGTCCAAATGGTGGAGGTTTCGGAGAGTCTGAACGCCAGCCAGTTACCAGTAGCGCGGAACCCGTAATACAGCCAAGCAAAGAGTGCGGCTGAAGGAATTACAAAATTAAGAAGATCCCGAAAACGTCTTTGGCGAAGCAAGTCTATTGCTAACGGAAGACCTAGAAGCCCCCCGAAAGGTCTCGTGATGGTCGCTAACGCCAAAATGATGTTTGCGCGAGTAATTCTCTGCTTTCGATACTGCAGCCAGAAGAGCAATGAAAGAAACAGGAAGATGGATTCACCGTAAGCAAGGCTCGTAAAAACGAAGACCACCGGGAAGAAGAAGGCGATTAAGGTACAGGCTATGGCACTTTGCTTGTCCATATACTCTTCCGCCACACGCTGGAAAAGTGGAACAGACGCAATTCCAAAGATGAAAGAAGGGATAACCGCAGACAATGCTATGTCGTTAGACATCAGGTAAAAGAAGCGGATGATCAGAGGGTAGAATGGGAAGAAAGCAAACGATGCCAACCGTGTATACCCGAACTCAGCGATATTCATGTACCAGAGACTATCCCACCCCACTGAGAGATAGGAAAGCTCTGGACGAGTAGAAGCGTACAGGAGAATCGTCGTAGTGTAAAATCTGTCTGGCCCACCAAATCGAAAGAACAGATAGAGCACAGCTGCGATTTTGCAGGCGATGATTGATGCGGTAGTGTAGACGAACCTGTTGAACTTGCCTCGCTTCAGACTCTCAATAGTTGAGCTAACTCTCTTCTGCAGATCGTGATGAGATAAACTTGGGAATTTCAAGTTGCCCGGCACTCCAATTTACTTGAACTGGTAAGCATGAATAGACCGATTGAATGGTGAGTCCTAGTTGGGATGTGGATAACAGTCCAGTTTGCATCCCACGCTTGAGAGATGAATGTTTCGTTCCTAGGATGGCGCGTCGGTGATAGGTTCGAATCTCGCCTTAAAGAATCTGAGATGTTCTGGTTCGTAGACCATCCTTAGGCCGCTGATCTTCTGCCTCTCTCGGTATAGCTCAAGGACAGAATTAGCCACATAATCCATGTGAAGATTTGTGTATACACGTCTAGGAACAGTCAATCTCACTAGCTCTAGGGATGGGTAGATATTTTCGCCAGTCTCTTTGTCTCTTCCAGCAGATACGACACCTCTCTCCATTCCTCTCACACCAGAATTTACGTAGAGGGCTGCTGCTAGCGACTGTGCTGGAAATTGAGATTGCGGCATGCTATGTAGGAATCTCCTTGCGTCAAGGTATACCGCATGCGCACCAACGGGTTCGATTATTGGGACGCCGGATTCGGATAGTTTTTCCCCTAGGTATCTGACTTGGCCTATTCTACTGGCTAAATAGGCGTCATCAATTCCTTCTCTTAACCCGACCGCCACTGCTTCCATGTCTCTGCTGGACATCCCCCCATAGTCTTTCGATCCTACGTATTCTATTCCAAGATTTTCGCACATTTCAAATCTATCAGGGTCATTCAGGCCGATGAAACCACCCATATTCACGATAGCATCTTTCTTGGCGCTCATCACACATCCGTCGGAGTAGGAGCATATCTCAAGCAGTATCTCGGCGCATGATTTCTCAGAATAGCCAGGCTCTCTTTCTTTTATCAGGAAAGAGTTCTCCATAGCTCTGCAAACATCAAATATCACAGGTATCCCGTAATGCTTCGCAAGTTCTCTTACTTGCTTCAAGTTCTCAATCGATACAGGCTGTCCACCCTCCATGTTGACGTTCATTTCAACATTTATGAAAGGCACCTTCTCCACACCGACTTTGCGTATCAAGCTCTCCAGTTTTCTCAGGTCGACATTCCCCTTGAATGGGTAACGACTCAAAGGATCATGGGCTTCATCGATGGCGACGTCAACCAAGGTGCCGCCAGCAGCCTCGATATGGAACTTCGAAGTTGTGAAATACATCTGACGTGGCACATAATCTCCAGGCTTCACGAGAACTTTTCCGTACAGAATGTGCTCCGCCGCTCTACCTTGATTTGTCAGAACTACATACTTGTAGCCCATTACGTCTTGAACCGCTTTCTTAAACCTAAAACAACTTGCTCTGCCGGAGTAAGCTTCATCCGCCATCATCATGGCAGACCATTGATGTGTACTCATTGCTCCTGTTCCGGAATCTGTCAACAAATCGATGTACACATCTTCCGACTTCAGGTTGAAAGTATTGTAGCCTGCTTCCCTAATCGCCCTCTCTCGTTCCTCTCTCTTCAGCAGCTTGATAGGCTCAACAACTTTGATTCGGTAAGGTTCAGCTGAGACGATTGACCTTCGGTCGGGCATGACATACCGCTTTTTTGTTCGTTCTTGTTGGAACTTATGAGTTACGTCATTTTCAAGACAAAATGAGACTTATCTGTTTCAATCGGTACTTTCTTGTCATGAAAGTCGCAGCGAAAGTCAGAGAGTTTGTCAAGAATAGACCCTTCATCTCTGAGGCCCTTGAGAACAACATCGTCAACATGAGTGAACTGGCCAGGATTATCGAAAAGGAGCTGAAGACTCAAAGTGTCCAAGCAACAAAGGCGGCCATTAGAAGATACGCTGTTGTTTTGAGAAAGAGCAGGCGCAGAAGAGAGGAAGCTGTCCTGCGCTTGCTTCAGACAAGTAAGTTAATGGTTCTGGATAATCTCTCAATAGTCGTGACCAACAGAGATTTTGAGATCACTAACAAACTCAAAATCAAACTCAGTGACCTGCATTATGTGTACCTCGTGGACAACAACGCGCTCAAAGAAGTGCGGGCAAAAGTAAGGCAAAACTTGTGCCAAGTTCACGAAGATTGTACAGCTCTGATAGTGAACTCACCAGAGCAAATGGAAACAACGCCAGGAGTCGTTTCATACTTGACATCTCTGCTGTCAGCACAAGATGTCCATTCACTGGCCTTCGCGTCATGCTACACTGAAACAACAATTGTCGTCGAGAGAACAGATGCGCTGACGAGTTACGAGATCATGTCTAAAGTAATCGGGTGAATAATCCCGTTTAGATTGGTCAGCCTTCATCTGAAATCTCAACTTGTGTGTCTGGTATTTTGGCGCGAATCTCGTAGGCTAAATTGCCATCCGCAAGTCTAGCTCGTACCTCAAACATGTCACAAAACCGCTATCGCACCACCTACTATGATTGCAACCAACTTGGCTGCAGCACAGGTGAGATGAGGAATTGGAGATATCGCGAGTTCCTCGGCCTTCCTATTTTTGGGAAGGCATAACCACACCCATTTGTGAAAGAACTAAAATCTCTCTATGCCTCTTACAGAGAATATTGCAGTGGTGCAGACTATGATCGGTAGAGAGAGCAGCGTGAAAGCTTGTGTGCTTGTCAGAGCTCGACCAGGACAACACTACCGAGTTGCTGAGACAATAGCTTCGTTCGAAGGCGTCAAGTCCGCGTTTGCGGTCATGGGCAGCGCAGATGTTGTAGCGAGAATTGAGGTAAAGAGTATGAAGGATCTCACCGCGCTCGGGACCCAAATGGGGAACCTTCCGGATGTCGTCACTACTGAGACATTGGTGGCTGCTGTGGGGGAATGATAAGAAACGATGAAAGCGGTAATGCTGTTTAGAAGT
>Ga0182021_10002596_pt1 | contig 21095 bp, 19 predicted proteins | sample 612E3MmetaG_FD_120493 | JGI IMG/M metagenome (GOLD analysis project Ga0182021, IMG submission 120493) | Permafrost microbial communities from Stordalen Mire, Sweden - 612E3M metaG (Illumina Assembly) | ecosystem: Environmental > Terrestrial > Soil > Wetlands > Permafrost | place: Sweden... | reverse complement strand
CATTACATCCAGGATTTCTTTCGCTTTCTGTCTGGCAAGTTCGCTGCTCGTCCGGCTCGTATTATATAATTTGACATTATACCCGAAGCGGGCATATTCCACGCCTATCCCCAGCCCCATTAATCCTGCCCCGATAATCGCAATATTCTTAATTTTTACTTCTTTCATCTCTATTTCTCCTTCCCCAGGGGGATTGATATTTGGGTTTTATCATAACACATTTAGGCAATCCGAATAACTTTTTGGAGGAGTAACTTTTACAGCTTCTTTGACTATCACGTCCCCGATAATGTTAGAATACAATAATGTTGATTCCTGATTGATCTGATGTTACTCGTAAAAAAGTGAATAAAATAAATGTCCTAACTATTATAGTTGAAATATAACAGTTATCTGTGATAATATTCTTAATTACAGGTAAACAGGAGTTTATCAATTAAAAAATAAGGACATGGATAAAATGAGAAAGCCAATACAATTATTAATGTTTTCAATCAGCTTAATCACACTCATTGCCTTCACTGTCAGCTGTAAATCCAATACTATTGCTGCCGCGGATGAGAGCGCCATCCGGGCTTACGCCGACCCGGCTGCGGAAACGACTTTACAGGGATTAAGCGAGGATAATCTGGCCAAATACACCCAATATGGTAATCCTGCATTTAATGCCGCCGTGACGCAAGCTATTCTGGATACAACCGCAGCGCAAATAACCAAACAATACGGCGCTTATGTCTCTAAGGAATTTCTGAGGATTGAGATGAAAGACGGGTACACGGTAGTTCATTACAAAGCTAAATATAGTAAAGGTAATGCCGGTATCAGGATGGTTTTTGACAAGGATAACCTGGTCGTCGGCCAGTGGTTTGAATGACCTTTAAGAATTCTTAATATCCACTAATTAGAATCGATCGGGAGTGAGGACAACATGCTTAATCAAATGACAAGTTTTTTTAATTCGGCTTTCTATTTTTCCGGTACTAGCTGGAAATCCATTCTTCTTGCCGTCGTCCTCGGCCTTGTTTTTGGAGCCCTCTGGTTGATTCCATTCCAGCCGCCTTTTATGAAGAAACCGCAGCTCTGGGTTGTGGCCTTAGTCAGCGCTATCCTCACCTGGACCGCGATCGCTTTTGCGCAAATCCCTCTTCAAATCTGGTACAGTCGGGCACTGTATCATTTCTGGAACTCGACAACGATTGGACAATGGGTACTTCTTGCCGGTATCCCTTTAGTGCTTTTAAGCGGCATTGTCCAGGAGGCCGCCAAACTTGTCCCGGTGCTCTTTTACTGGTGGCGCAGCGGTAAGAATTTTACTCCCAAATTCGGCTTGATTGCCGGAGCGGTGTCCGGAGCGGGATTCGGTGTTTTTGAAGCGATATGGGCACACAACCAGCTATTTGCTTCAGGTATTTCATGGGCTTCATTGAACAATTCATTTTGGGGGTTATGGGAACGTTTCTTCAGTGTTGCTTTTCACATCGCGCTTTCGGCCCTGGTCGGTTACGGTCTGGCCAAACGGAAAAGCTGGCAGTTTTATCTGATTGCCGCATTCCTGCACGGGCTAATGAACTATAGTGTAATCCTGATTCAAGACAACCTGCTCACCATTACTCAGGACGAAATGTTTACTGCTATTTTCGCTGCCGCTGTTACCTGTGTATCACTATTCCTATACTGGAAGGCTGCGAAAGAAATACCGGCCGAGAATCCTCCTCCTGTTCCTTCCGATGCCTCTTCAAATCCCTCTCCACAACCGCCGCTCAGCTGATTACCCGGGTATTGCGGCATTAAAACGAAAATTAACTCTCCTCTTTCTTTGACCGGATGAGTCTCGTTTATGTTTTCCTGTTATTACGGTCAGTTACCATTTGCACAATGGTTATGAAAATTGTATTATACAGCGAATAGAAACAGGTTCAGTTGCGCATAATACCGGATTTTTTCTGCGATTTAAAAATGTAATGACTTATCTATTTCCCAAAACCCGTTTAAGGAGCACAATATGGCCGTACGTTTTGTTGATCCTGAGAATTCAGAAGCTTGTCGCGGGATTCTTAATGGTGACCCCGAGTTCAAAATTGCCGCCCGCTACATGACTAAAGATGTCTGTATCGAAGTGGGTAATATAAAGATCATCGTCAAGTTCCGTGACGGTGTGGTGACTCAGATCCAATCCGAAAACACCGCCACCGCCCCCTGGGATTTTGCGATTCGAGCATCGGTTGACGCCTGGGAGAAGTTTCTTAAGCCCATTCCGCCCCGCTTCTATGATAGTCTCTTTGCCGGTATGATCCGGGGCAATTTCCGTCTCGAAGGTGATACCATCGGGGCTTTCAGTCACTTCTGGGCGGTAACCCGTATGCTGGATGTCTTCCGGGAATTCCAAAACAAATAGATTAAAAGGTAAACGAACTCTAAGGAGATTCAAATGGCCAGGTTTGATCCCATTGTCGGAAAATATATCTATCTCACAGTTCAGGGTATTGAATATCGGGTTTATTATGAGGAAGCCGGCAGGGGTATCCCCATTCTCTGCCAGCATGCCGGCGGGTCTCAGACGCTGGAATGGCGTTTCATGTTGAATGATCCTGACATCATTTCAAAGTACCATGTCGTTTCCGCCGATTTACCTTACCACGGCAAGTCACTGCCTCCGGATTCGGTAGAATGGTGGAAAGAGGACTACAAACTTACCAAAAGCTTCTTTATGGATTTTCAAATAGAACTGAGTCGTGCCCTCGGACTGGAAAAACCAATTTATCTGGGTCAGAATTCGGCAGGGTTTTTAGCCCTTGATCTGGCGCTGGACCATCCGGATGATTTCCGGGCGGTGATCGGCGTGAATACCGCCGTCAAAGGCGGGCCGTCCACCATGGAAAGGTACTATCATCCTGCCATCGGGGATAATTATAAAAGAGCTTGCGGATTGGGATTCTGCGCCCCGATGAGTCCGGAAAAGCTACGCCGCGCCGATAGCTGGTGTTCCATGCTGTCTGCGCCTCCGGTTACCGGCGGCGACCTTTATTTTTATTTTTATGAACATGACCTGACCGGGAAAACCCATTTGATCGATACCTCACGCTGCGCGGTGTATCTCCTGACCGGTGAATATGACTCTACCAGCTCTATCGAAGATACAATTGAGCTGGCGAAACAGATCAAAGGCGCCAGGTTCGCCGAGATGAAAAATATGTCTCATTGCGGTATGCCGGAAAATCCGCCCTTATTTAAAACGTATTTGATGCCGATACTCGAAGAAATTTCAAAGCGGCCGAAAAACTGATCGGACAGAAATGTTAACAATGATATCTTCAGCAGTTTTACTTGTGAATAAATGAAAATCAGCACTTTCACCTTAAAAAACTGGAAATCATCCCCAATGATTGCGCTGATTGCGCTGGTGCTGGTTTGCGTTGTCTGGGGTTCAACCTTCTTGATCGTCCAGCGGGCGGTTTCGCGTATGCCCGTCATGGATTTTCTGGCAGTGCGTTTTATCGTTGCTGTAGCAGTGATGTTTGCCTTGCGTCCTAATTGTTTACGCGGGATGACACGTTTGGGATACTTCCGGGCCGGTATTTTGGGCATATTACTCGGATTGGGCTACATTACTCAAACCTACGGTTTACGTTACACTTCTGCCACTGTCTCCGGATTTATTACCGGCATGTATGTAGTATTTACCCCGGTAATGTCGTGGTTGATACTGAAGCGGAAAATTAACCGGAAAACATGGTTGTCAGTTGCGTTGGCCACTATCGGGTTGGCCTTGCTCAGCCTGCACAGTTGGTCCCTGGGTATCGGAGAACTGCTGACTTTAGGTTGTGCCCTGGTCAGCGCTGTCTATATTGTCGGCCTTGGCGAATGGTCGTCAAAACATGAAACTTACGGGTTTTCCGCGCTACAGATCGCTACGGTTGCTGTCATTTCACTCGTTGTGGCTTTGCCCGGCGGCATTACTCTGCCGCCGGATACCGGTATATGGTGGATTATTATTATTACTGCCATTTTTGCAACGTCCGTTGCTTTTCTGGTACAAACCTGGGCGCAGTCACTCGTGCCTGCCACTAACGCCGCTATTGTCATGACCATGGAGCCGGTCTTTGCCGGGGTCTTCGGCGTAATTTTTGGGGGTGATATCCTGACTTTTCAGATTATTATCGGAGCCTCGTGCGTGCTTATCGCCATCGTGTTAATCGCGCTAAGGCCGTCTTCCAAAGTCCCGCGTCCGCAGAACTAACAAGTGTTCTTCTTCTATGAATTTTACTTTGCAAATTTTGCGTTTTCTGATATTATTAGAGCAATTTCATAAGCTAAAGATTGTTAATGGGAGGAAAAAGTGAAACGTATTATTTCTTTGTTATTGATCGCGGTCATGGCCGTCAGTCTGGTCTTGACCGGCTGCACAAAATCCACCACCAAAGTTCGCGTAGCTTCAGATGCCACGTGGAAACCATTTGAATTCGTTAACGAGCAAACTAAAGCCATCGAAGGTTTTGATATTGACCTTTTCAACGCTATTGCCGCTAAAGCTGGTATCGAAGTCGAATATGTCAACGTTTCCTGGGACCCATTGCTGGCTGGCATGGCTCAGGGCACTTACGACGCGGCCATCTCTTCCATTACCATCACGGCTGATAGAGCTAAACAAATGCTTTTTTCTAATCCATATTTTGCCGCCGGTCAAATAATTACTGTCCTGAAAAGCAATACTTCTATTAACTCTAAAGCTGACCTTGCCGGGAAAAAAGTTGCGGTGCAACTTGGCACGACCGGTAACATTGAAGTTGATAATATCGCCGGCGCCACTTCAAAACCGTATGATGAAATCGGTTTAGCTTTCCAGGATTTGATGAACGGGCAAGTTGATGCCGTCGTTTGTGATAACCCGGTGGCTTTACTCTATGTAAATGAAAATCCGAATGCACTTAAAACTGCCGGCGCAGTTTTTACTGATGAACAGTACGGTATTGCCGTTGCCAAAGGTAAAGATGATTTACTGAAAAAAATCAATGACGGTCTATCTCAGGTGAAGGCCGCCGGCACAATCGATACCTTGGCGGAAAAATGGGGAGTAGCCAGTAAACCATAAACTGCATTCTATATTGTTTCAAAAATGAAAGCGGAAGACAGTTGTCTTCCGCTTTCTTACCGCTTCGATTTCAGGTTTGAAATATGTTTGGACGTCTTAAAACGGAACGGCCGGAACCTCCGGAAACAAATATAACTGAACTGGAAAATGTTCCGGAAGCAGGTGTAGGTTACCACATTGACGCATGGTGGTGGCTGGTAGCTCTGGTCGTTGGGGTAATCGCAATCCTCGCCATGATCAAACCCGACCCGTATTGGCGAATTGTCCTTTTTGTCCGTGACGGTATCGGCGTTACCATTTTAATCACTGTTGTTTCTTTTATCCTGATGCTGTTTGTGGGTATGCTCGGCGGTTTGGGACGCGTCTCCACTAACAAAATTATTCATCTCATCACTACTCTCTATGTGGAACTGGTACGCGGTATACCGTTACTGGTGCAACTTATCTGGTGGTACTTTGCTTTTCCGGTGATAATCAAACAAATTGGCACATGGATACACTTCTCACCATTCGCAAATTATCAGGCTAATGCGATTCTACTGGCTATTTTCGGATTTGTTTTTTGTTACGGCGCGTACATGAGTGAAATCTTCCGCGCCGGTATCCAGAGTATTCCCAAAGGGCAAATGGAAGCAGCTCGCAGCCTGGGGATGAGTTATTTTCAGGCGATGCGGCACGTTGTGTTACCGCAGGCAATAAGGGTAATACTGCCTCCTGTCGGTAACGAATTTATTGCTTTGCTCAAGGACTCGTCGCTGGTAAGCGCTGTCGCGCTGGCTGACTTAACTCGCCGCGGCAGGGAATTCATGGCAGCGAATTTTAACCCGCTGCAAGTCTGGACAATGGTGGCGCTGTTATATCTGGTAATGACGCTTTTTTCCGCGAGGATTGTAAATTATATCGAACGGCGGACGAAATTTGAAAGATAACAAAGAACCGATTATCAGGATTGATAATGTCCACAAACGTTTCGGGAAAGTGCATGCTTTGCGCGGTGTTACTTTACACGTACAAAAAGGCGAAGTAGTGGTAATTGTCGGTCCATCCGGGTCGGGTAAATCCACTTTATTAAGGTGTATCAACCGGCTGGAGGAATATAATTCGGGAAAAATTACGGTGGATGGTATTCCCCTGGACAGCGCTCAAAATATCAATGCCGTACGCCAGGAAATCGGGATGGTATTCCAGTCTTTTAATCTTTTCTCCCATCTTACGGTGCTGGATAACCTGATGCTGGCGCAGAAGATCATCCGCAAACGCAGCGCCGAAGAATCACGGAAAATAGCTTTGGAACTATTGAAAAAAGTTGGCATCCCGGAAAAACTGAATGCCTATCCTGCCCAAATTTCCGGCGGTCAGCAGCAGCGGGTTGCCATTGCCCGTGCCCTGGCGATGAATCCGCGCATCATGCTTTTTGATGAACCTACCAGCGCGCTCGACCCGGAAATGATCAAAGAAGTGCTGGACGTGATGATGGAACTGGCCAAAGAGGGCATGACCATGGTTGTTGTTTCCCACGAAATGGGGTTTGCCCGCGCTGCCGCCAACCGCATTATTTTTATGGATGAGGGACAAATTATCGAGGAAGCCCCGCCTGAAAAACTTTTTACCAACCCGACGCATGAGCGTACCAAACGGTTTCTCAGTAAAGTCCTTAACCATTAAGTGATCATCCCGCAGTCCTGTCCTTAAAAAAATGTGCAGGTACTGAGGTTAAAATCGATGCCAAACAGGAAGGCGAAAGTAAAAGCGGAGAAAATTACATCCTTTGATGTAAAAGAAGTGGCGCGCATTACCGGCGCCAGCCGCCGCCGGCTCGATTATTGGAACAAGACCGGACTGTTGAGCCCGGGCCTTAAAGTAATATCGGGTACAATCACAACTCACCAGTATTCGGTGGATGATATTATCGATATTAAAATTATCCTGAAGCTACTGCAGAGTTCGATACCGCTGCAGCGCATACGCACCGGTTTTCGTTTCATCAGGGAGCGGCAGCAGCCGTTGGCATCTTCGGTGATCCTCTCGGACGGTAAAACATTATACTTGTATCAGGATGATGACCTCCTTGTTGATATCTTGAAGGACGGTCAAATGGTATCGCGCGTCTCCGTGCAGGACTTAATTGACGAAGTGCATGAGAAAGTTGGCGAAATCGAAAATGGGAATAACGGGGGATAAGTATGATCAAAAGTTTCAACGGGAAAACGCCGAGGGTCCATGAATCGGCTTTTGTCAGTGAGGCGGCATATGTTATCGGTGACGTAGAAATCGGGGAAAATGCTTCGGTGTGGCCCGGCGCCGTTGTCCGGGGCGATCTGGGGAAGATCACGATTGGCAAAAATTCGGTAATTGAAGATAACTGCATTATCCATTCGGGGAATCCGGCTGTCCCTCCGAATCTTGATGCTGCTATTGGTGACAATGTGATTATGGGTCACGGTGCGGTCAGTAACGCGTATAGAATCGGAAACAACGTTGTCATCGGAATGAATTCTACTTTACTGCATAATGTCGAGATTGGAGATTATGCGATCATTGCCGCCGGTTGCGTCGTCAAAGAAAAAATGAAAGTTCCGGAAAGGTCATTTGTGGTAGGTGTGCCTGCCGCCATTAAGGGTAAAATTTCTGACGAACAATTGTGGTGGAGCCAAAATAGTCCGAAGATTTACCATGAACTGGCTGAACAATATAAGAAAGAAGGATTGTAAAGAAGGCGTCTACCCCGAGCGAAGACGAGGGATCCCTGCCGTTTGAGTTAACGCTTTTTATCCGTCCATTATCTGCCGGTCTCTTCTTCCTTAGGATGTCAGCCCCTGAGACTTTCCGAAAATTGCTGTTGGGACGTATTTTTATGGATTCCCGATCAGGTCGGGAAAGACAATTTGAAAGGGATAACTTCACCGAGGAAGAATATCAATAGGCTCAGGTCTTCCTGTGTATCTTGTAATATCCTTTCTATTTTACATAACATCATAAAAGTATTGGCTTTTTCTGATTAGAATATGTTATCGTATTCCTATTGGAAAGCTATGATTAGAACATAGTCTGGTCAAAACCAGATTTACGTTATCAGTTCTTTAACTTTTCATCCGTATTTTAAATAGGTAAAGACTCATTTCTTGTGGCCCCCCCGGTTTGCACAGGATTGACAAATGTTCAGAGTTTGCCCTGGCATACAATTACAAAAATTGAGAAGTTATTTATAATAAAATTACTATAACTTTCCGGATTACCAATATAATAACCGCGTGTTCATCCAACGAACAAACAAGGAAGAAGAAAATGAAAGAGATTGTCTTTTATGCCAGAGGGGGACAAGGGGCGGTAACCGCCGCCGCGGTACTCGTCGCCGCGCTGTCTAAGGAAGGCAAATACGCCCAGGCGTTTCCCTTTTTTGGAGGGGAGAGAAGGGGAGCCCCGGTTAAAGCTTTCCTGAGGATCGATGATAAACCCGTTACAACCAGGGGCCAAATCTACCAGCCGGATTGTATCGTGGTGCTGGATACCAAATTACCGGTAATCCAGAATGTTTATGAAGGATTGAAACCGGGCGGTGTCGCCGTCTTTAATACCAGTCTTAGTCCATCGGAGATCAAGGCTAAAGTTCCGTTATCGAAGATCGGTACTGTAGATGCCAACCAGATCGCCGATAGCATTTTCGGCAGTATGGCTATTCCTTTTACGAACTTCGCGATGCTCGGCGCTTTTGCCGCTACCACCGGTTGGGTCGGTCTACCCTCGATCATCGAAGCTTCATATTCCAAGTTCAGCGGTAAAACCGCGAAGAACAATGAAAAATCAACCCGGATGGCTTATGAGGCGACAAAAGTGATGAGTTTTGAGGTTAAGCCGTCGGCGGTGTTTATTTCTCAGGGAGAATCCACGGCCAGAAAAGTTAAACTTGACCTGTATCCAGGCATGGTCATCAACAAAGCCAGCAACGCCCAAACGGGCAGCTGGCGCACCCGAAAACCGGTCCTGGTAGAAGGCAAATGCAACCTTTGCGGGCTTTGCGCCTCGCTGTGTCCTGAGGGCGTCCTTGTCGCCGCAAAAGAGACCGGCTGGCAGCCTGACCTTGATCAGTGCAAGGGATGCGGCATCTGCGCTAACGAATGCCCCAGAGATGCGATAGAAATGGTGCTCGAACGTTAATGGAGGACAGACAAATGTCAGAAATAAAAGCATTGACCGGTAACGAAGCGATCGCCTACGGTGTCAGGCTGGCGAAACCCAAAGTGATCGCTGCTTATCCGATTACCCCGCAAACCACAATTATCGAGACGTTGGCGAGCTTTGTAGCTGACGGCTCGTTAAAAGCGCAATTTGTAGAGTCCGAAGGTGAACACGGAGCGATATTCGCCACATTAGCCGCCTCATTGACCGGCGTTCGTGTTTTTACCGGGACATCCTCGCAGGGATTTGCCTACGGCTACGAAGCCATTGCTTATATTCCGGGGAGAAGATTACCCGTGGTCATGGCCGTCACCAACCGGCCGATCTCTTCGCCGGGGAAGGCGACAGAATGCGAACACAGCGACAGTATGACGGGCAGGGATTTAGGATGGATTCAGCTCTACGCCGAAAGTAATCAGGAAGCCCTCGATACGATTATTCAGGCCTACCGCATCGCTGAGGATAAAAGAGTCCTTCTGCCGATAATGGTCTGTATCGATGGTTTTTATATCACGCATACCACGGAAATGGTAAATATCCCGGAACAGGCGGCTGTCGACCAATTCCTTCCGTTATATGACCCCAAGCATGTCGTGCTTGATGTCCGCAATCCGCTGACTGTATCGCTGGGCGGCAGTCCCTTGGACGATATGGGGTTTGAATATCTTAAAAATGAAGCTGTAATGAACTCTGCGTCCGTAATTAAAGAAGCCAATACTGAATTTGGTAAATTATTTGGCAGAAAGTACGGCAATGGTTTAGTAGAAGAGTTCTATTGTGATGGTGCGGAAGCGGTGCTGGTCACGATGGGTTCGATGTCGGGCAATGCCAAGATTGCCGTCGAAGAATTAAGAGCCGAAGGCAAACCCGTCGGCCTGGTCAGGATCCGCTCTTTCCGTCCTTTCCCCAAGGACGATTTTATTCAGCTGGCGAAGAAAGTCAAAGTCATCGCCGTGGTGGATCGAAGCGTATCCCGCGGTTTGGGCGAAGGCCCCTGTTTTACCGAGACCAAATCTACTCTCTATAATGTGGATGGGGAAAAAGCCCGCGTTTTAGGATTTATTGCCGGCTTGCACAGCACGGATTTACTTATCTCCGACTTTAAATACATGGCTGAAAAGGCGCTCAAGACGGCCAAAACCGGAAAAATTACCTCGGAGACCGAATGGATACCAAACTTTGAAATCACTCAGAAAACCGTGACTCCCGTTCAGCATGATAAGCTGCTCTATCCGGGGACTACCGCCTGTCCCGGTTGCGGTATGGCGCTGGTGGTGAGAAGTGTCGTGGAAGTGATGGGGAAAAACACTGTCCTGGTCGAAAATATCGGCTGCGGCGCCTGGAATGCTGCCGGGGGTATGGGCGGGATGACCGGGATCGGTATCCCTGCTTTCCCATCGATGCCGCTGCCCAGCGGCTCTGCCTGCGCTACCGGGATTTCACTGGGACTAAAAGAAAAGGGGCAGGAAGATACCAGGGTCGTGCTTATCGGCGGCGACGGCAGTCTTGGTGACATCGGTTTTACTGCCTTGTCCGGAGCGGCGGAAAGAAACTCCGATTTCATTTGCGTTACCGAAGATAATGAAGCTTATGCTAACACCGGCATTCAGCGCAGCGGCGCTACGCCAAAGTATGCCTGGACGACCACGACTCCGGTCAGCGCTACTGAGGCAGGAAAAAGCAATCTCAGGAAGGATATGCCTTTGATCATCGCCGCGCACCGGGTTTCTTATGTGGCGACCGCATCCCTCGCGTATATGGCTGACTTCAAGAGAAAGCTGGAGAAAGCGAAGCAAATGCGCGGATTCCGTTACATCCATATCTATACCCCTTGTCCTACCAGCTGGCGTTTCCCTCCGGAAAAAATGATCGAAGTCTCCAGACTTGGCGTTACTACCGGGATATTTACGCTTTATGAGATCGAAGACGGCAAGCTAAAAATTACCGTGAAACCGTCGAAGATGAAACCCGTCGGGGAATATTTGAAGGTACAGGGCAGATTCGGGCATCTGACTGATGAAGATATCGCTGCGATTCAGAAAGATGTAGATGACGTGCAGGTTCAGATGCAGGGTTGGGAGAAAAGCGGATTAAAGCTTCCCATCGCCAGCGGATGATACTTGACATAAAATATTATTAGTTTGCTTTTAGTAGAATCTGACCGCGATTGGTTTTGGAGAGAAAGATGGGGATGATCAAATTACCTCAACTTGCCTGGCATGGTAAAAAAGAAGAGGAATACCCGCTTCCCGATCGCTGGCAGATTGGAATTTGTAATATGACCGGCTTTGATCAACCGGCGATGAAACCTTCAGCCATCCGTACGGCATTGGATAATCCTATCGGCACGAGGCCGATCAAAGAGCTAGCCCGCGGAAAAAAGCAGGTCGTGATTCTTTTTGACGACATGTCCCGTGTAACTCATACTTTTGATTTTGTCCCTCATGTCCTGCAGGCTTTAGCCGATGCCGGTATTGAGGATAAAAACATCAGGTTTATTTGCGCCGCCGGCTGTCACGGCGCGCTCACCCGTCTCGATTTTGTTAAGAAATTGGGTGAGAGTGTGCTGGAACGTTTTCCTGTTTACAATCACAATCCTTTTGGAAATTGTGTGGCGGTCGGCAAGACCAAAACCCTCGGCACTGAGGTTGCGGTAAATGAAGAGGTCATGAAGTGCGACTTTAAAATTGCCATCGGCGGCATCGTGCCCCACGGCATGTCCGGATTTGGCGGCGGTGGTAAAATCATCCTGCCGGGTGTGGCTTCTTTCGATTCTACCAGGCACAATCATCACATTGCGCAATTTGAGCTACCGTCCGGTAAGATCGGGATGGGAAATTTTGATGAAAATCCGATCCGCCTGGATATCGAGGAAGCTGCCGCTCTGGCCGGTTTGGACTTTATTATCAATGTGTTATACAACAAGTGGGGCGAGACCGCGCAGGTTTTCGCCGGCGCCTTGAAACCGGCGTATGCCGCCGGGGTGAATGAAAGCAAGAAACATTACTTTACACCGCCTGTCCACGACCGGGATATTGTAATTGCCAACGCCTTTGTTAAAGCCAGCGAAGCCAGCGGTTGTCTCAATATTGCCTATCCTGCTATTGGGCAGAAAGGCGGGGATATCGTTCTGGTGGCCAATGAACCGGCCGGTCAGATCGTCCATTATCTATTTGGGGCTTTTGGCTGTGAAAGCTGCGGGCCGGAATACAAAATGAAAGCGCTGCCGTCAAAAGTGAACAGGTTGATTGTTTACAGCAAGTATCATGATATGGCAAATCGAAGCACGTTTCCCAGATCGGAAAAAGTGATATTTTTGGATAAATGGACTGAAGTATTAAAATTACTGGAAGCCGATTATCCTTCGTCTGCCGATGTTGCCGTATTTCCTTACGCTGAGATGCAATACACTTCATAAAGTAGGGTGATTGCCAAAAAATGTTCCGGTGGCTTGATTTGAACATTAGTTAGCCCTCTCGCCCCTTGTGGGAGAGAGCTGGAGAGAGGGGAAAAATCGCTGCTCTAGATATTTATTCGGGGTAATATACTCAAAATGCATTTATTATTCAAATGATGCAAAAAGGAGAACACGAAATTGGATACATTTAAACTGAGGGACGAAGACACCGTCCGAGTGACCGAAAAAAACCTGCGGGAAACGGCGTTTAATATTCTGGAAAAGATGGGTATGCCGAAGGACGATTGCACGCTGGGCGCTGACGTCCTCATCACCGCCGATATGCGGGGTGTGTCCAGCCACGGCGTCTCCAATATCCTGCAGCGGTATGTTGGATTTTTTAAGGACGGCTTGATCAATCCCAAACCTCAATGGAAGATATTACGCGAAACGCCGGGCATTGCCAGCATCGATTGTGACGGCGGTCTGGGTATTGTCATGGCGCCAAAGGCGATGGAGATTGCGATCAAAAAGGCGCGCAATGTCGGTGTGGGTATGGTCACTATGCAGAACGGACGCCACCTTAGCATGGCCTCGTACCACGCCATGCTGGCGCTGAAACATGACATGATCGGGATGTGCATGACATCGACCATGCCTTTCATGATTCCCACTTTTGGCGCTGAGCCCCGGTTAGGGACAAATCCTATCGCCGTCGCGGCTCCCGCAGACAAGGAGGCCCCGTTTGTTTATGACGCCGCCACGACCGTTGTAGCGAATAACAAGATAACCCTGGCGCGCCGTTCCGGTGTAAAACTGCTGCCGGGTTGGATCGCAGATGCTGACGGCACCCCGATCATGGAGGAAGTAGCCGCTCCGCCGCCCGGCGTCGACCGGATATTGCCGCTGGGCAGCATCCGGGAAATGAGTTCGCACAAGGGTTATGGTCTTGCCGGAGTAGTCGACATCTTCAGCGGCATCCTGACGGGTGGAGGTTATGGCGCCAATAATGGCGGAAAACATGTTTGCAACCATTGCGTTGTAGCTTACAATATCGAAGCTTTCATGGATACGAAGCAGTTTAAAAAGACAATGGACGAATGGCTGATAATGCTGAAATCAACGAAACCTGCGCCGGGACATGACAGAGTATTATATCCCGGGTTGCCGGAAGCCGAATGTGAAAAGGAATATCGGGCAAAAGGAATTCCTCTCCATCATGAGGTAGTGGATTGGCTGCGCAAAACCTGCAGCGAGCTGCATACCGCTTGCTATGTATAGACTTTAGTTCCGAGACTGTCCGAAATCTTCTGGATTGTCGGATCATCCGTCGGAAGTGGACAAGCCCCCGACAAAGACAACAGTGGGAACACTTCTCTCTTCATTTCAGGCTATAGCGGTACGCTGGAATCTCGTAACTGGAAGTACTTCGCTTTAGCGAATGTATACTTTACGGAGTAAATGTATCCCGGAGGTACGAACGGGAGAGAGACAAGGTACTTTACGAAGTAAATGTATTAAGAGAGAGTTGCAGTGGTCAGATTAAAACCATCCTCTGCGGCGCATGAATTCTGGATACTACTCATGTATCACGTTCCCGCTGTCTTTGCGAGGGGCTAAAACGACGAAGTAAGCAATCTGAAATTCTGCCTGGCAATAAATCCGCCGCTTTTCAGTTACACTGACTTAGGGGACGGCACTCTATTTCAAATGCCGGTTGATTCCAAAAATAAAGTCTTTGCAAATACTATTTAACCTGAATTTTACAATGTTGGTGATTGACTTGTTTATCAGGACAGTCTAGCATAGGACTAGATTGAATTACCCGTGTTTGTTTAGTAAGCAATAGTTCTTTGTCAACTTGATAACTACGGTGATGCCCGAAGGAGTGTGACTCCATGATGACGATCGAAAAACAGATCGCCGACACAATCTATACACGTATCAATCAGCTCGCACAAGACATGGTTTCTTTGCAGCAGATGAAAAGGGTCGATATTTCCCCTAAATACGGTCTGGATGATTCTAAATATCGTGAGTATGGTCAGCATGAACTGCATCAACTGGCTGAAGCTATGACTGCCAATAACCCGCCTCAATTTGCCAGGTATATTACGTGGCAACGTTCCATGCTTAGAGGCCACCTGGTACCTGATTTCTTCGTTGAACTGCAACTGGCAGCTGAACAAACCGTGCTGTTGAGCGCATTTTCATCTGAATATCACCCCACTATATTAAAATTTCTACAAGCCGCCAGGGAAGCTCTCCGAGAAGTGGATAACAGCAGCCTATCTTTCTTACCGGATACCGGGCTTAAAGAGGTGGTTGAACCATATATAAAAGCTCTCCTGGCCGGGGACCGGGCAGAAGCGGCTGACATCATTATGAGTGCAATTAATAATCAAGTCAGCATTAGAGATATTTACCTGGGCGTATTTAAACCTTGTCTTTATGAAGTGGGCAGACTGTGGCAAACCGGTCAGATAACCGTAGCTCACGAGCATTATTTCAGTGCCGCCACGCAGCTTATCATGTCCGAACTTTATCCTCTAATCCATAGACAAGCAAATAAAAACGGTCGTATCGCTGTCGCCGCCTGCGTCGCGGGTGAATTACATGAGATCGGATTAAGAATGAGTGCCGATCTGCTGGAATTGGAGGGCTGGCGGACTTATTATCTCGGTGCAAACATGCCTGCGATGAGTATCATTGAAATAGCCGGTGAGAAAAAAGCCCAAATTTTAGCACTGTCAATGTGTTTGCCGATTAATGGCCCGGCTTTGAGAGCGCTAATTTCTTTAGCCCGGGAAAAACTGGGGAATCAGGTCAAGATTATCATCGGGGGTTACATTATCTCGGCTGACCCCGTATATGCCGCCTCTTTTGGCGCGGACGCAGCCGCCACTGATGCCGGGGAAACTCCGGCCATCGCGGTCAGATTACTTGGGGGGTAAAAAGCAATGCCTGACGATAATTCAAAACCTGAATTCCACTCTTCTGATGATATGCATTGGCACGAAGCCACCAGCAACCTGATGAACGAGTTGATCACAACAAAACGTGATTTACAGCAAAAAACCATAGAACTGCAGGACGCTTTGAATCAGGTGAAACTGCTTAAGGGGTTGTTGCCCATTTGTGCTTCATGCAAGAAAATAAGGGATGACAAGGGGTACTGGCAATCTGTAGAACAATATATTTCAGAACACTCGGAAGCACAATTCAGCCACGATATCTGCCCTGAATGTATGAGAAAACTATATCCCGAATATGCGGATAAAGTCCTGAGAAATATTCAGCCTGATAAGCCTGCTTGAGCCTGAACAGCACATGCACAAGTAGCGCCAATAACTATTCGGTGCTGCAGTTAGCAGCTATCCATAACGGCAAAAGGTTGTCTCATACTTGATAGGGGATCGGTATCCTTCCCGGAAAACCCCGTGTAAATTACCGTATTATTTTATCGCCTTAACCAGCTTCATTGTTTTAGCTATTTTAACTTGCTCTGCAGCTTTAAAATTAACAATACTTCGGCTTCTATGTGTTTTTAAAAACTCCTGTAAAGACTCAAACAATAAAGTCATCGTGCGCTGGCCGGTTTGGACCGTGGCTCCCGCCAGATGGGGGGTCAAACTGACATTATTCAGTTTGAGCAACGGATCGTCTTTAGCCAGCGGTTCCTGCCAGAAAACATCTAAAGCCGCCCCTTTGATCTGTTTTGCTTTTAAAGCGTTGATCAATGCCGTTTTATCGATCAGGTCGGCGCGAGCGGTGTTGATCAGGTAGGCTGTGGGTTTCATCAATTTCAGCTCCGCTTCACCGATAATATTTTGTGTTTCGGGAGTTAAACGGCTGTGCAGGGATACAAAGTCGGATTGACTCAGCAGTTCTTTGAGGTCTACCCGTTTTGCGCCGTATTCTGCCAGAACTTCATCGGGGATGTAAGGGTCGTAAGCCAGAATTTTTACCTTAAAGCCCTGTAACCTCTCGGCGAGCTTTTGGGAAACAGCGCCGAAGCCGATCAGACCTATCGTCGACCCGAAAATTTCAGAGGCTTGCGATTCCGGTTTCCACCATTGTCCGTTCTGCAGTGCATGATATCCGATACTGGTATTCCGGGACACCACCAGCATATGCGCCAGCGCAAATTCAGCAACCGCGTTCGCCGTTCTGCCGGAATTATTAAAAACGAGGATATTTTTCTTTGTCGCAGCATCCACGTTAATATTTTCCACGCCGCCGCGCAGACAGCCGATCATTTCCAGACTTCTGGCTTTTTCGATTACTTCGCCTGTCACCGGCGCAAAATGAACGATGATGACTTCCGGGTCGAATTCACTGATCATTTCCATGATGCCGGGGATTGGCATCCCTGCTTCAGGACCGTGTTTTTCGATATTCAGATTTTCCTTGGAAAATACGTCCCTGGCGGCCGGAGGCCACTGCAGATAGCGCATTTCAGCATCCGGGAAAGCAGTTTTCAGCACCTTTCCCAGCTGTTCTTCTTTTATTACCATGTCTGTTAAACCCAGAATTTTCATGTTTCCCTTCTTCCTTTTACCTCATGTAATAGAGTTCTTTATTCACCGGTTTCAAAGCCTGAACCAGCTTTTTGTATATTTCGTGCTGGCCTTTATATCGTTGATGAATTTCAGGCCGCGGTCGGCATGTTGCCTTGATTTTAACCACAGCCTTTATTGCCTGCTCATAAGAATCATAAACTCCGGTCGCTACCCCCGCCAGGATCGCTGCCCCCAAAGCTGAAGCTTCTTCCACGGCGACCGCTTCTACTCTTTTACCGCTGATATCCGCTTTCAATTGCAGCCACTTTGGTGATTTGGTCGGGCCGCCGAAGGCTCGGATCACGTCGAAGGTCGTATCGCTGGTTTCCTCCAGACGGTCCATCAGCGCTTTCATCTCGTGAGTTACCCCTTCCACCACCGCCTGTAGCATTTGCGTCCGCTTGGTGCCCAGAGTTAGTCCCAGAAAAGCCCCCTTGGCAAAGGAGTCGCCGGAACTGCCGGCAAAGTAGGGTATTGCCATGATCGTGTTCCCATCGAAATTTAACGGGGCAAACATCTTATCATAAGCGTTCCCCTGTCCTTTCGCTGCCTGCTCCATTTCATCGCGGAACCAGCGTACGATCGAGCCGCTCGCCGCTAGCGCCGCGCTGATAATATAAGTTCCTTCTAATATGTTACAGCAGGAGTTGATATCGGTTTTCATTGCCTTTTGTGTTAAGATCGGCTTGTTGTTGATGAAGGCAACTCTTTCAAAAGTGCCTCCGCTATCCGCCAGGACTTGCGGGGTTGTTTGGGTAACTCCTGCCCCCAGTATTCCGCAGTGCGAGTCATACCCGCCGGTCACAAATTTTACCCCTTTCGGCAAACCCAGTTCTGTCCGTATTTCAAGTCGTATTTCACCAAGAACTTCATCCGCGGGGACCGGCTCGCTGAACATTTCACGGTTCAACCCCAATTCCCTGAGTAATGTGTCGGAGTAATCGTGCTTCCGGATATCATAAGGGAGACTGGATGCGGCCGTGGCATGATCGATCACCGCCGGAAATCCCAGCCGGTTGCGCAGAAAATCGGCGTAAGTCATGAATTTCCAGGTTTGACGGAAGGCGTCCGGTTCATGCTTTTTCAGCCACATTATTTTGCATACTCCGGCTGCCGGGCGCGGTCGTCCTCCTCTGATCTTAAAATAGGCTAATTCACCGATAGTATCCTGAATTATTTGTGCCTCTTCCGTCGCTCTGGAATCGAAAGCCAGAATGCCGTTACGGATCGGGGTCCCGTCCCGGCGCACCGGCACGATATTATTTGACATGCAGGCAAGGCTCATGGCCTGAATTTGTTTGCCGTGTTGATCCGCGACCTCACGGACCGTCTTCCGGAAGGCAGACCAGATTATTTCTGCGTCCAGTTCACCCCATCCCGGTTTTGGGTAAACCGGAGAATACTCCTGATATGATGAGCTGATTATCTCTCCGGTCTCATTAAAAAGGACTGCTCTCGTGCCGCTGGTGCCGATGTCAACGCTGAGCAAGGCCATGTTTATTTCCCTGCCCCCGTTATTTCATTTTGTCGATGGCTTCTTTGACGCTGGCGCCGTTGTGCACGAGTTCCTTCAAACCCTTTACCATGATCGTAGGATTTTCGTGCTGGAATACGTTGCGCCCGAAAGCCACTCCGGCTGCGCCGGCATCCATCGCATCCCTGACTCCCTGGAATATTTGCGGGAGTTCTCCCACTGCGCCGCCCAAAATAATTACCGGGATCGGGACGTTGGCTAGGACCTCTTTAAAAGATTTTGGGTCGCCGGTATAGGTTGTTTTGATCACGTCTGCCCCGCATTCCATGGCCATCCGGCAGGCTTGACCGATAAATTCCGGAGCAGCTTGTTTTTCTGCCGGTATCTGCGCTCCCCAGGCTACTGCTTCTACCATAAAGGGAATGCCCTTTTGGCGTGCCCGTTGTGCCAGGTAAGCGGTGTTCTTCATATTTTCCAGCATCGATTTTCCGTCTGCCTGTCCGATCACCAGGATATTTTTGATTGCCCTGGCGCCCATCTCGATTGCAAAGTCGAAATCGAAAATCTGTGTCGGGCCGGCAAAGGTCGGAGTGCGCACCAGTGTCACCAGTGTCGCAATCGGCACTACATTGGGATATTTGGCAAACAGATCGGCACAAAGTTTGATCATCGGGGGACCCATCAGCACGCCGTCCGGCTGGGCGGCAATAAATTTTTCCGCTAATGTCCGGGGATTTGGACTGTACACTTTCCCGCCGATCCCGTGGTCGAAAGCGACGACAACACTTTTCCCTGTTTTGCTGTTTAATAAACTGTTTTTAGACGCAATCATTGATTACTCCTCATGCATAATATATATATTCTTTTGTAGGAATTGTAGCTAATTCGGTAATCCCTGTCAAACTTGAGTAAAACTAAAGTTGACTTGTTTTGCACGATGAAATAATCGGTCTCGGTTAATTTGGTCGCAGTTAAGCTGAAATGGGCTCTTTTTCTAAAAAGCCTATTCCCTGATATAATAATAAATCAATATAACCGATCAAAGGAGATATCATGCCTGAATTCACCGAACTGTTTAAACCCGGAATGATGGGTAAGGTTGAGATAAAAAATAGAATCATTATGGCTCCCTGCGGCACTCACTACTCGACACATTATGGTCTGGTCAGCGACCAGCAATTAGCTTATTACGGTGAACGCGCAAAGGGCGGCGCCGGTCTGATCATTATTGAAGGCGCCAGTACCCGTAAAATCGGGAAGCCCAGCCGGATTCTGGTTAACGATGATAAATACATCCCCAATCTGAAAAAACTGGCGGATGTTATTCATCAAGGCGGCGCCAGAGCAGTAATGCAAATGAGCAGTCATCAGGGCAGTTATGACGAAGTTGACCCGGCCTCTCCTTCAGGGATTCCGCATCCCTACGCCGGCTGGTCTCCTTCTATTCCCAGGCACGCCAGAGCCATTACTGTGCCTGAGTTGGAAGAATTGGTGGTAGAATATGGCGAAGCTGCCAGGAGGATCATGGAAGCCGGCTTTGACGGTGTTATGATTCACGGCGCTAACGGCTACCTCGCCTGCGAACTGCTGTCCAGCGTTTTTAACAAAAGAACCGATGCCTACGGCGGCGACCTCAAAGGGCGGGCTAAGTACCTTCTGGACATGATGAAAACAACCCGTGAAAAAACATCGCCCGATTTTCCCGTCATTCTCCGATTGATGGGTTCTGACCGGTTATCGAAGCGTGGGGGCATCGACGGTTGGAGCATCGAGGATTCTGTTGAGTTGTGTAAAATTGTCGAGGCCAATGGCGGTACTGCCGTTAATATCACCAGTGGCTCAGCAGTAACTCCCGAATGGTCGGGTCCGGCTTACTACATGCCTTCCGGGTGTAATACGGATATTACTACGGCGATTAAAAGAGCGGGAGTAAAAATTCCGATCTGGATCACCGGCAAAATTATGGACCCCTCCCTGGCTGAGGAGATTCTGAGAGACGATCAGGCGGATTTCATTGTCATGGGCCGGGCTTTGATCGCTGACCCGTATTGGCCGACCAAGGTCAAAGAGGGCAGAGTAGAAGATATCGTTCCCTGTATTTGTGACAGCCGGTGCCGGGAAGACGTGATGGTGGATTTTGTGCCGATGTCCTGTACGGTTAATCCCATTGTCGGCAAAGAGCGGGAATTCCAGGCCAGGTTGCCGCGCATCACAAAAAAGAAAAAGGTATTGGTTATCGGCGGTGGTCCGGGCGGCATGCAGGCTGCGATTATCGCCGCGCAGAAAGGCCACAAAGTGACGCTGTGGGAAAAAGACAATGCTCTCGGCGGACAGTTGATTTTAGCTGCTATCCCGCCGGACAAACAGGATCTGGGTAATTTACTGACTTATTTGAGT
>Ga0182021_10002595_pt1 | contig 21099 bp, 23 predicted proteins | sample 612E3MmetaG_FD_120493 | JGI IMG/M metagenome (GOLD analysis project Ga0182021, IMG submission 120493) | Permafrost microbial communities from Stordalen Mire, Sweden - 612E3M metaG (Illumina Assembly) | ecosystem: Environmental > Terrestrial > Soil > Wetlands > Permafrost | place: Sweden... | reverse complement strand
GTCAGGCGGGAGACGATTAAAGCGCTGGCGGAGGGATCACGTTACGAGGTGAAGTTCGATGCCGCCAGGAGAAGAGTTCTCCTCGAGAGATCAGAGGAGGAACCTTCCGGCAACGACATTGATGATCTCTTGGAGCGAATGAAAGCGGTGCTCATGCGATCAGGGAGGAGGTTGTTCACGAAAGACGAGAAGGAGCGGATACTGCAGGTTCTGAGGGTACTCGTTCTGTAAGTCGTGACCATGTTCTGCCAGCCAACGAGAATAGAAAGCCACCCCGGGCATCTCTCTCCTGCTCAGGTTTCCTCACTGGCCCAAAGGCAGCGGGGCGGGACCAGTATGTTCCCCACGCTCTGAATCACCTAGGCAAATGGATGTTACCCAGCTGGTTCCGTGCGATTCAACCCTCGTTAAACACAAACGTTAGCGAGGTAGCGGTTGCCCTGGTTTAACCCCTCTATACTTCTGTATGGTGGCCTTCATCAAGCTAGCGTCCCCATCCTGCGCTGCGTAGAGGCTATCTAACACCCCAGCAACCATGTGGATAAAGGCGGTGATGGCCTCATCAATCTCCTTTGGATTATCCATTAGCTCTATCATCCCAGAGATTTCCAGCGTCTTGTTGGTAAGTAGTTCACAAGTGGTCCCCTCCAACATTGAATCAATTACCTTCACGTACTCCTCCACGGTAGGTAGCATCTCCGGTGGAAACACCCAATGGTCGCTCTCGTGAGCTGTTCGTGCGAACACGAACCTATCCGACGTCACACCCACCGTTATACATTCACTTCTCGGTTTTCGACCGCTCTTGAATGCAACTGGGATGAAGAGGCTCAGGGCAGGGAGCTTCATTCCATATATGCGCAATTCGGACTTAGTAACATTCTTAATTACAGGATTCTTTCGAGCAACGTTCTTTACAAGGTCTAATGGGTCCATACATCCTCCAATGTTAAGATTTAGATAGTAAGTACCAGAGCCTATCAAGATGGAATAAATACAGAGTGAATGGGGATGTACACCGGACGGCCAGCCTACCAACTACCTCCATGAAAAGGGTCAGCCCCCGATATTCTTAGCCGACCACCGTCACCCGTGTTTGTTTGAAAGCATCCTATCATCCGTGGCTCACGTTGCAGGTGTCATGAGTTTGAACGCGGAAAGACCCGTTACGTGCGTATGCCAAACGCATTGCGTTTGGCGCGACCAGAAGCAAAGATCCGGCAAACGGATATTCACCGGCGAAAGGACGAGCGCAGACATCGCGGGCTTCATGAGGACCAGGTGTACATCTCGATGCCTTCCATGGAATCGAGCGGCAACCCGGCGCTGAAAGAGCCGTACGCACCCAGAGGAACTCAGTCATCACATGGCTTCGATTTGTTTATCCAATTCATCTCTGTCATGCTGTTCAATCCTCTTAAGTTCGTCCCAAGCCGTTTTGTCGATACATGAGTCTATACTGTCCCGTACCCTCTGTCTCAGGATGTCAGGTGGGAGGGCATCGAGTTCCGCGGCCTGATCTCCGAAAAGCTTCACGAACTCCTTAGTTCGAGTATCTTTGGCCTTCAAGGTGATGGAGAAAAGTTTGTATGCTACCATATCGCTCTTTAGGAGACCACTGATTGTGAATTCAAACGACACTCCCGACTCAGTCAACGATTCTTCAATAAAGCGCGGGATGTCCACGCCCGTGGAGTCAAAATCTCCAAAATAAAATATTCGAACCTCTTTTCCGTCGGCGTTGAGTGTCCGTATTTCGTCCTCCCAATCCTCGAGGAGAGCCAGTGAGGGATAGCCACGAGTGATGAAAAGCGGTACTCCATATTCATCGACTACGTCGGATATAACTCCGGCCAAAGCGTCTTTCTCCATCCCAATAATGGGCACAACCTGCTGAGTTTGAAAAAGGTCTCTCCGGTAAAACTGTTTCAGGGAAGCGAACGCTTCTCCGAGGGAATTCCATTGTGAAACTTGGTGCATTGCTCTCGTCCTGTCCACGATTTGGTAACGAGGGATCGTTCCGTTTCTGCGGAGATCTACGAGCAACCTCTGAACTCGATTGTATCCACTTTCCGTCGCTTGGACCGCATTGTTCGACACGCACTGGTAGTAAACTTGGCGAGTTGACATCGGACTATTTATTCTCTTAAGTATTTCTTGTATTGCCTGTACCAAGAGCTTGGTCTTCTCGCCGAGAGCCCCCGGCGGTCGTCCCATCCTGGACTTAATTCGGTGTACCTTCTTTTTATTCGTCTTTTTGCTCTTGGAGCGCTTCTGCTTTGCCTTCGTCATATGTCTCTCCCTTGTCGCATGAGTATCCCCATTCTTTAGGATAACTCAACATTCCAGATCATGTCAGTGACGTCACCTCCGAGTCACGTGACCATGTTGGTGACTATTTTCCATCCCCATCCTGTTGATCGGTTTCGCCCTCGGAGTCACGCTTTTCCCTCGCCAATCTGGCAGTATCTTCAATCAGTTTCTTTTGCTCGGCATAGAATGTCTTGCGAAACGCTTCTTTTGAATCATCAAGCTGTAAGTCAGAGAGCAACGGGAACGAGCGGGGCATCTTACCTCGTAACTCATAACCGTGAGCCTGAACTACTGGTTCAAACAGGCTCGCTCTCTGGGCTACTCACAGATGAAATCGAAATCTCCAGTTTTCCGTCCTTACATTCCGTCCAAGTTCTGCATACTAACCGTGGAATAAATGATTTGTCCTCATTTGTATATTCTTCGACCAAGCCGATGAGGTTATTTGCTGTGTGCTTCAAGTCAATACGGTGCCCATTTATCATAAGAAGTCCAGGATATTTCCCATCACCATCTGGTACTACTCGGACATCAAGGATCATGCTGATATATGCTCTTCCAGCTATATTTGGATAAACATCCTCTGCAAACTCTGCTACAATGGCTTTGAACTTCTTCTCGAACTTTACAAGAGCCATCTCGATTTCCATAGCATCCTCCAAGTTGTTCCTCTACGATAGGTTAGTAGTGTTTGTGTTCAGTCGACCGCCATACAATGCGCAGAAATTCAGGGTGGTGGTTGCATCAGCATGACCATGACACGCCTATAATCAGCTCATCGTCGCTCCAGCGTGAAGGCTGGGCCAATTCTCTCAAAACCAGAGGGACAAAAGTTCCGCGAATGAAAGCGAAATCCCCACCCATAGTCAAGACGTTGTGGGCCCCGTGTGACACGGGACATCCTTAAAAGGACAGGAGATAGGCTGAATGGTTCAATTGACAGATTGAGAACCAACTCATCCCGGCACTTGCTCCGAGAGATTTTCCGAGCTATCTTTTACCAACATAGCCCAAAATTAAGGTATCGACATGAAGCAGCCACCCCCACCCCCTCAGACAATAAATGCAGCAATCTATTGTCGCGTCTCCACCTATGAGCAGGGCAAAGGCGATTTCAGTTCGCTGGATAGCCAGGAGAAAATGCTCCGCCAGTATTGCGAGACCAAGAGCTATGCCATCTATGAGGTTTACAGGGACACGGAGAGCGGTACAACATTGGAACGAAAATTCCTCCAGAATCTTCTGGTAGATGCAACGGCACGAAAGTTCAACGTCCTCGTCGTGACCAAGTTAGACCGAATCTCCCGCAACGTAAAGGACTTCCTTGATCTTGACGAAACGCTGAACAAGCTTGGAATCGATATCATTGTCACGACGCAGAACATCGATACCACTACTCCGCAGGGAGCAATGATGCGGACGATCATGGTGGCATTCGCGCAGTTCGAACGGGACATGATTGCTGAAAGGACAAGGGAGAAGTTATATAACCAGGCGAAAAGCGGGTACTGGGGCGGCGGACATGTACTGCTGGGATATGATGCCATAGATAAGAAACTCGTTGTCAATCATGAGGAAGCAGAGCTTGTGAGGAAGACTCTCGAGCAGTACCTCCACCTTCCTTCCACAAAAAAGGTCGCTGCTTGGCTTAGTGAGCAAGGATATAGGACGAAGATCAGGACAACGAAGAGTGGGAAAACAACCGGTGGAAAAGAATTCAATCACCAGTTGATTCACGATCTGCTACGAAACAGGATCTACACCGGACAGATCACCTTTAGGGGCGAGCATTTCAAAGGATTACACGAAGCTATCGTGACTGAAGATTTGTTCGAGAAGGTCCAAAAGCGGCTTGATCAGTCTGCCAGAGACCCCTATGCGACATATGAGGATTCACCATTGCTCCTGCTCGGCCTGACCAGGTGTGGCTTCTGTGATGCTCAACTGACGACCTATTTTCCAGGTCGTAAGAAATCCGGTCCTTCGTATTACTACTATCAATGCACGACCAACAGCAAATCCGGACCCCGTAGGTGTCAGAGCCGCAATCTTCCAGCCCGGGAGCTTGAGCGGTTTACGGAACAACTCGCTCTGCACACCGCAAAGGATCAAGGATTTTTCGATGCCGTGGTTCGCCAAGTGAAGGGTAATGCACAAACCAGTCTCGGCGAAAAGAGAATTGAGAGGGACGCTGTTGTCCTTAATCAAGTTTCAATCAAAAAACAGCTCGACACCTTCATTTCCAACCTCACGTTGGCGCACGTCGATGTCAGTCAATCCACAGAAGTAAAATCAAAGGTCGAATCACTGACAACACGCATCAAAGAGCTCGACGGAAACCTGAACGAATTGGATCGCGAGATCGAAATGCTGAAGAATCAGCAGATCGACAGAACTCAATTAAAGCAGGTTTTCGATGGGTTTGAAGAGATGTACGTCGAAGCAACCCCCGAAATAAAGCGCAGGCTCCTCAACACAATCATCGAGGAGATCCGCTGCTCGGTTAAGCATGGAGAGAAAACGGGGGAAATCGAGTTCCGCCTTAGGGGAGACGGCTCGATAATGAAAAAGTGGGAATTGGCGAAAAAAAAAGAACATGGGGAGCCGGGTAAACCTCCTGAGAGGCATTTCGACTCCCCATGTAGTTTGGCTCCGCGACAGGCTCCATACCTCGAACTATATTTTGGTCAAAATCCCTATCGAAATCTACAATCTGGGCCACGGAGAGAGGCTCACGTGCATGGATTCGGAGCGGCTTCCAGCAGAGCTGGGGCTCACCGACACCGACGTTCAGCGCCTATTCGAGAGAGGGCTCTCCCGTCCCAGGCCCCAGAGGGCGCGTACGAAAGTGCGAGTCGATTACGAGGCCCTGCGGCAGACCTACGCCGAAATGCTTCGAGAAGGTGGTTTCGCAAACGCTTCTGAGCTCGCGGGTCACCTGGGAAAAAGCCGCGTCTGGGTAAGTAGGGTACTTAAGGGGATCAAGAAAAATCCCGGCTAAGGGTGTACAGCACGTCTACTTCTTGCCCTTCTTGGGCTTCTCCTCCGGAGGCTTCGGTTCTTCTTCATCCGGATCCTTCGGCCCCTTCCCTACCCCACCCGAAGCGGGCTTTGTCTTCCGATCAAGACGCTCGCGGATCAGTGGTTCAACAATTCTCGCGAACTCCGCCCTCACTTCTTCTATCGTCAACGGAGGGTACAATGCCGCATAAATCCGCTGGACGTGGTGTGTGGCAGGGGTTTCTTCTTTGTCGAGAGCAGTCCGCTGTTGATCCTCGATCCAGACCCCTAATCGCTTCCCCTTCTCTTGAACGGCACGTGGCACTTTCACATGAAACGAATGGAATGATACAATCCTGTCCAATCCTTTGGCGAGCATGTACAAATCTTGACGTGAGAATCTGCCGTTGAAGTCTTGGCAAAACGCCTCGATCTCGTCAACAATCTTCTCAAGAGTGGCTCCGGGTTTCGCGTCAAGAATGCGCGCAAAGTTCAGTGCAGCGATCGCTGCAGGATGATTGCCTCTCTCCGCCTCATACAAGCCGAGATGATACCAACCCCTTCTCCTCAGGGTCTTCCCTACTCCAGCTTTCTCGGCCTCCATCATGACATCAGATAGCCTGGTCCAGTCTTTCTTGGCGATGTTCTGACGGATGGCTTCGGTGTACAACGTCTTAGTTTCAATTCGCAGCTGCGTCGCCATTTCTCTCCAGAGTCTTAGTGGAAGCACGATCGCTTAGTCAACCAGCATCACCTGGCGGAATAGGCTCTCGGAAGACCGTTCTTCACCAACCCAGCGTTGAAGCAGGAGGAGTGACATACATCCTCTTGCACAGATTATTTTTGTTTCAGAATCGCGACTGCCTTGTCAGCCATCTGTTGGAGAGTTGCGAGGTCGACGTCTTCAAAAAAGCATGTTGATTTCCCCACATTCCCAGATTCGCTGAAGCAAGTCTGTCCACGCCCTTTCTGGTAAAATCCCAGACTGAAATTGTCCTTCGTAGAAAAGGTTATTTCCGTGTATTCCTTATCGACCGTCTTCCACGTAGTTAAAGTGGAGGTGAGGTAACTAATAGCTTTCGCAAAGCTCTCTGCTTCATCAAAATCCAAGAAAGAGCTGTTCTCACTCTCAATTCGACCGCCGCCTTTCACCTGTATCTTGAGACCGCGAATGCGTTGGGCCTCTTGGCCTGGTTCATAAATCACCAATCCGCTGATTTCCACCGACGTACCATAACGGCCATAAACCGTTCCAACCGTATAGAAGTCTTTGACTACTACTCTGCCCTTCTTGGCCAGGAAAGACCCAATCTTGGTTGTCGGTGATTTTGCCTGCTGTTCATCTGTCTGTGTTTGCGTTTGAGACAAGGTTGTTCCTGAGATCAGAACGACGAGTAGCAAGTCGAATAGTCGAGCTTTCATATGAAACTCTCCTTCTGTTTGTGAGAGCCAAACGCGCTGCAATAAAGCATAAACGGGTTACGGCGGGCGGGCAGAGCATACCTCCTTCACCAGGCTACTCTCCTCCGCTCGGTACATTCAATGTGCCTATGAATCCGATTCAAGCCCCACCATTCCCAGTCGAGTTCTTTCCCCGGTAGGAAAACGAATGCGCCGAATTTTTCGGTGTCTTCCCATTTCTTCTCCCAGAGCTCGCGGTAGCGGGAGAAGTCTGAGTAGAGATGGGAGATAATGTTGGAGTGGGTCATATGCCAGAAGGGGTTTTCTTCTGTAAATACCGTAACACGGTCGGCCGAGTTGTTGTGAACGTTCAAAGATTTTCTCGGTGTTCAGCCTCACGATATATGTCGTCAAGTCGTTTGGCTTCTTTGGCATTGAGTAGATAGTTCGTTCTCACCATAACCTTCATGAGATGCATACCCCCCAGCACCGGATCTTTCTTGGCCTGGCCTCTCGTCAGTACAGGGTGGATCAGATGCATTGAATCTATGTGGATCTTGACCCGGGGCGCTTTCTTTTTCGCGTTTGCCTTGTGTGGGGCTGGGTAGAAACTCACCGCAGCAAGGTCATCTATGACTTCCGGCAGAGTGACAATCGTTCCACGCGCGATGACCCCCCCGGTCCCCGGTTTTCCACCATCTGCGCGCCACATGTAGACAGTATCCCCCATTGCCATCAATCCACTTTTCTGACGAGCCTCCCAGATGATCTCGGTACGCGCTCTTAGGTATCCGGTGATGTCAAAGTAGTTCGGATTTCCCTGAAAGATCCATGTTGTCATTGTGGTTTCTCCTTAGGTTAGTGGAACGAAGAATCCCCTAATGCGCTGCTCGGTCAGACACGAATGCGCCGAATTCTTGGGTGCGCTCCCAGAGCTCGCGGTAATGGGAGAAGGACGAGTAGGCCATTCGCCTTGCTGGTTGCATAAACACATCGGTCAAGATCTTCTACGGACCTACTTTCTTAACCATTTGCTTCATCATCCTCTCCGTCAACGCAATGTCTTCTTAAGAGAGGGATCATGTCTGAACATGCTTGGACTCGACATTGAATATCTTTTGCAGGTAATCATACTCTCTGCTTCGTTCCATAAACAGAATGTGGGCCTTCGCGAATTTCACTCGGTCCCATGTCCCGTCATCGTATTTCTTTCTGAGGTCCTCGAAAGGTGTGGCCGATATTATGTATGAATCCAGAGTGACACCCCGACGTCTGCTTCTTCGGCCGATCGCATTCGCAAGATCAGGCAAGGCTTCGTGAAGGCGTGCCTTTGAGTCATGCATGTACGCCTCTGCGTGCATCATTCCGTGAGGTTCGATGAATACGATGTGCTGACCTTTTGAAGCCTTGATCCACAAGATGAAATCAGGATAGAATCCCCTCTCTTCGAAGAAGCCAATACCCACTCCCCGACTCAAGTTTCTGAGCAGAAAAATCTCCTTGTTCGCCAACGATTTTCCTTTTTCGGCCAACCAGAAATCCTTCATGTCCTGAATGAAATGCTTCTCGCTTTCCTTCAAACCCGGCGGAACCATCTTGATATTCTCGCCCTGTTCGACGAGCAACGGCTGGTACAAATGGCGGTCGAAATGAAGCCGCGGCAACTCTCGCGTCTCTCTTTCATAGAGACTTTCGATGTCCTTTATCAGCTTTTCCACATTTGCGATGAGCGCCCCTTGTGACCGTTGGATGCTGACGACGTATCTGCCTGGTGCGTCCTCGCTCACAGAAGCGGGATTGAAGTTGAGATTCGCGTCCTGTGCGTCGAGCGTCTTGTAGACCATATGCTGGCAATCCCAACGCTCCCGTCTCACCCGATAGAATGCCTCGGTGTATTTCCGGAGGACATTTACGGCTGCTTCTTGTAGCATTGCGGTGTCCGCAAACGACCGTGGGCGGATTACCGACTCATCTGCGACCAGTCTGTAAAGTCTCGAAGGATCAGTGTGGGACAGTATCTTTTTGGGGGTATCCGGCGGAACGACCAGATTCTTTAGACCCTTCCGTTCCTTGTACTCGAGCAGGTCAAGGTAGGCCCTTTCCCAGTCTACAAGCCGAAGACTCTCATCGGGAATCGGCAGCTCACGTCCGGCCCTGAGGTCAACTCCGGTGAGGCCTGAAGAACTGCTTTCGAGCGCCTGCACTTTGAGCGACATGTCGACCCAGACGTTTACTGCCGGGTCGGGCTCCAGAACGATGTTCTCTTCCGCGGCAAAATCCGACGTTTGTGGCACTCGCGGCACTACAAGTCCTTTTCTGAGGAACTCTTCGTTGGGTCGAATGGAGAGCGGCAACTCGACATATCCTTCGGTTTCAACACCTTCCTTTTCCAGGTACTCGCGGAACTGGGACATGTAGTTGGCCCGCACCGCGAATATGTTCAGCGTCTCCAGAAGTCCCACGTAGTCCGGGTGCTTTCCTTCCAAGGCCTTACTCCTCTTCAGACTGTACCCTCTACCGCGGAGCCGCACACCACGCCCGAAGAGCTGGATGATTTGTGAGCCCTCTTCGCGTCCGATGTTCAGCAAGCCCATGTTGGAGACCCGCCAGGAGTTCCAGCCCTCCATGAACTTCTTCGCGCCTACGAGTATCTCGATTGTCGTACCGGGATCGCCGATGACGCCGAATAGAGAGTCGGCGAACGTGTCCTCTTCAATGGTTATCCCCGAATCATCCTCCTCTACGAGCTTCTTAAATATGCTGGTATCGCCGATATAGATCAGGCCGAAGTAGTCCTCTGCGCCGCTCGCTTTGAGACCGATCTCACCTGCACTGCCACGGATATCGCAGAGGTGCAGGCCGCCGCTCGCTGGCGCGTGAAGCACTTTGATAAGAATGTCCTGGTACGCAGTCTCGGGTGACAGACCGCTTGAATGCAGGTGCTTGAACTTGTCCTCAAATATATCCCGGCCGTCCGGCGAGACCAGGCCGCTCTTGCCATCCATGAGCTTCTTTATCGTCTTCACGGCCCACCCACGCTTGTTCTCCAGAACGTGGTGCAGGAACCGGGCGACGGTCAAAACATCGCTTCGCCTCTTCTTATCTTCGGTGTACACTGCGTTCACGGTGCTGCCGACGAAAACCCAAAGCGGCCTCTCCAGGTTGTAGGGCCGCAGAGCTTCCGCGTGTTCACCGAACACGCGCTGCTGCTCGTAAAAGGAGAGAAGGCTACCGAGGAGAAGCGTCTCTGTCCTGTCCTCCGTCGCCTCCTCTTTCAGGTTAAGGATGTGGAAGTCCTTCCCGTACCCGTCTCCGTGGAAATAGCGGTAGGAGTAGTCGAAGACAATGGCTTTCCCGTACTCTGTCGTAAGCTGATCGTTCCGCGCCGCCGTCAACGCTTGGCCAAAAGTGGCGCTGTACTCGAACGTGAAGCCCGTTTCACCCAGCGAGTCGCGGAAGCTCCGCCACGCTTCGCCACCGGAGCCCTTGTGCCCCTCGTCTACGAAGATCAGGTTGTTGCCCTCGAATGCCTCTACTGGAACGCTCACACCACCACCGCGTTTCTCCTCGACCAGCTTCGTGATTTCGATGACCCGAACCGCGTCCTTTCCGGCTATCATCAAGCCGCTCTCGTTCAAATCGAAACGGCGGCACAGAATGTCAGAGGCTGACATCTCTGTCATGTGCTGCTCGCTCAGCCCTTCGTTCGGCGTGATCAGCAGGATGTTGTCCAACGTCAGGTCGTTGTAGTGCAGGAACTGCCGGTAGTTGATGTGCATGATGAGTGTCTTGCCGCTGCCGGTCGCCATCCAGAAGCCCAGTTTCTTTAGGTCTGATTCCGAGAACTTCGCGTCCTTCGGATCGGCGGTGGTCTTCGAGGCGTTTAGCTTCTCTACAAAGCGGTTCAGCGAGCGAAGCATTTCGGCCCGACGATGAAAATACCAGTCCAGGAAGATCTCGGTGTAGAGAACCGCGACGTACTGGAAGTACCGGAGTGTGATTGGCTCGGGCCTGCGAGCATTGATGGCGTGCAGGTGTTCACGGATGTTGTCGTCATAACGGGACAGATCGGCCTGTGGAATCGTTACTTTCTCTCCGCGAGCCTCCAGTCGGTAATACACGTAGCTGCGGCCCGAAGCGTCGAATCCTTCAGCAGCCTCCTTTAAGTCAGCCAGAAGGTCACGGTTGTGTTCGTATCCAAAATGCCCATTAAGCCAGGCCAGCAAGACCAGCCGCTGCTCCAGTTTGATGTAAGCTAACGCACCGGCAGCGGTGCCCGCACCACTTGGAGATATTTGTGTCGGTCGCGCCATTGCCTATATCTCCACCGGCGCAAACATCCGAGCCTTGAACAAAGGCTCTAAGGCCCTGGCGTTCGGGATGAACGAATCGCCGTTGACAAAGACCTCGTCCACGCCATCCGTCAGTTTTCGTTCCGCCACGAACTTCTTGTCCCGCTCCAGGTCTGCCTTCTGCCAGCCCTCAGTCTCGCGCCAGATGACGACAATCTGTCGGCTATCCATCCGGCCGCGATAGACCAGGTATCGCCGCCCACCGTCGTAATAGACCTTGCGTGACGTGACGTGAAGTCCCAGCAGGTAGTTGAACGTCTCGGCAATGTCTGCAATCTTCTGGCGCATCTGACCGTCGGTGTGGATGTAGAGCTTGTACGAAAACGGTTGCGCCAGCTTCTGCACGTTCAGCAGTGTCTCGCTCGCCCTCGTCTCCCACTTGAGCATGTATTGGAGCAGGTAATCCTCGAACCCCAGCACAGGCTGCCCGGACGAGCCATCGAATGTTATGTTGTTGAGTGCATCCTCGTAACTCTCTAGACGCATGTACTTGACGATGCGCGGACTCCGCTCGGCCTCCTCCTTTGTGGCCATACGCTTGGGCATTCCGTCCTTCCATTCGGGCGTGAACGTGATCTTCTTGATACGGGGCAGAAGGACCGTTTCGAAGGACTCATCGACCTCAGCCAAGATAAACTTGCGAATGCCTCCTTCTTCCCGGTTGAGGGTAATGACAGCGTGGCCAGTGGTGCCGGAACCGGCGAAATGGTCGAGTACAATGTCACCGCTTTCGGCTACAGCCGCCCCCAGTAGCTCCACATATAGCGAGACAGGGTGGCAGTACGGAAATTCTAAGCCCAGTTTTGCCAGATCATTTTTCCCTCTTCCTGGATCGCTGATTACCGAGGATACTTGACGTCCGGAATCGGCTGTTAAGAAGATCTTTCTTCTCGGTTGCACCGTCTCATCTTCGCCGAAGATGATCTCATTCTTCTCCACCAATTCCTGCAATGTCTCGGGGGCACGCGACCAGCCATTGCCCGGGACAGGGCACTTCTTCTTTGTAACAGGATGAGCGAGGGGAATATGAAACTTCGGATTGGTACGAGGTTCGGGTGCACCCATTGCTACGCTTTGAAAGACACGCCCGTCATCATCGATCAATCGGTATGCCCGCTCTCCCCCCGTTAACCCCTCGTAGTTGCTGATCCAGTCGGTGAACTCGCGCCTGACCTTGTCATTGACGCCTCCATACTCACGGACAAGAGACTGGGCTTTGTCGAGAATCACGCGAATGTTGGTGGGGCGTAGGTACACGGAAGAGTCGTCCCACGTTCTCCACAAGATGTACTCATGCTGAGTGGCAATCCCTTTGCGCCCAAGCATGGGGTTTTTCTTGTCCCAAACAATTGTTCCGCCATCCGGGATTCCTATGTTGGTGAAAAGAAGATGCAATACCTCATACTCATTTTCGTCAATGTGGCACAAGAAGGCTCCATCCGAATGCATCATGGGTATGGCAGCCGTAATGCGGTTGTGCATCATTGCCAGCCAACTCGAATGCTGATAGTCGTTCTTGTAGAGGAAACCGCTCGTCTGCGTGTTGTAGGGCGGGTCAATGTGAACGCACTTCAACTGGCCGCCGTGTTTTTCCAGCAGAAGATTGAGCGCCTGGAAGTTCTCACTGTGAATTAGCAGGCCATCGGTCTTGGCATCCAATTCATCCATGCTGGCAAGCAGGCTGTCCACGAACCCGGCGTCGAAGTACTTCGTGTCGAGAACGAGTGTTGGGTGTCCCTTTAGAAAAGCAACGCGCTTGCCCTTCTTATCTTTACCCGAGTTGAACAGGTTGGTCTCTTCCTCGTCGATGTGAAATAGGTCCTTCCACTCCTCCCATAGCGGCTCGCACGTGGCAACGGCGGGATAGAGCGACTCGTCGACTATGCCGATGGTGACACAGTACTGCGTGTCGACGATGAACTTGCGTTTCTCCCAAAGCATCTTCTGGAAGCACTCAATCTGGTCCAGGAAGTCAATAATCCGGCTACCCACAGCATTGATTGCCCGCGTGATCTGGAACCAACCCTCGGCTCGATCCTCGCCAGGAATGGTCATCTCGTCAAGATTCAGCACCTCGTTCTTCAGGTAGAAGTCCAGTTCACGGGAGAGGAATCCCTTCAAGTTCTTGTGAATGAAGAAGTCGGACGTGTTCCGCCTCGTATACTGCCGAAGGTGATGTTCGAGATATGTGACCGGCGCGCCAGCAGGATTCTGCCGCCTTTCGGTGTTCAAGGCAACGAGGGCGGGCCCGGCGGTCTTGGCTGGTAATTGCTTCGGGATGTCGATAAGAGCTTTGGCAATGATTGCGTCCTGCTGGTTCTTCTTGCTGTAGGCGATCACTTCCTGTGCTGTGAGTGGACGATACTCGAAGGGAACAACAAGCTCAGCGCTCTGCTCATCCCAGGTAGTCTCTTTGGTCCGTGGCACGAAAAACCGATTCTCGCCCTTTATATTGTTCTGCTCGACGCTCGCGTCCTGCAGCTTGAAGTGGACCGTGACTCCGTTGGGTCCAGTGAAGGTGTAATCGGTGAAGTACTCAGCCGTCTTCACGTAGTACTGGTCATTGTTGGCCCAATACAGGTAGACTTCCTCGCCGTTGTACGGGATGGCGTAGCGCTGGCGCCTGGAATAGCGTCGCTTCGAAATGAAGTCGCCGTCTTGGTAGTATCGGCTGAAGAACGAGTTCAGATGGTTGAAGATCGTCGATTCAATGGCATCTCGACTATGACTACTCGTTGCCCTTGCTTTCAGGTCCAAATACCTCCTGCCGAGGAGCGTTCCGTGGTAGGTATCGGCCAAGTTGCCGTCGCTGTCAAGGGCATCCCTGTCCAGTGTCTCTTTGATCTGACGAGTAACATCGGCCAGCTCTCTTGCGGCCTGCGATTGTTCAACCAATTTGCCATGATCCAGCTCCTCGGACACAAACTTGGGCAAGTCCGCCGTAATGAATTTCTCGAGGACGTCTCGCTTGTAGTTCATGATGCGATAGATGCCAAAATCCAGGTCGGCGCAATCGAACTGGAATAGCTCACGCATGAGAGCTTGAAACTTCTCGATTGGCTTGTCCATGTTTCCTCATCTTGTTAAGTTCTGTGCCAATGGTGTCTTCCACGGCTTGTTCATTGCATCATTGGACGTATGCCGAACTGGATCCCGCGTGGCTGGATGGTCATTTGCCGCGCTTTCGCGCGCTAACCGCATTGATCGCACCGCCTGATTTCACCCATTCGTCGATTTCATCCGTGCGGAACTTCCACAATCGGCCCAACCGGTGGGATGGCATTCGTTTCTCGTTGATCCACTTGTAGACCGTGTCCCGCTTAATGCCGAGATATGCCGCGATCTCGTCAACGGAGAGCCATCTGTCAGTTATCGCAGCAGTCATTGGCTTCATGCCGCCCTAAAGTTGACGTTTGAGCGAAAAGACAAATTCATTACACTATATCAGGTTTAGTTAGGTTAGACTCGGTTTCATACAAGATAGTCCGCAAAAAAACCAATCGCAATACGGGCCGCAATGGACACTGAAAAGACACTGCAAACAAATCCAAAGCTCAATTTCTGCCTGGAATAGGTACTCTTCCCATAGAAATTCGCACGGAGCGTTATCTCTATCATACTCCTCGCCCCGCGGTAATCCCGTTTCAGGCCCTCTAAACGCTTCTGAAGCTCATTCACGTCAGTCATAGCCACCTCCAAGCATTCCTTCAGGAGGATATGACATTTTTGTCGTCTATGCAATAGGCAGAAACCCGGACGCTAAAAAGGACCTAAAACAAATCCAGAAAAAATTCTCAGATATCGATTCTTCCAGTAGAAATCCGCTCGGACCCACCTTCGCGATCGAGCCCGGCGCATGGACGAGTAGAAGCTACTCCGATGGATCGTTTCCTCTGGGAGTCCCTCATTGAGGCTCAAAACGGGTCCTCCTTTTCGGGTCCTCCCGATTCGGGTATAAGAAGGCAGATGTACATCTACTATCACTCAAGGAGGATCCATGCAGAACAATGCCGTCTATTCGACGATGGTTCGTTCCGGCCGCACCACTTACTTTATCGATGTGAAAGAGGCGAAGAACGGGAAGAAGTACATCGCCATATCCGAGTCGAGGCTGGAAGCCGACGAGAAGAAGGTCCGCTCAACGATTCGCGTATTCGGCGATTCCATCGATTCGTTCCGCCAAGCGATTGACGAAGCTTCAACAGCAGCTCAACAATAACGAGGAACACATGCGAATCGACAAGAAGTACCGGCTTGAGAAAGCCGTATCAACGGATGAAACCCGAACGAACCTCACCAACATTTCCATCACTCGACGTCACGCTACAGCATGCGACGGTCGCATGATTGCCATCGTCCCGGTGGAGGTGGGTGAGGGAGATGAAGTCGGATGGATGACTCCGGACGCGCTGAAGTTGGCCCGAAGAGTGAATCCCAAGGGACTTGATACTATCCGGATCGTGCTGAATGGCACTCAAGAGCTACCGGATGGAAGCACTGTGAAACGACCGAGCTTCGATGAAGTCCGTCCCCCGAAGATGCTCCAGATTCTTCTCAAGGCTCATCGTGGAAGAACGTTCCGCATTGGGATCAATGCTTCCATGCTCAAATCACTTTCCGAAGCCCTTGGATCTGAGGAGATCGTGCTGGAGTTCGGTTCTCCGACTGAAACGATCCTCGTTCACCCTGTTCATCACGAGGCGGGGGTGTGCGGAGTACTAATGCCTGTTCGACTTAACAAAGAAAGGAATTGATATGTCTCACAATCTCAACTTCTTTAATGGAAGGTCCAGCATGATGTATGTGAACGAAGCCCCCTGGCACGGATTGGGCCAGAGGCTTGACCATCCAGCAACTGCTGAAGAGGCGATCGAAGCGGCCAATCTCGACTACACTGTAGTAAAGAAGCCGCTTCAAGCAGTGATCAACGGGAAACGCCGGATCGATGTCCCGGATTACTTCGCAACTGTCAGGACAGACACACAGGATGTTCTCGGCGTTGTAGGATCGCGATATTCTCCGGTCCAGAATCGGGACGGTTTTGGGTTCTTCGATTCACTGGTGGGCCAGAATGAGGCCATTTATGAAACTGCCGGAGCACTCAACAAGGGAGAGAAGATCTGGATCCTCGCTCGCCTCCCTGGATATATCAAGTTGCTCGGTAGAGATGTTGTTCAGAAATACCTCTTGCTTTACAACTCACATGATGGTTCATCGATGATCCGGGCAAAGCTGACACCAATTAGGGTCGTCTGCAATAATACCCTGAGCGTAGCCTTAGCAGGAATGGAACAGGAAGTGAGGATCAAGCACACTCCGTCAGCCCTGGAGAAGTTGGAGGAAGCACATAAACTGCTGGGACTCTCCAACTCAGTCTATGACCTTCTCGACACTATTTTCAAGAGGATGGCACTCACGAAGGTAACGGACAAGCAGCTCATTCAGTATGTCGAAGCGCTGGTTCCCGATAATCCGGAGAGCGAGTCGAAGAAGCGCACGGAAAACATTCGGGAGACTATCCTCAGTCTTCATCAAGATGTCGAGGATGCAAAGGCGATTCGGGGCACGGCATTCGGGGCATACAACGCAATCACCGAGTATACCGATCATGTCATAGCCACGAAGGACCCAAATCGGCGATTGAATTCGGCGTGGTTTGGCTCGGGTGAGAGGCTCAAGGTGAAGGCATTCCAGCTGGCGCAGGATATGCTTCTGAACTAATTCATCGATCACTCACATGCCGGTGCTCGTATGGGCCGGCTATTCATTCATAGAAAGGACATGTCATGACCAAGAAGACGTGGGCGATAATTCTCACAACCGCAGAAGCCGCAATCGCGGCAATCCGGCACGCATTGTCTGGCAGGAAGGGAATATAGCCTGTGGAAGAGAGAATCGACTTCATCGAACAGCTTCTCCAGGAGGCAGAGAAAGCAGACCAGGAGCATAGAGTCGAAATGGACCGGCTTAGGGCTGATCAAATCCTTGCAGCGATTGCCAAACTCGAAGAAGGGATGAGTGAAGTAAATGATCTGTGCGATAAGGAACTCAAGCTGATCGAGGAGTACCGGGCAAATGAACTCGCTCGTTTGGATAAGAAGCGCTCTTGGCTCGAATTCAATCTGGATGGGTTCATGAGATCGACTGGGGAGAAAACTCTTCGGTTGCCTCACGGCATTCTCAAGCTAAGGAAAGGTAGGGACAAGGTGGCGATCACCGCCCTCGATCAATTCCTCGCAGTGGGCCCGAAGCTCGGACTTGTCAGGACTGTGCCTGAAGAGCATGCTCCAGACCTGCAGGCGATCGTGAATCACATCAAAACCACCAGAGAAATTCCAGCAGGCGTGGAATTCATTTCCGGTGATACCAAGTTCTCATACACCACAACATCGAAGGGAGACACCGATGAGCGAGAATAACAACCGTCCCAAGGTTGAAATTGCACTCAACCAGGAAGCACGGCTGAAGCTGGTTCGTGACAAGGCCTACACCGGCCAGAACTCGTACGGGAATTTCTACCTGTACACCGTGATTGAAGGTGACGTTGAAAAGTCGTTCTTCGCCACTGAGGATGTGCACAAGCGGATTCTCGAAGAAGGATTGAAGACTGGAGACGAATTCCTGGTCCGGAAGAAACCGGTTCAGAACGGCAAGAAGATCCAGGCGAAAATCGACTTTGAGGTCGTGAGCCGCGCCCCTGTCCCTTCAACTCCGAACGGAAATGGGAACGGCAACGGGCATTCGGACGATTTCAAGGCGCTGATGAAGGCGTGTGTTTCCGAGGCTGTCGATATCACGAAAGAGGTCAACACGATCCCATGGCAGAACGAGGATGTCCGGTCGATTGCTCTCACGATGTTTATTCAGAGGGCGAGGTTGAACTGAAACAGAAACGGCCCAGAACATCGGGCCGTTTTCTTTACCCACTGCGCCTCGCAACGGGAGATCTCTTTTCTCTTGCCGGAGATCCCGCTTCTCTCGGCGGGGACAATCTCCTTTATAGAGGGGTCAGGCAACACAGCATTCCGCGCCCAGTGTATCATGCCACGACGATAGACAAACCGAAGGGAATCCCCAGATCGAAATAGATTTGCATGGATGCAATCGGAATATCCAGTCCCGCCATGTCGCAGCTGCTCCTGTATCCGGCAAAGACGTCAATGTGGTAACGCTTCTTGAGTGTCAACAAATATGCTTTGTGTGGTGCCAATTGAGTCCACAACCAGTCCAGATGTTCGCTCAGTGGTCGCGTTTCTACCAGCGGGCTCTCAAGCCGCCACATATCCTCCTTGAAGGTCGTTTTTCCTCGATGCTCTCCCTTGCGATGTGTGTGACTCGCGGATAATTGAAGGACACGCTCGATCTCATCGAATGGCAGGTCAAGGCCGGCGATTCGGAAGGATGCAGAATATTCGAATGTAATTGGAACGTCCTCTGGCCCATCCTCCAGGAAGTCCCGTAGGCGTGTAAATGATTTCATGGCAACTTGATCTTGGTGTGTTGCGCCCTAACGCCCGCTAACCTGCGGCTGATGAACGTTACCTTACTGTACTACACCTACATCGTTTCGTGAATTGCAAAGGCCTCATCCCCTTTGCCAGGTCCCTCACCGCCCGGATGTCGCACCGATCGACTTTCCGCAGGTTCAGCCGCTGGTTAGGCAGCCCAACTACTTAAGGTATGGAAGACAGAGCCGCTGGGAATAGGATCGTGCAATTGTGCTTCCATTGCTCGGCTCTGTCGGCTAGTTCGCCCGCATCTTCTCTCGCTACAAAAAGACAACCTACCGATTCCAAGAGCAGGAAGGACATGAAGGCGGATAATGTCACAAGATTCGTTCGTAGAACCTGCTCTGAATGGCTTTCAACTGGTTTGATAGTCATCGTGTTCTTATCCAGCAGATGAAACACTGAGTAGAAGCCAAGACTAAAATGTGAAGCCTGTTCGTTCAGATGGTCGCGCAAGAATTGAAATTGCCCCGTGATGGCTTTGGCAATGTTGCCCGCACTTGGCAGTCTGCCATCAATCGCCTCATCTGCTCTCTTATAGTCGAGTCTGAAATAGGTCAACAGCTCGACTGATTCAAGAAGTGGTCGAAGCAGTGCACCTGATTCCTGTGCAAGCCCATCTAGCGCAAGACTGTGACACCCTAGAAGGAGATTCCGTCCCTTTGCAGTGGTGAGCGCACAAACTCGCGCAAATCGACCTGTGAAATTTGATTTATCGTGTTGGCTTATTTGGTTGAAGCGCGTTATAGTCTCGTCAACTAATGTGTACCCCTTTACCAAATGTTGGGACTCTGAAATCAAGACGGTCTCCAGCCAAATCTGAGACTGATGTCTAGCGTGCCAAAGGTCCATTCTTCTCCTGTTGGGCTGCCTAACAATGATTAGATCCGAAGTATTCCCCCGCTCGTTCGTCGGGGAATGTGAAGAGTCGTGTGCAGCCCGCTTTCCAGTCATGAAAAACTGCACGGCGCGACATACGCCTGAAAAGCAAACCGGCCCCTCCATCCTTTTGGTCGGACCAGAGAGGCCTCTTCCAACGAACTCGTGTATCGCCGGTAAGATACCTCTGGCATGGACCAGATGCAATCAGACTTGCGTGGGCTCTCACCTGAGAAGGAGGAGCTTGCGGGTCTCCACATACGTTCCCGCCTGCAGCCGGTAGAAGTAAACGCCGCTTGCGAGCGATGACGCGTTGAATTCAACAGTGTATGTTCCGGGTTCTTTCACTTCATTCACCAGCGTCGCCACTTCCCGACCCAGGACGTCATACACCTTGACAATAGTCCATTGTCGATTGACAATTGTGAATCGGATTGTCGTCGCAGGGTTGAATGGATTGGGATAGTTCTGGTACAAGAAAAGCGACGACGGTGTTGAGAATCCGATCTCTTGGGATACCGTTGTGATGATTGAACTCAGGAGGAAGTGGTTATTGGTCTCAAAGACGTCAAACGATCCACTGTTGTAGATGTTCCGAATGAGACCGAGACCTTTCTTGAATGTGAATGTACTCTGAAACTGACCGTCAGGAGGTAGAGCGATCCAGGACTGCAATGTGGTAGTATCCCCCTGTCCAACTTGCCGGTATCGACAGATCATCGTCGTGTCAAGATATTCTCGCGTGAAGGGGAACACGTCATACCGAATCGAGTACGGGTTAGCATTCCGATAGAGCTGATGCTGGCCGAGATGACTCTCAATCAAGACACAAGATGAAGTATCCCTCATGGGATACGAAGTGTCCCGATCCGGTTGTCCGATAGAGGAGAAGATCTCGTGGCGTATGAGATCTCGTTCGACCTGGAATATCCAGGAGGTGGAATCTGTATCAGTAGTGCTCCCGGATACGAAATATGTTACACGACCTGAGTCGATGCTGATTGTTCCTGGATTCCCCTCTGGCCATGATACGGCAACAGTAAGATAGCGATACGTCCATTGATTGCCGACCGAAAGCGGAAAGACGTCAACAAGCGTGTCGTTGGTTATCCAAGCTGATTCCGAAAAAACAAGCGCACGAGTAAACACCGTTAGGGTGAACAAGATAGGCAAACAGAGTCGGGTATGCATGGTCGCCCCCTGCCAGGACAAGTACAATCATTTGAATTGCGTGACTGGGCAGAACATCTGCTCCCGTAAACGCGGCCACCAGCCTAACGCCCGCGGCTCACTTGCGGGTGATGAACCTGACATTCACGTGCTGCACTTACTTCGTTTCCGTGAATGCCATGATCAAGAACCGCACCGAGTACCATTATTCAGGCGAGCTCTGCTACAAACAACGCGATACCAGGAACGAACAATCCGTCGATTACATCGTAAAGCCACCGAACTCGGCTTCCAACTTGTCGCGCCTGAGCCATCTTCTACACCCCTCCCAAGAGTTACTTAGGAGGCTGCAATTCCCGGAGACACGGAGATCATCGCCACCATGGATCAGCCGGAATAAACTGTTTGGTGCTATCATCATACACAACATCTGTGCGATCGTTGAAAGTCTGCCAACCGTTTCCAACATATTTACG
>Ga0182021_10002594_pt1 | contig 21103 bp, 21 predicted proteins | sample 612E3MmetaG_FD_120493 | JGI IMG/M metagenome (GOLD analysis project Ga0182021, IMG submission 120493) | Permafrost microbial communities from Stordalen Mire, Sweden - 612E3M metaG (Illumina Assembly) | ecosystem: Environmental > Terrestrial > Soil > Wetlands > Permafrost | place: Sweden... | reverse complement strand
GCTTCCGCCAGTGCGATATCCGTTACGATATCAGCCTTAAAATCACGCGGGTAATTAACATTTTTTATATGCGTATCCGGCTTATTGCCACCGGCGACAAAATTCGTGCCGGTATTTACGGAATCGTCGGCCACAATCATGATTCCTTTTAGTCCGACAGGAGAAGCGGAGCCTGCGACAATGCCCTGGTCTTTTACTTCGGTGTCAGTAGCCAGACGCAAATCCTGGCAGTGCAGCGTATTCTTTAATTTGATTTCATTGACCTGCAGGTCGCCGCGAATCACGACAAAAACGAACTTATTATCGGCTACATAGAAAACTGCCTTTAACGTCTGCCGGGCTGAGATTTTCAGAAAGGCTTCGAGTTCTTCGATAGTTTTCATACCAGGCGTTGCAATTGTCTCATTCGGTAGAGGAGTGTCATTCTTCGCTGAACCTTTGTTAAATATGGCTTTTTCCGCATTGGCGGTGTAGCCGCATTTAGGGCAGGAAATAACGGTATCCTCACCGCTTTCGGTGGGTAACATAAACTCGTGCGAGAATTTACCGCCGATAGCGCCGCTATCAGCCTCGACGATCACCGCTTTCAAGCCGCAACGGTTGTAGATATTTTCATACGCATGCAGCATCTTCTGATAACTGATTTCAACACCGGCTTCATCGACATCGAAGCTGTAAAGGTCTTTCATCACGAACTCACGCAGGCGCACCAGTCCGGCGCGCGGACGCGGTTCGTCACGGAATTTTGTTTGTATCTGATAGACCAGCAGCGGCAGGTCGCGGTAACTCTGGATGTGATGCCCCACAAGTTCGGTGACAACTTCTTCGTGGGTAGGTCCTAAAACCAAGGTATGTTCACGGCGGTCATTTAACTTGAATAGTGTTTTATCCATTATCCGGTCTCTGCCCGACTTTTGCCACAATTCGATGGGTGAGAGCACGGGCATGGTGATTTCCTGTCCGCCGGATCGATTCATTTCATCACGTACGATGTTTTCAATCTTTTTCAGACTGCGCCAGGCGAGCGGCATCATAGTGTAAACACCCGCGGCCACCTGACTGACCATACCAGTGCGTAAAAGAAGCCGGTGGCTGGCGGTATCTGCTTCAGCAGGTATTTCCCGCTGGGTTTTTCCGAATAACTTAGTGAGACGCATTTTTTAATCCTGTCTTTCTTTTTCATTATTAAATCACATCGAGGGGTTTTACGCCAGTTGTCGGGCATTTATTTAATAATGGCGGGGAAATATTCTCCCGTTAGCAGACTGCTGATAAAGTAATATAGTGCGCAATAAAATAGAGGGTAAGGATAAATTCCATTGTAATACGAGGCTAAATCCCTCCTAACCTCCCTTTACAAAAGGGAGAAAAGTAACAGAATGAGTGTAGTTTTAGTATTAAATCAGCAGTCTCCGTTTGGCGGAATGTGGTAAAATAACTTTTTAAACATCAGCAACGGTATTGACTTCACATCGGGAATGAGAAAAAGACCGTTATTGCCTGTGATTAATGTGCGATCGACAAGGGCAATTTCTAAAGGAGAATATCTAAGATGACCGACATCAAACGTGTGTTTATAGTGAATGGAAAGCCGTTCTTTCCTCTTGGCGGAGAAGCTGATAATCAGAGCGGTCGCAGTGATAGTGAGTCCGAGACTGCTTTTAAAGCGGTGAAGCAAATTCATGGCAACACGCTGGAGATCGCTGTCTGCTGGGAACAAGTGGAACCTGAAGAAGGCAAGTTCGATTTTTCCTGTGTGGATGCGTTATTGACCAAAGCACGCAGGTATGGGATCAAGTTGATCCTGCTATGGTTCGCCACCTGGTTTGGCGGCTCGATGAATTATTCTCCGTCATGGGTAAAGACCAATCCGCAGCGTTTCAAGCGGCTATCGTCTCCCTCCGGAAAAGAATTGTGGGCTCTTTCCCCGCATTATAAAGCGAATATGGAAGCCGATAAAAAGGCTTTCGTGGCGTTGTGCAAATATCTGAAAGCTAAAGACAGCGTCGAACATACAGTCATCGGCATCCAGGTTGAAAATGAACCGTGCGTTTACTCCAACGACCGCGATTACGGCCCTGAAGCCCAGGATGAGTACCAAAGTTCCGTACCGGATAAACTGGTTGCGGCGATAAAAGTCGCCGGCAAGGGACGAGTCTACGATGTCTGGCTGCAGGCAGGCGGTAAAAAATCAGGCACCTGGCCGGAATTATTCGGTTGGGAGGCGGGAAAGTTCCTCACTGCCTGGAATATTGCTAATTATATCGATAATGTGGCCGCAGCGGGTAAAACGGCACATGACATACCGATGTTTATGAATATTATCCCGAGATACTACAATCTGCAACTGGATATCTACAAATGGTTCACGCCGCATATTGATATTATCGGACCGGACATTTATTCATCTGATTCCCGGGATTATGAATTTCTTTGCGCTACCTATTCCCGTGACGATAATCCGCTTTTCCTGCCCGAATCGGTAAAAGAAGTGACGGACGGGGGGAAGAGCACCCAGCCCTGGAGTATGTTCCGCGCGATTGCCGATTATAATCTTATCGGTTACTTCTTTTTTGGCATAGAATATATCGTTACGGGGGACGGTTCTTTCCGTCCTGAGTTCAGGATGCTGGTCGATAGTATCCAATGTATAGCGCAAGCAATCCCGCTTCTGCTGAAATATCAGGGCACAGACAAGATACACCCGGTAGCCCAGGATGAGTACATGAAGTCCCAGGAGTTCGATTTCGAGGGTTATAACGGGTTAGTCCAATTCGGGGGAGGACAGGCGCCTCCTGCCTGGAAAGACTGGCGGCATCCCCCAGATGAAACGATGTTCAAATCGCGGAATGAAGACTGCAATCGCGGACGCGGCCTGATCATTCAGGTGAATAAAAACGAGTTTTATCTGGTCGGCGCCAACTACCGGCTTTTTGTTCACCCCAAGCAATCCACGGATAAGATGCAAGCTCCATTACCGGTTACCGACCCATCTTACATTAGTGTAGATGAGGGGCATTTCGACCAGAATGGCAAGTTTGTCATCGACCGGCAACGCAATGGCGGTCAGGTGTTAGCCGGCGTTTGGGTAGAACCTGATTGCGGCGTGGTCAGAGTAATGATGTGCGATTAATCTTAAATTCATCCTGGCGATGCCAATTGCACCCGGCGAATTCAGTAATTTGACAATCCAAAGTAATTCGTAATATTATCGATATGAAAAGTTGTTATAAAATTGTAAGAAAATTGTAAGAACACGATAAACATGGTATCATAATAAGGTTTGTTACCGAAGTCAATAATCCGAAGTTTCGATAGTACGTAGAATAAGTTTTGTAGTAATCAGATAACGATACCTGATAGCCTTCGAGGACTAAGTTAGCATGCGTGTTTACATTATAAGAAGATTACTCCTGATCATTCCTACCGTATTTCTGACCACTCTTATCATCTTCTTCGCGATACGCCTTGTTCCGGGCAGTATCATCGATATCATGGAATCACAATTCAGCGCCTATTTTAATGTACCTCGAAGCGACCTTGAAGCCAGACTAGGGCTTGATGTTTCTCCCATAAAACAATATGGACGTTGGATGGGGGTTGTTCCTCAGTCAGACGGTAAAGTTCACGGTATTCTGGAAGGTGACTTCGGACAATCGATATGGCATCAGGACTCCGTACTTAAAGATGAAATAGGAACGAGATGGCCGGTATCTCTGGAGCTTGCAATAATGGGCTTATTAATAGCCCTGATCATAGCATTACCTATAGGTATATATTCAGCGTTAAGACAGGATACATGGGGCGATTACGCCGCCCGTACCTTTGCCATATTATGTATTGCTGTACCGAGCTTCTGGCTGGGGACGCTGGTGATCGTCTTTCCCTCGATATGGTGGAATTATACGCCGCCGATCACATATATATCGTTTGCCACAGACCCACTGAAAAACCTGTCGATACTAATACTGCCGTCCGTGGTTTTGGGTATGAGCATGGCAGGTATAACCATGAGGATGACCCGCACCATGATGCTGGAAGTATTGAGACAGGACTATATCAGGACGGCCTGGGCAAAGGGTCTCAGGGAACGGGTGGTTGTCTTGCGACATGCTCTAAAGAACGCACTGATCCCGGTGATCACAATCGTCGGTATGCAGGTATCTTTCCTTATTGGCGGAGAAGTTATTATCGAAAACATCTTCAATCTTCCCGGATTGGGCCGTCTGATAGTATCCGCCACCCAGCAAAGAGATTATTCCGTGGTACAAGGAGTTATACTGCTCTTTGCAATTGTTATGGTATTATTTAACCTGTTGGTAGACCTGACCTATGGCTCTTTTGACCCGAGGGTCAGTTATAAATAGTGATTAATTACTAGAGGGACAATCGCGTGGCAGAAGACTCAATAGTGAAAAAGGTAGAGAAGAAAAGACGTTCCTTACTGGCCGATGCGTTTCTCAGACTGATAAAGGAAAAGCCGCTAGGCACTTTTGGTTTGGCGATCACAATAATCCTGCTTATCGTCGGCGTTTTTGCCAAATTCATTGCTCCTTACGGCATGAACGCAGTAGGAGCGGGGCCTAACCTGGCGCCACCGTCAATTCATTTCTGGTTGGGCACCGATAACCTGGGACGTGACCTGCTCAGCCGTATCATTTTCGGAGCTCAAATCTCTGTGATTGTGGGACTGGTAGGCTCTGCCATTTCTGTGGCTATTTCCACTTTTATCGGAATTCTCTGCGGTTATATCGGCGGCGCATTTGACATGATAGTGCAGAGGGTCGTCGATGCCTGGATGTGCATTCCCTTCCTGATTCTGATGATGTTGATAGTCTCTATCGTAAAACCAAGTCTGTGGACGGTAGTCGTTGTTTTAGGGATAAGTTCGGGGATCAATGGTTCCAGAATTGTCAGAAGCGCAACTTTAGCTGTTAAACAGAATGTTTATCTGGAGGCCGCAAAAGGCATCGGCTGTTCTCCATCGGAGATTCTGATCAAACATATTCTGCCTAATATCACAGCGCCTTTGATCGTTATGTTTTCCACGCTGGTACCTTCTTTGATTGTGACCGAGGCCAGTTTAAGTTTTCTGGGTTTCGGTGTGCCTCCTCCGGCCCCCAGTTGGGGGGGGTTACTCTCCGGGGACGCCCGCAAATATATGTTCCAGGCGTGGTGGTTGATTTTATGGCCGGGCGTGGCGTTGAGCCTCGTGGTCTATGGCGTCAACATGTTTGGCGATGCTCTCCGGGACGTACTCGATCCCAGGTTACGGGGTGGGGTAGGCCGCTACGGGTTGAAGGTTAAAAAGCCCGTAATAAAAAGTAAGAATAAACCAGCCGAATCGATTGAATAAAAGGGACTTTATTCCGGTATTCAATTCATTCATAGTCTGACCGATCAACGGAATTAACCATATCTGTTTTTATTCATTCTGCCGAAAAACATCTTGATTATCCAATCAAAGCTCTTAGTACCGATTATTTTGCTGCAGTCTTTTAATACTCGATTTGTGATCGGTGAAAGCGTCTGTTCATAACCTGTCTTATAAGCACGCCTATTGACTTTGACATGATTCCATCGTATATTTATGGCGAAAACCTTTAAGGAAGAGATCGCATATTTGAAAAAACTGAGGCAGCGGTATAACAAAATAAAAATTCGCAAAATTATCAGATTGCCGGGTTCAATGATCGCCCGGATGCTTGGTATCCGATGTCCGAATTGTGGGGCTGATACTTTGAGCGAGCTTCTCTGGAATTGCACTCACTGCGGACATCCGTCCCCATCCAGGTTAGAATGCCCGAATTGCGGTCTGCACATGACGCATACTGACATGGGATCATGTCCCAAATGTGGCGTAGCCATTGGGGCTTTACAGTCTCCTTCGTCGGCCGATGATTCCCCGTTAAAAATAGACGAAATTCCTGAGATAACACCTGCGAATAATCCCACGATAGAGCAAATCAGCTCTGCTGAAACAGCTGCCAGGCTCGCGAGTGAAGAAATCAAACCGGTGGAAAAAGTCGAGATCGCAGATCCCCCCCCGCCTCCGGATGCGGAAATAATTTCTAATCCTATGCCTGTTGCTTTGCCGGCCATAAAGCCTGTAATTGAGAACAAACCTCCTCCCAATATCGATATTCATGAGGTAATCGAGCTCCCTCCTCCCCAACCTAAAGAAATACCTGTTGTAGGAGAAGACTTCTCAATATCGGTAGAGCAACTGGCTGATATTTTTAAAATCGATATCGCTAAAGCCGATGGTATTTATAAAGAAAAGGTTCTGCGCGTGAAGGGCACAATAGAAACGGTGGCTCTCGATGATCCGGAGAACCATTATATTATCCTGGGCGGCTATCATCCATCGCAGGAACAGAAAGTGCAATGTATTTTTGATAAGAAATATGAACCGGTGTTAACACGTTTAATTCCGGGACAAAGAATCACGGTGCTGGGCAGATATAACGGTTATGACACTTATATCCGCCTGATGGATAGTCTGCCTGTTGCGTAAAAACTGCAATCTGCAAAGATTGCTTTAGATGGAAACTAATATCCGCTTTGGAGGTTTAAGATGAAAACTTTAGTGGTCTATGATTCCCAGTACGGCGATACAGAAAAACTGGCCCAGGCGCTCGGGAAGACAATCGGTGGCGATGTTAAAACATTGCGTGTCAGCGCGGTAAACCCTGAAGACATCAATGGCATTGACTTTCTGGTTATCGGTTCGCCGACCCAGGGAGGAAGGGCTACCCCGGCGATGCTGGAGTTTCTTAAAAAAGTACCCGATTCTGCGATAAAAGACAAGAAGGTGGCTGTCTTCGATACCAGGATGACATCGAAGATGGTTGGTATTTTCGGTTATGCGGCCGGAAAGTTGGCCGATAGTTTGAAAAAGAGAGGCGCAGTGCTTATCTCATCTGCGGAAGGTTTCTTCGTCACAACCGGAAAAGGGCCATTGAAAGAAGGGGAATTGGAGCGCGCAGTCAATTGGGCAAAAATATTACTTAACGACGGGAAATGAAACGGCTTATAAACTCGAAAAGATGGTTGCGACCTTGATGAAAAGGCACTATGATGGGGCTGTATACTATTTTAAGCAAAGCAGAGGTATAAAATGGAAACAAAATCTATAAAGCAGACAGTTACAATTAAAGGAATCCCGCATGATGTATATGAAGCTTTGATGGATTCTAAAAAACACTCCAAATTTACCGGCGATAAAGCGATCGTCAGCAGAAAGGTTGGCGGTAAATTCTCTGCCTTTGACGGTTACAGCGAAGGTACTAATCTGGAGTTGATACCGGATAGTAAAATCGTGCAAACCTGGCGCGCCAGTGACTGGCCGGAAGGTCATTATTCCAAAGTGACCTTCATAATGAACGAAACAGGAGGCGGCACGCGTCTAGACTTTACACAGACAGGAATCCCAGCGGAACAGCAGAAAGACGTTGCGCAGGGATGGCGGGATTATTATTGGGCGCCGATGAAAGAAATGCTGGAAAAATGAAAAACAACTCGCCTTGTTAAAACTGCATTCAGGTTGAGTTTTCTTGAAAGCTAGTCAGTGATGGGGCACTTGATCTTGCCGTTATCTTCTAAAAACAACTTATGATTTTTCTTGACAGTCTGTTCGACTTCACGGGTGGTCAAATGAGTATGGAATCTTTTGCTCACAGCCTCCGCTATTTCTAAGGGATACATGCCTTCCTTGTTTTCATAAACAACCTGTACGATCATGTTGCTGGCGTCCATTCAACTCTCCCCCGCATTCTTTATTTACGAGGCGGGTATTCTTATTTTACGAGGACAATGCGAATATACAGTAAAATTTCAGGCGCCTCATACGATCATCAAGAAGCGGCTTGATATTTTTGTTAAAAACCAAAGGTTAAAAAACAAGCTGTGTTAAAAACTAATTTACAAAACGCCGATTATCACTTTTGTTCGACGTAGTGAACATTCCACCGGTGGCAGAGATTAGTTACACTGGCTTTTAGATCCTGATTCGATGATTTATAAAGTTCAGCCAGAAAACCATGCATCAACTCGCCGCCGCTCATCCCGGATTCGGGCTCGGCCGGTCCCGGCAGATTGATATACACTATTTCAGTCATCTGTTTTACATATTCTATTGATTGCGGCATCATTGCCTCCTCTTCTTACATTAGGTCAAGCGTAATGAAAACAGTTATCTAATTCTGATTTTAGATGTTCTTCTGATTCTGACTATAAACCACGTTTAGTATGTTGTCAATAATAAAAACAATCAAAATTTTCGATTTGTAAGAAATAACCGGCCGCTTATTGATCAGGTAAACATGTCCGGTAATAAAAAAAGCCCCCATGAATGAGGGCTTTCTACATGAACCGATAGCCGGTTGTTTGTATTTGTTATCTTTCCATTTTGCTGAGTTTCCTGAGGTTTCTCAGGTGAGCATCTTCATGGACGACAGGTTTCAGTAAATACAGACGACCGGTTGAATTACTATTACTTTACTTCCTGAAACGATTGAATCTCCCCCCCGGCTTTATCAAGGACTTCTTTGATTGCGGCTTGCTCATTCCAGCTGAAACGGATACAGGTGCCGCAGGCGCCGGTGAATTGGCGCGGGGTAGGAATCATAGTCACGCCATAACCCTTACCGGTTAGCACCTTCTGAGCCTGCATTGCCCAGGTTGTTGTTTTAAAAAGGACAACTCCGTAACTCATATTAAAACGACCTTCGCAACAGTTATTTTGAATAGCCGAACAAAATATAATCTATTACGAGGTAGTATACCATATTTTATCTCCGGCAGCCGAAATACTGAGTCCGTTTACTGCAGGCAAGGGAGCTAATAGCCGCTATTTCACAATCAAGGAGATCTCTTTGAAATGTTTACTATCCGCTGTTTTCAACAGTTCGAAAAGCACAATTTCCATACCGGTGATTTGAGTTCCCAGACTGCTCATTTTATTCAGAGCGATAGACTTATTTCCTAACGTCCGGGAAGAGACGCAATCCGAGACCACCTGCACCTCGTAACCCATGACCAGTAGATCGTTCACCGTCTGATAGACACACACATGGGCTTCAATTCCGGCAACAAGTATCTGTTGCCTTTTTAAACTTTTCATTTTTTGGAGAAAGTCGCCGTTGGCGCAACAACTGAAACTCATCTTGGTTATCGGTTTATCTTCAGTTAAGAGACCGGCAATTTCCGGTATCGTCGGTCCTAAACCTTGCGGATATTGTTCGGTAAATATTACCGGCACATTTAATACGTTTATACCGGCAATCAGCTTCTGCAAATTGCGGACGAATGACTCTTTTTCTGCCATCACACCGGTCAATTTTACCTGCATATCGATGACCAGTAAAGCGGTATTTTCAATAGAGAGCATTTATAACTCCTTGAGCGCTTCGGGATTAACGCAACAGGATGTGATTTTGCCGTTTAATCCGTCCAGAAGGTTTTCCACTGCTATAAAAGCCATTTTTCTTCTGGTAGCGAAGCTGGCGCTGGCTATATGCGGGGTGATGATAATATTATCCAGAGCCAGCAGCGGGTCGTCGGGAGAAATAGGTTCTATTTCGGTAACATCTATCCCTGCCGCGAAAATTTGTCGCGATTTGAGCGTAGTGTACAGGGCTTTCTGATCGATGATGGAGCCGCGCGAAGTGTTGATCAAAACCGCCGATGGTTTCATCAAAGAAAACTGGCGAGTGCTCAGTAAATGGCGCGTTTCCGGTAGAAGCGGGATATGCAGGCTGATAAAATCACAAAGCGGCAGTAACATATCGAGATCGGGTACGTATTCCACTCCCAACTCTTTTTCCATTTTGACGCTGAGCCGGACTTTATCGTAATAAAGCACTCTCATGCTAAAACCTTTGGCTCTTCTCGCCACCTCGGCGCCAATGCGTCCCAGGCCGATGATTCCCAAGGTGCTATGGTGAATGTCCTGTCCCAGCAATATCTGCGGCCCCCAGGTCTTCCAGAGCCCCTGGCGGGTATACTTGTCTGCTTCGACCACCCGCCGGGCGGCGGCCATGAGCAGGGCGAACGCCAGGTCGGCGGTTGTTTCAGTGAGGACGCCCGGTGTGTTGCCCACTAAAATATGACGCCGATCGGCGGCGGCAACATCGATATTGTCGTAACCGACGGCCATGTTACTGATGACTTTAAGACGAGGAGAGGCATTCAGAAGAGCCGCGTCAATTCTATCGCTCAGTAGTGTCAGCAGACCTGCCGCGTCGCGCGCCTTCTCCAGCAAGGTTGGATAAGGGGGAGGCAATTCATCCTGCCAGACTTCCATGACGGTATGCTTTGCCAGTTCGTCGAGGGCCTCACTCGCAATCAGGCGGGTGACAAAGACTTTCGGTTTAGCCATTTTTATCTCGCGGCCGCCATCAGCGCTTTCATACCCCTGGCTTGAAGTTGACACCAATTGTAGAGGATACCCACATCCCAGCCGACGCAAAAATGACGGACTCCTATTTCCAAATAGGGTTGTGCCTGTTCAAAACTGACGATCTCTACGCGGGGAGCAACACCTTTCTTCAATGCCATGGCGATCATGTCACGCTCTACTTTTTTAATTTCCGGCGTGCTTCCTTTACCGGGCAACCCGATACTGATGGAGTAGTCCGCCGGACCGAATTGGACCATATCTACGCCTTTGATCGATAATATTTCTTCGAGATTGTCCATAGCGCTTTTCTTTTCGATCATGATGGCGATCACAGTCTGGTCCATGGCTTTTGTCCAGTTCTCCGAGCCTGCCTCCATGACATAACCGACGTTACGCCGCATCGCACAGCCGTGAGTTCCACCTGCTTGCGGCGTTTCCGATCTTACCAGGCGAACGCATTCTCTGACATCGTCGGGAGTGCGGCAATCGGTAAACAATACATTTTGTAGTCCGGCGTCGATCGCTCTGGTAGCGATGAATCCCCGTGTCTGCTCTTCAACCTTCATCATCGAAGACATGTTGGGGAAAAGTTCGATGGCGCGGGCAAGGTTGTCCATTTGTTCCAGACTGAAGGGAGAGTATTCTCCGATATATTCAATATAATCGAAAGCGCCGGAATGTCCAATGACCTCAGCAATACCGGGCCAGGGAGAGATAATATGCGTGCCCAGAGTCGGCTTACCGGCATTCAACAATTCACGCAGCACATTTCTTTTCATCTTGTTACTCCTTGAGCAGTTTCACTTTAGGTTGCACCGTTTTGTTAACAATGCTCTTCGGCCAATGCCCGCTAACTACTCTGGCCGCTTCCTGCCCGACGGTTCTGCGCAAGAGCGAGAAAGCTACATCGGAATAGGAAGCAGTGTGGGGCATCACTACGACATTGTCCATTTTTAAAAGGGGATTCTGCGGGTCGACGGGTTCTTTCTCGAATACGTCCAGTCCGGCGCCGGCGATCCTCTTTTCCTGCAAGGCTTTGATCAGCGCCGGTTCGTCCACAACCGGCCCGCGGGCGGTATTGATCAGATACACGCCGGGTTTCATCTGGTTGAATTCTTTTTCACCCACCAAATGCCGCGTTTGCCGGTTCAGGATGATGTTCAAAGAGATAAAATCCGATTCTTTCAACAATTCCGGCAGATTGACCAGCGTGATGCCGGATTCGGCGGCCAGGTTTTTGTCCACATATGGATCGTAGCCCAGTACTCTTAATTTCAAGAACGGCGCTTTTCGGGCGATGGTCCGCCCGATGTTTCCGCAGCCGATTATTCCCAGGGTCTGACCGTGAATCGGCTGCATCGGTGATAGAGAGTGGTGGGCTTCAGTCCAGCATCCCTGTTTTACCAGATTATTAAATAAAACTATCTTTTTAGCGCAGACTAACAGCAATGCCAGTGCGTGGTTGGCCACTTCCTCGAAACAGAAATCAGGGATATTGACGACAATAATGCGATTATCGGTCGCGGCCGGGACATCGATATTGTCGTAGCCGATGCCGTAGCGCACAATCGCCTGGCATTTGGGCAGACCTGCCATTACGCGTGGCGACATGTTACCCAATCCGGTGATGATGACATCAGCATCCCGGGCTTTAGTGATGATTTCGTCCTCGTTAGCGCAATCGACGCCGATGAGCTCAGCATTAACTTTCGCAATTTCCTCTTTTTCTTCCACCATCGGCGCGCGGCTACCATCCTCGTCTACCCGCACTACAATACCGCGACTACCTTTGGCCGGAGAATTATTTTTAATAGCTGTCATCTGTGCTCCTTATGAACAATGTACCATTTATTGTACTCTACGGAAAAAGGGCGTTCAAATGCGGTTGATAGCTTTCAGTTATCAGCCATCAGCTATCAATTTTAGAGGTTTTATAAATCGAGTCTTTGGATTGTCGGAATCACTCAAGGTTTCACTCACCCTACCCAGTCGGGACTCAGTAGAAACTCCAGAAGAGGCTATAGTCCTTCGGGAAGCGAATGTACGTGAGTCGTTGTGCATTTATTCGAAAGGATACTTAGGAACAGAGCATATATATTTATACCTAAATCGGGAGACTTTGCCAGTTTGGTTGCGTTGACACCGATTTCCCCAAAAGGTTATAATCGTGAGCAAACAGAAACGAATTAAATTGCGGAGGAAAAATGAATATAGAAACGATCAAACGATCTTCCCTGAAATTGGATAAAAAATCATTCTATAAGGCTGACGGTTCACTGGACGTCGAAAAAGCCAAGCAGGCATATTTCGACATATTCAAAAAGTTCCATTATCCCTACGAATGTTTAGATGCTAAAAATATGTTATTGACTGATTTCGGGCTTAAAGATTTTCCAAACGTCGGCATGGCCGGGTTCTTCTGGGTCAACAATAAGGAATACAATTACTACGGCAGTGAAATTTATCTGCTGCCCGGGCAGATGATCGTCGAGCATGCTCATGTCGATGCCGGCGATGTGAAAGCAAAGATGGAAGCCTGGCTAGTGCGTTACGGTTATGTGTGGTCGTTTAGCGAGGGCGAGGCGAATCTGCCGTTGCCGATCGAGTTACCCAAGAGCCAGGAAGATGCCAAAGCGATCACATCCCGCCATTGGACGCCGGTCAAGCCCGGTGAGATGGCGGCGTTGAATCGTCCCGGCGCCAAGCACTTTTTGATCGCCGGTCCGCAAGGCGCGATTGCTTCTGAATTCGCGACATATCACGCAGACGCGGGGTTACGCTTCACCAACGCGGGAGTCACCGGGTAGACACAGAGGAGAGCTCTCGTTGTCGCAGTGGTATTTAAATCGCTGATTCGGGGTCAGTAGCTCTTTTTGGCCCATAATATGACGTCATTAGTCTGCGGTTCGATGGCGTAAAGGTCGCTACCGATGGGCGCAATGCACTTCATATGACCATTGGCCATATCGACGGCGGGAAATATCCAATATCCGGCTTTAACGGCATGCTCGGACATCATCGAGGCAAAGTCCACGCAGGCAAAGGTCGCTGTGTATTGCTGCAGGTGGGTATTATCTGTTTTTAGCCAGGCGATCAGGGCGTCGTACGAGGCAAATTCACTAATCGGCCCGGTAAAGCCATAAGTCGACAGCCGTTGATTTATTCCCGCGAGCGCAGATTCATCGGTTGTCAGCTTAGCGTTGGTATCGGTAAGCTCCTGGCGTAGCGCGTCGGTTTGTTGAACCTGCTGCGTCAGCTCCTGTACCTGTTGTGAGTAAGAATTGATGACTTGATCATGATGTGTAGTAACCGCCTGCAGTTTGGCATGCTGGGAATAGGCGTAACACCCGACACCGACCAAGGCGATGACCAAACCTGCTATCAGAGTCCTGCGAGGATATTTGGTCCAGCCTTCGTTTGCACGGGATGTTCCGGCAGCAACGGACGGCTTTCCGCTAAAGGCTTTTTTAGAGCCAAGGGCAGACACCGTTTCCATATAAGCTCGATCCTTAGCTGTTACGGCCATAGTTGTGAACCTTCGATCACAGCTATTAGCTTACGATGGCGAACGTGAATAAAGCTTAAACAACCCATCACAATTTGTAAACTTTTTGTAAACGACTCTTGAAAAGGCTAACCCGGCGGTCTTCGAATTGGTGATAGTCAGATCCGATGATTTTATGGTATTCTAACAATCGAGCCGGATATTTAAAGGTATGCGGCGATGGGCATATCCGAATACATAGGGTGGAACAAAAAAGGAGGGTACCGTGGATAACCAGGAAGGATTAGATCTTAATCAACCGATGACCAGAGAATTAATCGATAAGCTGCTCGACCAGGAAATGGAGTTGGAAAAACAACCCGAAGAGCGGGCATTAGCGCTAAATTATATGAAGCAAATGGTGGAACAGGGCTATGTTGTCACCCAACACCCGGGCGAGCGTTATACTATTCACGAAATCAGAGATCTGACCTTTGCTTATCTGGATGGCTACCACGATGCCGTAAAGACGCTGGAGGTATCGTTGCGAAAGATGTTCGGCGACACAGACAATCAGCCGTTAGGGTAGTTGCTATTATTGTGTGAAATGAGAGTCTCGATGAGGGGGATGAAACTTGGAAGAGAAGATCGTTTATTTTGAAGAAGCGGGAGCAGATAATACCGCAGAGACTCTGCGGCTTGCCATCGAGAGAGCTAAAGCCCGCGGTATCAATAAAATCATCCTTGCCTCAACCCGAGGCGACACAGCGCGAACGGCGGCCGAACTATTGACCGGCACCGGCATTACAATGGTTGTGATTCCGCATCAATATACCCACGCGCAAGCCCAACGGTTCCCGCAGGAATTGATCAACGAATTGGAAAAGCAGGGACATCAGGTTCATTTCAGCACGAATCTGTTTCACACCGAGAATCTATACGGTACCACGGTGCCCCGCGTCATCGCATTCTTTTTACGGACATTTTCCCAGGGGATGAAAGTCTGTATTGAAATTATTCTGATGGCGGCCGATGGCGGTTGTGTGGCTCCCGGCGAGAACGTCGTGGTTATTGCGGGCACCGGGCGGGGAGCCGATACTGCGGTGGTGGCGCTGGCGGCTTCTTCTAAAGACCTGCCCGATCTGCATATCAATGAGATAATCTGTAAACCGCTGCAGACCAAGCAGCGCATCCCCAATTTTGTCCGTGAGGAAGAGTAAAGACCTGAATCCGCTTTTTAGATATCGACTGGTAACTGGAAAAGCTTTCTGGGATTATCCTGGAAAATTCTCTTTTTAAACTCTTCCGGTATCGGCATCTCTTCAATGGCGCGGATCGTTTCCCTAAGGAAATTGGCGCCGCCCTCATTGCCGAAGCCCATATCAGTGCCGAATACAATATGGTCCGGTCCGAAGAAATCGAGGCCGCACATCAGTGTGGCCGTGCTTCCCCAGACCGCGGTATCGCCGTAGATCATCTTGTAGTATTCGATCGGGGTCTTGGTCGGATGCCAGCCGAAGTTACGGTCGCGGAAAAATTCTCCTTCCCAGATTCCTTGGCTCTGTGAAATCCGGTTAGCCTGGTAGGGCAGAAGTCCGCCGCAATGGTGCGTGACGATTATCAGGTTGGGGTATTTTTCCAGCATGCCGCTCCACACCAGACGTCCCATGGCGAGAGTAGTCTCATACGTCCAGTTAAAAGGCTTTTGCGCCAATCGCCCGACCCTGTCGGTGACGAAAGGAATTTCTTCTTTCTCACCGGAGCGGGCAAATCTGCGCGGGCCGTTCTCCATATGCCGGGGGTGCATCAGAATGGGCAATCGATAGTAATTCATCGCTTCGAAAATGGGGTCGAATTCAGGCGCATCGAGCGGCCTGTCCATGATGTTGGTGCTGATCTGAATTCCCCTGAATCCAAGCTGAATTATCGCCCGGTCGAGTTCCTTCATAGCTGCTTTGATATTATTCATCGGCAGGCAGGCAATGGCGGCCAGAAACCTGTCGGGGTATTTTGTTACTAATTCAGCCATGCTATCATTGGCGATTTGGGCTAATTCCGCTGCCAGCTTCGGATTGGCGACGCTCTCCACGGTGGGTTCTGCGATGCATAATATTTGCGCATAGTCTTCAAAGCGGTCCATTATCCGGAACCGCATATCCAGATCACGCACGCCCGGGCTGGTTCTATCGTAGTAAGCGCCCGCAGCTCGTTTATCCGGAGTTTTCTCGAAAAGAGCTTGCAGGTATTTGGCAGGTAAAATGTGGGTAAAACAATCGATTTTTTGCATCTTGACCCCTCCAATTCCAAATTCAGCAGTAGAGAGCAGTCTTAAAAAGCCAATTGCCTTTGATTATATGCCCTCTTTCAACTTCTTATCAAGCGAACTAATGATCGGGACTTTTCAGTATTTCCGCGGCCGGTTTTTTCCGCGAGCCTCTCAGCAGGGAAGGAATAATGGCAAACAAGACGATGATGCCGAGAATAAGACAGGCATGATTGATCGCTTTCAGGAATACGGGGATTTCATTGGCATTATTGAGTTGAGAGTTGCTGACAATGTGGGAAAGCTGCGCATAAGGCATCACCAGTGTCATCAGCATCAGAGAGAACGGCACGCTCAGGACACCCGCGGTGTACATCAAAGCCATGAAGATGCCGTTGGCGGTGCCGCGCTTTTCCGGGGGGACGGAGCCCATCACGGAGCTGGTGTTGGGGGAAGCAAACAGAGCCATGCCGAATCCGAACAGCAACAGGCTGACCAGGACCGCGCTATAAGATGAATGGGCGGTCAATGTGGAAAACCAGATCAAGGCGGCAGCATTCAGTGCCAGACCGATGGAACTCAATATCCGGCTGCCGAATCTGTCCGCCATTCTGCCGGCCAGAGGACTTCCTATGAAGATCACGATCTCCATAGGGATCAGCAGGACGCCGGTTTTCAGCGGACTGTAACCCAATATCAATTGCAGATATAAAGACCGCAAAAATGGGCCGCAACTAAATCCGAGTGAATTCATGAAAGCGGCTAAGTTGCCCGTCGCAAACAACCTGATCTTAAAAAGGGTCAGGTCGAGGGCGGGATGCTTTTGTTTTAATTCGATAAAGATCACCACGATGAAAAATACCAACCCGCCCGCGAGGATAGCGATATTACGCAGCGAAGTGGGGTCTCCGATCGTCAGGGCCAAGAGAATCGTCGCCAGGCCGATGCAATATAAGACAGAACCCGCATAATCGAATTTATCGCCGCTTGCCTTGACGCTGATCTCTTTCAGCTTTAAATAGCCCCAAAGCGTGCCGAAGATGCCGATGGGGACATTCAGCAGGAAGATCGATTGCCAGCCAAAATACGTGATCATGACTCCGCCCAGGGTATAGCCGGCCATGGCTCCCAGGTTTATGGCCATGATGTTGGTGCCGATGCCCATGCCGAGTTGATTTTTCGGAAAAGCATCTGTGATGATGGCGATGCCGTTGGACATAAGCAGGGCGGCGCCGGAGCCCTGTAAAAACCGGAAAATGATCAGTTGCTCCCCATTACGTGATAGAGCGCAGAGGAGCGACCCCACGGTGAATATGGCGAAACCGAGGTTATATAGTCTGACACGGCCGTACACATCCGCCATGCGGCCCAGCACGACCAGTAGAATTGTGGTCATCAGGGAGTAGCCGGTGATGATCCAAATCCCATGCACCATAGTGGCATGCAATTGTTGCAGTATGGTGGGGAGTCCGATCACCACAATGCTGGAATCCAGGCTGGCCATGAACGCCCCGACCGTAGTCACGGACAAGGCCACCCATTTATATTCCATTTTAAGTTTCATAATAAGCGCATTTTAAGCAGTATTTAGAATTATTATGGAATTGAAAGTGCAGAATCGAAAATCATAGAAATCAAAGTGAAACTGTTGAAGACACAATTATGGCGGGTTGATACCCTGATATGTGGGGACGAGCTAAATCTGCACAGGTTCGGAAGATTGAGGAGAAACATACCTCAAGTATAGTGCTTTCGGTTTTTTATTTACAAATAAGAAAAAGCCCTGTGAATAGAGGGCTCTAATACTTCAAGGTGGTAGCGGGGTTGGATTTGAACCAACGACCTTCGGCTCGCGGGTTTCCCACCGGACAGACGCCCTGCGAAAGGGCTAGTGTCAAACCTTTCGTGCCCCACGCCCTCAGGCACCTGTTCGCTATAATAGCCCTCAAGAAAGGGGTGAATCCGGATGTCGTCTAGTGGATACGCGGCCACGCCAGCTTCGGGATAATAGGTGACGTGTACAGACATATGGACATGGCGGAGATGCAGGAAGAGGTATACGGGCACGGGCCCATGTCAAACAGCCAGCTGGAGAAGTAGGCTCGCCGGTACTCAATGGCTATCAGCGTGCCAACTACCGGCTCATGCGCGGAGCACCACGACGCGAAACGCGGCTTGCGAAGCTCATGACGAGGCGTAACCTCATTTCGTGCATGGAGGTTATTCTTCTTCCCCAGTCAGTTCACAGGATTGTCAAGGGGGACTTTCCTCACATTAGCAGCGCTAAATGTAAAACAAGCCACTTTGGCTGAAAAACATGATGTATAATGTGCATGAGAAAGTGTCATGGAGTGAAAAATGTCTGATGATAATAAATGGTACGAATCGTACATACAGCTTTATACCCAGGAGCTTGCGGCGATAGGACAGAGAAGTCAGGCATTCCTTGTTGGTGAATCTATAATGGTGACCGCGTTCGTGACACTTATTGCGAATCAGCGGAGTTTCCCAGTTGCCTTTGACTTACTATCATGTGGTTTAACTTTAATCGCTATACTATACTGCATATTCCATTTCTTGGCGGGCGAATCAGGCGCTCAAGCGGCATTCATCTGGAGAGAAATGGCTGAGTCTGTTGAAAAGGCACAGGAGCATGCGCCGTTTACCGAATTCTGGAATAGGTACGAAGCACACAAGTTTAATAAGAAACTTGCGAACAGACCTCCACTCCCCCATGCATGGTTGACCACTCCCGCGCTGTTCCTCATTCTCTGGTTGGGTGTAATCGGGTATGCGGTTGCTAACTATGTCTCAGCATTGGAGCATCCGACGTTGAGACCGTTCCATCAGGAACTAGCTTGGCTATTTTGGATACTGGTTTCAGCTGGGGTTGTTTCCTTCGTAATTGGTATCGTACTAGTAGTGAAAGGGTGGCGGAAATGGCGTAGCACTAATAATACAAGCAGAGGGAATCCATCTGCATCTAGGAATGATGATGGAGGCGGTTCTCATGGAAGTGGTGACGCAGCACCTATCCAATCTTCTATTTCTAAAAGAGAATTCCTAACTACGGGTATTGTTTTCTTCTTTTTCTCGCTCGCTCTTTATATCGCTATGGGCGCTCCGTTTGAGGTCACCTTATGGAACTTTACTTGGCATGCTCCTGATTGGGCTTCAACAGTTCAATATTTAATTTCAATAATTGTGTTGGTAATAGGTTCATTTATAGCTGCATCTTGTTTGGTTGGGGCATTTTCACCTAAGACTATCAACAACTTGTTGAATAAACTAGCTGAGCATAGAAGCTTGATGAACTGGGGGAAATACGGGTACACGATATTATTTTCTTTAGCGTTCATGCTAAACTTCTTTTTATCCTGGGTTCAGAAGCTTGTTGGCGTTGCTAAGACCCCAACCGTGTTTTACCTCATCTTCGCCGTTGGGATTATCTTCTTAGGTGCGATTATAGCAAGCCAAGAGCGCAGAAGGTGATAGACTCTTTTCAACCATTTAGAAGAATAAACTAGGCTGATGTAAAGGGGTTCGCAGGTTGAAATCCTTCAAATAGGTCATGGAGTAATTCCCTATATTGGGGTTGATAGCAGATGCTAAAGCCATCGAAAGGATTTATTGCGAACGCAATGATGTTATTGTATCGCCTCAGACTCATTCTTCTTTTTATTGCCTCTTCTGCGATTGTTAATTTAGTCCTGTTTATTATCATGATGGCTGGTTTGTCTTCAGGCAACTGACGCTTCGCTTCTTGGATGATATTGCTGAATGACTCTGATGTTCTTCTCGCCAAGTCTGTCGAAACAAAGCTTATTTCCCCTCCTGGAGCATTAAACGGATTACCAATCTTAAAAGGCGTGCCGATTGTAACTTGAAAACTTAAGTTTCTAACTCTTCCAATTGATGGGAATGGGCTGGGTTCCTCTTGCTTAATGACTAGGTATTCTATGGTACACCCGACCTCCCGTAAAGGTAATGGACTGATGCCCTGAGCTGCGTCACACAATTGGTTAACCTGTCTTGCTAACTCGTTTAAGTCGTGGGATGTGGCGCTATTCTTAAAATTTATTTCCATGAGTAGTTTCGCATCAGACAGTTGCTTTTGAAGGGTCTTAGAGAACTTACCCACAACATAATCGTGGTCTTTACTGAACTTCAATTCGGCTCTGTTCTGTCCAACTCTAACCTGCTTGCATTCGCAGAATAGTTCCACTCCATCTTTGGTCAGTAGGAAGTCGGGGTTTCTTTTCGCGCCCATATTTAAGACTTCGGACTCGTATTGGAAAGAAAAGCCATTCTTATGGAAACGATTTAAGCAATTCAATTCAAAGAGGGTATCTCCAAACTGAGGTATATTCGCTAAATTAGTTTTCACTCTGCTTATGAAGTCAATGTTGCCCCTGAAAGTGTATAGAAAGCATAGTATTGGAAGAATATCTTGCATAAACTCATCTGTTTGTCCTCTTCTTATCATATCCACCAGTTGCTCTTCTAAGGGCGTCATACCGACGGTGATCTCAAAGTACGACTTAGGGAAAAATTCTCCCCCGTATTGAATGAGGTTTTTAAGATCATCCTCGGTTGGGGCCGGTATTGGATAGCCTACCCTTGTCAGTTCCTTGAAGAAATCTGAAAGGTCTTCCTCGACAAGCAAGTTTAAGTTCCTTGTAAAAATTATCCTATTACTCATTAACGGTTCCTAAAAAGTTTTTACGGGTGTAACCTCTTTGCCGGAGATTCTACTTTATGCAAGGTTCAAACTACATCTTTTTCCTGTAGCACTCTGACACGAGCCGCTTTCCCGAGGGCTTATTTAGCTTCTAGATTTGGTAGCGGGGGTTGGATTTGAACCAACGACCTTCGGGTTATGAGCCCGACGAGCTGCCACTGCTCCACCCCGCGTCTTACCTTTACAAGTATACACCCCTTACGGGTGAGAGTG
>Ga0182021_10002593_pt1 | contig 21125 bp, 15 predicted proteins | sample 612E3MmetaG_FD_120493 | JGI IMG/M metagenome (GOLD analysis project Ga0182021, IMG submission 120493) | Permafrost microbial communities from Stordalen Mire, Sweden - 612E3M metaG (Illumina Assembly) | ecosystem: Environmental > Terrestrial > Soil > Wetlands > Permafrost | place: Sweden... | reverse complement strand
TCTGGCCAATCAGGCCGGCGTGATGGACGAGATCCAGAAGCTGCGCGCCCGAGCCGAAGAGGCGGGAAAGCTCAAAACGACGGAGCAGCAAAAAGTGGTCAATACGACCGACAACGGGCAACGTGTGATTGAAATCGAGCCCGCAAGACCCGACGTGATCTACGTTCCGGATTATAACCCCGTTTGGATCTGGGGCCCGTCGCCCGACTATTATCCGTATCCCTATTGGTATTACCCGCCCGAACCGGCCTTGGGTCTGTGGTGCTGGTGGGGCACGGGGATTTTTATGGGCGCCATTTTCTTCGGCTGGGATGGATGGGGCGGTTGGGGTTGGCATCCCGGTTGGCACGGTCATACGATCGGTATGAATAACCGATTTTTCGCGGGGAATCATTTCCACGAGCCTCGCGCCCTTCCCGGGCGCGGAGGCGCCGTGTGGGCGCACGATCCGGGACACCGCATCGGCGTCGCTTATCCAAATCGGTCGCTGGCCGGTCATTTCAACCAGGGCGCTCGTCCCGGGTCCGCTCGCGCCTCGGTGGGTCAGGCTCGACGGCAACTAGGCCGGTCGGCGACGAGGGTTCAAACGGAACGGATCGGCGGTCGCCAAATCAGCCCCGCGGGGTCCGGCCGGAACAGGACCGCTTTTGGAGGCGCTGAAGCGGGGTCGGCGGCTCGAGCGCACAGCAGTCGCGGAAGATCCAGTTTAAGCCGTGTTCAGCCCCGCGGCGGCGGGAGCCGCAACGGGGGAGGAAGTCGCGGGGGCGGCGGTCATGGCGGCGGGAGCGGCGGCAAAGCTTTGGGAGGTCACCGGTGAAAAACATGAATACGCGGTTCGGACGAATAGGAATCGCCGTGTTATCGGCGACGGCGCTCGCGCAAGCGATCTTTTGTTCTTTCGCCTCCGGGTCGCCGAAAGGAGAGTGTCCGTTGACGTTTGCGATGCCGAAGGACGCGGTACAGGCGATGATCGCCGCCTGCGAAAAAAACGACGTCAACGCCCTCCTCGGGATGTTCGGGCCGGAAGGGAAGGACATCATTCAATCGGGCGATCCGAGCGATGACGCGGACCGGCGCGCCCGGTTCGCCAAATCGGCCCACGAAAAATACAAGCTGATCCAGGATACGACCAACCCCGACAAGATGTTTGTTTCCATCGGGAAGAATGACTGGCCGTTCCCGGTGCCGCTGGCCCGCAAGGAAGGCCGCTGGTCCTTTGATTCCGCCGAGGGCGCGCAGGAAATCATCGCCCGGAGGATCGGAAAAAACGAATTGGACGCCATCGAGATCTGCCGGGGCTACGTCGACGCCCAATTCGAATACGCGCAGGACCACCGGCGCCGCGGGGTACCCGAATACGCCCAATATATCGTCAGCTCAACCGGAACGCAGGACGGCCTTTATTGGGAGACCGGAAAGGACGGCGTGGAGTGCCAGGTCCCCAAAGGGTTCGCCGACGCGGCCGTGGGGATGTCGATGGAAAATCAGGAGCCGTACCACGGGTATTATTTTCGGATATTGACGGCGCAAGGGCCGGAGGCCCATGGGGGAGCCGTCAATTACCTCGTGAACGGGTCCATGATCGGAGGGTTCGCTTTGGTGGCTTGGCCCGCGGAATACGGTGTGTCGGGTATCCAGACTTTCATGGTCAATCACGATGGAACGGTCTACGAAGCGGACCTGGGCGCGGATACGGTTCGGAACGCCGCCGAAATGACCGAATTCAATCCCGACGACCCGTCTTGGCATCCAGTCCAGCCGGAAAGCATCGTGAAATAAAGGAGGAACTTATGTTCATCGCGCACCTGTTGGTCGCGCTTGTGTTTGGGTTGTTCATTGTGTGGATGGTTTCACTTGCGTTCGGCACAAGGGGTCCCTGGGGAAGCTTCCTGTCGTTTTTTCTGGTGGTTTCCCTTTTCGCGTGGGCCGGAGGCGTATGGATCGTGCCTTTTGGACCCGCCTGGCGGGGAATAGGCTGGTTTCCCATTCTGTTCATGGGGATCCTGGTTTCGTTGTTGCTGACGGCCGCCAGCCCGCGGACATCCCGCAGACGCATGGGGACGCAGGAAAAGGCCGTAGCTGAAGCCGAAAGCAACGCGGCGATTGACGCCTTCTTTTGGGTGCTGATCGTTTGCCTGGTGCTCTTCGGCATCGGCCACTACGCCTGGGTTTCAAGGATTGGTTTATAGCCTTTCAATGAACGTTGATACGGACGAAGGACAACACCGCTCGATCCTGCGAAGGATCGCCCGTCAGGCGATGTTGGAAAGAGGTCTTGTTCCCGAGTTCTCGCCCGAGGCGCTCGCGGAGCTCAGGGGGATCCACGGGCCGGCGACGCAAACCGAGGCACCGACGCGCGACCTCCGGAACCTTCTCTGGTGCTCCATCGACAACGACGATTCGCGCGATCTGGACCAGCTGACCGTCGCCGAAGCCATGCCCGACGGGTCCGCCAAGGTCCTGGTGGCCGTCGCCGACGTCGACGCCGTGGTCAAGAAACGATCGGCGCTTGACGATCACGCGCGGCGAAACACCACATCGGTTTACACGGTCGCCGAGACGTTCCCCATGCTGCCCGAGAAGCTCTCCACCGACCTCACGTCCCTCAACCCGGAATCGGACCGCCTCGCCGTCGTTATTGAAATGGTCCTGGCCGGGGATGGATCGCTTCGGAGTTCGGACCTGTATGGAGCGACAGTCCGTAACCGTGCGAAGCTCGCCTACAACAGCCTTGCCGGCTGGCTCGAGGGGCGCGGCCCGATGCCGCCGGGGATCGGGGCGGTCAAGGGGTTGGACGAGAACCTGAGAATCCAAGACGGCGCGGCCCGGAAACTCAAAGCGCTGCGGCACCTGAACGGCGCGCTTGATCTCGAAACGATCGAAGCCCGCCCCGTCTTTGAGGGGGATCAGCTCAAGGACTTGGAAACCGAGGGCAGGAACCGGGCCAAAGACATTATTGAGGACTTCATGATCGCCGCCAACGGCGTGACCGCGCGGTACCTCGCTTCCAAAGGGTGCGCGTCTCTGCGGCGAGTGGTGCGAACGCCGAAACGCTGGGACCGGATCGTCGCGCTGGCCTCGGAGCGGGGGTCAACTCTGCCCAAAGATCCCGATGCGAAAGCCCTGGAGCAATTCCTGGTGTCAGCCAAAGCCGCTGATCCTGCCCGATTTCCCGATCTCTCGCTCAGCGTCGTCAAGCTCCTGGGCCCGGGTGAATACGTCGTGCAACTCCCGGGAGGCGGCGCGGCCGGGCACTTCGGCCTTGCGGTCAAGGACTACGCCCACTCCACGGCCCCGAACCGCCGTTACCCCGATCTCATCACCCAGCGGTTGCTGAAAGCGGTCCTGGCGGGAGGCGCCCGCCCCTACGAGAACGACGAACTGGTTGAACTGGCCAAATACTGCACGGAAGAGGAGGACGCGGCGAAAAAGGTGGAACGGAAGGTCGCGAAATCCGCGGCGGCCATACTCCTGGAATCGAGGATCGGGGAGCGGTTCGATGCCGTCGTCACCGGCGCGTCGGACAAAGGCACGTGGGTCCGGCTTCTGCGTCCGCCCGTTGATGGAAGACTGGAGGGTGATGTGGGAGGCCTGGACGTCGGCCGGGAACTCCGCGTGCAACTGGTGCGCACGGATGTCGAGCGCGGATATATCGACTTTATAAGGGCGGGGTAAGGAGAAGAGGACCGTGCCGCGGAAGACCCACAGACGCCTGAACGGACACCCTTGGGTCAGTCTTGTTCGTCGCCGTTCGTCTTGGAATGATGACTGAGGAAAAGTTGGTCCGTCTTGCCGGCGCAGATGAAATCTTGGCTTTGAAGCCCGTTGATTTCGCGGGTCGACCAGGAGACCGTTACGCGGCCCCATTCGACGACGAGGACGGGGGTGTGGTGTTCCTGGTGGGCCATGAGTCCGATGTGGACCGCGAAGTCCAACCCCCGCGTGAAGTCCTGGAAGTTGAACGATTTGACCAGGCTGCATACACCGGCATGATTAACAATCGTCCATCCGTGAGCCTGTCCCAGCAGGAGAGACGGGCTATTCCACCCAAGAGGTTTGCTCTCGTCCTCATAAGGCGTATGGGATACTTGAGTTTGTCCGTTCGTTTCGGCCAAGCCATTTTGAGCCATGCTCGGTTGGACACAGGACAGGCCCCCTCGGTTACAGACCCTTGTCGGTTTAGGCGAAATTGCTTTCACCGTCACGGACCTCGCGTTCGCTTCATCGAAGTTACCTCGAGCTCATCCCCCGTGTCTCATCCTCCGCAGTCGGAATTCAAAGCGATTGAGACATATGGAGTCTCACCATGAGAAATGTTCGCCATCCCCTGAAGGATTTGGCCGTCGCCGCAATATTCCTGGCATCGGCGTTGCTCGCCTCGGCGGAAGGCACGGGCGTCGGAGACACGGGGTTCTCCATCGGGCCCCGCGCCTCGTATTTCAAGCCGAAAGACGCGGTCAAAGGGGGCTGGTATGCCGGCGCTCAAGCGCGGATCCACGTATCTTCCGCCCTGGGAGTGGAAGGGTCCATTGATTATCGCAAGAACGAATATGCCGACAACGTCACCATCAAAGCTTACCCCGTTCAGGCGACCCTGCTGGTGTACCTCGTCCCGCGCTCCTCCGTGAGCCCTTTCTTGCTCGGCGGCGCCGGATGGTATTACACGCAGGTGACGGCCCCGTTGATCGCAAAGAAAACGGAGAACCGGTTCGGCCCGCACGCCGGAGCCGGTCTTGAGGCGAAGTTGGGCGAGTCTCTGTCCCTGGATGGGAGCTATCGCTACCTGTGGCTGGCGGACGTGACACCCGACCATACGAACGTGTTCGAGAAGACCTATCGGGACAGCGGTTCCATGGTCACGGTGGCGATGAACTTCCTGTTCTAGGCCGGCTCGGCCGGGCGGCCACCGAAGGCCGCGCGCTGAATTGTGACGCGTTGTACCTTACTCGGGTTTCCGGTGGTCGCATGCGTGAAGAGTCCCAGGCGGGAAAAATAACGCTTAAACAAAGGAGATGTGGATATGAAATATATTTCCCGGTTCAGCTGTTTGATTTTGGCGGCGCTTTTGACGATAAACATCGCTGGAATTAGTCCCGCGGAGGCGGGAATAAGTTTGTCGCCGATGCCGGGAGTTCTGAACGAATTGGGGCGTGGCCCGGAAATGGATCCGAGCGCGCGGGTCAAGGCGGAATCAGACTACGCCAAGATCCCATTGTGTTTCGAAGCCAACCGGGGACAAACCGACGCCTCGGTGAAATTTCTTACTCGAGGCAAGGGATATACCTTGTTTTTGACTTCTTCCGAAGCCGTCATATCCTTACAAGGGAACGTGGTGCGCATGAAACTGGACGGCGCCAATGCCCACACGATGGTCCAAGGGCTGGAACTCCTGCCGAGCCAAAGTAATTACATCACCGGCAATGACCCGAAGAAATGGCATACCAACGTGGAACGGTATTCCCAAGTGGAGTATAAGCAGGTCTATCCGGGCATCGACGTGGTCTATTACGGAAATCAAGGGCAGCTCGAATATGACTTCATCGTCGCTCCGGGCGCAAACCCCGCGCTTATCAACCTGGATTTTCAGGGAGCCCAAAGCCTCGAACTGGATCAACAGGGCAACCTGCTCCTGAATTCCGAAGGGGGCCGGCTGACCTTCAATGCGCCGACGCTCTACCAGAAAACAGGGGACGTCAGGCAGTTCGTGGAAGGGCGTTTCGTGCTGGCGGGCCAACAGGTCCGTTTTGAGGTGGGATCTTACGATAAGAGCAAGGAACTGATTATTGATCCTGCTGTGACATATTCCACCTATTTGGGGACGACCGTGGAAGACCGGGTGAACGCCATGGCGGTGGATGCCGCGGGGAATGTGTACATGACGGGACAAACGCAAGCGGTCGCGGATAAGTTTCCAGGCAACCTCGCGATCTCGCGTTTTCAAGCCTCCAATGGCGGCGCCTTTGATGCTTTCGTGATAAAGCTCAATCCGGCCGGCGCCATTGCATGGGTCACCTATTATGGCGGCGCCCAAGACGACATCGGGCTCGGCATCGGCGTGGATGGCTCAAACGCCGGTGGTCACGGACCCAAAGTGTATATCACCGGATCAACGACCGGGACACTCCCTTCCCCGTACACGCAGCTTGGACCTGGAGGTGGAACAGACGCTTTCGTGGCGGCCTTCAGCGGCGACGGCACGGCTCTGGTTTACGCGAATGAATTCGGCGGGCCCGGCGTTGAAAGCGGCAATGGAATCGCCGTGGACGCGGCGGGCAACGCTTATGTGACGGGACATACCACCTCTATGGCCGCCTTTAGTTTCCCCTATACGTTCGCCGGAGGTGTGATCTATACGGTGGGCGCGGCTCAAACGACCGGCGGCGGAGCGGACGACGCCTTTGTGTCCAAGTTCAATGCCGCCGGCGTCCTTCAATATTCCACCTACTTGGGCGGCACGGGAATAGATCAGGGGAACGCGATCGCCATCGACAGCTTGGGCAATGCCTATGTGACCGGCCAATGCGCCGATGCTTTCGTCTCGGTTGCGGGTTACCCTACTGTCTTTAGGAACACCATTAACGGCGGCGGCTCCGACATTGATGCGTTCATTGCAAAATTGGATCCAACGGGAGCCACTTTTGTTTATAAGACGTACGTAGGCGGCTCCAACATCGACGTTGCCACGAGCATCGCGTTGGACAGCTTGAACAATGTTTATATTACGGGATGGACGATGTCCGCCGACATGCCCAATGTGGGATCCCCCTTTTCCCGGATCGGTCAAACGACCAACGGAGGCGCTCCGGATGCGTTCGTATTCAAGATGAGAACAGCATTCACCGGGGTAGGCGATGGCTTGTATTTCACCTATTTGGGCGGGTCGGGCATTGATAGAGGTTTCGGCATCAAGGTGGATGGCGCGTTCAACGCTTATGTAACCGGCACGACGGAGTCCCCGGATTTCGTCAGCGTGGGGCCGGGGTCCCAGCCTGAAACCGCCCTCAACCTCACCGGCGCCGCGCTGGGTTCGACGTCGGATGCGTTTGTGGCTGTGATTGGCAATGGCGGGGGTAACCCCCGTTTGTTTAATACGTTCATCGGAGGCGGTACGGCCGCCGGCAGCTTTGAAGAAGGCCACGGGATCGGCCTGGATGCCGGGAATAATATTTATGTGTCGGGATGGACTGCTTCGGGTTTGGTCGGGGACGTTTATCCCATAGCTTTTCCAACGGTCCTTCCGCTCTACGCGAACAGAGCCGGAGATAAAGACGGCTTCGTTATGAAGTTTTCGCCGGCAGCTGCCGTCACGGCCATCATCCCCGACGCCGCCGCCGGCGGGTGCGTGCCATTTGTCTATCCCTCGCCCGCCAGGGGGAGCACGGCCGGCATCTCCTACTGCATGGCCGGATCCGGACGCGTGAATATCCGGGTTTACAACGAGATCGGGAACCTGGTGGACGCCCTGGAGGAAAGCAAGGCGGCGGGCTCGCAGGCTTCCAGCATCGACGTCGGCAAGCTGGCGTCGGGGGTATATTTCATATTTTTGAAAACGAGCTACGACGACGGAAATACGGAGAAGCACGCCAAGCTTAAGTTCCTCGTTATTCACTAAAGAATTCATGAAAACATGTTCGGAGGGCAATTATATGAAGATGAAGCGGATCGGAATGGGATTCTTGTCCCTTGCTTTGCTCAGGGGCCCGGTTTGGTCGGCGGACAACTCGCAGCTGGGCAGCAGGCAGGCCATGCCCTTGACTCAGGAGGGCGGCACGGCCCGGGCCATGGCCATGGGGTCCGCGGTCGTGGCCGTGCCGATGGGATCGGCGTCCTTGTTATGGAACCCGGCGGGACTGGGCCGATGCGACGACGACTGCATGGAACTGGGCCTGCACCACAACAGCGGCCTGGGAAATTCCACCCAAGAGACCGCCGTTCTCGGAATGCCCATGGGCGCCCTGGGCGGGTTTGCCGCTTCCTTGAATTACATGAACAACGGGACCTTTGACGGCCGGGACAGCTTCGGGAACCAGACCGGCAACTACACCGCCGGAGACCTGGGAGGCAGTCTGGGGTGGGGCAGGCAATTGTTCCCGGGCATTTCCGCAGGCGTGGCCGGAAAGTATAACCGGCAAACTCTGGCCGGCACGCCGTATTCCGCCACTGCGGCGGACTTGGGGCTTTTGTGGAACCCGGTTTCCCGCTTGGACCTCGGCTTGACCTATTCCAACCTAGGCACCAAAGTGGCCGGAAGACTCCTGGATTCTGGCTGGCGCGTGGGAGCTGCCTACGGCTTGAACAAGAACGTGCTTTTGGCCGCTTCCAGCGAGTTGAAACCCGGAGGGTTCGACCGGGTGCAGTTTGGCATCGAAGGTTTCGTTCATCCCCTCGTGGCCCTCCGCGCCGGTTACGTGCATAACTTTAAAGATTCCAAACTTGAGGGCTTGACCGGGATGACCGCCGGCCTGGGCATCCGGCTCGCCAAGAACACCATGCTTGACTACGCCTACCTTCCTTATGGCGAACTGGGCTCCTCTCAACGCCTCAGCTTGACCTTCAAATTCTCGTGTCCGGAGGCGGAAAAAGAAGCTCAGGTCAAGCCGCAGCCGAAGGCGGAAGTGAAACCCGAGCCTGTCGTTGAACCGAAGCTCGCCGTCCTTGAGAACATGGTCGTCCTTGAGGATACGCATTTCGAATTCGATTCGTCGACGCTAACAAAAGAAGGGAAGAAGATCGTGATAGAGAATACCCAGGTCCTGAGAGATAACCCTAAAGCTAGAATCCGCATTGCGGGGTATGCCTCCGCCTCGGGCACCGTTGAGTACAACCAAAAGTTGAGCGAAAGAAGGGCAAAGGCCGTAAAGGAAATGCTCATTAAAGAAGGCGGTATTGCGGAAGCCAGGATGACAACGATCGGATACGGCAAGACCAGGCCGGCCGTGTTCGAGCCGATACCCAAAGACATCGACTCAAAGGCGGCGAAAGCCAATATGAGGGTTCTTTTTGAAATCATCGTGGAATAGGGGCCTGAGGCCGAAAGTCAGTAGACCAAGCGGTAAAAGGAGAATTCAAATGGCAAAGAAAAGCAGAGGCGGTAGGATGACAGCGGCTAAAGCGCGCGCCGCAAAGAGGCGAGGGGGAAAAGGCCTGGTCAAGAATCGCCCGGCGGGTAAAAACATCATGAAGACGTAAGAAACAGACATGAACAACGTTCAAATTTAAACGAGAGGTGGAATAAAATGATCCAGAAAGAGTTGAATGAGGAAAACAAGGCAATAAAGAGAAAGGCCTATGAGCTCTACGAAGAACACGGTTTTAAGGACGGTAATGATTTCGTTGATTGGCTGGAAGCGGAAAGGCAGGCGGGAACACGATCCAGGATGAAACGCGGGAAACATTTGCAAAATATCCTTTCCGCTATCGTCGGGATATTGTGCGTTATCGTCGGGATCCTTTGCGTTATGCTGTTCAGGCATACCCCCAGGATGGAACTGTCCAAGAAGAGCCTTTCGGACCTGAAGGTCATGATGCTTGTGCTTGACCAGAAGCCCGATGAGGAGGTCGTCGCCTTCGGGGACACGCATTTCGATTATAACGAGTCGACTCTAACCGATGGAGCGAAGACGCTGCTGAATAAGGAAGTGCAGGTCCTGAAAGAGAACCCGAAAATGAAGGTCCGTATGGCGGGATACACCTCCGCTGAAGGCACGGAAGAGAGCAATCAAATATTAAGCGAAAAAAGAGCCGCCGCGGTCAGGAACTATCTGATCGAAAAAGGCATTGCGTCGGGGAGAGTCACAACCATCGGATACGGCAGGACAAAACCGGCGTTGTATGAAGCGTCCCCCGGAGACATCAACTCAAAGGAAGCGCGCGCCAACATGAGGGTCCTATTCGAAATCGTCGTGCAATAGGAGCATGGGGTTAACTGACCTGTCTGAAGTCCTGTGCACCAACGGAGAAACTTCAACTTCAGGCAGGTAAGTTAAGGGTCCGGACCGGGCACGGCTACGAGATAGATAAAGGAGAGTGCAAAATGAAAAGGTTACTTTCCGGAACATTGCTTTTGGGATTGGCGCTTGTTTTTTCCATGCCAACGCCGGCAAGGGCGGATGTGGAGATCGGCGTTTCTCTGCCTTCGCTCATCGTGTTCGCCTCGCCTCCGGAGATGGTCGTGATACCTGAGACGAACGTCTATTTTGTCCCCGACTCGGATGTGGACATCTTCTTCACCGGTGGTTGGTGGTGGCGTCCATGGGAAGGGCGATGGTATCGCTCGCGGAACTACAGTTCTGGTTGGCGCGCCTATCGAAACGTCCCCTCTTTTTATAGAGGCATCCCGTCCGGTTGGAGGAATGACTATAGGGAGCATCGTTGGAAAGGGCATCCCTGGAACTCCCAACGAGTGCCCCACCAACAAGTCCAAGGGAACTGGCGCAACTGGGAAAAGACCAAACATTGGGAGAAGCAAAATAATTGGGGGGTTGAGGGTTCACAATCTCGGCCGCAATCCCGGAAGATTCAACCCTCTCGAGCGGCCGAACCACAATCCATGCCAAAACAATCCGGAGAGGTTAAGGCGCGGAGGGACCATGAAAGAAAAGGCGGAAGGTAAAGGGTCAAATGACCATCGAAGGGAGGCGCTCGGCGGCTGTTCTTGCAATTCAGCCGCCGGCGCCTAAGGAGAGCCTTCCCCGCTGCATGTTGTTGGGACGGTACAAACAGCTTAAAACGAGTCGACTCCGTTGAAATCTCCGCGCAAAAGCGCCCTCATCCTATTTTTATTCGTCCTGGCCGCTGTCCTCGGCATGGCATCGTTCGCTCTCCGGGTTTTGCCGAAGATACTGACTCACCGAATCAATGGCCGCCTGCGGGCCGTTTCCGGATATGACGGAGGCGTCGAACGGGTCCGTCTGAAATGGGCGAAGCCCCGCCTGATACTCCATCAGTTCCACCTCAACAAACGCGATGCGACGCCTCCCGGCGTTTTCTTGTCGGCCGATCAAATCTCAATCGGGTTTTCCTGGAGCGCGCTTCTCCGGGGGAACCTGGTTTTGGACGTCACTTTGGAAAAACCGCGGATCGTGTGCCTCATGCGCCAAAGAGGGATTGGAGAGCCTCTCAAATACGGCCTCTGGCAAGAGTTCTTCGCCCCCAGGGTCCCTTTTCGAATGGACCGGGTGACGATCAACGACGGCATCCTTCGTTTTCAGAACGATCAGAGCATCCCGCCGATCGATGTGACCTTCGACGAGGTGACCCTCACGGCCGACAACCTGGCGAATCGAGAATCCATGGTTTTGCCGAAAACCACGCTGATCAAAGGATGCGGCCGCCTGATGGACCATGCGCCTGTCCGGCTGTCGGTGGAAATGGAGCCGTTCAAAAAACATTCCACCTTTCGGCTTAAGGGGGAAGTGAAGGATTTTAATTTGGTCTTCCTCAACGAGGTCCTGCGTCATTACACGGGACTGGAACTCAAGAAAGGGTCTCTCACCATGGGAGGCGAATTCACCGTCCGGGACGGGGAGTTCAACGGCCGCGTCCACCGTCGAATAGAGGGCTTGATCGTGCGTTCCCGGCATCGAGGATTCATAAATGGCATGAAAGAAATATATTTTCAGGCCTGGATCGATCGTCGCGAAGATACCATCACAGGGCGGATTGAAAACGATTTCCGATTGTCCGGGCCCCTGGGATATATGGACCAGGACGCGTTCTTGGCGGCGGTGTGGGTGGCGAAGAGCGCTTTTCTTCAATCCTTACGGGCCAGGATGACCGGGGAGATCCGCATGGGAACACCGGAAGAGGCTCAAGACAAATGGGCGGCGCAACAGGCCCGTGAACGCGAAAAACGCGCAAGGGAAAAACGCCGGCACGGAATGACCGCGCTCAACGATTTGTAACCTCGACCCCATCTCTTGCGTCTTATCTTTTACGAACGATTCCAATATCAAGGAGACTCCCAATGCAAAAGAATCGATGTTCATTCCTGAAAAAGTCGCTGATCGGAACGCTCGCCGTCGTGACGACGATGGCGATGTCCTCGCCCAAGGGGTGGGCCATGCTGGCGCCCGCTCAAGTCGGCAGCGAAGTTCATGGGGAGAACGACGCGCGGTCGGCGGATCTCAAAACGATCCAAGGCGCGCTGGAATCCAAAATGCTCCGCCAGCGGCTCGCGGAGTTCAAGCTGACGCCGGCGCAAATCAATTCCCGGCTCAGCCGGCTGTCGGATGCTCAAGTACATCAAGCGGCCATGCAAATTCGCGCGGTTAATCCGGGCGGCGATGCCGGCGGCTTCGTGATAACGGTGTTGCTCATCGGAGTTCTGGTGCTTCTGTTCATGTGGTTGTTCAGGCGGGTCTGAGGGCGGGGATCAGTCCATGTCCGGCGCGCTGAGACCGGGATTGTTGAGGGTTGTTCCAGGGATTCTCCTTGGAATAGGGATGGCGGGATGCGCGGGGTACCACGTGCAACACGGTTGGAATTTCAAGACCGACCCCAAGTCGTCCGTGAGCGACGGGCGAATGCTTGACGTCCCCTTCTTCCCCGATAAGACCGACCAATGCGGACCCTCCGCATTGGCCAGCGTTCTCAGTTTCTGGGGGCCACCCGTCGAGCCTCGGGTCCTCAAAAAGGAAATCTATTTGGCCCAGCTCAAGGGAAGCCTCCCCATTGATCTTTTGCTGGCGGCCCAAAACCGCGGTTTTGAGGCGCGCCTTTATAACGGGAGCATCGATGATCTCAAGTCCGAGTTAAGGAAGGGACACCCGCTGGTGGCGTTTCTTAATCGCGGATTTGATTTCTTTCCCATCGGTCACTACGTCGTGGTCAGCGGATATGACGAGGCGCGCGAGGGCCTGTATGTCGATTCCGGTTCGGCGAAAGACCAGTTTGTTCGTTACAAGTGTTTTCTGCGGAATTGGGACAAGACACAACGGTCGACCCTGTTGATTTTACCGCGAGGACGCGACGCGAAGTCCCTCCATGATCATGATAAAACGTAACCGTTTTCCCTGGGTCGTTATTCTGGCGCTGAGCGTCCTACCGGGCTGCTCAACCTTTCCTCAACTCGTGAGGCATTCGGACCCACTGACACCCGAGCAACATATGCAACTGGGCGCCTCCTACGAGGCGCAGGGGCTGACGGAAGCCGCGGGCGGGCAATACGACGCGGCCCTTCGCTTGCAAAGCCATTACATCCCGGCGCACATCGCGCGCGGCAATCTCGCCTTTTCGGGAGGCAATTTGAAAAAGGCGGAGGCGTGTTACCGCCGAGTATTGCGCCTGGACCGGAACCATGCCGGCGCCAACAATAATCTAGCCATGGTCTTTCTCGAGCGAGGGAAAGATCTAAAAAAAGCCGAACGATATGCCCAAACAGCTTTGAAACAAGGAGGGCCCTTGCGGCCTTATGTCTTGGAGACCCTGGCTGAAATATATATTCGGCAAGCCCGCGCCCCTGAGGCGCGGAAGGTCCTGGATGAAGCCGATGCGGTGGCTCCCTCCGACAACACGGCTCTTCGTGAGGAGCTCGACAAAACAAGAGTAAAACTCGCAATAAAACAAAACTAATGGAGGCATTTATGTACAAATTCATGTCAATCGTATTTGTTGCGGCAGGAATTGTAATGATCATCTACGGCGTCAAAGCCTCAAATTCATTGGGCTCCGACCTGTCGCGCTTTTTCACCGGTTCCCCCACCGATAAAACCATTTGGCTTCTGATCGGCGGTGTGGTGGCGGCCATCGTCGGATTAACCGGTTTGTTCCGCGGGTCAAAGGTGTAATCGGTCAGAATATAAATTACAGAATATATTGAAATACGATGATTAAAAAGGAGTCATTCGCATGAAAAACAAGATGATCGCGTTGTTCATTTCCAACGTATTCTTGATGAGCCAAAGCCTGTCTTACGCCGACTCATCCGTTCCGACGCCGCTTTACCAGGTCACGGTTGTTCAATCCGCGGCGAAAGCGATCAATTACCGGAATCTTAACGGGTCCGTTGAAATTGATTTCAAGGGCACTGTGCTCCTTCCCGACGCCCAAGGGGTCGCCGACGTGAGAAACAAGGCGGGGGTGGCGGACATTAAAGCGGAATTTAAGAGCTTAACGGCGGCGACTCAGTTCGGCCCTGAGTATTTAACCTATATTCTTTGGGCTATATCCCCGGATGGACGAGCGATCAACCTCGGGGAGTTGATCGTTAAAGACGGTAAAAGTCAATTGAACGCAAAAACACCCCTCCAGGCCTTTGGCCTTCTCGTGACGGCGGAGCCTTACTTCGCCGTTTCACAGCCCAGCAACGTCGTGGTATTGGAAAATGCGATCAAGCCCGGAAATAAAGCGAAGATTGAATTCATTGAGGCCAAATACGAGTTGCTTCCGAGAGGACAATACGTGAAAAACATCGCCGCCGGCGATCTTCAGCCGCAGGTCATGGATATCAAGACGCCTTTTTACGTTTATCAAGCCCGGAACGCCGTGTGGATCGCCAGAGCCGCGGGCGCGGAAGCCTACGCGGCCGATGGTTTCAGCAATTCGGAGCGACTCCTTGCCTTATCCGAAACCAAAAAAGGCGGGAACAAAGGCCGGGCGATGACGGCCCGCGAAGCCGTTCAATGCGCCGAGGACAGCCGTTCGTTGGCCGTGAAACGCCAGGCGGAAGAGGCAAACCTTAATATCCACCGGCATGCGCAGGATCAGATCAGGACCGCCAATAATCAGGCGGCTCTTGCAGCCGAGGGACAAAACGAAGCCGAAGACGCTCTGGCCGAGGCCGAGCAATCCAAGAAAGAGTCCGACGCGGATCGCTCCGCGGCCCTCGCTCTTGCCGCTGACGCTGCGGCCTCCTCAACCAGCGCCCAAGCCGAAGCGAAGGCGGCTCGGGCGATGTCCGAAAAATCCAAAGGCGAAGCGGCGGTCGCGAATATTCGGGCGGATAAGGCCGAAAGTGAAAAAGGCCTCATGCGCGTCCGGCTCCTGCAACAATTGAACGTCATTTTTCAAACGCGGGATACCGCCCGAGGACTCATCGTCAACATGTCCGGCGCTCTTTTCCAAACGGGGAGTTCAGCGTTGAGTCCTCCGGCCCGTGAGAAATTAGCGAAAATTGCGGGGATCGTATCGTCTCATCCCGGCTTGAAACTGACCGTGGAAGGATACACCGACAGCGTCGGCAGCGATGAATACAATCAACGGTTGTCGGAAAAGCGGGCCCAGTCGGCGCGGGATTACCTCGTCAGTCAGGGCGTTTCGGCCGATTCCATCGTATCGATGGGGTTTGGAAAAACAAACCCCATCGCATCGAACGGCACGCCTCAAGGCCGACAAGAAAACCGTCGGGTTGAAATGGTCGTGAGCGGTGAATTGATCGGGAGTCCCGTCGGGGCTCAATAACTTCGAGCCGGAATTCCTGTGGTCGTCCGGCAGAGGACTTGTCGGCTTTCGGCGGCGTCGGCGCGGGGTTTGCGCCGACGCCGCGTTGCTTTTGCGGGTTCTTTTCTTGGGAAGGACCAGGGGCCGGGTTTTGTTTTTGGCCCCGACGTCCTGGTTCCCCGGGCGGGCGCCGGGGGAATCCCGTGCGACCCGTGAGGGACGGCCCGCTTCGTAGCGAGGGCCGTCCCGTTAAAGAGAGGGGCCTCTGCCGTGCGTGCCCTGAGCCTCCGGCGTTTTCAAGGCCTGGCGACGAACGTGGTCGGTAGGGATCCCCCCGGTGACCGCCCGGGACGGAACAATGGCGGAGAACACGTATAAAAGGCCCAAAATCCAACTTTCCCCGGACAGCTGACTCGCGCGCCAGTTACAAATTTATTACAACTTCTTAATCGTTCCTTAACGTGCTTCCTGTAGAATTTGCAGGTTGCAGAGTCGTGGGTCAATTCGGGCGGGTAAGGAACGAGGTGATATCCATTGAGTATCCAATCGCCGGCGATAAAAATGTTCGTCGCGTTTGAGAGGCTTCTTGACCGTCGGGGAAAACAAATAACGGCCATGGGACTGGCGGCCGTGTTGTTGTATTCCTCCGTCGCGGCCCCCTTGGCGGAAGCCGGTTTTTGGCAGGATCGACGGGACGGACGGATGTTCGCCGGAGGCGAGGCGCGGAAAGCGGAAACTCCCCCGCCGGCGGCTCAGTGGGCCGACACCCTCCCGTCCGTTCAGCCCGTGAACCGCGTGACGAACGTGTACGTCGGCGCGCGGCCGATGGAAGACCGCGCCGAATTGAAAAGCGCTCTGGAACGTCTCCCGGCTTCTTTGAAGTCCCTTCCCGCCGCGTACGGCGATATCCGCCGCGTTTCCCTTGCGAAAGACCCCCGCGCGCCTCTCATCGTTCTGGTTCAGGATGTCCACGGCCTGTATTCGGCGCAAAAAAACGTGGCGGGCATTTTGACGTCGTTGGACCAACCGTCGCTCCTGGTCGGCATCGAGGGCGTCGAGGGCGGGTTCGATCTGAAACGGTACCGGGACGCCACGGACGAGGACTCCCGGCGGGAAGCCGGCGAATTTCTCCTTCAGAAATCCATCATCAACGGCCCGGAATATTTCGGCTTGACCGCGGAGCGCGAGCCTCTGTTGTGGGGCCTGGAAGACCAGACCCTCTATATGGAAAACGTCGAGGCCTACCGCGACAGCGAGGACATCGCCCAAAACGCCGCCGCCGTTCGGGACAATTTGGCCCGGGCTCTCCAGGACGCGAAGAAGGTTTTCTCTCCGGGACTTCGGGCGCTGGATAAGGACATCCAGGGCCGGGAAGACGGTTCGGTGGAATTGACGGCCTTCCTGAAGAATCTATCCGTTCTTCCCTCCGTCCAAAAAGACCTTTCCGCCGGACGGTTCCCCCAGGTGAAAGCGTTCCTGGAAGCCCTCGGCATGGAGACCCGGCTGGACTTCAAGACGGTAGAAAACCAACGCCGGGACCTTATCACCCTCCTGACCGAACGCCTGACCCGCGCCGATTTGGACCGACTGGTGCGGTTGAGCCTCGCTTACCGGGCCGGGACGGCGGGTCCCGGGGAGTATTATGGTTCCCTTCAAAACCTTCTTTCGTCGCGAAGTATTTCGCCGGCCCGATACCGGGAGTTCGGGGACTACATCCGTTATGTGTTGATCGCGGAAAAAATCGACGCCGGCGCTCTCACCGAGCAGGTGGAACAGGTCAAAGACCGGGCCGCCCGGTCCCTGGCCCGAACGTCCGGGCAAAAAACCGTTTTTGAAACGGCCGAAGATTTCCGCCTTCTGGACAAGCTGATGCGCCACGAGCTGACCGCCGACGAGTGGCGGCGCTACGAGTCCCGCCGGGCGTCCATCGCCCAACTGCCGGAAAGGCTGGGCCTGGAGGGCGGCGACTATCGCGCTTTCCTGCCCGTGTATGAGGCGTTTTACGCCGCGGCTTCTAAACGCGACCGGGTTCTGGTCGACAACTTGATGAAGAAAATGGGCGCCCCGGGCCAATCCCCCGCCGCCGTCATGATCACCGGCGGTTTCCACACGCCCGCGCTTGAGAAAGAGCTCGCGGAACGGAACATGTCCTGCGTCACCATCATGCCGAAACTGGAGGTCACCTCGCCGGCCACGGCCTATCTGGGCGTCTTCTCCCGGCACCGCACGCCGCTGGAACAATTGCTCCTCGGCGACAAGTTGATGACCAATCCGCCCAGCGTCACGGCCATCCGGGTTGACGATAGTTTCGGTCCCCTCAGGAGGATATTCCAAAGTCTCTGGTGCGGGCTCCTCGCCGTTGTGGCTCTTTCCAAAGGAAATAACGAGCGCGACGTTCAGCGGACGGTATCAAGGATGATCGACGAGCCGGTGGCCGTCGATGTTCAAGAGAAAGGGGAACATACCCGCGTCGTCCTGCGTTTCGCTCGCAGGGCCATTGAATTTCTCCTGGCCACTAAGAGCGCGGCGGCTCAACGGCTTCTCAAGCGCGATTTAAGCGGGCGTCCTCCCGTCTTACAAGCAACCACCGGCCATTGCACGCTGGCCGTCAGGTTAGGCGTCCTCCCGTCCCGTTTTCAATTCTCCGTTTTGGGCCCGAAGTACGCCGGTTACGCCCATCTCTGGGAGTGGGCCTACCACGTGCCGTTCCTGAATTTGTTGATCCGTCCCGTTTTGGAAAGGATGAAAGCGGCGGGAACAATTGACGTTTCTCCGGCCAAAAACCGCTTGGCGTGGCTCGCCACCCTTGGCGGGGTCGGCGCGGCGGCGGCCTTGTGGGTCGGGGTGGGGGCGTGGGCGGCCTTCCTCGTGTGGGCGCTCGCCGACGCTTGGGTCTTCAGCGGGGCGCACGTGGATGAACGGGGGAACCCTGTTTCCCGCGGGAAGCGCCTCCGCGCGTTCGTCTTTGAATTCATGACAAGCGCGGTGCTTTTCGAATCGGCCCTTCTCGGTTTCACTCGGGGCGGAACGGGATTGGCCATCCTTTTCGCGGCCGTGGCCGGGTTCGCGCTGACCATTGTCCATAGATCGATCGACCAACGGAACGCCCAGCCCGTGACGCCGCCGGGCATCAGCCGGACGATCCATCGAGGGAAAACGGTGCTGTTGATCGGCGGCGCGGGCTATATCGGCAGCGCCATCGCCCGCGACCTTCTGGCCAAAGGATCCCGCGTGATCATCTTCGACAACTTCACCCAGGGGCACAGGTATTCCGTTCCCCAAGGGGCCGAAGTGGTCGAGGGGGATTTGTCCGACGCGAACGCCCTCGACGCTCTCTTAAAACAACAAGCCGAGTTGGGTCATCCCGTCGACGGCGTGGTGCATTTCGCCGCCCACATCGAGGCCGGTCTCTCGGTGCAAAACCCCGGCAAGTTTTTCGACAACAACGTGACCAACACGCAAAATCTTTTGGACGTGATGAACGCCAACAACGTCAAACAAATCGTCTTTTCCTCTTCCGCGGGCGTTTTCAGCGGAAGAAAGTTCGTCAAAAAAGGGGACAAACTGATCCTGACCGAGGACGTCTTCCCCGACCCGCAAAACCCCTACGGCGAGACGAAATTGGCCATGGAACAAACCATGGGCGATTACGGGAAGCTCGGCATTCGCAACGTGGCCCTTCGCTATTTCAACGCGGCGGCGGCGCGCATCCGAAATAATGACCAGCATGGCGAAGGTCACGCCCTCCCCCTGAGCAGAGAAACGCACGCCCTTCCATTGATGGCCAATGCGGCCCTAGATCCAAACGCCTCTTTCTCCATTTTCGGAGACGATTACGACACCCCGGACGGCACGGCCATTCGGGACTATATTCACATCGAAGATCTTTCCCGCGCGCACTTGATGGCTTTGGCCTGGCTCTATGACGGGCGCAATAGCGAGACGTTTTGTCTCGGCACCGGGGAAGGCACGTCCGTCCAGGAAGCGGTCGACATCGCTAAGGAAGTCAGCGGACGGAATTTCACCGTCGCGCAAAGACCGCGCCGTGCCGGCGATCCGCCCGTGCTGGTGGCCGGCTACGACAAGGCCAAGCGTCTTTTGGGATGGGCTCCCGTCTACGGCATTCGGGACATCGTCAAAAGTATGTGGGAGTGGCATTCCAAATATCAGCCCGAACTTCCCGAGGATGTGAAACCGGAGCGGCGGTATGACGAAGCGGTATCCGTCGACAACGTCCGCCGATCCATCAGCGGTTCAAAGGTGCTGTCGATCGAGACGAAGTTCGAGATCCTTTTCCGTCTTTTGGTGGATGCCGCCCACGTCGAAGCGGTGAAAAGCAATAAGGATGACCCTCTTTTTGAGGCCGCCAGGAAATTCTTCAGCCGGCGGGCCGAGGATCCCGCGTTGGCCGGCACGCCTTACGTGGAGCTTATCGAGGGCGATGTACCTCTCCGTTTACGTTACAAAGAACTCCTCGATGACATGTATGAACGGAAAGGGCCCGTTGCCGTTAAAGAAAGACTCATTTCGCTGATGAGCCTCTATGACACGGTGTCCGACCTGGTAAAACAGTATGAAGCGAAACCTCCCGCCGCCCCTCTACCGGCGGCGCCCGCGCCGTTGCCTCGGGCGGTGGTCTTGCTGAAACTGTATTTCCGGGGATTGGACTGGGCGCGATTGCACTGGATGGCGTATGTGGTGCACCCGCTGCAATTCCATCATTTGCCGATGGCGGTGGGGAAAGCGCCCGGGCGTGGGACGATCAAGAGCGACCACACGGACTATTCGGTGGACAAGAAGAACCCGAAGGCGGGCAATTACACGATCGCGTATGCCTTGCAGTACAACATGATGATCGCGGCGAGCCCGAGGACGGACAACAAGATCATCGCCTACTCGCGGCAAAACCGGCAGAGGTGGGAGTTCACGGTCGACGAGTTGACGAATCCCGATGCGGAGACTATCGCGAGGTTGCAAACGACCGTTCCGGGTTGGGCGAAATATCTGGCCGGTTACTTCATCGAGTCGATCAAAGAGGGGCGGTATGTGGGAGGCATGGAGTTGTCGATCGAGGGGAACGTTCCGCAGGGGTCCGGGATGTCGAGCTCGGCGGCGTATGGAAACGCCCTGCAACAAGACTGCCTGGAGCTTTTCGGCTGGCAATTCAAGGATGAAGCGGAGCAGGTGGCGAACTCGCGCAAGTGCGAAGCAAACGAAGTGGTGGGATCCAATTGCGGAGACATGGATCAAAAGTCGTCGTTGAAAGGCAAAGAGGGGAAAATATTGTTGATTGATCACGCGAGCGGCGCGGTGAAAGAAATCGACGCCACCCGGACGGGCGAGTATATGTTCGTGAACGTGCACGCGGGCGTGGGCCGGGAACTGGTGGAGACGCTTTACAACGAACGGCGGGCGGAATTGGAGGCGTTCACGCCGATCATGAACGGGCTGATGAAATTAACCGGCGACCGGGCGAGGACAAGCGCGAGCGACTTTACCCTGGAAGAGTTGGAGGCGCACGGGGATGATTTCTTGTCCGCCGAGAACAAAGGTAAAACCGCGGTGATCCGGTTCACGCAAAAGCGGGAAGACGGCACGACAGCGATAGTGGAGAAAACGACCACCTATGAGAATATTTATAACCGGGCGCATTATGTCCTGTTGGAGGGAAAACATGACGCCCTGGCATTTTCCGGCGCCATGGAGAGCGGGGATATGGAGGAAGCGGGTCGGCTGATCGACAAGGA
>Ga0182021_10002591_pt1 | contig 21133 bp, 21 predicted proteins | sample 612E3MmetaG_FD_120493 | JGI IMG/M metagenome (GOLD analysis project Ga0182021, IMG submission 120493) | Permafrost microbial communities from Stordalen Mire, Sweden - 612E3M metaG (Illumina Assembly) | ecosystem: Environmental > Terrestrial > Soil > Wetlands > Permafrost | place: Sweden... | reverse complement strand
GACAGATCCTCACGGCTGAGATGGACGTGTCTGTTCGACACTCCCAGCACGATCTGGTTCTGCATCCCTTGCAGGCGGAAGTAGACGAGGCGGGTGACCTCCTCGACGAGTTGACGGGTGTCCGGAAGGACCATGTCAGGCCTTCTTGGGCAGCAACATCTCGACATCGGCGTGCGGGCGGGGGATCACGTGCTTGCTGACGACCTCTTCGCCCACGGCAGCCGCAGCTGCAGCACCGGCGTCGACGGCGGCCTGGACCGCGCCGACATCGCCGCGCACCAGTACGGTCACCAGTCCGGCTCCGACCTTCACGTAGCCGAGCAAGGAGACATTGGCCGACTTGACCATCGCATCCGCAGCCTCGACGGCCCCGACGTAACCCCTGGTCTCGACGAGACCTAGCGCTTCACTCATGACTTTTCCTTTCTCAGTGATTCTTGGTGGAACGGGACTTCAACGGTGTGGACCTCCGCGTGGCGGGGGTCTTCGGCTCGGCGCGCGGGACCTCGGCCACGGGCTCAGGAGCGGCCTCAGCGGGCTCGACCACCTCGGGAGCGGCTTCGGCGACAGCCTCAGACACGGGCTCAGCGGCCTCGACCGGGGCGGGCTCCGGCTCGGGTACGGGCTCAGGTACGGGTACGGGCTCGGCCACCGGCTCGAGGGCCGGATCCGCCACCTGCTTCGGCGTGGGAGCGGGCTTGGGCTTCTCGAGGCCGACCGTCCCCTCGGTCATCACGACGGGCTCCAGCTGATCGCTGGGTCGGGCGATGACCGACGTCGCGAACACCTTGGTGACGCGGGCCGCCGCGGCAGCCCCAGCAGCAACTGCGGCCTGTACGGCCGACACCTGGCCTTCGATCTTCACCGCCACCATGCCCATGCCGTCGGTGGTCTCGTACCCGATCAGTGTGACGTCGGCGGTCTTGCACGCGACGTCCGCGGCCTCGACCGCAGCGGGCAGGCCGAACACCTCGATGGTGCCAAGGCTCAAGCTGGGCATGGCTACTCCTTCTTCTGCTTATTCTGCGTTCATGTCGGACAGGGGCATTCTTTTGACGAGCCGGGCAGCGTTGGCCCCGGCCTTCCGGTCGGACGAGTCCGACCGATTGAGGACCGCCGCAAGGTACGGACGACCCGCGGGCAGCTTCTCGGTGGTGATGACGACGTACTCGAGGCTTATCCCGATGCCGATCCCGAGGCGGGACTCGAGGCTCGCCTCGTGGGCCAGGAGCAACGGGTTGAGCTCGGCGTGCCGGGTCAGCTCGACCGGTACGCCCTCCTCCTCGATACCGTGCAGGACCTCGGCGATGCTGGCCTGATCCACGCGGTCGTTGATCCGGAGACGGATGCTGGGACGATCGTTGCTCATCGCTGCTCCTCCCAGGCCAGGACGAGCCCGGTGGCGACGGCGTTGCGGGGACCTTCGGTCCCGCGGATATTGGCGCGGCCGGCGACGACCCGGTACTCACCGAGCGCCTTCGTGACGAGCTGGGGGATCTCGAAGTCGAGGGCGGAGCCACCGACCAGGACGACGTGGGCGATGTCGCGCACGTTGCTGGTGGGGCTGACGGCACACAGGGCGCGCAACGCGTTCGTGACGAACACCCGCTGCTTCGCACGGATCCGTACCTGTCGAATGACCTCGAGCGGCTGGCGCAACGGCAGCGGGATCATGCCCTCTGGGTGCAGCACGACCGTACGTGCGAAGACGTGCGGCGGGAGCGGGTTGTCGAAGAACTCGACCGTCCCGTCCTCGTGCCGGATATTGAACAGCGTCTCGACCCGGGCGAGGGGATAGCGCTTGACGTTCTCGGCGTCCTCCGAGCTCTCCAGGCCGAGCTCGGACTGGATGAGCAGGGTGACCATGTTGCCCGCCCCTGCCAGGTGGATCGAATGGGCCACGCCGTCACCGCGGAGGACGCAGGCGTCTGTGGAGCCGGCGCCCATGTCGAGGATGGCGATCGGGATGGACGATCCCGGGGTCGTGAGAGCACCACGTACGGCCATGTCCGCCTCGACGCCGCCGACTTCGACGGGGATGCCGAACTGGACCGTCATGTCGTGTGCGAGGCGCTGCATCTGCAGACGGTCGGCCTTCACCATCGCGGCGATGCCGACGGCTGCCTCGAGCGAGAACTCCCCGGCAAGCCCGCCGGTGACCTTCTGCGGGACCTGCGTGTCCACGGCCAGAAGGTCGGTGACCTCGATCCCGGCAGGGTCGCGATCGGTCAGGCGGCCCATGACGACCCGAACCTTCTCCATCATGCCGCCGACGTTGGTGCCGGGCTCCCCTCGCACGTTGCGGATCGGGCCCACGTTTCCTGCCACCCGCATGATCTCTTCCGCGCCGCGGTCGACGTCCACCTCAGCCGTACGGTCGCCGATGAACTGCAGCCAGCCCGCCGGGATACGACGTTCAGTGACATCGCCCTTGGGGGTCTTGATCACGACAGCGGAGCGGTTCCCGACAAGGGAGCGGGCCATGGGGACGACCGAGGCCGTTTCGTCGGGTGTCAGGTCGAAGAGGGTGGCGATGCCGTAAGGGTTCGCGAGGGTCTCGATGATCCGGCCGACCTCAGCCACCTCGATCGCGGCGAGCATCCCGATCGGGACCTTCTCGATGAGGCTGACCTCGTCGACGATGGGGATCTTGCGGGCCAGACGGTTGTGGATCAGGACTCCGTCGTCGCGCTGCAGGATCGCCCCGGTCACGTCGATCGCGCCGTTGACTGCGTTGATCCGGGAAGCCACGTCGTCGAAGGTGTACGAACGGTCGACGACCACGATGTACGGGGTGCCTGCGACGGCCCGCCCCAGGTTGCCGATCTCGATCGTCGTTCCGACGCCGATGCCCAGTCCCCCGGGTGTTGTCGGGTTGTGCCCGATCATCGTCGACTCGGTGATGATCGTCTCCGAGATGGTCTCCATCGCGACGTCGCCGATGACCGGCGCAGCCTCGTTGATCCTGATCAGGTCGATCTCTGCCAGCGACCTTCCGGCCGCCTCCAGGGCAACGGTGAGTGCCTGGAACACTCCTTGGGTGTTCTGAGCCGTGCCCTTGATGCCGGTGGTCGCAACGATCGAGGACGCGACGAACACCGGGGTGGCACCCGCGGAAAGCTCCGCGAGTGCCACCTCGGTAGTGGCGTTACCGATGTCGATCCCGGCAATGAGTGCCATCTAGTTTCAGTCTTCTTTCGAGCCGACTAGTAGGTTCAGTCGGCCTTGAGACGGCCGCGCTTCTCGTACACGTCTGCAGCCTCACGAATGAAGGCCGCATTCACGGTGCACTTGTACTTCTTCTCAAGCTCGTCCGCGATTCCGTAGAGCTCGGCCTTCGTCGAGCGGTACGGGCGCAGCGAGTTGTAGATGATGAGCAGCTGGTCGTCGGGTACGGCTATGAGCTCGGCCGCCCGGCGCATGTTGCGGGCAAGGCTCTCGCGGTCGACGGATTCGGCCACCTGAGCCTGCATCTCGAGGGTCTCCGGAGCGATCCGGAAGTCCTCTGCCGTGAGCTCGCCATTCTTCAGCTTCTCGAGGCTGAAGTCGGAGAGCACCTTGCCCGTGGCCGACTTGACCTTGTCCGGCATCTTCTCGCCGAGCGGGTACTGGTCCCGCCCGATGGTGCCAGCGGCCGCGGGTGACTTCTTCTGGAAGGTCACACCGTCCTTGCCAAGACTCGTCATGACCTCAGCCATGATCTGCCGAATGAGTTGTTCCTGATCCATAGTGGTCACCTCCTACCGGTACTCGACCCGAAGTTCTTGGGTCTTCTTATTGGGATCGAGCAGCTGCGTCTCCTTGATGTGCAGCAGCGCGGCAATGGCCTGGTACTTGGGCCTGGCCATCTGGTCGTTGCGGACAGGTACGGGGCTGGGCGACTCGCCCTTCGCGTACTTCGCAGCGTTCTTGCCGATCGCCCGGAAGGTCTCCAGGTCGATCAGCGGCGACTGGCTGAACAGCTCCAGGTTCGACAGCGGCGGCAGATCCTTCTGGTGGATCACCGTGGTGCCACGGGACTGAATCCCGATACCGATCCCGGAGCCGGACAGCTTGGCGGCCTCATGCGCGATGAAACCAACGTCGGCTGTCCGGAAGGAGCGGATGAACCTGTAGTTCAGGCCCTCCTCCTCGATGCCGGCGCAGATCTCCCGGAGCACCTGGTCGTGCGGCAGGCCGATGATGGTCTGGGTCTGCCGACCGCCGAATGCGGCAGCTAGACCGATCACCACTTCGCGGGGGTTGGTGCCCCTCTCGGCAGGACCGCACTCGCTGATGACCAGCGATGTGGTGGCGTTGTCCGTACGTCCGGCAGGCTTGCCCGTGGGGGCAGGAGCCCCGACCACGGCCATCTCCTTCATGACGTCTTCGATGATGCGCTTGAGCGTCTTCTCGTCCATTGTCATCACCTCAGATGCTTTCTGGGCTGATCGCCTGGCGGATGTTCTTCAGGATTTCCCAGCGCTCGTCGGAGATCTGGTAGCCGGTCTGCGGCCCGTGGTAGTCGTTGGGCTGGTTGACCGCTGAGATCACCTCGAAGTTGCGGGTGAGGATGGCGGACGTCTGCAGGTAGTCGCCTGCGACGCGCTGCTTCAACATGCCGAACACCGCATCCGCGACGTCCTCGAAGCCACCCTTGGAGAGTGCCTTGACGATGTCCACACCGGTGGTCCCACGCTTCATCATGTCTTCGGCGGACTTGAGGTCCTCCACCACGTTGCGGACCGGCATGTCTTCCGATCCGCGAGCGTAGGTGGCCGCCTCGACCTCGGCGTCAGTGATCTCGGTGAGACCGAGGTTCTTGAACACCGCTTGGAGCGCCCGTGCCGCCTTGTTGCGGACAGCGACAACATCGGCTTCGAGAACTGGGACCAGGCCACCGTCGATCTTGAGGTCGCGCTGGATGATTAGCCAGTCGTCGTAGTCGTCGGCGTCCCAGTTGGAGCCGGCGAACATGTTGTCGTAGTTGGGCGTCGACGAGTAGCCGGAGCAGATGAAGTCCGTGCCGGGCACGAACTGCATCAGGGACCGGGCCACGCGGCGAAGGTCGGAGTGTGTGAAGGTCTGGTCGTTGGACGATGCGCACTCGAGGTCGAGCGCCATGGCGATCAGGTTCTCGGCGAGGATGGCCCGAATGCCACCCGGGACGGCGGCAGGGACGCCGACGCAGGAGACTGAACCGTTCTGGATGCCCTGGGAGCCGGCTGCCTTGGTGATGTAGATGCAGCGCGACTCGAGGTACAGCATGGACTTGCCCTCGGCGTAGCCCATCTGCACTTCCGAGCCGGTGCCCGAGGTGAACCGCATCTTGAGCCCGCGAGACGCGTAGCAGGAGGCAAGGAACGCCTTCGACCATGGCGTGTCGTCGCCGTCCATGAACACGGCTTCGGTGCCGTAGACGGAGACGGTCTCTGCGTACGCGGTGAAGCCGCGCATGCCGAGGTTCAGCTCGGTGGCCTCTTCGACGGCGCACTGGGTGAGGATGCCGGGACGACCGACCTGCGCGCCGACCATGATGGACATTGCGTTGAACGGTGCGTACCGTCCGATGCCGACCGTCGTCTCTTCCTCAGCGAAGCCTCGCAAGGAGCCTTCGGCTGCGTCAGCAGCGATCTGTACGGGGTTGTCCTTCAGGTTGGTGACGTGACACTGGTTGGCCGGCGTGAGCCGGGCCCGCATCTTGGCAACGGCCATCATCATTTCGAGCACCGTCATCGTGCCGACGACCTCGGTGATCTTCGCCGGTGTCATCGACGTGGTCAGCTTGACCACGTCAGCGCGCGAGACGTTGATGTCCACGAGCTTGCGGGCGAGGTCGAGGGAGTCCATCTTGGACACTGCCTCGGCGTTCTCCAGCCGGATGCCGTAGTCGGCGATGAAGGTGTCGATCATGTCGAAATCGGCACGCTGCTTGCCATCGAGCTCGACAACCTTGCCGCCCTCGACGCGAATCGACGGCTTGGGGTCGTTCGGGCTGTTCATGGCCATGAGTCCAACCTCAGGCCATTCGGTTACGAACCCGTCCTGGTTGACGGGCCTGGCGTCAAGCGCCTCAAAACGCTTTGATCTCACGTTTCTTCCCGTCTCAGATGTAGGGCGTGGTGACGGACTCGGGGTAGGCGCCCATAGCGCCAAGAAGACCCCGACCCACCTCGCGAGCAGCGATGATCGCCTGGCGCACTGCGCCGGAGTCGCCGCTGAAGAACGAGATGACCTCGTTGGAGTAGCTCGTACCGGCCGCTGGGCTGGCATAGCCGATGACGTCGATGGTCGATGCCTTGACCGCGGTGTCGGCGAGAACGACCCCGATGGCAGCCGGCGCGCCGACGGTGATGCCGAACGCCTTGCCGAGAGGTGCGTTGAACGCCTTGTTGAGGGCGAACGAGGCCCGGGCGGTGTACTGGAACTCAAGGTGGCCGGCGTCGTTGGCGTACACATCACCGAAGGTGCGGTCGAGCTCGCTCAGGGTGACCTCGACGGCGCGACGGGCGTCGGAGACGTCCTCCGAGCCGAAGATGATCAAGGAACCGTGACCGGCGCCACCCTTGGTGTCGCGAGGCAGCTCGATCGTCACGATCTCGCAGTTGGTTGCCTTGACTGCTTCGTCAGCGGCGAAGATGTGCGGGCCGGCACCAGTACGGGCACCGACGATGCCGATCGACTTGTACTTGGGGTCGATCTTCATCAAGGCGTGGATCTGGGGGTCCACGTTCGCGATGACGAGACCGATCGTGTCGCCGATCGGGTTGCAGCCGACGAACTCGGTGGATGCGGGGCGGGCGGCGACCTTCGTCGCTGCCGGTGCGGAGCCGTCCATCTTCTTCATGACGGCGGCCATGATCTGGTTGACCAGTTCTTCACTTGCCATGGTGGGTCAGAACCTCACTTCTCAGCCTGCGGGAGAATCTTCTCCACGTCGGCGTGCGGACGCGGGATGACGTGGACGGAGACGAGCTCCCCCACGTTTTGTGCGGCGACGGCGCCGGCGTCGGTCGCGGCCTTCACCGCGCCGACATCACCGCGGACCAACACGGTGACGAGTCCGGAGCCAACGCGCTGGCTCCCGATCAGGACGACGTTGGCCGACTTCACCATCGCGTCAGCGGCTTCAACGGCGGCGACGAAACCCTTCGTCTCCACCATTCCCAGGGCTTCTTGCATTCCAGACTCCTCCGTTGGGTCGGTGGGCCGCACAGAGCCCAGTCGGGCAGGCGGCCTTCCTTCCGAGGCTAAGTCGAAACAGCGGCACTAAACCGCGAAGCAGCAGCCACTTTCGGGTCGCTTCGTCGAGTGCGGACGACCAAAAAGTGCTAGTGCGAGAACCAGAAAATGCACCTGCTGCACAGGACGTGCGAAGTTGTTGACACCCGGTGAGGGCATGCCGACGATGGGGTGGTCCGTCGGAGTTCTGCGCGCCGTGCGGGCACCACGAAAGGTGGAGATGTCCGAGAAGCAGCGCATCATCCAGGAGTTCGTACCCGGCAAGCAGGTGACGCTTGCACATGTGGTCGCCAACCCTGACGCGCGGCTGTACCCGAAGATCGGCCTGCCGCCCGGCGGCGGGGCCATCGGCGTCATGACCATCACGCCCAGCGAAGCCACGGTCATCGCCGCCGACGTGGCGACGAAGGCGGCCGCGATCGAGCTCGGCTTCGTCGACCGGTTCTCCGGTTCGCTGGTGGTGCTGGGGAGCCTCTCGGATGTCCAGACCGCGGTCGAGGCCGTCGTCGCGGTGCTCTGCGGCGAGCTGGGTTTCGCCAGGCCGCCGCTCACCCGAACGTGAAGCGCCTCCTGCTGGTCGGCGGCGTCGGGTGTGGCAAGACCACGCTGCTGCAGCGTCTGGAGGGTAGGGAGATCCGCTACGCCAAGACCGGCGAGATGTACACCTCGGGCTGTGTGATCGACACTCCTGGCGAGTACCTCGAGCTGCCCTGGTTCAAGCACGCCCTGCGGCTGGCGTCCTTCGAGGTCGAGCTCGTGGTGCTTCTCGCCTCCGCCACCGTCACGGAGTCCAGGTTCCAGCCTGGCTTCACCACGTTCTTCATGCCACCGTCGCTCGGAGTGGTGACCAAGGTCGACATCGCGTCCCCGGCCGAGGTGAAGGTGGCCGGTGACCACCTCCGGCTCGCAGGGGCGACGGAGATCCTCGAGGTCTCGGCCGTCACCGGCGCCGGCATCGCCGGGCTCGTGGCCCGCATCGCCTGAGGTCGAGCAGGCTCCGTCAGAGCATCCTCGGTCAGACGATCCGCTTCAGCAGGGTCGCGAGGTCGCCCTCAGTGACCGCTACCGGGTTGCCCGAGGTGCAGAAGTCGCCGTGAGCCGTCGCGGCGAGCGTGGGGATGGCGGCCGCAAAGGCTGCCCGGTCGACGCCTCCCGCCGTGAGGGTCGCCGGCATGTCCAGCTCCTTGCGCAACTTCTCCACCCAGCCGACCAGTGCGAGCACGAGGTTGCGCTCGGTGCTCGCCGACAGCCCCAGTGACTTCGCGAGGGCTGCGTAGCGGCCGGCGACCGCGCCGATGTCGTGGGGACGGAAGCCCAGGTCGCCCGCATTGAAGGTGATCACGACGGGAAGGAGGATCCCGTTGAGCCGACCGTGTGCCACGCGGAACGATCCGCCGATGGCGTGCGACAGGCTGTGGACGATGCCGAGCCCCGCGTTCTGGAAGGCGATGCCGGCCATCGTCGCGGCGTTGTGCTGGTGCTCGCGGGCCTCGGAGTCACCGCCGTCACGGAAACAGCGGACGAGGCTCGCATCCGCCAAGCGGAGGGCCTTCTCCGCCAGGGCATCGGAGAAGTCGTTGCTCCCCTTCGCGACGTACGCCTCGAGCGCGTGGCTGACTGCATCCATGCCGGCGTCGGCAGTGAGGCGTGGTGGGGCGATGCCCACGGCTTCCGGGTCGAGGATCGCCATCTCCGGCAGCATCGCGACGGACGTCAGGGGCAGCTTCGTGTGGGTGTGCGGGTCTGTGATCACCGCGAACGAGGTCACCTCCGACCCGGTGCCGCTCGTGGTGGGGATCACGATCAGTCCGCCGGGCAGGTCATGGCCCATCTCGAGCGCGAGCTTGCGGACCGCCTTGGCGGTGTCGATGGGGGACCCGCCGCCGAGCGCGACGATGGCTTCCGGACCGAACGCGAGGAAGGCCCGAAGACCCTCGGTGACGGCTGTCAGATCCGGGTTGGGCTTGACCTGGTCGAAGACCTCAACGGCAGCGGCACCGGCCAACTCGGTACGTACCCGCCCCATGACCGGGGTGGAGTTCATGAACTCATCGGTCACCACCAGGACGCGCTGCCCGTCAAGCGTCCCGAGAGCCTTCAGCGAGTCAGGCCCGTAGCAGAGGGTGGTGGTGAGCTGGAAGCGATACACCGGCAGGTTTCCCATCGCGAGAAGAACACTGACGCCGGTACTCGCTGGGGGTCACTCCGGTATGTGCCCGGAAGACCCTCGAGAAGTAGTTGACCTGGTGGAAGTCCAGCTCAGCCGCAACCTTCTGAACCGGCATCTCCGTGGACGCTAACATCAGCTGTGCGCGGGAGATCCTCCAGGCGGTCACATACGACACGAATGTGCTGCCCGTGACGGATCTGAACAACTTTGACAGGTGACCGGGCGACCAATGCGTCGTCGCGGCCGCCTCGGTGAGCGACAGCGCACGGTTCGGGTGCCGGGCGATGTCGTTGAGCACGTCGCGCAGGTCCGCCCTGCGGCGCGGACGGGAGCGGACCACCTCGTCCAGCACGATCGCGAGAAGCCTCTCGATGTGGACCTGAACCTGGAACCGGTTGATCGACGACGACCGTCGGTCGCGGTGAACCTGGATCGACTGGGTGAGGTGAGCCACGAGCCGCGGGGTGCAGTCGGCAGCGACCGCGATCACGAGGTCCTCGATGTGCGCGATTCCCTCGCGCAGGTCGCCGCTGCTCGCGTAGAGCTCGTCGAGGATCTGGCTCGCCTCCACGTACGCACTCGACAGGTCCTCCGCATCGATGGCGTCCCGCAGGGCTGCATGCTCGTCGACCGCGGGTGGCGCCGGGGGTTCGTCGAACTTCGTGGGGAGGAGCTCCAGGCTCGGCAAGGGATGCTGATCGATGATCTCTATGAGCGGGGGCGTCTCGGTCCGGTGATGCACCAGCGACATCCCGTCGAGCATTCGGCTCACGCCGAACAGGGTCTTGGCAGCTGCGGCCGCGCGACTGAGAGTGGAGACCGGCAGCTGGTCCCAGAGGCTGTCGAGGCCGGCATCGCCTCGCCACGCCGTCCGGGGCGTGAGCAGTCCAGGGGCCTGCGCCTGCGGGACGCGCACCTGGCCGCAGAGGATCGCGCCCACGTACTTGTCGCCATCGGTGATAGGGACGGAGAAGTCCACGAGGCCGGCGTGACAGGTGTACATCTGTGGCGAGCCCTCGATCAGGGACTGCAGACCGCCGTGTGCGTCGCACGCGTGGCAGAGCTTGTTGTGCACCGGGTCCGAACGCATCTGGCGGCAGAAGTCCGTGAACGCATAGGCGGGGGTGACTGGGACGCCGCGAGTGTCGACGGCGACGGTCGCCAGTCCCGTCGCTTCTGAGAAGTCCTCGAGGACGTTCTGGAGCTGACTGAGGTCGAGCAACGTTGCTATACCCAGATTCGACATGTGCCTCCGTCGGATAACCCGAGACTAGACCAGGAGAGGTAGCCAAGGAAGGGGAGGGTGGCCCCAGTGCCTGAGCGTGAGGGGCGGAGCTAGCCTGGCCGCGTCCTCTCACCGGCGTGTTCGCGTACATGCCGTGCCCTCGTGGACCGTCCCGTCATTCGTCGCGCTCGTTCACTCACGGCACGACGGCGCTGTGGACCGACACGAACATTGCGGCTTCCCCAGATCCAGACGACGTTGGGCACCTTCTCGTCCGTGCTGCAGCACGACCGGGGGAACAGCCAGCAGGCGTACGCCCTCGTCCTGGCCGTCAACCCGCTCGCGACGGTGGCCTCGAGCGCGGTCTACCGGCTCCTCAGGCTGCGCACCGGCCGTACGTGCTGAGCGCCTCGCCGTCGTCGTACGCGGTCGGGGCGGTGCCCATGGGGCAGGCCTATGCTCGGCAAAGACCCTCGGAAGGAACACCATGAAGACGTTCGTGCTGCCAGGAACCAACCTCGTCGTACCCGCCATCGTCACCGGCGTGATGCGGATCCAGGAGAAGTCGGACGCCGATGTCCGCGCCCTGTACGACGCGTCGCTGGCCGCCGGGATCAACTTCTTCGACCACGCAGCGGTGTACGGGTCAGAGATGCACGGCTGCGAACGACGCTTCGCGGAGGCACTCAAGCTGTCGCCCTCCCAGCGCGACGAGATCACGTTGCAGACCAAGGCGGGTCTGGTGAAGAAGGACGGGCCGTACTTCGACTTCTCCTACTCCGAGATCGTCTCGTCGGTGAACGACTCCCTTACGGCGCTCGACACCGACCACATCGACATCCTGCTGCTGCACCGGCCCGACGCCCTCGTGGAGCCCGAGGAGGTCGCGAAGGCGTTCGACGAGCTGGAGAGCTCGGGCAAGGTCCGGCACTTCGGCGTCTCCAACCAGAGCCCAGGACAGATCGAGCTGCTCAAGAAGGACGTGCGGCAGCCGCTCGTCGCGAACCAGCTGCAGCTCTCGATCACCCACGCCGACCTGATCACCCAGGGGATGAGCATCAACATGGGCGCGCTCGACCAGTCGATCGACCGGACCATCGGCACGCTCGACTACTGCCGTCTGGCGGACATCACGATCCAGGCGTGGTCGCCGTTCCAGGCGGGCTTCTTCAACGGCCCGTTCCTGGGGAGCCCCGACTACCCGGAGCTCAACGCGGTCATCGACCGGCTCGCGGCGAAGTACGAGGTCCCGACGGAGGCGATCGCGACCGCCTGGATCGTCCGGCACCCTGCCCAGATGCAGGTCGTCACCGGCACCACCAACCCGGAGCGGGTGACCGCCGCGGCCAAGGGCGGAGACATCGTCCTGACCAAGGTCGAGTGGTACGACCTGTACAGGGCGGCAGGTCACATCGTCCCCTGAGAACGGCGCCTGACAAGGCAGCCCACCCGCCTCCCGGCAGGGTCGATGGCGGTATCGTCGGCACCGATCGAGCTGGCGCCACCGCCGCCGAGGTTCTGGGGAAGGATCACCGATGATCGACGACCTGAGCGTTCGCAGTGCCATCGAGGCGGGACGGACCGCCCTCGGCATCGAGTTCGGCTCGACCCGGATCAAGGCGGTGCTGATCGGCGAGGACAACGCGCCGATCGCCACCGGCGGCTACGACTGGGAGAACCAGTTCGTGGACCGCATCTGGACCTACTCGCTCGACGACGTGACCACGGGCCTGCAGGCCGCCTATGCCTCCCTGGCGGCGGACGTCCGGGCGCGGTACGGGGTCGAGCTGCACACGGTCGGCTCGCTCGGCGTCTCGGCGATGATGCACGGCTACCTCGCGTTCGACGCGTCCGATGGCCTGCTCGCCCCGTTCCGCACGTGGCGCAACACGATCACCGGCCCGGCCAGTGAGCAGCTGACCAAGGTCTTCGGCTACGCGATCCCGCAGCGCTGGTCGATCGCCCACCTCTACCAGGCGATCCTGAACGGCGAGGAGCACGTCTCGCGGATCGCCCACCTCAACACCCTCGCGGGCTACGTGCACTGGCAGCTGACGGGCAAGAAGGTGCTGGGGGTCGGCGATGCGTCCGGCATGTTCCCGATCGACATCGCCACCGGCTCGTACAACCAGACCATGGTCGGACAGTTCGGCGACCTGGTGGCCGACCGTGGCTTCGGCTGGACGCTCGGCGACATCCTCCCGACGGTGCTTCCGGCTGGCGAGCCTGCCGGCGAGCTCACGCCTGAGGGCGCGGCGCTGCTCGACCCGTCCGGCGTCCTGCAGCCGGGCATCCTGTGCTGCCCACCCGAGGGTGATGCCGGTACAGGCATGGTGGCGACGAACTCGGTCGCGCGACGTACGGGCAACGTCAGCGCCGGCACGTCGATCTTCGCCATGGTCGTGCTGGAGCACGACCTCGACCAGATGCACTCCGAGCTGGACCTGGTGACGACACCCGCGGGCGACCTGGTCGCGATGGTCCACTGCAACAACGGAGCGAGCGAGCTGAACTCCTGGGTGGGAGTGTTCGGCGAGTTCGCCACCCGGATCGGCGCGACCGCCGACATCGGCTCGGTGTTCGAGAGCCTTTTCACCGCTTCCCTGGAGGGGGAGAAGGACGCGGGCGGGCTGCTCGCGTACAACTACCTCTCCGGCGAGCACATCACCGGTCTCGAGGAGGGCCGTCCGCTGTTCGTACGGACTCCCGACAGCCACTTCACGCTCGCGAACTTCATGCGCGCCCAGCTCTTCGCGGCCCTGTCGAGCCTGCGGATCGGCATGAACGTGCTGCTGAAGACCGAGAACGTACAGCTCGACTCGCTGTTCGCCCACGGCGGGCTGTTCAAGACGAAGGGTGTGGCGCAGCGCTACCTCGCCGCCGCCGTGGACGCACCCGTCTCCGTCGGCGACATCGCCGGCGAGGGTGGCGCCTGGGGCATCGCGCTGCTCGCCGCGTACGCACGGGACCGTGCAGAGGGGCAGTCGCTCGCCGACTACCTGAGCAGCCACGTCTTCGCCGGCGCCAGCCTTGACACCATCGCGCCCGACCCGGCCGATGTCGCCGGCTTCGACACGTACGTGCAGCGCTTCAGCGCAGGCCTCCCGATCGAGCGTGCGGCGGTCGCGAACAGCTGAGGAGAAGACGTCCGCACAACCTTTCGAGCGTCCGCACAACCGGTGTGACCTGGTTCGCGAGCCACAGAGGGCGTGCGCGCCCGCATCTCAGGGCGCCCGCACCGAGTGCTTCGGGTGACGCGACGATCGTCGCGGACGTCATTCCCAACCCACCCAGGTCGGCGCTTGTTGCTGCCGCAGCGAGCCGCGGACTGACAACCCTCGACGGACTCGGAATGCTCGTCAACCAAGGGGCGCTCGCCATCCGACTCTGGACCGGGGTCGATCCGGACCGTTCGGTGATGCGCAACCGACTCACGGAGATCTCCTCCAACGATCGTGCCTAGCCTGGCCGCGTCACGATGGAGCCGACTGGGTCGAAGGGACCGCCGATCCGTTCGCCAGCCGCAGCGTCGACCGGCGATGCTCGGGCTCCGTGCACAGGTGGGTCCTCGGCCTCGCTAGGCTTCCACCCGTTCACCACGACAGGAGGCGAGATGCGACAGATCGACCTGATTGCCACGATTGACGTGCCGCCAGAGGTGCTACCTGTCGCGGCGGCACTGCTTCTCCAGTACGGGGACGCGGTCCGCGAGGAGCCGGGCAACCTTCGCTTCGAGGCATTCCACGACCGGGACAACGGATCGTTGGTCGTGGTGGAGCGCTACGCCTCGAGGGATGCGTTCGAGGCTCACCTGGCCAACCCGGCGAACGCCGAGTTCAACGCCAAGCTCACCGCGATCCTGGGCGGTGGCGGGTCGACCCTGCAGATGCTGGAGCCCCTACCCCTCGTCTGAGGCTCCACCCCTGTCGCCGCTCCGGGAGGCTCCGTGGTGGTTCCTGGACACGATCGGGCGCTACGTCGCTCAGGGAGGCATGATTCCCCGACGCGGCCGAGGCCAGGCGTGAGGCCTTCCGGCAGCTTCCGGTCACCGACGAGACCCGGCGACGGTGCGCCAATGCGGAGCCTCACACGTCTCCGCGTCTCGTGACCGATCCGAGCCCTCAGGGGTCGTCGTCGGACGCTCCGAACGGGAAAGCGGATGCCGAGCGGGCGTCGCGCGAGCCGTCGCTGGCAGGACTCCCAGAGCCCAGAAGATCGAAGATAACGATTTGGCGCACACGATTGCGCAATCGTATGCGCGGGTGCAGAGTGTTGCTCGGCGGTGTGATGGAGCACTGCCAAGGAGGAACGTCAGAGTGGACGTGCTCAGCCCCCGGGCACCGCAACCCGTGGAGAACGTACGTGACCTTTTCGGCGCTATGAAGGCGTCGATGTCTCCACTCAGAACCCTCCGGCTCACTCAATCCTCACGGAAGGCACCTGCATGAATCTCAAGCGATTGGCGGTTCTGGGACTCGTGGTTCCCTTGATCGCCGCTTGTAGCTCAACCGCTGGCACCCCCGCCAGCACCGGATCTGGAGCAGGCTCGAGCCAGATCATCGTCGGCCTCATCACCAAGACCGAGACCAACCCGTTCTTCGTGAAGATGAAGGAGGGTGCCCAGGCCAAGGCGGCTGAGCTCGGCGTGAAGCTGCTCACTGGCGCCGGCGCCAAGGACGGCGACAACGAGGGTCAGGTGACGGCAATGGAGAACATGATCAACGCCGGCGCCAAAGGCATCCTCATCACTCCCAGCGACACCAAGGCCATCGTGCCGTCGATCCAGAAGGCCCGTGCGGCCGGAGTCGTGGTGATCGCGCTTGACACGGCGACCGATCCTCAGAGCGCCTCTGACGCCCTCTTCGCGACCGACAACTTCGCCGCAGGCACCCTGATCGGTCAGTGGGCCGCGAAGGCCATGGCCGGCAAGACCCCGGTGATCGCCACCCTCGACCTTGCTCCCGGCATCACGGTCGGCGCGCAGTGGCACAACGGCTTCCTGCAGGGCATGGGCCTCGTTTCGGGCATCACCGGCACCGCCACCGACCTGGCGACCTCCAAGGAAGTCGTCTGTGCGCAGGACACCCACGGTGACCAGACCGAGGGACAGACTGCGATGGAGAACTGCCTGAGCAAGAACTCCACCATCAACCTCGTGTACACGATCAACGAGCCCGCAGCCTTCGGCGCCTACACCGCACTGAAGAACGCCGGCAAGGAGAAGGACGTCACCATCGTGTCCGTTGACGGCGGCTGCCAGGGTGTGCAGGGTGTCGTGGACGGCAAGATCGCGGCCACGTCGCAGCAGTACCCGCTGAAGATGGCTTCGATGGGAGTCGAGGCGATCGTGAAGTACGCCAAGGACGGCACCAAGCCCACGGGCTACACCGACACCGGCGTGACCCTCATCACCGACAAGGCGCAGAGCGGCGTCGCGAGCAAGGACTCCACCTTCGGCTCGGCGAACTGCTGGGGCACCAAGTAGTCCTACACCGGATGGGCGGCGGCAGCTCCGCTGCCGCCGCCCGCGTTCAGAAAGGTCGACAGTTCATGAGCTCAGAACAGAGCGCAGCGCTAGACAAGCGGCCCGGCATCGTGAAGGTCCTACTCGCCTCGCCAATCCTTGGGCCGATAGTGGCACTGCTACTGGCCTGCATCTTCTTCGCCGTGATGAGCCAGCGGTTCCTCACCGGCCCCAACTTCTCTCTCATCCTGCAGCAAGTCACAGTGGTGGGGGTGCTCGCCATCGGCCAGACGCTGGTCATCATCACGACCGGCATCGACCTGTCGAACGGCATGGTCATGGCGCTCTCGGGCGTCCTGATGGCGAGCTTCGCGGCCCAGAAGGGCCTTAACCCGATCCTGGCGATCACGATCGGACTATTGGTGGCAATGGGCCTCGGCCTGCTGAACGGCGGTCTGGTGACCGGCATCGGGCTTCCGGCCTTCATCGTCACCCTTGGCACGCTGAACATCGCCTATGCCTTGACGCGGATCTACACCACATCAACCATCACCAACCTGCCGGCCTCGCTGACCTTCCTGGGAAACACGTTCAATGTCGGTGGCACCGCGATCGCCAACGGCACCGTCCTGATGCTGGTGCTCTATGCGATCACCTGGTTCGCGATGAAGTACACCCCGGCTGGCCGCTCGGTCTACGCGGTGGGCGACAACGTCGAAGCCGCCCGACTTGCTGGCATCAACACCCGGCGCGTTCTGCTCGGGGTCTACACCATCGCGGGCCTTGCCTACGGCATCGCTGCACTGCTTCAGGTGGCGCGTACCGGCGTCGGTGACCCGCAGGCGGGCCAGACCTCCAACCTGGACAGCATCACCGCTGTGGTTCTCGGTGGTACGAGCCTGTTCGGTGGCCGCGGCAGCATCGTCGGGACCCTGCTAGGGGCACTGATCGTCGGCGTCTTCCGCAACGGCCTGCAGCTCCTTGGCGTCGAGTCGACCTACCAGGTGCTGATCACGGGCATCCTGGTGATCGCCGCTGTCTCGGTCGACCAACTGACTCACCGTAAGTGAGGTCAGCCAGATGACCACGCAGACCCAGGGCCGTGTGCTCTTGGAGATGAAGGGGATCGGCAAGACCTTTCCTGGTGTCAAGGCGCTCGAAGGGGTGAACCTCTCCGTACGCGAGGGACAGGTGCATGCCCTTCTCGGGGAGAACGGCGCCGGGAAGTCGACGCTCATCAAGATCCTCTCTGGCGCCTACACCCGCGACGAGGGCGAGATCATGTTCGACGGGAAGAGAGCCGACATCAAGACGCCCGCCGATGCCGAAGATCTGGGGATCTCGACGATCTACCAGGAGTTCAACCTCACCCCCAACATGACGATCGCCGAGAACATCTTCCTCGGCCACCTGCCCACCAAAGCGGGCAGGGTCGACTGGGCGACGGTGAATCGGCGCTCACGCGAGCTGCTCGACAGCCTGGACGTCCGCCTGCCTGTGGACACTCTCACCGGGGGCCTGTCCGTGGCTCAGCAGCAGATGGTCGAGATTGCCAAGGCGCTGAACCGCAACACCAGGATCCTGATCATGGACGAGCCGTCCGCGGTGCTGGGCGAGAAGGACATCGACAACCTGTTCGCAGTGGTGCGCCGACTCCAAGCCACCGGGATCGGGATCATCTACATCTCGCACCGGCTCAAGGAGATCTTCCAGCTCGCCGACGAGGTCACCGTGCTCAAGGACGGGCGTTACATCGACACCCGGCAAGTGGCCGACGTCACGATGGACGACCTGGTCCGGCTCATGATCGGCCGCGACCTCGAGGATGTCTACCCACGGCGCAAGGCAGACCCGGGCGACGTCGTTCTCGAGGTCTCGCACCTGGCCCAAGCTCACCTGACCAAGGACGTCAGCTTCCAGCTGCGTACCGGCGAGATCATCGGTTTCGCAGGCATCACCGGCTCGGGACGCACCGAGGCAGCCCGCGTGATCTTCGGGGCTGACCGGGCAACGGCGGGTGAGATGACCCTCTTCGGCAAGCCCTACCGCCCCCGCTCGCCGCGGGACGCGATCAACCACGGGATAGCCCTCGTCACAGAGGACCGCAAGCGCCAGGGTCTGCTGCTGAAGCTCCAGGTCTTCTTCAACACCACCGTCTCCGGCCTTGACCGGCTGACGCGTTTCGGGGTCCTGAGTTTGAAGGACGAGATGATCCTGGTTCGGAAGTGGATCCAGGACCTGCGTATCAAGACGCCCTCTCCAGAGTTCATGGTCGTCAACATGAGCGGCGGCAACCAGCAGAAGGTCGTCCTGGCCCGATGGCTGAGCCTGGGCATCAAGGTGTTCATCCTCGACGAGCCGACCCGCGGCATCGACGTGGGCAGCAAGGCCGAGATCTACCAGATCATGACCGACCTGGCCAACCAGGGAGCAGCCATCATCATGATCTCCTCGGAGCTGCCCGAGGTGCTCGGCATGAGCGATCGCGTGATGGTCATGCGTGATGGCCGGATCGTCAAGGAGCTCGCGCGAGCGGACGCGTCGGAAGAGGTCGTCATGCATTACGCCGTCGGTCACGAGGAGGTTGCCAGTTGACCATGAAACAGGTCGAGCCAGCAGTCCCGGCCGCCCTCGCGGCGAGATTGCTGGCCCGTCCGATGGCCACGCGCGTCATCGTCGGTATCTGTGGAGCTCCGGGCGCCGGTAAGTCCACCTTCGCAGCGCTGCTGGCCGACGAGCTCAACGCGGTCGCGCCACAGACGGCCGTGGTGGTACCCATGGACGGGTTCCACCTCGCATCGTCGGTGATCGCCGTCGATGACCGTGCGACGCGGCGGGGGGCCACCGACACCTTCGACCCAGACGGCTACGCAGCCCTTCTTCGCCGGCTTCGGGAGAACGCCGAACCTGTGGTGTACGCACCGGAGTACAGGCGCGAGATCGAGGACCCGGTGGCTGGGGCGATCCCAGTGCCGAGCTCGTGCCGAGTAGTCATCACGGAAGGCAACTACCTGCTCAACCCGGAGCCGGCGTGGCAACGAGTGAGAGCGTGCCTGGACGAGGTGTGGTTCCTTGAAGCGCCCAGCGAGGAGTTGCGGGTGTCTCGCCTGATCGAGCGCCACGAGTACTTCGGCAAGACTCACGAGCATGCCGTGACGCACGTCCTTGAAACGGATGAGCGGAATGCCCTCCTGGTGGCCAGCCACCGAGAGGGTGCCGACCTCATCCTGCGTCGGGACTCTTGGTAGGCAGGCGCGTGCTCAGGACCCAGCCAGGCCTGTCGCACCCCTCGCCAGGGGCAGGCGAGGACCCGCGCTCGCGCCCCCGCTGAGGCGTTCGGTCCGTCCGGGCGGTTTGCCGACTGGGTGGTCCGCCGTCTGGCTGTAGAGTCGCGGCGGCTGTCCGGGCATGGCGTGGTCGGAAAGGGAGTCTGGTTCGAGAGTGGACCATGGTTCGCTTGGAAGGATCAGGTCCGTGATCGTGACGGCCACCGACGGACGATGTCGCATAGGGACTGCCGCCTGATCGGGTTGACCGTCGGTGCGGAAGATAACTGCTAGGGAACGAGGAGGTCGCATGGTCACCATGAGCGACGTCGCTCGGGTCGCCAAGGTGTCAGCGACAACTGTGTCGCACGTCATCAACAAGAGCCGAAAGGTGAACCCGGAGACCGAGAAGGCGGTCCGCGAAGCGATAGAGGCCACCGGGTACGCAGCCGATGGCATCGCTCGGTCCCTTCGAACCGGACGCTCCCAAACCATCGGTCTCGCGATGACGGCGATCTCCAACACGTACTTCGGGGATGTCGTCCACGCGCTGGAGCTGAAGGTCACCAACCTCGGCTACTCCCTGATCTTGACCGACACCCACGACACGCCCGAACAGGAGCTGCGCGCGATCCACGCCTTGCTCTCCCACCGGGTCGACGGGATCGTTCTCGCCCCCTCTGCATTCCCGGAAGCCGCTTATGCGCACCTTTCCCGACGCAAGGTTCCCCTCGTCCTGATCGACCGGGTACCGGAGACGCATCCGCCTCGAGTTGATGCCGTCGGCGTGAGCAACATCGAGCCGATTGCTCGCATGGTCGAACATCTCGGGATGGCCCATGGGCACACGCGCATCGCGATGCTGGCACCGAAGCCCGGAATCATCACCACCCGGGAACGTGTTGCGGGATTCTGTCTCGGGCTCGAAAGGATCGGCCTCGACCCCGCCGCGGCTCCCATTGAGTACGCGGGGGAGAGCCCCGAGCAGACGACCGCCGCCCTCACGAGGATGCTTGAGGTCCCGTCACCTCCGACGGCGCTGGTGCTGGGGAACAACCTCGTCACGGTTGCTGCGATCGCGGCATTGCGAAGACGGGGCATCACGCCGCCCCACGGAATGGCGACCGTCTCGTTCGACGACTTTCCCTGGGCAGACTCGTTCGAGCCTCGACTCACGACGATGTCGCAGCCGGTTGACGAGCTCGGGGCAGTGGCGGTCCAACTCCTCTTCGAGCGCATGGCAACGCCTGAGCTCGAATCGCGGAGCGTGCGCCTCGAGCCGACGTTCGAGCTGCGCGAGTCCTGTGGCTGCCCACGTGGTCCAGGGGTCTAGCGCGGCGTAGCCGTCCCGGGGCGGCCTCTCAGCAGTCGAAGCCGCCGGCTCGTGCGACCGAGGGAGCGCAGCTCGGGGCAGCCGATGGGGCCTCCGGGGTGGTACTGACAGTGACTCGTTGCTCCCCGTGCGTCGCAGTAGTTTCGCCGGTATGGAACCCGAGTCCCCGCCCACCGGCGCGCTGGCGCCGTTCCGGAACCGCGCCTTCTTGTGGCTCTGGCTAGGGGTGGTGCTGTCGAGCATCGGGTCGTGGTCGCAGACGGTCGGCGCGCAGTGGCTGTTCATCAACGACCCGAACGCGGCGACGATCATCTCGCTCGTACAGACCGCGACCGCGTTGCCGATGCTGCTGCTGGCTCTGGTCGGCGGGGTCCTGTCGGACGCGTTCGACAGGCGCCACCTGATGCTGTGGGTGCAGGTCTACTTCGTCGTGGTCGCCCTGCTGCTCTCGCTG
>Ga0182021_10002590_pt1 | contig 21137 bp, 24 predicted proteins | sample 612E3MmetaG_FD_120493 | JGI IMG/M metagenome (GOLD analysis project Ga0182021, IMG submission 120493) | Permafrost microbial communities from Stordalen Mire, Sweden - 612E3M metaG (Illumina Assembly) | ecosystem: Environmental > Terrestrial > Soil > Wetlands > Permafrost | place: Sweden... | reverse complement strand
TTGGGTCTTCCATTATTTGGGACGGTTTCCCTCTGATGAAGGTGATTCCCTTTTCGCGGGCTCTTCGATAGAATTCTTCATACCCTTTGGCGGGAGTGCGAATATCGATGTAGAAAATGTAGACTTCCACGTCGTCATGGTAGTGTTCTTTGAGGAGGATTGCTTCTTTGAGCCCGTACATGCAACAGAAACCTGAACAGTACTCGTACTTGTTTACGTCCCTTGAACCGACACATTGAATGATAGCAACGCTTTTCGGTGTCTTTCCATCGGATATGCGTGTTACGTGTCCAGTTGTTGGGCCGCCTGCTGTAATGAGTCTTTCAAACTCCAAAGCCGTAACAACGTTAGCGTATCTTCCATAGCCGTACCTAGGGTCATCAGTGGGTTGATAGATGTCACAGCCAGTTGTTACTATGATTGTTCCAACTTCCAATTCAACTTCTTCTGGCTTTTGGTCAAAGTCGATGGCTTTACGTGTGCCGCATGCATCCACGCATTTGAAGCACTCTATGCAGTAATCCCTGTTTATTGAGTAGATGAGAGGCACTGCTTGGTCAAAAGGAATGGAAATTGCTTTTCTTGTGCCTAAGTTCAGGTCCCACTCATTGGGATAGTCTATTGGGCAGGCATCTTTGCATTCCCCGCACCCAGTGCATCTTTTGGGAATGATGTATCTTGGGTTTTTGCGAACTTTTACTCTGAAGTTGCCTACGAACCCCTCCACCTTGAGGATGTCTGCGCTAGCTATTACTTGGACCTTAGGATGGCGATTTACCTCCACCATCCTAGGGCCTTCGATTCATATGCTACAGTCTAAAGTTGGGAATGTCTTGTCGAGTTGTGCCATGTGACCTCCTATACTCTCATTTTTCTCGACAAGATAAACTTGGAAACCCATATTAGCTAAATCCAGAGCGGAGTTGATGCCAGCGATGCCCCCGCCAATGACTAGAGCGTTTTTGGTTACAGGAACCTCCATGGTTTCGAGAGGTTGAAGCAATCTCCCTTTGGCCACAGCCATCCTTACAATGTCTTTAGCTTTTTCGGTGGCTTCTTTTGGAGTACTGGAATGGCACCACGAAGAGAACTCGCGTATATTCGCCATTTCAAGAACAAACGGATTTAGTCCTGCGTCACTAATCGTTTTCCGAAATGTCGGCTCATGCATCCTTGGGCTACAAGCGGCTACGACGACTCGGTTCAATTTGTGTTCTTTTATTGCTTTTCTTATTTCGTCTTGTCCAGGATCAGCGCACGTGTATCGGTTCTCTTTTACGAAGACAACGTCGGGTATTGTTTTGGCGTATTCAACTAGTTGTTTAACGTCTACTGTTCCGGCGATGTTTAAACCGCAATGGCAGATGAAGACGCCTACTCGCACGGGTTCTGTCTGTTTGGTAGGAGATTCAGCTGGTTTTTGTGTTTCTGGATTGCTCATTCTAAATCATCCTCAATAACTATTCTTCTTTCTACCGTTTCTTTTCTTTTCGGGGCAGTAGCGGCTTTAGCTCGTGGGCTATATAAAAGCCTTGTTTGAAAATAGGGCCAGTTTGAAAATGGGGTTTCTGGTGGTTGATTCATCTAATTACCTCCTCACTTACAAAACGTTTGGCTACAACTTTCTTGGCGTTCATGCCGCCTATAGCTTTCAACTCTTTGGCTGCATCTAGCGGCGACGTGACGCGTTCCAGCGTCTTGTTCCAAGTTCCCGAATGGATAGGCGTATGAAGCACTTTAGTCCTCTTCAACGTCAAAGCCGCATCCACTGGGCAGACGACTTTGCAAGCGCCGCAGTAGGTGCAGGTGGCTTCGTTGACCTCAACTTTTCCATTTGTGACTGTTAAGGTTCCGGTTATGGGGCAGACATCCACACAGTCGTGGCAGCCGGCTGGGCATTTGGTTTGGTCGACGGCGATTTTGCCCTCGAAAGCTTTGCGAATCTTTATGACGCCTGGCGGGCATTTGTATTCGCAGGCTCTGCAGGTTGGGCATTTGTCTTTTGGAATGTCCACGTTTACGACCACGTGTTTTCTTTCGCTGGGCGACAGCGCTTCAAGGTTGTCTACGGGTTTTCCTTCGTAGGTTACTTTGGTAATTTTGAGTTGTTTGAGTGGGCAAGCGGTTTCGCAGGCGGTGCATTCTTTGGGGCAGTTTCGGGTGTCGATTTTGATGTCGCGGATGAGTTCGGGGAAGGTTTCTTTAGCGATGATGTTGAGGTTGTGGTCGCTGTTGAATGTGACTTTCATGGCGCCGTAGGGGCAAGTTATGTCGCATACGCCGCAGAAGTTGCATTTCGCGAGGTCAACGTCCACTTTGGCCTTCTTTGCCTTTTCCCCCGCCACTTTGGGTTGTTTGACCAGGGTTATGGCGCCTTTGGGACATGCTAAGCTGCATATTTGGCAGCTCACGCATTGGGCTTTGTCGAGGGCTAACTTGTAGTTTTTAGCTTGCAAAATCCACTCTAACGTTAAAGCCTGTGCCGTATCGCGTTTTTGGGTTTTAAACGGCATGTGTCTTGTTCCACCCTCATAGACGTTGACGCGCAAAACAACTGTTCTACGCTCCCAACTTCCTGTAAAGGTTGGAATGCATTCCTGTTGATATAAATATTATTTGAAAATATGGTCATTCTTAAGGTTTAGAACAGGAAAAACGAAAAACGCTCATGATTCGCCTTGAACGGCTGTCACAACATAACATCGGAGGGCCTCGTCATCCCTAAGAGAGACTGCCCGTAAACCAGCCGTCTCCAAAACTTGGCCAAAAGCTTCCAAGGAAACCGCCGCTTTCAACCCCGTAACCACAAAGAAGGCGTCTTTTTTGGAGACAAGTTTGAGTTCCTGCAGGGTTAGGGCTGGTTTTGGCATATTTTGGAGAACAGTGAAGGCGAAAACGTGGCTGAAGAGGTCACGTTTGAAAGGGAGGTGGTCTGCGTCTGCTTGAATTATGGAAGCGCTGGGGTAGGTTTTTGCGCGTTCCTTCGCCAGAAGCAGCAATCCACGGGAAACGTCCACGCCTACCAGAGATGCCACTTTGTCTGCGACTTTGCTAAAAAACATGCCTGACCCGCAGCCCACGTCCAAAACCACGCTGTTACAGACTAAGTTCACCCCGTCTAACGCTGCTTTGTACTTGGCTTCCTGTTCCTCGCAATACCTCTCATCGTACATCTGTGCGGTCAGGTTGTAGCGCCGCATCACCGAACGCTTCTTTCGCCAAGCCACCGTCATAGCCTCAAGACTTTTATGTGGAGCGGCTGCTTCTAAAACAGTTTGGTCAGAAAAGTTTGCAGTCGCCAACTAAAGCCACCGTGCTGGTGAACCCTACGCTTCCCCAGGCAGCTGCCGCAATCGAGAAGGCATTGGCTCAGCGGCGGACACTCTTAGTGGCTGGCAATTGCCACGTACACTATGCAGGACGCGCAAGCTCAACACTGGAGCCTGGCGAACGACTCCTCATAATCAAGGAGGACGGTTCCCTGCTTGTACACAGACCAACGGGATATGAACCCGTGAACTGGCAACCTGCCGGCAGCGTCTTCCACGTCCAAATAAAAACCAACGAACTGGAAGTCCACGGAGTTCGGCAGAAGCCTCGGGAAAACGTCCGAGTATCCTTTGATGCCGTGTTCATGGTTTCGGTCCTCAGCCTAAACGATTCAGGTGAGTTTCTGCTTCACGCCACCGAAGACGACATGCACCGAGCCATCCTACTCAAGCCCGAACTTTTAGAAGAAGGCTTCAAGCCAATTAGCTGGGAAAAACACGTTGAACCAGGCTTTGTGGACATTTACGGCGAAGACAAAAACGGAAAACTCGTTATTGTCGAAGTCAAGCGTAAAACCGCTTCCAAAGAGGCGGCAATTCAGTTGGCAAAATACATAGAACCCATCAAAGCGAAGGTTAACCGTGAAGTCCGCGCCGTTTTGGTCGCGCCCAGCTTGGGGAAGGATGTGCAAAGAGTTTTGGCTACGTTGGGGTTGGAGTACAAGGCGTTGGATCCTAAGGTATGCGCTGAAGTACTTAGGAAGACGGCGACGACAAAGCTTGAGTCGTTCTTTTCGCAGAATGAACCATAGTCTTTCGTTATTTTTTCTGGGTTGGGCGCCATGTTAGCCCGCTGTAGATGGATAGCACCAAGAGAGCGACCAGAATCGCCAATTTTGCGACCGAAAACGCCGAAATAGTACATGTAAGAAGGATTGCCGCTGGGAATGGTCCGACGAATGTGTAGAAGAATATGGCTGCTGGGATGCCGTAGGTTTCTTTGGGGTCTTTGAGGCTGCGTTTGCCAAAGTACAAGGCTGCCATTCTTCCGAAGCCTTTTGTGCATCTTTTGCAGTGGTAGCATGGACGGAAGCAGCCGACAAATTTGAGAACTCCGTATACGACTATTAACGCGACGATGAAAAACGCTACACCTGCTCCAACATTGATCAGCCCTATGCCGTAACTGTCCAGAATCACCCAGACAAAAAGCAGAAGGTTACCTATCGTGGTTAATGCTTCTGGGAATTCCATTGTTTCGCTTTCGCTGACGTTCCCGCTTCCTTCAGGTATCCATTGATTTTGGGTGGATAAGAAGTTTCAGTCTACTCTTCGGAAGCGCTTCAAGAAACCTTAATTACAAAGCCGTGTCCCCTTTTTTGTGGAGTTAGTCGGCATGAATTTTTGGCGGGACCTTCCAGCAGGCGATAAACCGCCCGAACTTTTGAACATGGTCATCGAAGTCACTAGCAGCAGCCGAGACAAATACGAGTACAACATCGGCTGGGAAGCCTTCGTGCTGGACCGGATTATACCTTCGTCAGTTGTTTTCCCGGTGGAGTACGGGTTTGTTCCGCAGACATGGTTTGACGACGGCGACCCACTTGACATAATGGTTCTCAGTTATGCGCCACTGACAGTGGGTTGCATTGTAAAAGTGCGGGTCATAGGCGCGTTGATAATTGAGGATGAAGAAGGTTTGGACGCAAAAATCCTCTCAGTGCTGGTTAACGACATGCGGTTTGAAGGCTTCAAAGACATTAGCGACGTCCACAAGCACGAGCTGACGGAGATTCAGGAGTTTTTTGAAACCTACAAGCGGCTTGAACCACACAAGTGGGAGAAAACCCGAGGCTGGAAAAACGCCCAAGAAGCCAGGGAAATCGTCAGCTACGCCATGGAGAAGTACCGTGAGTTAGGCGGGAAAACGCCTCAGAAACGCCGCGAATGTTAGCTTACGTTTTGGCGAGGTCTTTTGCCATAGCTTTGGCCAAAGGTTTCCATGCATCTGAGTCATCTTTGCACAACTTGTCTGCCAACGCTTTTACTTGTAATTTGCTCAGGTTTTCCTTCTCATAATCAAGGTGAAGCCCCTCGAAATCCAGATGTGAGGAGCCTTCGCCATCGGCGGATATTTCGTAGAGAAACTGAGAGTACTTGTTGGGCCCAGTAAGATGCGTTGAGTTCCAGGACAATTTGTCTGGGTAGAGTTCGACGATTTTCTGCTTTTCAACGTCGCCCTTAGCGGTTTTGAAAGTCTCGGATAAGATAAGAGTGCTTTCGGCAACTCGGGTCACTTTTCTTTTTGCGCTTGCGTCACCCATAAGCGCGTGATCCTGTGGACCGAAATCGGTGCACCAATCGTAGGCCTCCCGAGCGGATACCGAGAAGCTCTGCTGAAAGTGGTATCGAAAGACAGTGGGCATATCGTTCTCCAGTTGCCAACTGAGTTTATCTCAGATATTACATTTGCCGTTCTCCAAAAAGTTGATGTTATACACAAAGGGGCTGAAGGTTTATTGTTAGGTAGAAAAATTATAGAGGGCGTTTTTCAAACAACTTTTCAAGTTTTCCCAGCACGAACTCCACGGGAAAAACCTTCAGCACGCCGGTTTCGAGTTGGACGTTTTTTGGTTCGGTGTAGCCGCGTTTTTCTCGTTTGAGTAGCTCGTATTTGACGCGTAGTCCTCCTGTGTATCCTCCGAGTCCCAAGCTGGAGGTAACGACTCTGTGGCAGGGGACGATTGGGGCGAAGGGGTTTTTTGCCATGGCGTTGCCGACTGCTCTTGCGCCTCCACCAGCTGCTTTAGCGACGCCGCCGTACGAAGCTACGTAGCCGACTGGAATCTGCGTAACCGTCCTGAGCACCCGTTGAGTGTAAGCGGGCAAACGATCCATGCACAAAGAAACATTTTCTGGGGTGCCCTTGCCATCTCGTATGCTTTTCATGACAGAAAACGCTTTCTCCTCTAAAGCCGAAGGATCCGAAGGCTTCAACGAACCGCTGAGGCTCAGGGTTTCTTTGAGGCTTTGTACGACGTCGTTTTTGTCGCTGCCAAAAGTTGTTGCTAAAACGCTATGCGCCTGGCTTGCGATTCCGAACCAGACGCCATCAATGTTTTTCGCGTAAATTTCCATAGTTGCACCTGTTTAGACGAAAGTGACAGTTGTGTTCTAAAGCTTTGCGTATTTTGGGCTTCAATTCGGGTTTTCTTCTTGCTGTAATCGATGCAAACCGCAGAAACCCTCATGACTCTTTTGAGGGTTTTCCCTAAGAAATCTACAACTAGATTAACCTTAATAATTCGTCTTGTGTTATCCAACAGGATAAGGTGCAAAATTATGGAAGGATATGGACTTCAAGGTCAGCCCTCACAATCACAACCGCAAGCCCAGCAAGGCGGAATAAGCTGGATTCCAGGCGCCACAACAGTCGGTGTAGTCTGCAAAGACGGCGTAATCTTAGCCGCTGAAAAACGCGTCTCATACGGCTTCTTCATAGCCAGCAAAGGCGGCAAAAAAGTGTTCCCAATAACAGAACAAATCGGCGCAGCATGCGCTGGATTGGTGAGCGACATGCAGGTTCTTGCCCGCGATGTAGCGGCAAACGCGAACTTGTTCAGCATGGATGTTGGCAGAAAGATCAGCGTCCGCGCGGCAGCCAAACTCATGAGCAACATACTCTTCAATCGCCGCATGGCACCACTCATCACCCAAACAATCGTTGGCGGAGTCGACGATGATGGACCCTCACTTTGGGTTCTGGACGTTTTGGGCTCAGTTTTGCCTGACGAATACGCGGTTGTGGGTTCAGGAACAGAAATCGCCATAGCTGTTATCGAAGAAAGCTATAATAAAGAAATGACCGTTGCAGAAGCTAAGGGACTGGTAACACGCGCTATCAAATCAGCAATCAGCAGAGACACAATGAGCGGCGACGGCATAGACTTCCTGATCATAACCAAAGAAGGTACAACCGAAGAAACCATAAAACTCTAACCTCCTTTTCCTTTTAACCAAACTGTGCAGGAGCGGCGTTGAGCTGCGCCTTTGGAGATGAACCATTTGCCGTTTGAACTGACCGACGAAGAGGGAAAATTCTTAATCAAACTCGCTCGAAAAACAGCTCAGACCTTCCTTGAAACAGGAAAAAAACTAGAGCCTCCGGCTGACACGTCTAAGAAGTTGTTTGAGAATTGCGGCGTTTTCGTGACCCTAAACACAGTTCACGGAAAAAGAAAGGAGTTACGCGGGTGCATCGGTTACCCTTACCCAAATGCGCCGCTTGTGAACGCCATCATAGATAACGCAATAAACGCCGCCACAGAAGACCCAAGGTTTGAACCACTTGACAAAGCCGAATTAGACCACGTGGTCTTCGAAGTCAGCGTCCTAACCCCGCCCGAACCCGTAAACGTGGAGAAACCCGAGGAGTACCTCAAACAAGTCAAAGTGGGCGAACACGGTCTAATCGTAGAGAGAGGCTTTCACAAGGGGCTGTTGTTGCCTCAGGTGCCCGTGGAGTGGGGTTGGTGTGAAGAAGAATTCCTCTGCCAATGCTGCATCAAAGCAGGCTTGCCCGCAGACACTTGGCTCACGAAAGGCACCAAAATCTACCGGTTCAGCGCTATCGTTTTTGAAGAGGAAACTCCAAACGGCGAAATACGACGCAAACGTCTCATTGATGCTTGAGTTTTTCGACGATTTCGACGGCGCGGTTTAATCCGTTGAACCTGTTCGAAACTTCGTTTAGACGCTTGACGTTTGCTTTGAACTCTTCTCGGTTGGCTTCGATTTCCCGAACTGCACGCGCCAACTGAGCTTTGTTTTTTGCCCGGATCGAGCAGCCCAGGTCCTGCAGTTTTGCCGCGTTCGCCAATTGTTCAGGTTGAGTCGGGACACAGATGCTGGGTTTTGCGTACTTTATTGTTTCGAAGCAGGTTATGTGTCCGCCGCTGAAAACCACGATGGACGCATTTTTCATGGCTTGCTGCCGCTGTTGTGTTGAGAGCCATGAGTGGATTTCACAGTTCCCACGTTGGACTGTTTTAGCTTCGCCAGGTACTCCTAAGCTGATAACTGCTTTCACACCCAGCGCATCGAATGTGGGAAGCAACATCCGCAGCAGTTTGGATCTTGTGCCTAACGGTCCGCTTATTGGGGCGAAGATTTGTTGTTCCGACACCTCGGTCGGGGTTGTGTCGAAGAAGCTGCCCACGAATTCGGTTTTGTCTGCAATTCCGACATTATCTATATCTCCTATGTTGTATTGACACACAGTGTTTGGCGGTGGGTTATCGGGGATTATTATTTTTGTGCAGGCTTTGACGTATCGTTCAGTTATTCTTTCGCCTGGACTCAGAAGAGAAGAGAATCCGAAGCTTGGCCGAACGACGTTTGTTACGTAGGCGTGGGGGATTTTCCATCTCTGCGCCATTCTCAGCGCGTTTATGTCGCCGTCGGCAATCATTGCGTCGGGGGCGATTAGGTGGATATTTCGTCTGAGGTCGTAGTATCGGTGAATAGTTTCTTGGGCGCTGGAAGTTTTGATTTGGAATCGGTTCTGTTCGCCGTCGTAGACTGGAAGCGGGAAGAGGATGTTGATTAGGGATGCTGTGGTCACTATGCCGCTGCTGTTCTCGTACCATGCGACAGGCGTCACGGGGTAAACGTTTGGGAATTCCTTTTTGAGTAGTTCGAAGGCTCTCCCGCCAGTGAAAAAGTGAATTTCGTGTCCGCGCTGCTGCAGCCGCTTCCCTAATGCTATGGTGCGGTTTGCGTGTCCCAATCCCAGTTCTGAGCAGGCGTACAGCAATCTCATAAAAAGACATTGCTAGCGTGGGTTTATTTTAATTATGCCCTAAACAGTCCTTGGCGGGAAGTGTTTTTAAGCCAAAACGCCAAAGGTAGAGTTATGTTTGTTCCACGCAGATTACTGGAAGAGAGACTTCTGCGGTTGCTCGCCGACGATGTCGGGGAAGGCGACGTAACCAGCGCAGCCATCGTACCCGCCGAATGCACCGCTCAAGCTGAAGTTATAGTCAAAGCCGACGGGATCGTGGCTGGAATGGAAGAAGGAGCCATCCTTGCTGAAGCCCTCGGATTAGAAGTCACAGTGGAAGTTGCTGACGGAGACAAAGTGGAAAAAGGTGACGTCCTCATGGCTCTATCAGGGGACGCAGCAACCATCCTTACGGTGGAACGAACCTTGCTGAACCTAATGTCCCGCATGAGCGGCATAGCCACAACCACCCACAATTTAACCGAAAAAATCAGAAAAGCCCACCTCAAAACGCGCATTGCAGCCACCCGCAAATCCGCACTAGGCATGCTGTATTTCGACAAGAAAGCAGTTGTTGTTGGCGGCGGCGACTCACATCGGCTACATCTGGACGACATGATTCTGATAAAAGACAACCACATAGTCGTCGCGGGAAGCTTAGAAAACGCCCTGAAACTCGCCAAAAAGAACGCTTCGTTTAGCAAGAAAATCGAGGCTGAAGTCACAAAATCCGCTGACGCCTTGAAAGCCGCTGAATTGGGTGCTGATGTCGTTATGTTGGATAATTTCTCGCCTGAACAAATCAAAGAGGCAATCGGTTTGCTCAAGAAGGAAGGGCTGGCTGGGAAGGTTTTGTTGGAGGCAAGTGGCGGAATCACGGCGGAAAACCTCCTCGAATACGCTGCATCTGGAGTGGACCTCATAAGTTTAGGCGAATTAACTCACAGCGTGAAAGCTCTCGACATGAGCTTGGAAATCGTCAAAGCAGCTTAGAAACCTAGTAGAAGCAACCCGAGAACCATCAGGTTCATGCTGGCGTGCGCCGTTGCAGACGTTGTGTAGTTAAATTTGTAGTAAATGCCGCCCAAAGCAAGCCCAGATATGAATGCCGACAACGTGTATACCCCTTGAGGGTCAAAGTGGAAGAGCCCGAAAACGCCCGCCGAGATCACTAGCGCTATCGGAAAGGCGTATTTGGAGTATTTTGGGTTTACATGAAGCGATTTGAAGAGTGAGTTTTGGAGGAAACCGCGGAATGCGAATTCTTCGCATATGCCCGCCAAAATCAGCGACGCTGCGACGGCAGCGAACCCGCCCGAAGTGGCGCTCAGGGTGGAGATCGTGTCGTTTGATTGCTGGACAGCTTGACTCTGACCCAGAATTGCTGTTAGACCGTTTGAAACTACCAAGTTAAGAAGCAAAAGCAAGGCACCGCAGCCTATGCCTATCACGATGTATTTGGGATTTAAGTCCAATTTGACGTAGCTTTTGATGCCGATGCGTTTGCTGATTAGGTATATTAGCGGAACTATGAGTATGAGTAGCTCGCCGGCTACCAGCGTCGGAGCTTCGCCGACAGTGTAGAGCAGAAAGGCACCGATAAACAGGAAAACAAAGAACGTAACGATGATTACCAACGCGGCTTCCAAAGACGAAACAACGGGCTTCTGCTCTTCCAAACAACAACCACAAAAAAGGTTCCTTGCCGTGGGACTAAAAGGTTTTGCCACATTCAGCTCACCCGCCGACGCGATATACAGAAAACAATCGTGCCAGATGAAGAAAAGAGTCAACAAGAAAAAAGTTAACTTAGCTGCTGTGTTAGGATTCTTCTAGTAATTCTCTGTCGCTGCGGGCTCACGTTGTTGCTTTTTAAATTTTAGGTTTGATTTTTAAGGCTCGGAACCCTCTTGCGACGGGGTTCAATGTTTCGGTCATTGTAACTTTTCCTAAAATGCCCGTGGTATCATTTGCGTATCCTCTGACGTCGTGCTCCGCTTCAATAAGGGAGTGTAAGTAAACTTTGTTGTCTGTTATGCGGTGCTCGCACCTTGTAGGCAACCCCAGCAGAAGGGGCTCCTTTTCATCCACTGCCTTGCCACATGCGAAGAGAACTGCTTCGGCACCTGCCGTCAATTCTGCAATCCGAACCGGTACACTCTCTTTGCCAATCGCCAACATCTCGATGCCGTGTTTGCGTCGGATTTCTCCTGCGGTTCGGCGCAGTTTAGGAAGAATCTTAAGCAGGCTGGTGCGGGCTCTGTTGGAGACTTTCATGTTTGCCAGTTCCACTGGCGATAACTCGTCCACTCGGACTCCGCCCAAGGATGAATCCAGGTGGACGACGTCTGCTTTGACGGTTTCCAGCAGAAGCTGACACAATTGACCTTCGTGCACAATGATGTCGAACGTTTCGTCGACTTCTTTAAAAATGGGTTCTGCCAAGCGAATATGGGCTTCGCGGTAGGGCTCTTCAACCAGCACCGCCACCGAAGCAACAAGTTGCATCGGGTTGAATTTCTCGTCAAGTATGGCGGCTGCGGAATCTGCGGACACAATCCTCAAGGGTTACACCAGTTAGAGGTGGGTTTCTGGTAAAATTAGGTTTGCGTTACTCCGCCTTGGGAGCCTTCAGGCCTAGTGCCAGAATGTACATTTCGCTGCTTTGAGAGCGGCTCGCTGGGGGCTTAATCAGTTTGACCTCGTCAAAGTACTGTTTGACTTTTTCTATGTATTCGTTGAGGAGGTCGCCTTCGAAGACTTTCGTGAAAAAGTTTCCGTTTGGACAAAGAATCTGCCGTGCCACGTAAAGTGCTTTTGTTGCTAAGTCGATTTGGCGTGCGTGGTCGACTTCCCAGACGCCTGAAATGTTTGGTGACATGTCTGATAGTACGACGTCGGCTTTTCCTGGGAGAAAACTGAGGATTTCCTGGATTGCTGTGGGTTCGGTCATGTCGCAGACGATGGTGCGTATGTAGGCTTGCTCAAAAGGCGCGATTGGCTTAAGGTCGACACCTAAAACGAAACCCGCTTTGGTCGTGGCTTTTCTTGCGGCTTGGATCCATCCGCCTGGCGCGGCGCCTAAATCGACAACGACGTTGCCATGTTTTATGAAACGGTATTTCTCGATGGCTTGGGCAAGCTTGTAGGTGGCTCGTGAACGGTAGTTTTCGGCTTTGGCTTTTTTATAATAGTATTCCTGTTTGCGTTCTCTGATCCACGCTTTGGTCTTGCCCACTAAAACTACACCGTCGGGCTATTGGCTGGGTTTACATCCGTTTCTGGTTTATCTAGCGCCGTGATCCAGCCGGTGAGTTTCTCGCAGCTTTTAGGCGAAATCGTCGTTGTGGGATCGCATCGGGCATTGTCTTGGCACATTAAGCAGGGGCAGTCCACGATAGTTTCTATGCTTGCGGGCATGCGTTTTGGGAAGAGTCTGTAGGTCCATCTTCCGCCTTCAAGTTCTTTCTCTCTGCGGATGAGAGCTTTCTCTTCCAGTTTAATTGCGACGCGGCTGCCTTCGCGGCTACTGGCGCCCAGTTCTCGCCACAGCTCAGATTGCAACACGCCTTGGTAACCTGTGTTTACGACAAAATGGAGGGCTTTCTGCTCTAAGTCGTTACGTTTCGGCATCTTTGGTCAGTTCCAATTAATACAGTATATTAAGCGCAGGGTGGGACATAAAAAGTGTATCCCAGAAAGCTGTCAAATTAATCGTGAAGGAAACAACCCAAAATGGCAACTGGCAAACCCGCTGAAAAGTACTGTTTGGGCATCGAATCGACAGCGGACGATTTCGGCGTTGGAATTGCTACGTTCAATGGTGAAATCCTTGCCAGTGTTACAGATGGCTACGTTCCTGAGACGGGCGGCATTCATCCTCGGGAAGCGGCAAGGCATCACGCGGAAGTAGCTGACAAAGTTCTAACCGAAGCCATCGCCAAAGCCCAACTGAAACCCAGCGAGCTGTCGGTTGTGGCGTTTGCTCAGGGTCCTGGGTTGGGACCTTGTCTGCGATCTGGAGCAACCGTGGCCCGCGCCCTCTCAGCTTACCTTAATATCCCGCTCGTCGGAGTCAACCATTCCATTGGGCACATAGAAATCGGCAAACTTCAAACTGGAGCAAAAGACCCTCTGACGCTTTACGCTTCAGGAGGCAACACCATGGTCACAGCTTACGCTTCTGGGCGCTACCGAATCTTCGGCGAAACATTAGACATTGCATTGGGCAACTGCTTAGATGTTTTTGCTCGGGAGGCGGGGCTGAAAAACCGAAAAGGAATGCCGCTGGGCGCTGCGGTTGAGCAGTTGGCTGCGAAAGGCGAAAAACTAGTTGCTTTGCCTTACGTGGTGAAGGGCATGGACATGAGCATTAGCGGCTTGCTCACGGCAGCGATTGCAGCTTTGCAGAAAGGCGAAAGGTTAGAAGATGTCTGTTTTAGCTTGCAAGAGAATGCTTTTTCAATGGTTACTGAGGTTACGGAGAGGGCGTTGGCTCACACCGAGAAAAAGGAGGTTCTTCTGACTGGTGGTGTGGCGGCAAACAAGCGACTGCAAAAAATGCTCGGCATAATCTCCGCGGACCACGATGCAAAGTTCAGCGTTGTGCCCCAAAAGTTCGCTACAGACAACGGTGCGATGATTGCTTGGACTGGCGTTTTGGCTTACATGAGTGGATTGATGACTCCGGTTGACGAGAGCTTTGTGAAGGTTCGTTGGCGCGTGGATAAGGTGGATGTCCCTTGGGTGAAGCTGCCATGAGCGCCGTTTTGCTCAAGAAAGGCGCCGAAGCGAGCCTCTTCATTGCCGACTGGCAAGGGCGACGTGTGGTAATCAAGCAACGACTGCCAAAAACGTACCGCCCACCCCAACTGGATTTGACGATAAGGCGTTACCGCACAATTCATGAACCCCAGTTGATGCATGAAGCAAAACGGGCAGGCGTACCGACCCCTCTGATTTATCTAGTGGACGTTGAGAACGCCTCGATAACTATGGAGTACATTGAAGGAATCCAAGTCAAGAAACTCGTAGATTCCATCTGCGAAGCCGACAGGGCTGAACTGTGCCAAGGGATCGGCGAAGAAGTCGGCAAACTCCACGTACACGGCATCGTCCACGGTGACCTAACTACGTCCAACATGATTTTGAACCAGGAAGGCAGAGTTTTTCTAGTTGACTTCGGGCTTGGTGAACGCTCTGAGGAGCTGGAAGCGCAAGGCGTCGACCTGCACCTGCTCAGGCATGCACTCCAGAGCACTCATTTTCGAGTCGCCGAAGAATGCTTCCACGCTGTCCTCGAAGGCTACACCGCAGTCGTGGGCGCCCACAGGATGCAAGAGGTTTTGGGGAAAATCAGAGAAATAGAAAAAAGAGGGCGCTACGTAGCAGAAAGGCAACAGGAAACGTAGGTGCAAAACGTGGGTTTGAACTTGAAGGGAAAGATGGTTTTCTTCGCGACAGGCAACATACACAAATTCAACGAGGCGCGCGTCGTGCTTGGTGATCACGGGTTGGCAGTTGCGATGTTGAAGATGAAGGGCGTGGAAATCCAATGTGACAGCCTCAAAGAAATCGCCGCCACAAGCGCCACAAACGCATACAAAAAGATCCACCTGCCGCTGATTGTTGAAGACGCGGGATTATTCGTTGATGCCCTGAAAGGTTTTCCCGGTCCATACGCAGCTTACGCTTACAAAACGGTGGAAAACAAAGGAATCCTCAAACTGATGGAGGGTGTAAAGAACCGGAAGGCAACGTTCCGCTCTTCGATCGCGTACTGTGACAGCGATTCAGGCGAAACGGTTTGCTTCGAAGGCGAAACAACTGGCGAAATCACCCCCACAGAACGCATTTTGGATTTTGAGTCCGCGTTCGGGTTCGACCCCGTCTTCCAGCCAAAGGGCAGCAAGAAGACCTTCGCGGAAATGTCCATCAAAGAGAAAAACGGTTTCTCACACCGCGCGCAGGCGGTCACAAAGTTCGCGAAATGGTACAAGAAACAAGTTTAACGGGAACATACGCTTCGCGAATTTTCTTTGCGAATGCACATAAGCGACTAGGCATACATTTCTGCAAATGCAATCTAACCCTCACAGAAGCCAGATCAAACCCGGCACCCGCGTAAACATAGTCCAAAAACAGGACCAGCGAAGCGGCAAACTAACAGAAGGCATCGTCAAAGACATCCTAACCAACAGCCCAACCCATCCCCACGGAATCAAAGTCCGACTCACAGACGGCAAAATCGGCAGAGTACAAACAATAACAAAATAACCGGTAATTTAACTGGTTACTTTTTTGATAAAAGTTTCTTTGAGGCTGGGAATATCTTAGGGCTTTCTTTTAATGAGCAAAACTCTTAGCCATTCAACTGCCGCAATTAGAGGCAGGACTCTGGGGGAGGCTGCCGGGCGTTTCCGTCCGGCTTGGCATCCCACTGGTAAATACGGAGGGGCATACTTCTTCAGGCAGCCAATGAAGGCAATGGTATATGTCCCGTATGGGCTAGGAAAACCCCTAGTAGAAAGGTTTCCACTATGGGTATGATTCTACAGGTCCTATTACCTTATAACCTATTATAATCAATACCTTTTTCAGAAAAAACGTGTTAGGGAAACTTGGCTCTTTTCCGTTTGCCTTTTTGTTGGAGACCCAGCCACCTCTTCCCCACCGGGAAAAAGGGAGGTGTTGGGGTGTGTCCTACTGCTTCGCTTTGGATTTCTTTGACCGCATATAGAGAGCTACGGCGACAACAATTATCACTATCACAATTATGGCGGCGATGGCAGCGAACAGCAGGTAGTTGTAGGAGTATGAGATGCTGACGACGTTTGAGTCCGCCTCGTTCCCGACGGAGTCAGTCACCTTGGCTTGCATTGTCTGTTGACCCATGTTCTTGAAGGTGTATGTGTAGCTGGAGGAAGAAGAGCTGTCGACCTTCTCTCCGTTTAGGTACCAGTCGAACGTGAAGGACCCGGATCCCCCGGTCATTGAGACTGTCAGTATCGCTCGGTCGTTGGAAACCATCATGCTCGACGTGAGCGGAGTTCCCGAGGCGCTCGCCTCCATCTGCCCGTTGACCGTTATAGTGACTGAGTTCGACTGGGTCTGGGAGTTGAGCGAATCCGTCACTTTCACGTATACCTTCGACGAGCCTTGGGAATCAGGTGTGAGAGTGTAGTGTGAGTAAGTCGCGCCGGACACAGGGTTGTCGTTCACGTACCACTGGTAGGTGTATGGTGCTACCCCGGCACTCGCTGACGCGCTGAACTGTACCTGCTGACCGACGTTTATCGTGGTTGTCGAGGCGGAGATTGTTGCGGTAGGTTGAGGAGGAACTTCTATTGATAGTGAAACAGACTTTGCCTGAATACTTGACGAATCCTGGACATTCACATATATGTTAAAGGTGCCCATGGAACTTGGCACAAAGTTGTAGCCTGAGGACGTTGCCCCAGATATGGGGTTTCCATTCAAGTACCATTGGTACCTGTAAGGTGCTACTCCACCGGTCACCGAGCTAGTAAACGATACCTGCTGACCTATGTCCGTTGTAGAAGTCGAGGCTGAGGCAGTCGCCGTTAAGGTAGCGATAGGTGTTCCTGAAACAACTTTTGAGTAGGAAGTGGCGAGGCTCCCCGACCCCACAGTATCATAAATCCTGAAATATTCAGTTTGACCTGGAGACAGACCACTGGCAATGTAAGTATTCTGGGATGCGGATGTTATCGCAGTGAGCACAGACCAGGGACCGTTTGCCCCCGAGCTCATCTGAACTGTGTAGCTGACGAAGGGCACAAACGAGAAATAGGTGTTGAAGTCGCTCCACTGAAGGCTGACCGTTGTGGAGGTGGATCCGGTAGTGCTGAGTACAGGATTGGATACAGTCGAGGCTTGGAACACATTCGAGGTGGTTGTCCCGATCAAGTCTGAGTCTTTCACTTGGAAGTAATAGTTGGTGCTGGGATTGAGACCGGTCACATAATACGAGTTAGCCGATGTGCCTGACGATAAGGTTATAAAATTGACCAACTCCAGTCGTGGAGTATAAGAGTTCATAATTTCTGAAGAGGCTGTCGGTAGATTGCGACCAAGTCACGGTTATCGTTGTCTCGGTTTGTGTAGATGTTAGAGACACTACGGTGTAGGTGGCGCTCACTCAGTTTATGGTCGCTGCCAAGCCTACGGCTAGCAGCATTATTAAAAATAAAGTCAGGAATTTCCTGTTCTTAGAAGTTCTTTCAGTTAAGTTTGACAAGTTTTTTTCTCCCAGTCCGTCTTCCGTTCTTTCGAATAGCTGCTCCTATTGAGCCGTTTTTTATTTAAGACTTCTGTAGGTGTGATTCGGTCCTACGGGAAAAGCCTATTCTTCACAATGCCAGGACGGTCATCCCTTTGTGTTTGAGCCGCTTTTCTTGCAAACTTGGAGAAAAAGGGGTCCAGCCCGGAGGTGAGGCGGGCTTATGAGCCCGGGGTCTGGGATTGCGCCGGCGCCGAGTAGAGGGGCGATTGTATCGAAGTCGAAGGCTCCGTTCACGGTCTGGTAGAACACAGCGTTGCCGCTGTCGTCGATCAGTCGGGCTTCCTGGCAGAGCAACTCCGTTGACGTAGCTGGACTGGGACGCCGGACTCGCCGCTGCTCAGGTGTGCCGTCAGCATCAGGACGTCGCCTGCTAAGGGGCTAGTGCTGTTGGTTGTGAGGGAAAGCGTCGGCTTCTGGGGCGCGTTGCCCGTGACGTGGTTGCTGGTCAGGTAGAAGTTGCTGCTGATGCTGCTGATGCAACTGAAAACAGCAAAACGACAGTTGCAACAACCAGATACAACAAGCCCAAAGATGACAAAGATGACAATGATTATGGAATTTTTCGCGCACACCCATCATCTTTAAACCCAAAAACACCATACAAGAAGAAGAACACTGTAGACTTCTTAAGACGAAACAAGACGAATTAAGACGAATAAAGACGCAGCCTGCAACTGATCTGAGGTCTGAAACGAAAAAGCAACTCAAATCAAGTTGTCCAGAAAAACACAAAACACACGTGTTCTTCTTCTATCAGACAAAACAACTTACGAGCCAACCAACACCCAAATCAGCCGAAGCCACAGTTATTCTTAAATATCTGTATTCCGTGGGGTAAAGGTGCAAAGCGCACAGGTGTAGAGATGCCAAAAGCCGAAAAAGGAAAATCTCATTCGATTCGCCCAGTCAGCAGACGCCCCCCAAGCTGGTGCAAATACGAACCAGAAGAAGTAGAAGCCTTCATAATTAAACTCGCCAAAGAAGGACACAACCTCAGCGCCATAGGCACCATCCTCAGAGACCAATACGCCATCCCACTAGTCAAACCCATAACCGGCAAAACCATAAGCGCCACCCTCAAAGCCTCAAACCTAGCCCCAGCACTCCCAGAAGACCTCAGCAACCTCATGAAAAAAGCCAAACGCATGGCAGTCCACATGGAGAAAAACAAGAAAGACGCCCACAACAAACGCAACATGGTCTTGCTCGAAGCAAAAATCCACAAACTCAGCCGATACTACAAACGCGAAGGCATCCTGCAGAAGAACTGGAAGTACGTTCCAAAAATCGCTTCCATAAGCTAAACATCCCTCTTATGCCTGCGCAAAGCATATTTGCAGCGCACGCCTAAACCCCTTTTCAACCACCAAACAGCGAAAAGTGAAAACTATGCCTGTTGACGCAAAAAACACCGAAGCCTTCCTGCAAGACGCCGCCAAAGCCGCCCAAGTCATCCGCGAAACCATCCAAAACGACGGCTTTATCCACGTCTTCAGCCACCTGGACGCAGACGGCATCGCAGCCGCAGGAGTCATCGGCAGAGCACTCTACAGGCAAGACGCACAATTCCGCATCCGAATCACCCAGTGGGTGGACGAAAAAATCATAGGCGAAATCGTCGCCGACAAGCCCGACCTCGTCATCTTCACAGACTTCGGAAGCGGCTACATAGACCTCCTCAACGAGAAAATCCCCAACTTCAAAGTCGTAATTCTTGATCACCACCAAGCCGCCGGAACCGCGCAGAACCCCAACCACACCCAAGTCAACCCCCACATGCACGGCATGGACGGCGCAACAGACGTCAGCGGCTCAGGAGTCGCCTACTTCGCCGCCCGCGCTTTAGACAAACGCAATGTGGACCTATCACCCACCGCCCTCGTTGGCGCTCTTGGCGACATGCAAGACCGCTACGACCAACGCAAACTCGCCGGACTAAACGCCCTCATAGTCGAAGACGCCGTCAACGCAAAACTAATCCAAGTAGAAAAAGACCTCACATTCTTTGGCAGAGAAACTCGCCCCATCCACAAAACCCTCTCCACAACAACCAACCCCTTCCTACCAGGATTAAGCGGGGAAGAAGACAAAAGCCTCGCCTTCGTCGCCAGCCTAAAAATCCCCCTCAAAGACGGCGACCGACTCCGCGCCCTCCGAGACCTAACCGGAGAAGAAAAACGACGCCTCTGCAGCGCACTAGCAGACTACCTGCTCGCCAAAGGATTACACTACGAAATAACCAACCTCATAGGACACATCTACGTCCTAACCGCAGAAGAACCCTGGACAGCCCTACGAGACGCCCGAGAATTCGCAGTCGTCCTCAACAGCACCGGACGCATGGACCGCCCCAGCCTAGGAATCGCCGTCTGCATGGGAGACCGCAAAACCGCCCTCGAAGAAGCCAACAAAGTCCTCGAAGAATACCGCAAAAACATCAACAAGTACATCATCTGGGTCTGGGAAAAACCCGAACGCCTTCGCGAACTAAACAACATTTACGTCGTTAACGGCGAAGACTTCGTTTCAGAAAAAATCATCGGCACAATATCAGGCATTCTAATAACAGGCCTGCCCAACGTCGAAAAACCCCTCATAGCCTACGCCAACGTCCAAAACGAAGGCTTAGCAAAAATCTCATCCCGAACCACCGACCTGGGAGTCCGTAAAGGCGTCAACCTGGGCGTCGTGATGCGACTGGCAGCCGAAGCCCTTGGAGGAAAAGGAGGGGGACACAACATCGCCGCAGGCGGGCAAGTGCCCCTGGACAAGGTGGATGAATTTGTGAAAGCCGCAGACGAACTCGTCGGAAAACAATTGCGAGGAGAAAAAGTTGGAAGCAGCGATAACGCTTGAGTACGACGACGCACAAACCGCAGCGGCGATTGCGAAAGCAGTTACGCCCGACAACTCTGGCGCACCAGCCGGATTAACCGTTGAAACCGCCCAACAAGACCGCAGCGTAGTCACTTTAATCAAGCTGGAAGGCAAAATGGCCACATTCATCGCTACCATCGACGACTTGCTGGAAAGTGCCTCCACAGCCGAAAAAACCCTGCACGTCGCCAAAAGAAAATAACAACCGAAATTCAAAAAAGCTGAGTCCGTCAAATTAGTTTTTGCCGCTGCCAAAATCCGCCGCACCAAGCGCTCTTTCACGCAGATAAAACTTAAGTACCCCGCTTTGGATTAATCGTATCGGCACCCAAAAGCCCAGGTAGTATAGTTCGGTCCAGTATATGCGGCTGTCGCCCGCAGGACCCGGGTCCGAATCCCGGCCTGGGCGCCACTTCTTTCCCAAAACCAATTTCATCGTGCCACGATTTTTGTCTCTTCATGTGTAAACTATCCCAGCTTTCTGCGCAAGAGCGATGGCTTTTTGAGGTTTTTCTGTGCGGAAGGCATATGAGAAAAACAATTTCCATTACATTCTAGCTTATGCATTCAGTTCAGACTGGAACCACAGAAAACTCGAACAACTGGCTACTGGACGTGATAAAACACGTTAACCACACGGCGCTTGATCAGAACCAGATTTCTACCCGAAGCCGCCAAAGCAGTCTGTGCGTCTTGTGCAAGGGAGCCCGAAACTTGTGCGGCAAAACCCGCTGCCCCATCATGGTCAAAGTTCACTCTTACCTCAAAAGCGTCCCTTTGATGAGTAGCGAAGACATCGACGGCGCCTCGCCGCCAAGCGTCTTCATCGGCAGAATAGGTTACCCAAACGTTTACGTCGGACCACTCGTGCCGCCCGTTCATGAAGACACCGGCATTTTTGATT
>Ga0182021_10002589_pt1 | contig 21150 bp, 15 predicted proteins | sample 612E3MmetaG_FD_120493 | JGI IMG/M metagenome (GOLD analysis project Ga0182021, IMG submission 120493) | Permafrost microbial communities from Stordalen Mire, Sweden - 612E3M metaG (Illumina Assembly) | ecosystem: Environmental > Terrestrial > Soil > Wetlands > Permafrost | place: Sweden... | reverse complement strand
GGAGAACGTGCGCGGGAAGATGTTGGATGCCATTCCGCTGGGCCGTTTTGGAACGCCCGAAGACGTGGCGAACGTGGTTTTCTTCCTTGCGAGCGAGTCATCCTCGTATATGACGGGCCAGGTTCTTACGGTTTGCGGTGGAATGGTGATGCAGTAAGGAACAACAAAGGAGAAGGACATATGGCACTCGAGGACAAAGTCAGGGACATTATCGTTGAGCAGCTCGGCGTGAACGCGGAACAGGTCACACGCGAGGCTTCCTTCATCGAGGATTTGGGCGCCGATTCTCTGGACACCGTGGAGTTGGTGATGGCGTTCGAGGAGGAGTTTGGGGCGGAGATTCCCGACGAAGACGCCGAGAAGCTGACGACGGTCGGCGCGGTCATAGATTACCTGAAGAGCAAGGGTTTCGACACCTGACGAGCGGCGGTTCGGGAGCGCGGGGAGATGGTTGCCATCTCCCCGTTTCTCTCTATCGAGTCAGTGGAACGTTTGGAGCGAGGGATTCAGCCATGGAAACGCGCAGAGTAGTGGTGACCGGTCTGGGTGTGGTCTCGCCTCTGGGGTGCGATCTTAACGTATTCTGGCAGAGGATTTGCTCCGGTTATTCGGGTGTCCGCCGCATCACGCGGTTCGACGCCTCGAAGATGGCGACCCAGATCGCCGCCGAGGTGGTCGAGTTCGAGATAGACAAGTTCATTCCCAAGAAGGAACAGCGCCGCATGGACGCGTTCTGCCACTACGCCGTGGCGGCCGCCAAACTGGCCCTGACGGATGCCGGGGTGGTCATGAGCGCCGAGGATCCGACCCGCGTGGGCTGCCTGGTCGGAACCGGGATCGGCGGCCTGGAAACGTTGGAGGACCAGCACACGGTCCTGATGACCCGCGGTCCCGACCGTTGCTCGCCGTTCATGATCCCCATGATGATCGTGAACATGGCTTCCGGTTTGATTGCCATCGAGCACGGCATGAAAGGGCCGAATTTCTGCGTGGTGTCCGCCTGCGCCAGCGGCGCGCACTCGATCGGCGAGGCCCTGAGATTGATTCAACGCGGAGACGCGGACGTGATCGCGACGGGCGGAACGGAAGCGGCCATTTGCCCGCTGGGGATCGCCGGGTTCTCGTCCATGAAGGCCATGAGCACGCGCAACGACGCCCCGGAAAAGGCGAGCCGGCCGTTCGACGCCGACCGGGACGGGTTCGTCATGGGCGAGGGATCGGGAATCGTCATCCTGGAGGATCTCGAACACGCCCGGAAGCGCGGCGCGAAGATCTACTGCGAATTGGCGGGTTACGGCGCCACGTGCGACGCCAGCCATATCACGGCCCCGGCGCCCGGCGGCGAAGGCGCGGCGCGTTCCATGCAAATCGCCATCCGGGACGCGGGGTTGACGCCTGACGGAATTGACTACGTCAACGCCCACGGCACGAGCACTCCGCTTAACGACAAGAACGAAACGCAGGCGGTGAAGACCGCGCTAGGCGCCGAACAATCCAAGAAGGTCATGGTCAGCTCCACGAAGTCCATGACGGGCCACATGCTCGGAGCGGCCGGCGGCGTGGAGACGGTGATCTGCGCGCTGGCGATCAAGCATGGCGTGGTTCCTCCAACCATGAACTACGAGACGCCGGATCCCGATTGCGACCTCGATTACGTGCCAAACGTGGCGCGTCCGTTCAAGGTCAGGGCGGCCCTCAATAATTCGCTCGGCTTCGGCGGGCACAACTGCACGCTGGCCTTGAAAGCGTTCTAAGCCCCACCTTGAGAGGCCTCCGCCTATACGCGGGCGATTTTGGGGGTTTTCCCCTATAGGCACGCGGCGCGAACTTGACCTATTCTCCTGCCATTGGGGCGAAGACCCGGTGTTACAGGCTAAAGGAGACCCATATGAAGAACGTGGCGGAGAGAGTGTTACTGGCGCTGGTGGTGACCGGACTCGTATTGACTTTGAGCGGGTGCTTCAGCATCCCGAAGGGAACGGCGGCGGCGGTCAAAGCCGGCGCGGTGCAATTGAACGCCGTGGGCGCCGGAATTGTGAAAGCCGACGCGCAAACCACGACCTTCAAGATCAAGTGCCAACGGTGCGGCTACGAGGACAAGGAGATAACCATCCCCACGCCCACGCCGGGGAAACCGTACGTCCTGAACTGGGTTTGTCCCCGTTGCGGGCACAAGCAGAACATCGTGATCGAGGCCGTGAGTCTCCGGTAACATCCGGGACATAGAGGTTGATTCCCCTGGCCGTCTGCGGCAGGATGGGCCCGCACAGGCAGGGGAATGCAATGTTGCCCGGATGGATATGGACGATCGTTCGAGGGTCGCGCCGCAGCGACGCCCGGAAGTTGTTGTTCGAACGGAATCGTCTGCTTTGCCTTCGTTGTCATGCGGCCGTGCCGCTGGAGGGGTTGGAGCCCTTCTCCCTGGCCCTGTGTCCGAGGTGCCGCGCGCCTAATTTCGTCCCCCAAAGGATCGGTCCGTTCATGTTGTTCGAGCCGGTGGGCGCGGGGGCCAACGCGAGCGCCTACAAGGCTTGGCGCGAGGATCAGGGGCGGCGCCTCTTCGTGGTCAAAGTCCTTCGCCACGACCTGCCCTTGACCGAGGAGCGGATCCAGGCGCTGCTCGGGGAGGGCGAGATTCATTCCCGGATCGCCCACCACAGGAACCTGCCCGACTACGGCGGGCACGGCAACGAGGACGGCGAGTACTACTACGCCGCGGAGTTCATCCCCGGCGAGCGGTTGAAGCACCGGTTCGCCCGGGAAGGAAAGATGCGGCAGGACGTGGTGCTGAAGCTCGCCGCCGACCTGTTGGCCGCGTTTCAGCACATCCTGGAGCACGGTTTTCTCTACCGCGACGTGCATGTGGGGAACGTGATCGTGCGGCCGGACGGCACCGCGGTTCTCGTGGATTTCGGACTTACGGAACCCGTGGACGTGGCGGCGGCGAAAAAACACGAGGCCTTTGCCGATGGCGCCGCGGCGTTCATTCCGCCGGAGCGTGTTCTCCGGTCCGGCGAGAACGAGGCGAGCATCGTTTACAGTCTCGGAATGCTGATGTATTTGCTTCTGACGGGCGGCGACTGCGTGAAGGCGTCCGATGTGGTCAAGGCGGCCCTGCGTCATATCGGCGCGCGCCTGGCCGTCACGCACAACCAGATGCCGGGGTGCTCCGACGACGTGGTGAACCTGATTGCCCGCATGACCAAGCCTGACCCCGCCGAGCGCTTCCAGTCTTTCCACGAAGCTTTGGACGCTGTCTCCCGGATCCGATCGTGAATTGGACTTGTTGACCGGGCGGATTTGGTGGATAGTGGATGTCCGCCGGGAACCCGGAATGAGAGGTTCGACGCAGACGCCGATACAATCTTGAAACGTTCAGTCCTCAAACGGACCCCTTTCGGCCCTGCGGTGTCCATCGGATTGTTTTCTGGAAAACGGTACTCGTTGATGGCGAAGGAGTAGCAATCAATCGCTTTGGGGTGGCATGGATATTGCTAAACGATAGCCGCCGCGAAGTGCACGGTGGAACGGGCACGGGCGAATGCGGCCGCCGCGCGGATCCGGAGCGGTTGAGAAACGATGTGTGTCTCTTGTAGTGAAGCCAGTTATACATCAAGGAGTTACGACGACTATGAACTGCTGCGAAAACGAAACCCTGCCGTCCCTGCCCGAGATGTTTGGGATCAACGTGTTCAACGATGCGGTGCAGCGGGCGCGCCTGCCCAAGAACGTCTACAAGAAACTGAAGGCGACGATAGACGGCGGCAAGGAATTGGACGGTCCAACGGCCGACGTGGTGGCCAATGCCATGAAGGACTGGGCCATCGAGAAGGGCGCCACGCACTTCTGCCATTGGTTCCAACCGATGACCGGAATCACGGCGGAGAAGCACGACGCCTTCATTTCGCCGACCAACGACGGCCGTATCATGATGGAGTTCAGCGGCAAGGAACTCACGCAGGGCGAGCCCGACGCTTCGTCATTCCCGTCCGGCGGCATCCGCGCCACGTTCGAGGCCCGCGGCTACACGGTGTGGGATTGCACGTCGCCGGTGTTCGTCAAGACCGACGGGTCCAACACCACGCTGTTCATTCCCACGACGTTCGCCTCCTACACCGGCGAGGCGCTGGACAAGAAGACGCCGTTGCTGCGGTCCATGCAGGCGTTGAACACGCAGGCGCTGCGCGTGTTGCGCGCGATGGGCAACCACACCAGCAAGCGCGTCACGGCCACGCTGGGCGGCGAGCAGGAGTACTTTCTCGTTGACCGGAAGTTTGTCGAAAAGCGGGTGGACCTGTGTTTGACCGGCCGCACGCTGTTTGGCGCCCCGCCGCCCAAGGGACAGGAACTGGAAGACCAGTACTTCGGCTCCCTGCACGAGCGGGTGGCGTCGTTCATGGCCGACCTGAACGAGGAACTGTGGAAGCTCGGCGTGCTGGCCAAGACACAGCACAACGAGGTGGCGCCGGCCCAGCACGAAATCGCGCCGGTTTACGCCACGGTCAACATCGGCGTGGACCACAATCAGTTGACCATGGAGCTGATGCAGCGCGTGGCGCGCAAGCACGGGTTCGTGTGCCTGCTGCACGAGAAGCCGTTCGCGGGCGTGAACGGGTCCGGCAAGCACAACAACTGGGCCATCGGCACCGACGACGGCGTCAACCTGCTCAATCCGGGCCATACGCCGCACGATAACATGCAGTTCCTGGTGTTCCTGTTCGCCGTGATTCGCGCGGTGCACAAGTACTCCACCCTGCTGCGGGCCACGGTCGCCACGCCGGGCAACGATCACCGCCTGGGCGCGAACGAAGCGCCGCCCGCGATCGTCTCGATCTTCCTGGGCGAGCAGCTCACGGACATCTACGAGCAGATCAAGAAGGGCGGCGCCAGCCGCTCCAAGCAGGGGGGCACGCTGAAGCTGGGCGTGACCCATCTGCCCGAGATTCCCAAGGACACCACGGACCGCAACCGGACGTCCCCGTTCGCCTTCACCGGCAACAAGTTCGAGTTCCGCATGGTCGGTTCCTCGCAGTCGTTGAGCGGGCCGAATTTCGTTTTGAACACGATCGTGGCCGAGACGCTGTCGGAGATCGCGGACGAGTTGGAAGGCGCGAAGAACCTGAACGCCAAAGTCCAATCCCTCCTCCAGAAGTATGCCAAGGCGCACGAAGCCGTGCTGTTCAATGGCGACAACTACGCCGAGGAGTGGACCCAGGAAGCCGCCCGGCGCGGGTTGCCGAACATCCGCAACAGCGTTGACAGCATCAACAGCATGATCGAAAAGGAGAACGCCAGGGTGCTCATCCGGCACGGCACGCTGCCGGCGGGCGAGATCAAGGCGCGGCACGAGATTCTGCTCGAGAACTATGTCAAGACGATCAACATCGAGGCCAAGACGATGTTGTTCATGGCGCGGCGCGAAATACTGCCCGCGGTGATGAAGTTCGCCGGCGATCTGGCCGGCGGGATCAACGCGGTCGAGACGGCGGGAGTCAAGCCGGAGGCCCAGTTGAAGCTGCTGGAGCAGGTCAATGACGGCGCCTCGGAGATCGGACGGGGCATCGAGGCTTTGGCCGAGGCCGTCGCGAAGGCCGCTGCCGCGGGCCACGCCGACAAGAAGGCGGTGGCGTATCGCGACGTCGTGGTCCCGGCCATGGCGGCTCTGCGCCAGGCCGCGGACAGCATTGAGCCGGTGATCGGCGCGGATTACTGGCCGCTTCCAACCTACGCCGAAATGCTGTTCTGCCGCTGAGGGCGGCACTTCAAAGAAAGAGGACGGAGAGTACAGCGGGGGCTATGCACCCGCTGTATTTTTGATATATTCCGCTCCCCTAATAAGGGAGTGGTGTATTTTATGAGTGACGAAATTGTAATGCCATAGACTTTTTGAGTTACAAAAATGTAGGATGCGATGCCGAGTATGCAGAAAAGAGACCTCCAGACCTTCCGTGGAACGCCGCCGCCCCAGGGGCTGTACGATCCCGCCAACGAGCACGACAGTTGCGGGGTCGGGTTCGTCGCCAACGTGGACGGCAAGGCGTCGCACCGGATCGTCGCCGACAGCATCGAGGTGTTGAAGAACCTCGTGCATCGCGGCGCGGTGGGGGGCGACCAGTCCACGGGCGACGGGGCCGGCATCCTGATCCAGATTCCGGACGCCTTCTTCCGCAAGGAGGCGGACCGGCTCGGTCTGGCGTTGCCCGTGGCGGGAGCCTATGGCGTTGGCATGATGTTCATGCCGAATTCGCCGGCGCGCCACCGGTGCAGGGCGCTGGTGGCGGCCACGGTCGCCTCCGAGGGGCTTGAACTGCTGGGCTGGCGCGAGGTTCCGACCGATGGCGGCGTACTGGGCGCCATCGCCCGCAAAGACCAGCCCGTGGTCATGCAGGCGTTCGTGGGGGGCAAGGGCCTGACGGGCGCCGCCTTGGACCGCAAACTCTACGTGGTGCGCAAGCAGGTCCAGCGCCAGGCGCCGGCGGTCTTGGATCCCGGCGACCGGTTCTACATTCCCAGTTTTTCCTGCCGCACGATCGTGTACAAGGGCCTGCTGACGGGAGGGCAGGTCTCCGGGTTCTACACCGAACTGAACGACGCGGACCTGGCCAGCGCCCTGGCCGTGCTCCATCAGCGGTACAGCACCAACACCTTTCCCTCCTGGGAGCTGTCGCAACCGTTCCGCTTTCTGGCGCACAACGGCGAGATCAACACGTTGAGCGGCAATTTGAACCAGATGCGGGCTCGCGAGAACGGGCTCGAATCGCCCCTGTTCGGGGCGGATATCCGGAAGATCGTTCCCGTGATCGATCCCGGAGGGAGCGATTCGGCCTGTCTGGATAACGTCCTGGAACTGTTGGCCGCCGCCGGCCGGGAACTGCCGCACGCCATGATGATGTTGATCCCCGAAGCGTGGGGCGTGAAGTACCCGATGGGACCGGACCAGAAGGGCTTCTTCGAGTACCACGCCGGACTCATGGAACCCTGGGACGGCCCGGCCACCGTGGCGTTCACCGACGGAACCGTCGTGGGGACCGTGCTCGACCGCAATGGTCTCCGGCCCGCGCGCTACACCGTCACCCATGACCATTTCATCGTCATGGCGTCCGAGGCGGGCGTGCTGGATATCGCGCCCGAACGCGTGAAGGAAAAGGGCGCGTTACGCCCCGGCCAGATGCTCCTGGTGGATCTTCGGCAAGGCCGGGTCATCATGGACAAGGAAGTCAAGAGCCGGTTGGCGCGCCGACAACCTTATCGCCGTTGGGTTGAAGAGAACAAGATCACCGTGCAGGGCCTGTTCGAGTCCATGGCGGCGGTGAAGACCGACCGGGCGACGTTGCTTTCCCGGCAGCGTCTATTCGGGTACAGCCGCGAGGATCTCCAGATCGTCCTGGAACCGCTGGCCTCCAAGGCGCATGAAGCGGTGGGGTCCATGGGAGCGGACACCCCGCTGGCCGTTCTTTCCGAAAAGCCGCAACTTCTGTTCTCGTATTTCAAGCAGATGTTCGCCCAGGTGACCAACCCGCCGATAGACCCGATTCGCGAGGAATTGGTGATGTCGCTGATGACGTTCATGGGGAATCCATCGAACATTCTCAGCGAATCGCCGCACCATGCCCGGCTGCTGAAGCTGCGCCATCCGTTCCTGTCCAACGAGGACTTGGAACGTATTCGCGGCCTGAGCCTGAACGACTTCAGCGCCTGCACGCTGCCGATCGGTTTCCCCGGGGGCGGCGCGGGAGACGGCCTTGAAAAGGCCTTGGAAGAGTTGTGCGCGAAAGCCGAGGCCGCCGTGGTCGGGGGGCGGAATCTCCTGATCCTGAGCGACCGCGATTTGCCCGAGACGTCGGCTCCGATCCCGTCTTTGCTGGCGGTGTCGGCGGTGAATCGCCGCCTGATCCGGCGGGGGTTGCGAACGAGCGCGGCCTTGATCGTCGAGACCGGGGAAGCCCGCGAAGTCATGCACATGGCGCTGTTGCTGGGGTACGGCGCCACGGCCATCAACCCCTACCTGGCGTTCGAGTCGGTCGCCGACCTGGCGCTCCGGAAGGACTTGAGCGTCGAGTTGGGGGTGTCGAAGGCGCTGGAGAACTACTGCGCGGCTTTGTGCGAAGGGTTGCGGAAGATCATGTCCAAGATGGGCATCTCGACGCTGCGCAGCTACCGTAGCGCCCAGGTGTTCGAGTCCGTGGGGCTCAACAAGGACGTGGCTGACCGCTATTTCGGGGGCACGGCTTCTCGCGTCGAGGGCGTGGGATTGGACGTCATCGCCGCGGAGGCCAACGCGCGGTTTCTTCAGGCGCGCCATCCGTCCCGGGACGCGGCCTCGTTTCTTCCGGCCGGCGGCCTGTACCGATATCGCAAGGACGGCGAACGGCATCTCTGGACCACGGACTCCATCGGCAAGCTCCAGCAGGCGACGCGCGCCAACGACGCGACGCTTTACCGGGAGTACGCGGCGCTGATCAACGACCAGAGCGAGAAACAGTTTACGCTGCGCGGCCTGTTCCGGTTCAAGAAGACGCCGCCCATCCCTCTCGAGGAGGTCGAGCCCGTTTCGGAAATCGTGAAACGGTTCGTGACCGGCGCGATGTCCTTCGGTTCGATCAGCCGCGAGGCGCACGAAACGCTGTGCATCGCCATGAACCGCCTGGGCGGCAAGAGCAACAGCGGGGAGGGCGGCGAGGACCCCGCCCGGTACAAGCCGCTGCCCAATGGCGACAGCCGGTGCAGCGCCGTCAAGCAGGTCGCCAGCGGCCGGTTTGGCGTGACGGCGGAGTATTGCGTCAACGCCGCCGAATTGCAGATCAAGATCGCCCAGGGCGCGAAGCCCGGCGAGGGCGGGCAGTTGCCCGGCCACAAGGTCAACGCGGAGATCGCGCGGGTGCGGCACTCCACCCCAGGCGTCACCTTGATCTCGCCGCCGCCCCACCACGACATTTACTCGATCGAAGACATCAAGCAGCTCATCTACGACCTGAAGAACATCAATCCCAAGGCGCGCGTTTCCGTGAAACTGGTGTCCGAACTGGGGGTGGGGACCATCGCGGCGGGCGTCGCCAAGGCGCATGCCGACATGGTCCTGATCAGCGGCTACGACGGCGGCACCGGCGCTTCGCCGCTTTCGTCCATCCGCCACGCCGGAGCGCCGTGGGAATTGGGGCTTGCCGAGACGCAGCAGACGCTGGTGCTCAACGACCTGCGCCGGTTTGTGCGCCTGCAGGCGGACGGGCAGATGAAGACCGGTCGCGACGTGATCGTGGCCGCGTTGCTCGGCGCCGAGGAGTTCGGGTTCGCGACCGCGCCCCTCGTGGTGCTGGGCTGCGTCATGATGCGCAAGTGCCACGCCAACACGTGCCCCGTGGGCGTCGCCACGCAGGATCCCCACTTGCGGAAGCTGTTCGCGGGCCGGCCCGAGTATATCCAGAACTTCTTCCGCTTCGTCGCCGGTGAAGTGCGCGACTACATGGCGCAACTCGGATTCTGCAAGCTGGACGACCTGATCGGCCGCGCCGACCTGCTGGAAATGAACGACGCGATTCGGTTCTGGAAGGCGCGCGGGCTGGATCTGTCGAAAGTCCTGTACCGGCCCGAGACGCAGGCGCCGGTCCGATGCAGGGCCCAACAGGACCACGAATTGAATCAGGCGCTGGATCTTACGATCCTGCCGAAGGTCGAACAGGCCCTCGAGAGCGGGCGCAAGGTGGCGTTGGAATTCCCCATCCGAAATGTGAACCGGACCGTTGGGACGATGATTTCAGGAGCCATCGCGAGGAAATACGGCCACGAGGGGCTTCCCGACGACACGATTTCGTTGACGTTTCGCGGCGCGGCGGGGCAGAGCTTCGGCGCCTGGTGCGCGAGGGGACTCACGCTGATTCTCGAAGGGGAGGCCAACGACTATCTGGGCAAAGGGCTCTCGGGCGGCCGTATTGTCGTCAAGCCGGCCGAGGGCGCGAGTTACGACCCGTCGAACAACATAGTCGCCGGCAACGTGCTGCTCTATGGAGCCACCTGCGGCGAAGTCTACCTGTGCGGCAGGGCCGGCGAACGTTTTGCGATCAGGAACAGCGGCGCGAATGCGGTGGTCGAGGGGGTGGGGGACCATGGGTGCGAGTACATGACGGGCGGCCGCGTCGTGGTGCTCGGGCAGACCGGCGTGAACTTCGGAGCCGGAATGAGCGGCGGCATCGCCTATGTCTTCGACGAGAGCCGGAGTTTCGACAGCCGCTGCAACTTGGAAATGGTTGACCTGGAGACAGTCTCCGACGCGCGCGACGTGGCCGAACTGCGCGGCTTGCTGGAACGTCACGTCCGGTTCACCGGAAGCCAGCGGGCGAAGAAGATCCTCTCCACATGGGAAGACTCCCTGCCCTATTTCGTCAAGGTTTTCCCGATGGAGTATCGGCGTGTTTTGGGGCAGATGATGAGGGAAGACGAAGCCACGGAACGGGCGGAGGTGGTCCTTGGGTAAGCTCACAGGGTTTATGGAATACGAGCGCCAGGATCCTCCGTACCGGCCGGTCGAGGATCGCGTGCGGGATTACCAGGCCGTCGAAAGACGGCTCGACGAGGAGGCCCTCGTCCGGCAGGCGGCCCGCTGCATGGACTGCGGAACGCCCTTCTGTCACGGCTGCGGGTGCCCGCTGCAGAACGTCATTCCCGAGTGGAACGACTTCGTCTACCGCGGGCGCTGGAAAGAGGCGCTGGACCTGCTTCTGTCCACCGACAACTTTCCGGAATTCACGGGCCGCGTCTGCCCCGCGCCGTGCGAAGGCTCGTGCGTGCTGGGGATCAACCGCGAGCCCGTCACGATTCGGCAGATCGAATTGGCCGTCATCGAGAAGGGATTTGAACTCGGGTACGTCACGCCGCGTCCGCCCGGGGAGCGGCTTGACGAGCGGGTGGCGGTGATCGGATCCGGCCCCGCGGGGCTGGCGGCGGCGGATACGCTGAACCGGGCCGGGTTCGACGTCGTGATCTATGACGACGCGGCGAAGCCGGGCGGCATCCTCCGCTACGGCATTCCCGAATTCAAGCTGGAGAAGTGGGTGGTGGATCGGCGCATCCGGTTGATGGTCGAGGAAGGCATCCGGTTCGAACTCGGCGTCAGGGTCGGCGAGGACATCTCCTCCCGGTATCTCCTGAGCCGTTTCGACGCGGTGTGCCTGTCGGGCGGGGCGCGCGAGCCGCGCGACCTGAAGCTGCCCGGTCGCGACCTCAAGGGCATTCATTTTGCGATGGACTTTCTGACCCAGCAGAACCGCCGGCTGGGCGGCGAGCCGCTCGATCCGGCGCGGGAGATTCTGGCCACGGGAAAGAAGGTCGTCGTGATCGGCGGCGGCGACACGGGCGCCGACTGTCTGGGCACGTCCATCCGCCAAGGCGCCGCGAGCGTTACGCAACTGGAGATTCTGCCCGAGCCGCCCAAGACCCGGTCGCCCAGCACGCCGTGGCCGGCGTGGCCGCTGATGCTTCGCCAGTCGAGCAGCCACAAGGAAGGCGGCGAACGGCACTGGAGCGTGGCCACCAAGGAAATCATCGGCGACCGAGGCTCGGTGAAGGCGCTGCGCCTTGTGGACGTGGAGTGGGTGGCCGAGCCCGGCGGCCGGCCGGCGCCGAAAGAGAAGGCCGGGACGGAACGCGTCATCGAGGCCGAGCTGGTGCTACTGGCCATGGGCTTCGTTGGCCCCGGACCGAACAAGGTCGTCGCTGACCTGGGTATCCGCACCGAGCCCAGCGGCGTGATCGGGCGCGATACCCGCAACATGACCAGCGTTCCTGGCGTGTTCGTGGCCGGCGACATGACGCAAGGCGCGTCGCTCGTGGTCCGCGCCATGGCCGACGGCCGCCGCGCGGCCGCCGGGGTCGCCTCCTGGCTCCAAGACCGCCGTCGGCGCGCGTAGCCGCGGTTCGTCCTGCCGTTTGCGCGTTAACGGCTTTCGTGTTTCCCGCCTCGGAGGAAGGGGTGGGTTGTATCTCAGGGAGCCAACGTCAGCGTTGTTGTCTCACACCCGCGAGGGCGGGGGAGGCAATCAACGTCTCGACAAGCGCAAATGAAAAAGTGTATGAGTTGCGTCCGCCGACGGTGAATCGGCGTTCGAGATTCCTATGGCCCGTAACGATACGATCGCGTCAGCCGTTCCCCTTGAGAGGACCGTTCTATGTCCGCTTCACAGAGCCAGCGCCTGAGCAAAGACACGTCCGATGTCGAAAGCTCCTCCAAGCCCTTGCTCTTCGAGACGGCGTGGGAGGTGTGCCAGCAGGTGGGCGGCATCTACACGGTCATCCGGTCCAAGGTCCCCAGCATCGTTGAGCAATGGGGAAACCGCTACTTCCTGGTCGGGCCGTACAATCCCCAGGTGTCCCCCACCGAATTCGAGGAAACGCAACCCACGGGATTCCTCCGGGACGTGTTTCATCTGTTGCAGGAAGCCGGCATCGAAGCCCATTACGGGCACTGGCTGATCACCGGACGCCCGAGGGTGATCCTGCTGAATCCCCGGTCCGTGTGGTCCCGGCTCGGCTGGATCAAGTATGCGTTCTGGGAACACCACAACATCGGGCTGCAGACCGATGACGACCTCGTTAACCAAGTCGTGGCTTTTGCCTATCAGGTTGAGCACTTCTTCCGGGCGGTCGCCAAGTGCCAGCCGGTGCGCCGGCCGTTGATCGCCCACTTCCACGAGTGGATGGGCGGCGCCGCCATCCCCGAGATCCGCCATGCGAACATTCCCGTTTCGATCGTCTTCACCACCCACGCCACCCTGCTCGGCCGTTATCTGGCCATGAACGATCCCTGGTTCTACGACCATGTCCCGTTCGTGGATTGGGAAGCCGATGCCCGCCGCTTCAATATTGACGCGCAGGTGCGTCTGGAACGGGCCGCGGCGCACGGCTGCCACGTCTTCAGCACGGTCAGCGACATCACGGGCTACGAATGCGAGTATCTGCTCGGCCGGAAGCCGGACGTGCTGGTGCCCAACGGCCTGAACATCGAACGGTTCGTCGCCCTGCACGAATTCCAGAACCTTCACCGCATCAACAAGGAGCGAATCAGCGAATTCGTCATGGCCCACTTCTTCCCGAGTTACTCGTTCGATCTGGACCGCACCCTGTTTTTCTTCACCTCCGGCCGTTACGAATACCGCAACAAGGGATTCGACCTGACGATCGAGGCGCTGGCGCGCTTGAACTGGCGCATGAAGCAGGCCGGCACGAACCGCACGGTCGTGTTCTTCGTCATCACCCGCCAGCCGATTCGCTCGATCAACGCCGAGGCCCTGCGCCGCCGCGCCATGATGCAGGAGATGAGAAGCGACTGCCAGGCCATCGCGAATCAAATCGGCGAACGGCTCTTCGTCTCCACCGCCATGGGACGCCCCAGCGAGCTCGACGATTTGGTGGACGACTACTGGCGCCTGCGCCTGCGCCGCCTCATGCACGCCTGGAAATCCCAGAGCATGCCCACCGTCGTCACCCACGATCTGATGGACGATGCGCGCGACGAAATCCTCAACCAAATCCGGGCCTGCTCCCTTTTCAACATGCCTGGCGACCCGGTGAAGGTCGTCTACCATCCCGATTTTGTGACGGCGAACGATCCGCTGTTCGGCATGGACTATGACCAGTTCGTTCGCGGCTGCCATCTCGGCATCTTTCCAAGTTCCTACGAACCCTGGGGCTACTCGCCGCTCGAATGCGCCGCCCTGGGCGTGCCGTCGGTCACGAGCAACCTGTCCGGCTTCGGGACCTATCTCGAGCGGCATCTGCCGGCGGAGCAGGAGAAGAACGGCTTCTACGTCGTCAACCGGCGCTACGCCTCCTTCGACACGGCGGCGAATCAACTTACGGACTTGCTGTTCGGGTTCCTCCAATGCGACCGCCGCGAACGCATTGCGCAACGGAATCGCGTGCAAAGTTCGTCGGAGCATTTCGACTGGCATAACCTGGGCCGGCACTATGCCGAGGCCTACCGGGCGGCGCTCAAGGTCACCGGCCAGGATTGAATTCCATGACAACGGCAGTCCTCGCGGAACTCGCGATCGTAGTGCTTCTGCTGGGCTGCTCCGCGTTTCTGTCCAGCGCGGAGACGGCGTTGTTCTCGCTCAGCCCGATGCAAATCCATCGCCTCCGGCGCTACCACCCGAAGAAGGCGAAACAAATCGAACAACTCCTCGCCTCGCCCGCCGAAATCCTGTCGAGCCTGCTCATCGGAAATACGCTCGTCAACGTGATCGCCGCGGACTTGGGATACGTCATCGCCGAACACTTCACGGCGCGCCACGCCGAGGCCGTGGCCATCCCGGTGATGACCCTCGTCCTCATCCTTTTTGGCGACGTCACGCCCAAGAGGCTTGCCGTCCGGCGGCCGGACCTTCTCGCCGTCCACTACGTTTCGATCTTGAACGGCGTGATCTGGCTCTGTGCCCCCGCCCGGCGGCTGCTCAACACGATCACCAGCGCCTTCGAAAAGCACCTCAAGCCGCACCAAACCGCCCTTACGGAAAAGGAACTGCTGACCGCCGTGGACGTGGGTCACGAGGAAGGCGTCCTGAACAAGGAAGAACGCATGATGATGGACGGCATCATCCGCCTGGAAACGCTCCAGGCGCGCGATGTCATGACCCCACGGGTGGACGTGATCGGCCTGGACCTGAACGGAGACCCCGCCCGGTATCGCGACATCTGCCGGAGGGTTCGGTTCAAGTATCTGCCCGCCTACCGGGGCGACATGGACCACGTCGAAGGGTTCCTGGACACCGCGAAATTCCTGCTTTCGACCTCCCAGGACCTCAAGGCGTGCCTCTACCCCCACTTCTACGTGCCCGACACCGCCCCCTTGGACGGGCTCCTGAACACGTTTCAGCAGCAGCAACGCCGCGTCGCCATCGTGATTGACGAATACGGCGGCACCGCCGGCCTGATCAGCCGGGGGGATATTCTGGACGAAATCGCCGAGTTCGTCGGCAGCCTGCCCGGCGAAAAACGGCTGGAAATCGAGCCCAGCGGCCCGAACCGCTGGACGGTCATCGGCGCCACCAGCATCGAGGAAGTGAATTACGAACTGGGCCTGCGGCTCCAGTCCCAGGGGGCCGACCGCATCGCAGGCTGGGTTACCGCCTATGCGAAACGAATCCCCAAGACCGGCGACGCGATCGAGGCCGAAGGCTGCAAGGTCACCGTACTCCAGATGCGCAAGCACCGGGTAACCGTCGTGCAAATCGAGAAGACCGCCGCGCCGGACAACCCGCCCGAGGAGGGACTCGCCTGATGCTCTCCGACCTCCTCCTCGTGCTTCTCTGCCTCGCGGGCACCGCCTTCTATGCCGGCATCGAGACCGGGGCGATCTCCATCCACCGCATGCGCCTCCGCCACCTCGCGGACCAGGGCGACCGGCCCGCCCGGATTCTCGAATGGTTCCTCGACCATCCCGACCGCCTCCTCGGCACCACCCTGCTGGGCTCCAACCTGTGCATGGTCGTCGCCTCCGTCATGGCCACCAGTGTGGGGCACAACCTGCTCGGAGGAGTGGGCGAAGCCCTCTTCGGCGCCGCCATGACCGTCGTCGTCCTGGTCTTCGCGGAGTACCTGCCCAAGGCCTGGTTCCAAAGCCATCCGATCGTCCGCTGCCGCCCGTTCGCCGCGTTCCTCCGTTACTCCTCCCTCGCGCTGCGGCCGTTTGTGGATGCGATCAATTGGCTGACGCAGGGGTTCATCCCCTCCTCGTTCGAAGAGCAGCCCAAACACAACTTGTTCTCCGCGAAAGACGAACTGGAAGTGCTCGCGCGGGAAAGCGAGGAGCACGGAATGCTTTCGCCCAAGCAACGCATCATGATCCGCCGTGTGTTCGAGCTCTCCGGCAAGACCGCCCGTGACATCATGCTGCCCATAGGGAACGTAGTCGTCGCGAAAACCTCCACGCTGACCGGCGAGTTCTTCGATCTCGTGGCCCGCTCGAACCACACGCGTCTGCCCGTCTACGATGACGAACGAAAGACCTATGCCGGAACGGTGAACTTCTTCGACGTCATGTCCGAATGCGCCGACTCCCGCGACCACCGCCTCTCGCTGTACCTGAGACCGCCGCTGTTCATCCCTGAGACGACGCCCTTGATCGAGATTTTCACGCGCCTGCGCCTGTCCCGCCAGTCCGTCTGCCTGGTCGTCAATCCGCAGTCCGACGTGACCGGCTTCATCACCACGCAAACCGTCCTGGAAGAAATCGTGGGGAAGTTGTGAACGCCGCGAACGCCGCCACCGGACAACCCGCGCCTTCTGTGGCGGACTGCCCCAGTTGCGGCCGCTATATCGGCCCCGCCTTCGTCTGCCCGTACTGCGGCGCCGAGGCGCGCGGCCGGCTCCCGCTCCGCGTCCTGCGGTGGGCCGCGCTTCTCCTGGCCGTCGCCGGCCTGACGCTCTTCTACGGCCTGGCCTGGCGCTCGGAAATTCCCGTGACCGCCGTCTCATCCCTCAAGCCGTCCATGCAATTCGCCCGGATCCGGGTCCGGGGCCAGGTCGCCACCCAGCCCCGCGTCTTTCAACGCGACGGCGCGCCGGACTTCGTCATCTTCGACGTGGAGGACGGCACCGGCCGCATCACCGTGGCGGCGAGCCATTCGACGGCCCAGGCGCTCGTGGCGCGCGACCTCGTCCCCGGCAAGGGTCTGCGCGTGGAGGCCACCGGCAGCTTGAACGCCAAACCCGGCCGCCGCCTGAGAATCTACCTCGACGCCGCCTCCGCGCTGAAGATCGAGGGCGGCGCGGCCAAGGCCCCCTCGGACAAGCGCGCGGCGGACGAGCCGGAGGATCCCGACCGTGAGCAATCCTGAGACGGCTTCTTTTGCGCGCCCCGGAATCCTGATCTCCGCGCGTCGAATCCGCCGCCGCGTCAACGAAATCGCCCGCGAAATCGCCGGCCGTTGCGGCCCCGGCCCTCTCGTGGCCGTGGCCATTCTCAAGGGAAGCTTCGTCTTCGCGGCCGACCTTGCGCGGGCGCTGTCCGACCGCGGCCTCCATCTCGCCATGGATTTCCTGACCTTGTCGAGCTACGGCTCGGGCACCACGAGCGCCAGCCGGATCGCCACCCTCCAGGACATCGGCGTGGACGTGGCCCGCCAGAGGGTCCTGTTGATTGACGACATTCTGGACACGGGCAGAACCCTCCAGGCGGCCCGCGACCGGTTGCTGGCCAAGGGCGCCAGGGAGGTTCTGACGTGCGTCCTGCTGGACAAGCCCGCCCGCCGCATCGTCTCCATCCAGGCCGACTACGTGGGATTCAACGTGGACAACGTGTTCGTTGTCGGCTACGGGCTCGACTTCGACAACCGCTACCGGAATCTCCCCTATCTCGCGGTTCTCCCGCCCGGTGTCGCCGGAGAAAAGCCGTGCTCGAATTCCCGGCCCAGTGTCAACCGGTCACTTCCACCACGCTTGGATCGTAATCCGCGGGCGGTTCGTAGCCGAGCAGGCGCAGACACGTGGCCGCGAGGCTGCTGATCCCAAGCCCCTTGTGCGCCGATAGTTTCAGCCCGGCCGTGCCGGAGGGGTCGTAGACATACACCGGCACCGGGTTGAGCGAGTGGGCCGTCTTGACCTTGATCCTGCCGGTCGCCTTGTCCACCTTCACCTTGCCGGTCTTCTTGTCGTGCTCGTACATGTCGTCCGCGTTCCCATGGTCGGCCGACACCACCAGGATGCCGCCCATTTCCCGCACCGCGGGGATAAGCCGGCCCAGGCAGAGGTCCACGGTCTCCACGGCGATCTGGGTCGCCAGATAAACGCCCGTGTGCCCAACCATGTCGCCGTTCGGGAAGTTCAGCCGGATGAAACGATACTTGTTCGCCCGGATCGCGGCCACAACCTGGTCCGTCACCTCCGCGGCCTTCATCCACGGGCGCTGCTCGAAGGGCACAATGTCGGACGGCACCTCGACGTAGTCTTCCAGCTTGTCGTCGAACTTGCCCGACCGGTTGCCGTTGAAGAAATACGTCACGTGCCCGAACTTCTGTGTCTCGCTGATGGCCAGTTGGCGCACACCGCTCTGGCACAAGTACTCGCCCATCGTGTTGGCGATGACCGGCGGGTCCACGAGGAAACGTTTCGGAATCTTCAGGTCGCCGTCGTACTGCATCATCCCCGCATACAGCGCCTTCGGCCGCGGGGTTCGGTCGAACTCCTTGAAATCGTCCTCTTCGAACGCCCGGGTGATCTCGATCCCGCGGTCGCCCCGGAAGTTGAAGAAGATAACGCTGTCGCCATCCCCGATGCGGCCGATGGGCTTCCCGTTCTCGACGATCACGAACGGAAGCAAATCCTGGTCAATCATGCCCGGATTGGCCTTGCGGTGCGCAACAATGGCCTCATGCGCCGACGCGAATTGCGGACCGACGCCGCGCACGTGAACATCCCACCCGCGGCGGACCATCTCCCAATTCGCGCCGTAGCGATCCATGGTGATGAACATGCGGCCGCCGCCCGACGCGATCCGGTAGTCCACGGCCCCGCCCGCGTTAAGGTCCGCCAGGAACTTCTCGAAGGGGTCCACGTAGTCCAGGGCCGACGTTTCGCCCACGTCGCGGCCGTCGAGCAGAACATGAACCCGGGCGCGCTTGACGCCCTCGGCCTTGGCCTGCTTGAGCATGGCCTTCAGGTGGTCCAGGTGGCTATGGACGTTGCCGTCGGAGAAAAGCCCGAGGAAATGAAGCGTGGACTTGTTCGTGACGACGTTGGCGATCTGGGACCGCCACACATCGCCGCGGAACATCGCGCCCGAGGCGATGGCTTCATTGACCAGCCGCGCGCCCTGGGGAATCACCCGCCCGCTACCGATGGCGTTATGGCCGACTTCGCTATTGCCCATGTCCTCGTCGCTGGGCAGGCCGACGGCGGTGCCGTGCGCCTTGAGTTGGCTGTAGATCGCGTTGGCGCGGAGGAAATCCAGGTTCGGCTTGAGCGCGGAGCGAACCGCGTCGCCTTCCTCGTATTCGCCAACGCCGATGCCGTCCATCAGTACCAACACCACGGGGCCCTTGGGTCCCGGAAAAGAAGTCTTCTTCAATGCCTGCATGAGTCGCTCTCCGGTTGATTCCTTGCGCTGTTCGAAACGGGGGCAGAGTGTAGTACAGCTCCGCACGCGCCGCAAGCGCGGGGGCAATTCGGGCAGCGATTCTCACTAGGGCCTCGGCGGGAAGGTCTGCGACCCTTCCCTCCCTACAGAAGAACGTAACGTCGTGCAAACTGTAGGGCGGGAATGGTTGAGTACTCGATACCTTCCCGCCGCCAGCGGTCAAGAGGAGATATCTACAGGTTCATCCCTTCCCAGAAACCGTGCGCTGGCGGAGAATCTCGTAGAAGAAGAGCGACGCCGCCACGGCGGCGTTGAGCGAGCCGATCTTGCCCACCTGCGGAATCTTCACGGTCTCGTCGCAGAGCCGCAACAGTTCCGGCCCGACGCCGCGCCCCTCGTTCCCGATGATGACGGCCGTCGGCCCCTTGAAATCGCACTCGAACACGGAACGCTCCGCTTTCTCGCTCGCCGCCGCCAATCGCAGTCCGCGGCCCTTCAACCGCGCGGCCAACGCGCCGATGTCCGAAACGCGAACCACGGGGATGCGGTTCACCGCGCCGGCCGACGCGCGAACCACCATGCTGGTAACGCCGACTTGTTCCTTCTCGCCGATGAAGACCGCGTGGAGCCCGAGGATTTCCGCCGACCGCAGGATCGCCCCGAAATTGTAGGGATCCTGGATCGAATCCAGCAACGCCACCGCCGGCGACTGCGCCAGGCCGGCGCAGGTTTCCTCCTCGGGCGAATACGGGAAATCGGTCATCCGGGCGAGGTAGCCCTGGTGCTCGGACGAGCGGCACAGGCTCGTCAGGCTGTCCGGCGGCGCGAGGCGCGGGGCAAGTCCCTGGCGCTGAGCCAACGCCTGGGCGCGTTCGAGTTCGCCCGGTTCCAAAGCGGCGGAGAGCTGGAGCTCGAGGATTTCCCACCGGCCGGCCGCCAGGGTTTCCAGGACGGCGTTCCGGCCCCAAATCCAGCATTTCTGGTGGCTGCCGAGGAGCCGCTGCTTCCCTTTTCCGCGGCCGTGCCGTTCCATGGTCGGGAGCCGCGGGGATTACTTATGGGCCGGGGCGGCGGGGTTGCCCGTCAAAGCGGGGTCAACCAGCGGCAGATCTTTTTTGGCGAAGAATTCCTTGCCGGCCGCCACCACGTCATCCGTAAGGTCCACCGTGCTCTTCACGTAGACCACGGACGGGCTGGCGAACAAGACAACGTCCACGCGGCGTTTCTGTGCGACCTTGGCGATGAGGGGCTGGAGGCGGCGCCGGAACGTGGACATGACCGCCGTTTCGCGCGCTTGCAGTTGACTCTGGATGGGCGCCACGGACTGTTGCACCGTCTCCGTGGCGGACTTCATCTGGCTCTGGATCTTCTCCTTTTCAACTTCCGTTTTGGTCGTCTCGAGTTTGCTCTTCAGAGCTCTCATTCGAACGTTGTAGGCGTCCACCATGGCCACGCCGCGCTGATAGACGTCCAGTTTCTGGCGATCCTGATCGAGCCGTTGGACCATGCCAAGGTCTTTGAAGACCCGGTCCACGTCGAGAACGGCCACACGATGCGGGTTCATAAAGAACACGCCCAGCAGAAGCACCGCGAGCAACACGACCACGTAAGCCACTTCGTACCACCGGATTCCTCTTCTGTCGCCGTTCGGGTCCATACGATCCTCCTTGTGTTCGCGGCCGGACATATGGCCGCACGGCCCCACTACTTAGCACACAACCGCCCGCGAATCACGCGAAATAGACGCAGGGTGTCGCTTTCAAGCAGAATCCACGGTGAAGACGTGATAGTCTCCCCTCGATCCCGTTACCTGCCTTCCCGCCTTGGGAAATGCGCAGGGCAGACACGTCTGATTTCTCAAAGTAACACTGGTGGCTGGCGCAGAGCAACCCGGCCTGGACGAACAATTTCGATGCCCTTGCGACGAACGATTTCGACGGTGACGGGATGCCGACGTGGCAGGAATGGATTGCCGGAACCCATCCGACCAGCCCTGCCAGCGCATTCCAGCTTTCCATCGCGCTGACGAACGGATCGCAAATTGTCGTGTCGATCCCGACGATCCTGGCGGGTCCGGAATACGAGGG
>Ga0182021_10002588_pt1 | contig 21152 bp, 15 predicted proteins | sample 612E3MmetaG_FD_120493 | JGI IMG/M metagenome (GOLD analysis project Ga0182021, IMG submission 120493) | Permafrost microbial communities from Stordalen Mire, Sweden - 612E3M metaG (Illumina Assembly) | ecosystem: Environmental > Terrestrial > Soil > Wetlands > Permafrost | place: Sweden... | reverse complement strand
TCCACAATTACTACATTTCATAGTGAGAACCTCGAACCTATGATGTTAGATTGATTGGTACAGGTTAATAGTTATCGCATATACCGTGTTTGGATAAAAACTGGGACCGCTCACACCGGTTCGGTCTGGGCCATTTGCGACGGGATCGACATCTCGAACCTCGCGCCTCGTCCCTGGACGCCGGTCTCGCGGATGGTGATCCCGGTGATGGCCAATATCTCACGGGAAAGGAAAAGGCCGAGCCCAGTTCCCTTGCCGAACCCCTTTTCGAATATCCTCTCTTTCTCATTTTCCGGTATCCCAGGTCCGACGTCCTCGTAGACCAGAAGCATACCGTTCTCGGTCGACTCGCAACCGATCCTGATGGTGGCTGGCCTGGTGGCATAACGGATGGTGTTCTCGATGAGGTTGTTGAAGACCTTCAGGAGCATGGGATCGGCGTAGACGGACAGCCGAGTCGCTTTCTCATCGATAAGTAGGTCCTTGACTTCCCTTACCTGATGGTTGGCATGGATGATCTCCGCGATGTTCTGCCAGGTTGGAGAAGAACTCCCCATGTCCTGGTATTCCTTGGTGAAACGGATCTGGTTCAGTATTATCTGGATGGACCTTTCTATCTTTTCCAGTTTGGCTATTGTATCGGGTTCCCGAACTGAGCGCTTCACCAGTTCGAGGTTGCCGCGCAGGATGGAGATCTGGTTCATGATGTCGTGCCTGGTGATGCTGTTCAGCAGGCTCAGCTTTCCGTTAGCCCTTTCCAGCGCGATCTCTGCATTCTTGTGGTCGGTGATGTCCTGGTTCGCCCCGAATATGCGGACCGGCAAGCCGTCATCATCTCGTTCCACTTCTATGCATACGATCAGGTCACGGACCTGGCCGTCCCGGCGGATGATCCGGTGTTCCAACTGGTTGATCCCTATCTTGGAGATTAGGTTGAACTCAATAACCTTGTCGACACGGACCTTATCGTCTGGATGAACAAAGGTGTCCGTGTAGACCTGAGGGGTCATGAAATAGCCACCCTCCCTTTCCGCCGACGTACCGTATAGCGCGTAGGACTGATCGTTGAAGATGAAGACGCCCCGGACCAGGTCCATTTCCCAATAGATCAGTTTGGCCAGGTCCATTGCCACCGCCAGCTGGTGCTTGGCCGCTTTCAATCCCTCTTCAGCCGCCGATATCTGTGCATAGGACATTATGAGCTCATCGTTCTTCCGATGGATCTCGACCTCCGCCTTCTTTCGGTCGGTGATGTCCTGGATCACGCCGAACACGATGCGATGGACCGGATCGTATTCCGCCCTTGAATGGACGTCTACGATATTTCCGTCTGAGAGGCGTTTGACCTTGAACTCGATGTCGTAGGGTTTGCCTCTCTGGATCAGGTCGACCAGGGCATTGTCCAGCGGGACGCGGAACTCCGGCAATGGGATCCTCTTGACCACTTCATAGGATTCCCGGCTCCAGTCGATACCATAGATGATCGATGCTCCGGGAGAAGCGACCATGTCCTTGCTGTCTAGGTGTAGCTCCCAATGGCCAAAGCCGGCGATCTCCTCGGCCCTCTTCAGGCGAGCCTCGCTCTGCTGCAGCGCCAGAACGACCTGCCGCCGTTCCACGGCCCTTTTGATCCGATGGGCAAGTTCGGCGAACTGGGGTCTGGGAGGGCCTCCTTTCTGCAGGTACGAATCGGCACCTTCGTTCAACGCCTGGATCACTATATCTTCCCGGCCCTTTCCGGTGAACAATATGAATGGAATGTCATTGCCGGACTCCCTGAGCGACCGAAGAAAAACGAGACCGTCCATGTCCGGCATCATATAATCTGAGACCACGGCGTCGATATCGCCAACGAGGACCCTTTTCAAACCGGTCGGGGCATCGGAGGCTGTCTCCAGAAGGATCTCGTGCGATTCCTCTAAGAAGATCTTTGCCAGTTCCAGCAAGGCTTCCTCGTCATCGACGTATAGGACCCTGATCATCGATTTTATCCTTCCTTTAACGGTCCTCTCGGTTCATAAAGACTCATTTCAAATAATCGAATTCTGACAACTTCCCCCGATCCTGATCGTACTCAAGTTCGATTTCGAAAAAAATATTACATCTGGAAATGCCTTGAATTCGTTGCCGAAGTATCGTCCGAATTGACCGTTCAAGGTCCATCTCCCTTTCCATGTGAATTGTTTCAGAACGGTTCGAAGGATTTCCCTTTCTCGGCCAGGATCACGTTGATGTTCGGATCCTTCTCCAGCCTGACCTTGAGCTCGCTGGTCGGCGTATCGATGTTATGCATAGGGACGACCTGCTTGGCCCCGATCGCCCTGGCCGCCTCGGCAGCCGCGTCGACGTCCATGGTGAACGTGCCACCGATCGGCAGCAAAGCCAGATCCACATGCCCGAGCTGCCTCATCTCCGGAATGAACTCTGTGTCACCGGCGTGGTAGATGGTCTTACCTCCAATCGTCAATAGATAACCGACGCAAGCGCCTTTCTTGTGGAAGACATGCCCCTTCAAACCCAGGTTGTAAGCGTAAACGGCCTTGACCCTGACCCAGCCGAGGTCCTCCTCCTTGCCTGGCTCAGCGATCATCGTTTTGGATGGCACAAGCTTCTTGGCCACCTTTAATGGTGCGATGACAATGGTCCTGTCACCCATCAGCTGTTCGACGGTCTCCTCCTGAAAGTGGTCAGAATGGGAATGCGTGATGAGGATGAGGTCCGCCTTTTCGTTCATCTCTGGCCCGTGTACCTGACCCTTGGGATAATATGAGGGATCGATGTGGATGTTCCTACCTTCGGCCTTTATCCAGAACCAGGACATGCTCCCATTGACCCAGACGAATTCCATTGAATAGACCTTCCTCATGATTAGACCGATCGTGGTTATTTGAGATTTGCCTCCCCCCGCCCAATGATTATTTATCGCAAGGGAGCACCATGACATCTTTGTTATGGGCGCATTTGCCCTTCAGGAAGACTTACCATGGACGTAGAAAAGCTTTACGAGACGATCTTCAAACGGAAATCGATAAGGAAATACGAATCAGCCCCGCTGGACCAAGCCACTTTGGAGATGGTGCGTTCAGAGATCACTTCGTTGAAACCGATGGTTCCAGGCATCAGGACGGAGATCAGGATGCTAGGAACAGACGATGTGAAGGGCATGTTCAAGGCGGATGCCCCACATTACCTGGCGATCTTCTCCGAGCAGAAGGAGGGCTTCGCCGCCAATGCTGGATTCATGCTAGAGCAGCTGGACCTGTTCTTCAGCGCCAGTGGTCTGGGCTGTTGCTGGCAAGGAGGCCCTAAACCGACCAAGAAGGTCGAGCCTATTGCCGGGCTCGAGTTCGTGATAATTCTGGCGTTCGGGAAACCGGCGGAGACCTTGCAGAGGAAGAGCGTAGCCGAGTTCAAGAGGAGAAACCTCTCTGAAATATCCGACATCAAGGGGTTGGACGATCTGCTGGAACCGGTCCGCCTCGCGCCATCGGGAGTCAATAATCAATCCTGGTACTACCGTGGCGATGCGAACCGGATCGACGCCTATTATGCCAAATCGATGATCACAGATCAGATGAACCAGATCAATGTGGGGATCGGCGTGTGCTACCTGTGGCTGTCAGCGGTCCACCACAAGAAGGCGATCGTTCTCTCCATCGAAAACCCAGGGGAGGACCACACTCCCAAAGGCTACCGATATGTGGTGTCGGCAAAGATGAAGTGAATGGTCGTCGATGAGAATCTCCAGGACGAGTTGGACCTACCAGGGAACCGATGGGAACCTAAATGATGAATGAACTTGACCAAATCCGGGTGCTTCTGCTCGAAACCGATCCGGAGAAGATCTTCCTCATCAAGGAACTGCTCAAGGGCATCGGTGCCGAGTTCACCACCACCGTCGCCGATGGTGGGCGAAAGGCACTGGATGTCCTTGACCGGTCGATCGGAAAAGATGCCCGACCGATCGATCTCGTGATCATGGACTCTGTCCGAAACGAGATCGAAATGTCCGATATCCTGACCTACATGAGGTCGATGCATGGCCTGCAGAAGATACCGGTCGTGGTCATGGCCAAGTCGATGAAAAGGATCGAGGAGATGATCATTCGGAGCGAAGGAACGGCACATTGCATCATCCGACCATCCAGCCACTCCGAGTTCGAGGCAATGCAGACCCTAATAAAAGAGGTACTGCATCGTTCTTAGACGATGCATCGATTTTTTTCAAGCTGCGCCGAAAGACCTGACCTTTCCTAGGCGAGGGATCGAAAACCCTCAATCTCCTTTCGCCGATGCGAGCGCCAGCTCCTTCGTCATTGCCAGACATTCCTCCAATATCTCCGGGGTGCCCAGCCGGCATTCGTGCCGGAAACCGAGCTCGTCGGCGAACTGCTTCGATAGCGCCAGGTACTTTTCGATGTCGCCCAGCCCATCATCGATGAAGAGCACACGTGAATAACCGTCGAACATCTTTTGCATGAACCAATCCAGGGTGATGCCCATCTCCTCATAGTTGGGCATCTGGGTGCGCATCTTCTTCTCGAACCATTCCCGGTTCATCAGGGCGAAGTACGGCGTGTGGTACATCGTACCGGCACACTTCTTACGCTCGATGGCGTACTCCTCTGGAGTGATTAGGACACCGATGCAGTCATCACCCCGAAGCTGGATCGTGGGCACCTTCATCTGCTTGGTGATGTCCTTCAATGAATTGCAGATACCGTACCCGAGCAGCACGGCGTCGACCTTCCCCTCCAATGCGTTGACCTTTTCGATCACCGCCTTCTTCAATTCTTCCGGATATTCGTGTAGGCCGAACTGAAGGTATTCCTTGTGAACGATGTCTGGGTCGCCCTTGATCAGCGGTTCGAGGTTCCGCTCGAACGTTTCGCATGAGATGATCCCGATCCTCATGATGTCAACTCCGTATTCTCTCTCACTGCTAATTGATGATAGCCCCCGAAATATTAAAGTATTATCATGTCATATTTTTCTATTACGGTAGTTCGCCATGCAAGCAGATGACATCCGGGAACAGATCGAGGCGTTGCGGGAAGAGGTCCGCGCACTGAGCACTTCGATCCTCAACCTAAGGCAGGACGACCTGCGCAAGGTGTTCGGGGACCAGATCAAGCCAGTGCTGGTGGAACGGATCGAACGGAACTACTCGAAAGGCAAGAATGCCCGGCATGGCCAAAAGGACTCGGAGAAGGCTCTCTTGGAACTCGTGGAAAGGTCTGTCGCGATATTCCAGCGGGACGGAAAACAAAAAGCGTTCGGATATCTGGAAGAGTTCGAGAAGAACGGAGATACGAAATCCATACCAACGAACGGCGGAGCGGTCAATTTCGAGTCGCAGATCGTCGGCCAGATACGCGAATATCTCATGCTTTCCGATGTAATATTCAATAGAACGGTGCCTGACATCCCCAACCTTGCCGTGAGCGAAGACAACCCAGGAAACAGAACACTGTCGCCTGAAACCGCGGAGCGCCTCCTTGCCCCTCTGTCCAACGCCAGGAGGGTCCAGGTCATGCTCATCCTGTCCAAGGAGAACAACAGTCTGGCGGAACTCGCCAAACAATTGGAACTGAAGAAAGGCCATCTGCAATTCCACCTTAAAGCACTGATGGACGTTGACTATATCCAGTTCGACAGGAAGAGCCGCCTATATTCCATCTCGCCCCGGGGGACCCGCATCCTGGATGGGGTAACGAAGATCGTCGAGGGTCTAACTGAGGATTTATAAGGCAGTGGTCGAAAACCCTCGGCAATTCCAATCAACTTGGACATTAGAACAAGTGTCGGAAGAGAACGCCCAGACAGTCACTGATGAGGTGACAAACGCCCTCTTCCGACAATGAAACGATGCTCATCGATGTGATAAATGTATCGACGACAAAGGTATGGTAAGCGGTGATATTAGTGAGGTCCGTGCACTTCCAGTTCCGCAAGATGAATGCTCATCGGTCCTGAGGACGGACATCAGGTCTGACTTGAAACCGCGCTCGGATGGTCCGAGGGGTTCGCGGGACCCGTAGCCCATCCTCATCTGGTGGCGATATTGCCCGGATAGGTGCACTTAGGATTGGGGCAGGTGATCATCCGGTCCTTTTCGAAATACTGCATCCTCCGGCCGCATTCGGGACAAAGGAATGCTTTGTCGATCTCTCGGACCGAGTTGCAGAAGCTCCTCACCTCCTCCATGGAGACATCGTAAGCGCCTTCGTTATTATGTGACGTCAGGTTGCCCATGTACCTGGTCCGGTCCAACTTCTGGATCAGCGGCAAAATGGAGTCCTGGTACTCCTGTTCGACGATGACGTCCTTGGCCCGTTTGCGGAAGGCGATGAACAGGTCCCCGGACGTGTAACGATAGGAGCCGCCCCGGAACTGGACGTTCGCCTTAAGCATCAGGCACAGCTCCTCCAGGACCATTTCCAGGTATCTCCTGCCTTCGTTGCCGGCGCCGCAACGGTCTCCGTCGGATATCTTGTCCTCGATGGTCTCCCAGCACGATTTCTTGTTCCGGATTATGGGACCGCCCTGGGGCGTCCAGGCGATTATCTCCATGTTCGCCGAGGGAACGTTCGAGGCCCTCTGGTAGCTGAGCAGTTGCTCGAACCATACGCCATCATGCGTGGTGATCACGATCTGGGCGTTCCCAAACTCGGAGTATAGCAGATCACAGATCCTTTCCCGGTGTCCGGAATCCACGGTGGTCACCACATCGTCCAGGGCGATCAGCGGGCATTTCAGGTCAAGGCGCTTGATGAACGCCAGGAAGATGCACAGGCCAAGCGAGTCCAGGTGCCCTTCGCTGAGATATGCCCTGGGGTCCTCGTTGCCCTTGGCGAAGCAGGTGACGGTGAGCTCGGCGCTGCCCCTCCTCTCAGGGATGATGGACAGCTTGATGTCCCGTATGTCATCCTCCGGATGCAGCGTCCGGTAGTATCTGCCGACGTCCACGATGATGTCATCGAACAGCTCCTGGAGGTTGTTCTTCCTGACCTCGGAGAACGTGCTATGGATCTTTTGGGCGTAGTTGAGCTTCCTCTCGACCAGGGACACCTCTGATTCCATCTTGACCAGAACGTCCTTCGCTGCCCGGACCCTTTCCACCAAAAGCAATGTCTGCAGCCTCTCGTTGTCGGGAGTGCTGGGGGCGATGCTCTCCACCTCCTTCTTGCCGAACTCGTGTATCTCCTGGAGGATGGCATTGGCATCGTCGATGCTGGCATCGAACTTGGCACAGTCTATGTTATCTGTCCGACCCTGGGTCGATTCCAGTTCCTCGATCACCTTGTAGAACGATAGAAGGCTGCGGGTCAATCTTCCGGCGTGCTCCTGCAGGGCGAGGTGATCGTTCGCCACCTTCGCCGCTCGCTCCATTTCGGTAACGGCGACCTTGATCTCGTCCACCAGTTCCAGGACGAGGGAGTCGATATTATCCGACTCCTCTTTGAAATGCTTCAAGGAGAGCAGTCGCTCTTCGATGTCGACCATCAGGCGAGTGGGGTCGACCTTCTGCTGGCAGAGCGGACAGGTACCGGTCTCCGTACGCATCATCGATTCCCGGCCGGCCTCGAACAGGGACAGGGCGGTGTTGTCGACCTGGCGTTTCGCCCCGTTGTGCGACCGGACGAATTCTTCGATGACCTGAAGCCGGGTCGAGATATCCTTGGATAGGAATGCGTCCGGCAATAGGGCGAACTCGTGGCTGATCCTATCGACCTTGTCCTTGATGGACAGGTCGACCGAACCGAACACCGGTCTGCTCAGGTATGTATCGATCTCGTCGATACCCTCCAACGGCGGCAGACCGACCATGCTCAGTCTGGCGTTGAGCGGGACGATCACCTCATCCAGGTCTTTCACGCTGTAGTCCAGCTCCGTCTGAATTCCTTTGAGAACGGACACCATCTTGCTCCTCCGGTCGGCCTTCTCGGCCTCCAGCTTCTTGGTCACCTTGACCATTTCCGCTTCCACCGTCTCCAACACCTGGATGCCCAGCATGGCAGCGATGATCTGGTATCGTTCGGATGGTTTGCTGGTGATGAAGCTCAATATCTGCGTCCTTCTCAGGATGAAGGTCCCATCGGCCATGGTGGAGAACTCTTCCTCCATGTCGGCCGGTATGATCGGGAAATCGGTGATGGACCGGGTGAGGGTCCTCCCCCCGGGATTGATGGTAGCCCCGACCTTCATCTGCTCAGGCTTGAAGTCCACATGGGGGCAATGAGCGTTGAACGATATCGTCTGGACGCCCTTGAAGCGGGAGACCGTCCCGGTGAAGAAGAACTCGATGGCGTCGATGATCGAGCTCTTGCCGGTACCGTTCTCGCCGTAGATGAGCACGTTCTTCCCGTCGAAGTCCAGTTGCAGCGAGGGGACGCCCCTGATCCCGGAGATGGTCATGTCCTTAACTTTCATCTGTCACCATTTCATCGAGGAGCTTTTCGAACCCGACATCGGAAAAGTTTTCCATGTTGGACATGAGCTGCTCCAGTCTCTCGATGTCCTTCGGAGGGATGCCCCCTTCCGTTCTCAATATCCAAAAGAACTCGCTCTTGACCTTCTTTACGACGCCCATTTCTTTCACCTGAACTATAACATTGAATTTACCATCAGGTAGTACTTAGCACATCGCATAATTACGAGCGACAATAATAAATTATATATAATAAAATATTTTATTATTCAGGCGCTTGTGAAACGATATGGCAGGACCCAGGCGTAGATCTATTACTTCGCTCAGAGCTCGGCCATCGCCTTTTGGATCGCCTCTTCCAGCTGCTTCATGGTGTATGGTTTCGGCAGCACGCCCTTGAACCCGTAGCTCAGATAGTTGGCGGTGATCGGATCGTTGGAATAGCCGCTGGAGACGATGGCGTTCACATTTGTGTATCTCTCCAGGAGTCGTTTTATCGTCTCCCTGCCACCCAAACCTCCAGGTATGTTCAGGTCCATGATGACGACGTCGAACGGTTCGCCGGAAGCGTCCGCCTGGGAATATAATTCGATCGCCTCCCCGCCCTCCTTGGCCGCCACGACCGAATGCCCCATGATCCCTATCATTCCGGTGAGAACGTCCAGCACGCCCTCGTCGTCGTCCATGACCAGGACCTTGGCCGGCCGGTCCGTCCTCTCTTTGGAGCCAATGGCCGGGACCTTCAGCCCGTCCGACCAGGCTAAAAGATAGACCTTGTAGTTCGAACCTTTCGCCGAGGAGTCCATGACCATGAACCCGTCATGCCTCCGTACGATGGAGTTGGCAATTGCCAGGTCCAGTCCCTGCTTCTCGTCCATCGCCGACGCCTGCGCCTCCGGGTCGGACTCCGACCTCTGGGAGATCCAGTTGGGCGCCTCTAGGTTGACTACCACATATCTGGACATGGCGACGGATCTGGTGCGGGCGTTGTCTATGTCCTGATGTGAAAGCGAGACCCCCAGGATCACGTTCGGAGGCGCGCTGGCCAGCGCGTTCGTCATCAGGTTGGCGAACGCCTGTCCGATCTGGACCTCGTCCGCGTTTACCATATATGGGTCATTCATCGATTCCGCCTTGATATTGACCCGGGACCCCTCGGGGAGGCTCTCGCTCAGCCCCCGCAGGACGTTCAGGATGGAAATGTTCTTCCTGATCGGGTCGCCGCCCTTGGCGAAGGTCAGCAATTGATTGGAGAGGTCCTTGGCCTTGATGGCCGACTGCTTGGCGTCGTCCAGACATGCATCCCTGCGGACGGGGTCGAGCTTGGCATACCCGACCATCTCGAGGTTGCCCAGTATCGAGGTCAAGATGTTGTTGAAGCTGTGTGCGATGCCACCGGCCAGCTGACCGATGGAATCCAGGCGCTGGGCTTCGGCCAAGGCCTTCTGCATCCGAACATCGTCCGTGATGTCCCGGAAGACGATGACGTAACCGATGGCATTACCGGACCGGTCCCGGATCGGCGCCGAATTGTAAGAGAGGTCGCGCCGGCCATTGGACCTGACCACCATGCCCTTATGCTCGGAGACGCTGTCCTGGTCCTTAGCTACCCAGTATTCCTTTTCCGGTTCGTCCGTCAATGGGTCCCTAATCGGAAGGACTTCGGATATCCAGCGGCCGATGATGGACCCCCTTTCGGTGCCGTTCTCTTCTGCGATCTGGTTCGCCAACAGGATCATGCCCTCGACGTCGGTGACGATGACGCTCTCCCCGATGCTGTGTAGCGTCACGTCCAGCATCTCCTTCTCCTGTGACAATCGTTCCTGTGCCTCCCTGGTCCTCTTGACCTCTTGGGCCAGGCGCTCGGTGATGTCGGTGAGGTCCTTCGTCCTCTCCGCCACCTTGTCCTCCAGGTTGTTCGCGTACAGCTTCAGGGCGTCGACCATGCGGACCTTCTGGATCGCGAGCAATGATAGATTGGCCAATGATTGGAATGGAGCCAGGCGCGCCTTGGTGAACCATCCCGGTTCGGAATGGGCGAAGATCATCGCTCCGAGCAGGTTGCCGTCCTCGATGAGCGGGATGACCGCCCAGACACCGTCCATCTGATCGACGATGCGGATCTGATCAACATAGGAATCGTAGGCCTGCAGATCGATCTGGGGGTCGGGGGCGACCCCTTTCTTTGCGGCCAGCTCCATGTTTCCGGAGACGGTCATATAGTATACTAGTGCCGATGATGCCAGCAGCCGATCGACGGCGACACCGCAGATGCTCTCCAGAGAATCGGCAGCCACCTCGGATTCGATGACCTTCCTGGATGCGTCGTACAACACTTCGAGCTCCTCCGCGCGGCGTGAGAGCTGGATGGTGCTGTCCTTTTGTTCGGTGACGTCCTGGATCAGTTCCAGGATGTATCCCTCCGAACCTTTCTCGGCTGAGATGTGAGTTGAAATGCGCTGCACCCATATCGGTACGCCGTTCTTCCGGACGAAGCGCTGGACCCCGGTGAGGGACATGTTCTCCGGATCGAGCACCTCTTTAGCGGTGGCGGATGACGCCGTCTGATCGATATGACCGACCAGACTGGACCCGATGAGTTCGTCGGACTGCGTACCGAGGATCTCGTTGGCCTCCCGGTTGGCACGGATGATGATGCCCTTCTCGTCGCTCTCGATGATGCCGTAGGGGGCGCGTTCGATCATCGCGCGGATGCGGGTCTCGCTCTGCCGGAGAGAACTCTGTGAGTTGCTGAGTGAGTCGAACCCTCTCTTCACCAGGTAGTACAGGAGAAGTGAGGTCATGAGGATGAAGGCGATGCCCTTGACCATCGAGATGTTGTTGCGCATCGAAGGGTCTGTGACCATGAAGAAGACGATGTTGTCAGAGAGCAGAATCCAGACGGCGGAGACGGTGAAATAGACCAGCACTATCTCTAGAGGTCCCTTGAAGATCGGATGCTTGTTCGGATCGGTGCGTGGCTTTCCCATTACAGCTTCCTCTGGACGGCAAGTTGTTCTATGATATTCGGTGTCACTGGATATATAGACCTGTGGCAGAATTATCAAGTTAGGGATTACCCAATATTCAATTTTCTAATTCTAAATTATATCTATAATTATTATTCTAATTTAATACTTTTACCAAATTATCTTCTTATCGCGGCTAAAGCCCTTTCTAGAATGTGAGGGGGCATTGGCTTCTCCAATTTCCAAACAATACTGATAGGCCTACTACCTTGATGACTTTCATAGTTTGCTTTACCTAAGAAAATATACGGTTCAGATTTAACATCTCTAACAAATAATAATACTCGTCCACCTGATTTTCTATCGGTAATGTAACGTTGTCCAGTTATTGACGTATCGCTTGTCTTACTTTGGCTCTGCCAATGAAATAGGCGATCGCTTATAGCGTAATCTTCATACATTGTTGTAGGCGAAAAATCTTTCTCACTTTTTTGTAGATTAATAAAGAAAATATCAATATCTTGTTCTTTGAAATAGAAAACGCCTTCACGGGATTCTTGACGATGTTTTAATGAATTCACTCCCAACCCAGTTAATATATCTTCTCTGGAATATGTACAGTGTAAATCTAAGGCATTCTCATACCCAATATCTACCGGTTCATCTAAAAATTTTATTTTATTGTATCGATAATCTAGCAGTTGTATTAACTCCTCACAGAACACGGATTCCTTCCGAAATGATTGGATTACAGTTATCATGTCTGGGAATCCCATCTCGATCGGTTTTTTATTGTAAAAGTTGTAAAATAACATTAGAATCAATTTTTCTTGAATGGGGTCTAATTTTTTAACGTCATTATTTAACAAATATTTAATTGTAGAAATCCATCTTCTACTATCAATATGAGAGATTCGAAGAAATGCTTTAGCATAAAATGCATTCCTCTCAACACTTATATCTGTATCAATAATTCCAGCGTCTTTGTATAAGCCAGACAACGTGCTTCTCGAGTATATATCTCGGGGAGTCAACCCAAAGTAGTTTAAGAATTCAGTGAGATGCACTTTTTCGCTTGATTTTCCCTCATAAGTTTTGATTTTATTGATAATGTTATTTTTATTAATTATTGCATTATGAATATTATCTAAAATATATTCTCTAGCTATCTTCTCTAATTGAATATAACAACCATTTGGAAGAGAAGAAAAGCCATTTTCTATTTGATCCGCAACGGATTTATAACCGCCCTCGATTAAAACTTGAAACTTTCTTTCAAAGCTATATTGCTTGTTTGCCTGACCTATGAAATCAAGGACTGTTAGTTCTTCTTTTCCTGGAAATACTCTTAGACCGCGGCCTAATTGCTGCAAGAAAATAGTTAGGCTCTCTGTAGGCCTGAGAAATAGAACGGTGTTAACCTCTGGAATGTCTACTCCTTCGTTATATAAATCAACAGAAAAGATGAATTTTATCTCACTGGAGGCTAACCGCTTTTTAGCGTTTTGTCTCTCATCCTTAGCTGATTCATCGGTGAGAGCCATTGAACTAATGCCGGCCTCATTGAACATTGATTCCATAAATCGAGCATGTTCTTTGGTTACGCAGAATCCTAGTCCGATCACATTGTCTATTTCTGTGACATATTTTTTAACTGAATCAATTATGGATACGGCTCTTGCCCTGTTGTTAACATAAACTTGACTTAGTTCATTGACATCGTATTTTCCACGTTCAAACTTGATGCTTGATAGATCCACGTTATCTGTAATCCCAAAGTACTGAAATGGAACCAATAACCCTCGATTGATCGCCTCCGGTAATCTGATTTCACTTGCAATAACATTATCAAAGTATTCTCGAATATCAGATCCGTCCATTCTTTCTGGCGTCGCCGTTAATCCAAGGAGGATTTTTGGTTTATAATACGTCAGTAATTCTTGATAGCTTGATGCCGCGCTGTGGTGGGTTTCATCAACAACAATAAAATCGTAATAATCGGGACCTGTCTTTGTAACGAATTCTTGAGAATTGAAGGTCTGAATAGAAATGAATAGATGGTCAAAGTTTGAAGGTTTGTTTATCCCATCAAACACCTCTCCAAAATTGTTATCTCTTAACACTCCCCTAAAACAGGTTAAACTTTGGAGGAGTATTTCTCTCCGATGAGCTACAAACAGTAATCTATTTGGTTTCCCTGGATTTGCCCTGCAATATCTCCTATAATCAAAAGCCGAAATAACGGTCTTTCCCGTTCCGGTGGCTGCAACTATTAAATTTCGAAATCTGTTGTGTATTTTTCTTTCAGCTTCCAATTCTTCTAGAATTTCTGTTTGAAAAGGAAAGGGTTCAATATCGAACATGTAGCCATTATCTACAAAGTCTCCTCTCGTCTCCTTTTCGATTGCTACTCTTAGTGTATTTTCGTCGTCTTTTGTAAATATTTTAAAATCCTGATCATTCCAGTAGGTATCAAAAGTAGCATTCACATTTTTCAGAATATGAGGGAGATCTTTCTCAGTTACCTTTACATTCCATTCAAGTCCACCAGATAAAGCAACACATGACAAATTGGATGAACCGATATATGCAGTACTGAACCCGGAATTTCTGAAGAAGATGTAAGCCTTCGCATGAAGTCTGGAAGACCTTGTGTCGTAGGATATTTTTATCTCAGTATTGGGCAATCTAGCTAATTCCATCATTGCCTTCACTTCAGTGGCGCCCATATACGTCGTTGTGACAATTCTTAGAGGCTTTTCGACGCAGAATTCTTCTAATTCCTTTATTATTAAGCGCAAACCGCTCCATTTGATAAATGACACTAAAAGATCTATTCGATCGGAAGACAATATTTCCTTTTTTAATTCATTAACCATCTGAGGTTCGAGACGACCGCCAGTGAATAGAGTACTTATGGAAATTGAAGTGTCGGGATGAACGGGAATTTTCTTATTATTCAGCGATTCTATGCTTTTGTTTTCCCAAATGGCTAATAACCTTTGAGCATCCGTATCAATATAAGAATCCAATAGCTCATTTTCATCGAATTTCATTCTCTGGCTTTTATGATACTCTGATTCAAATCATGATAAAACTCTACTTCGAAAATCCATGAAATAAGTCGTAATAGAATAGCTTAGTCCTATATACCCCTAATATCGTTGAATCCAATTATGTCCGCACCGCTGGTAGACCTTCATACGCCGATCGACCCTAAATGGCACGAGAACGCCAGCAAGAGGTTCGCCAGCCCCTTCATGGGCACGAGGCACGACCGCATATCGGTCGATCCGATGATGCTCTCCCACGCCGCCGTGGTCTGCGGCAAGACAATTCGGGACTTCTACGAGCAGCCGGAGCTGGGCGCGCATTGCGTCGCCGCCGCATCACAGTTCTACGATCTTCTCCCGGTCACCCATTGGTACTTCTCACTGCCGTGGCTCACCGAGCTCGGCGTCACCATGCGGTACATGAACGAGCTTCCGCCGGTCATCGAACATCCCATCGTCCATGATCTCGAGGCGATCGACAGGATCGAGGTCCCGGACACCGCCGCGATGGAGAAGGGAGCGACCGCCCAGCAGCTGTTCCACGTCAACGACTACATCATCGAGCACATGCCCAAGATGTTCATCCCGATGACGTACACCTCCGACCTCACCGGTGCGGCAGCCCAACTCTGCGGCGTCGAGGACTTCATCATGTGGACGATGGTCGAGGAGAGGTCGGCCCATACTCTTGTCCAGAAGTACATGGAGACCGCGGTCAACGGAGCCGAGGTCATGGCCAACCGCTACGGCATGGCGATGATCGCCACCGGTTCCGTCCTTGGTAACAACGACATCTTCTCCGACCAGGCGGTGAACGATTACTCGATCAAGTACCTGCACGACTTCGTGAAGAGCGCCATGAACAAGGGCGCCGGTCCGCAGGTGTTCTACCATCTGTGCGGCAACCACGAGACCGACTACAAGCTGTTCAAGGACCGGCTGGTCTGGTCACCCTTCACTATCATGCACGTCGGCTACAAGGGTAGGGAAGTCTTCCCATCCGACCTGCTGGTGGAAGAGTTCGGCACCATGGGCACGGTCATGGGCTCGGTCGACACCAAGATCATGGCCTTCCCCAACCCGAAGGCCGTCTATGAGCAGGCCAGGGACCAGATCCTCAAGGGCCGGGACAGCCCGTCCGGTTACATACTCGGAACGGCGTGCGAGGTTCCGCCCTACTCACCACCAGAGAACATCCAGGCGCTGGTCCAGGCCTCAAAGGATTTCGGTACGTACGGGACCTGGTGAGTGCGGATAATCACCAAACATGCGGAATTAGCCGGTAACAGACCTTTTCCTTGTACTCCTGATATCCTTCCAATTCCCGGCTGAGCATCTTTTCCTCACCGACTATCCTTCCCATCAGAAGGAACGTGATGGCGACTCCGATAAGCACCCCATAGATCGAACCTAGCAGAAGCGGCGTCCCGATCAGCATGAGTAACGCTCCGAGATACATCGGATGCCTTACGAATCCATAGACGCCCGTCGACACCACTGTCTGCTTTCTTTCCTCTTGTATTCGGACCAAAGGCGATAGGAAAGTGTTGTCGGCGTAGGATCTGAAGAAAAGATAGTAAGATCCGGCCAAGGTGATCGCGCCAAGCACCTGCAGCCACCAAGGGAATGTTGGAGACCATCCGTATCGCTTGGCGTCGAGCGGCATTATGATGATCCAAGATGTGAACCCGATCACCAGGCCGGTGACGACATACTTGTCCCATCCTTCTTCGTTCCCGGTCCCTGGTTTCTTGTAACGCTCCTCGAGCAGTGCCGGGTCCTTCCGGTACAGGTAATAGATCGTCGAATAGCAGAGGAGGAGGAACCAAAGACTGAATATCCAACCTGCCAGCCATGTGAGGTCGCCGGAAAGCAGGATGATCAGAACTGGGAATAGCAGGATGAACAGGGATGATCCGAGGACCTGGAGTTTCCTCATTTCGATTGGAGTGATGGTATTGAAACCTTATTTCTTCTCTTTAAGAAAGTGAAATGGCCTTGACAATAACAAGACCATCGGTGTTCATTTAACCGAGCACGAACCCCACGATCGCACCGATGAAGAAACCGGTACCCAGCGGCAACACTCCGATGATGAAGCTTCCCAGATATCTCGCCGACGAACCATATTGTTGCGCCATCGTTTCCAGAGCGGGAATGCTAATGGAGTAGAACCCGAAATATATGGCCACGGCCAGAACAACGATGGCTAAAAGTGCTATCTTCAAGAAATTGATAGCAAGGAAACCGACGATAAGCCCGATGATGAATGGAACGAACATCACGGCCCAGGACGGCAGCCCGGCTATGCTGCCGTTCGTGATGAAATTTATCATTTCTTCGATCAATCCCAAGGTAACACGTATCCTATTTTCGCTATCTAAAATAGCTTGGGATCGACGACTATAATAGATGACCCGGAGGAATAATCCAACTCTAATGACAAGACCGCTGTCAGGGCGTACAAAGAACCGTTCTTGTCATTAACGCTTTAAAAAAATGGTATGATGAAGGCATACAGTGAATGACTGGATTCATTGTTCACCGCGCGTATTCAGAACATCGGTGGGTTAGCGCCTGATGATGTTGGAAGAACATTTTAAGATCCCTCGAAAAGCTATATATGTATTTATAATAATAATATTAATAATATGAAATACCATAGTTTAAATAGTGCGGGTTAGGGTGGTCTCGACATGGAAGAAAAGGCAGTTGAGAAGATAGAAAAGATCGAGGTCAAAGAGAAGAGACAGGTCGGCCGGGTCGACGATAAGGAAAAGAGACAGGTCGCCAGGGACGAGGCCCAGAAGGTCAAGATCGTGACCAAGGCCGAAGGAAAGATCTCCGATATCCGCGCCAAGAACTAGGAAAGAATCATGAAGACGGTGCGTTTTGGTTAACCCCCATCCCCGCATCGTCTTCGCCTGATCTTCGGTCGAACTTTTTTTTCGAATGTTATCTTCTTGAGAAATATCCCAGGATCTGGGCTTAATGCCTCTCCTTTTTCGGGTCCGAGATTCCTTGGCTCTTCGGAATCATCAGAACATCCGATGAAAAAGATATATTGCTAGGTTAAGAAAAATCGCCCTGACCCGCTGGTGTAGCACCTGGCGCTATCCGTACCAAGAACCTGGCCCCCTTTCCAGGTTCGCCGGCCTCCTGGATGGTTATGTCGGTGGTCTTCAGGATCTCCTTGGCTAGGAACAGCTCCCGGCCATGATCGTTGCTGGAGCCTTCAAAGAACAGACTTTCCTTTTGATTTTCGGTGACGCCTACATCGTCAAGCTCTTCAGATAAAATCGAAGGAATGAAACACCCCAATTCGATCGTTCATTGTGTTGGATGAAGGATAGGTCTAGGGTTTCGATGTATCGTCCCTATTTCGCCTTGGCCGCCTCGACCAGACCTTTCGCCCATTCCTTGGCCTTCTCGGATTCCCCGTCCAATAGTTGATAGTTGTCCCTCCCGCCCTTCACATACGCCTGGAGCGGAACACCGATGACCTTGAACCCCAGTTCCTTCAGCTGCGATCCCATCGCCTTGTTCGCGTTGCCGCTCACGAACGATTTCATCTGGGTATCGAAGGAGGCAGCGTACTTTCCGGCCAGGTTCTTGCCCTTGAGCCCATCCAGGAACTTCACCGTATCCTTGGTCGGTCTCCAGGCCATCGTCGGCGAACCGATGATCAGACAATCGAAGTCCTCCATCTTGACGCCGGCCGAGTGGCTGACCTGCAGCGCCTCCGCCTCGATCCCTTTCTCCTTGAGCCCGTCCTGGATCAGCACTGCGACCTTCTCCGTCATCCTGACCTTCGAAACGGAATCGTAGACAATAACGAATTTCATTTTAGCACCAGGTAAAACATGACCACCGGGGATATATAACCTTGATGCGCGATTAAATATATAACAAAATAAATAAACCATGCCGATCAGGAAAGGAAGACGGAGCCTGATGTTTGGAGGCTCACCTCTTCCTTTGCTGGCCTTTTTTATTTCCCTTTGAGTTGGATGTTCTGTCCTTCGTCTTCCCTTGGCCATTCTTCTTGACCTGGGGGTCTGGCTGCCTCTCCTTCATTTTTTCTGGGGGATTCTGTTTCGTTTGCGGTTCGGTCCTCTCATCCTCGGTGTTCACCTTTGCCGGAGCTCCGTTCTTCTTCTCGGTCAATACCGGGACGGTGGACGGAACCTTTCTCCTGCGCACCGCATAGACCAGGATCAATATGGCGGCGACCAGCCCAACGATGGCGAGTATCATCACGCTTCCGTCGCTCAGGTTTGAGGGCGAGATGACCTGGTCCACCGTCAGACCTCCGCCGATCACCGCATCCATGGTCATTGCCACGTCTGTGCTCTGCGTCCCGTAACCGGGTTCGGTGACCTCCACGGTATAGTTGCCGATCCCGACATCATAGAACGCGTACGCTCCATTGGTGTCAGTGGTGGTGACCTGCGTTGATGTGGGAACGGTGGACACGTCCAGGGACAGGTAGCCCATTTCCGTCTGCGCCGCGGTGGAATGACCGATCAACCTGACGATCGCATTGACCAGGACATTTCCGTCATGACCGTGCACGATCCCGGATATCTTCCCTACGTTGGCGGTGCTGAACGTCCACGCGCTCGACATGACATTCCCGGCCAGGTCCCGCGCGTTCACCGTGACGTTATATGCGGTCCGTCCACGGAGCGCCGAGGAGGGCATGAAAGAGATGGTGTTCTGGTTCCAGACCACGTTTCCGTCGACCCCGTTGATGGATATGCTCGAGGCGGACCGATTCACCGCCTCGCTGAAGGTGACATTGACCGTCGTCATCATGGACGCGGCGCTGCCGGTCGGTGATCTGGTAATCACCGTTGGTGCCACCGTATCGACCTTGAAGGTGACCATGGTGGTATTGACGTTCCCAGCCCTGTCCGTCACCCTCAGATAGAGAGTGCGCGAACCGTCCTGTATCGAGAGCGATCCGCTGGTCCCGTTCTCGCCGAACCAGTTCGTCCCATCGGCGCTCAGTTCGATCTTGGCCACGCCAGAGGTGGCGTCTGTGGAGGTCCAGCTCACGGTAACGTTCTGGGTGTTGACGTAGGCTCCGGAGGACGGTGAGGTTATCGAAACCGATGGTGCCACCGTATCGACCGTGAACGTGACCGAGGTGGTTTTGATGTTCGCTGCCGCATCGGTGGCCCTGACATGGATCGTATATGGACCGTCGCGGAGACCGGTATAGGAGAAGATGCTTCCAGTGACCGTAATCCATGTCGTGCCGTCGCTGCTGACCTCCATCTTGGTCACACTGGAGCTGGAGTCGGTCACCGTCCACTTAATTAATACGTTGCCAGTGTTGTTGAATGAGCCGTTCGATGGCGAGGTGATAACCAGGTTCAAAGTGTTAATTACTAACACCGGAGTCGCGGCCACCGTGGTCGAGTTGGGTCCGTTCCCAGCCAAGTTGTGCGCTGAGACGGTGAACGAGTAACTTTGGCCATTGGTCAGGCCGGTGATGATGGCCGTCAATCCGGTCGGATGACCGGTCAGAGCGACCCCACCCTGGTAGATCGTATAATAATCGATCGCTCTTCCACCGATGACTGCTGGAGCGGTCCAGTTCAAACTCACTTGGGTATTGCCGGCGACGGCGGTGAGACCGGTGGGGGCGTTGGGAACGGTGTACGGCGTCGATGACACGGACCCGCTCTGTGAACCTATTCCTATAACGGTGTGGGCAGCGACCGTGAAGGAATATGTATGGCCATTCAATAGACCGGTGATCGTCGTTGTCAATGTGGTCGGATGTAACACGTCGACCGTATCCTGGAAGATGACGTAGTAGTTGATCGTGTTGCCGCCATTGATGGCTGGAGCGGTCCAGTTCAAGGTCACTTGGGCATTGCCGGCGACGGCGGTGAGACCGGTCGGAATTCCCGAAAGGGAGACAGGCGTCGATGTTGCTGAGTTCGATTGTGTTCCGTTCCCGGCCAGGTTGTGCGCTGAGACCTTGAATGAGTAGGGTTGGCCATTGGTCAGGCCGTTTATTGTGGTCGTCAATCCTGTCGGATGACCGGTCAAGGCCACCCCGCCCTGGTAGATGACGTAGTAGTCGATCGTTCTACCGCCATTGAAAACCGGAGCGGTCCAGTTCAAGGTCACATTGGTGTTGCCGGCGACGGCGGTGAGACCGGTGGGGGCGTTCGGCAATGTATAAGGTGTCGATGAGACTGCCGCGCTCTGGGCCCCTTCTCCTGCGGCATTGACCGCGCTGATCTTATACCAGTAGGTCTGGCCATTGGTCAGGACGCTGTCGGAATAGGTCAGTCCAGTAGGCGAAGCGAGCAGCGAATAGGTCCCGGATTGGGTGGAAGAGCGGTAAAGCTTGTAACCGGTGATGGCGCTGCCGCCGTTAAGTAATGGCACGGACCAATTTAGCGATACTTGGGCGTTGCCGGCGACGGCGGTGAGACCGTTGGGGGCGTTCGGCCCTGTATGCGGTGCCACCAAGACGACACTGGATTGTGCGCCGATACCAATAGCGCTGTGCGCCGCTACTGTGAACGAATATGATTGCCCGTTGATCAGGCCAGTGATGACGAACGTCAGTCCGGTCGGATGTGTGACATTAGCAACCCCACCCTGATACACGATATAGTAATCGATCGCGCTGCCGCCATTGAGCGCTGGAGCGGTCCAGTTCAAACTCACTTG
>Ga0182021_10002587_pt1 | contig 21156 bp, 12 predicted proteins | sample 612E3MmetaG_FD_120493 | JGI IMG/M metagenome (GOLD analysis project Ga0182021, IMG submission 120493) | Permafrost microbial communities from Stordalen Mire, Sweden - 612E3M metaG (Illumina Assembly) | ecosystem: Environmental > Terrestrial > Soil > Wetlands > Permafrost | place: Sweden... | reverse complement strand
CCGGAACCATTAATTCAGGATAAGGTTTCTTTCCCTCTTTGATGAGTTCCACAGAAGACTCAAACATGGCGCGAATCTGCATCTCTGTTACTTCAGGGAAGGTGATACCAAGACGTACCCCACGATGTCCCATCATCGGGTTTGATTCATGAAGGGCTTCACCGCGCTTGGCAATATCTTCTTTCTTAATTCCGAGAGCTTTTGCAAGTTCTTCCTGTTTTTCTGCGCCCTGAGGTACAAACTCATGGAGAGGCGGATCGAGAAGCCTGAAAGTAACAGGTAATCCGTCCATGGCAGCCATAGTTGCTTTCATATCTTTTTTAACAAATGAGAACAGCTCATCAAGTGCTTTCCGGCGTTCAGTTTCATTTGCACTAAGAATCATCTTTCGGAGAAGGAATAGTGGTTCTTCGGAACCCTTGCCATAAAACATATGTTCTGTACGGAAAAGACCGATGCCTTCTGCACCATAATTACGGGCGGTAATTGCATCTTCAGGTGTTTCAGCGTTTGTGCGGACTCCCATTTTACGGAACTTGTCCACTATTGCCATAAACTCTTTGAAACGAGGGTTTTCAGAAGCATCCATAAGAGTGAGAGCTCCCAGATATACAAAACCTTTTGTACCGTTTAAAGTAAGGAAATCGCCTTCTTTTATAACTTTATCTGAACCTGGGATCTTGCAGGTTTTCTTTGCAGCATCTACATGAAGTCCGCCGGCACCAACAATACAGCATTTACCCCATCCGCGTGCGACGAGAGCAGCGTGTGAAGTCATTCCACCACGTGCGGTAAGGATACCTTCTGCAGCACGCATACCTTCAACATCCTCGGGATTGGTCTCTTCACGGAGAAGAATAACTTTTTCACCTTTACGGAACCATGAAACTGCATCTTCAGCGTTGAAAACAACTCTTCCTACTGCAGCACCCGGGCCAGCCGGAAGTCCTTTTACAGCAGGCGTGTGCTTCTTCTCAACAGCAGGGTCGCATATAGGGTGAAGTAGTTCGTCCAACTGTGCCGGATCAACCCGCATAACAGCTGTTTTCTCTTCAATAAGTTTTTCATGAAGCATATCCATTGCCATATTAAGAGCAGCAGTCCCGGTCCTTTTGCCGGCACGGCACTGTAACATATAAAGCACACCTTCCTGAATTGTGAATTCAATATCGAGCATATCGCGGAACGATTTCTCCAGAATGTTCCTGATATCACACAGTTCCTTATATGTTCCCGGCATTGCTTCCTGCATGCTGTGCAGGTGCCTGTTCTGATCATTTTTTGTGTCGTCATTGAGAGGGCTCGGGGTGCGGATACCGGCTACAACATCTTCTCCCTGTGCATTTACAAGCCACTCGCCATAGAACAGGTTTTCACCTGTTGCCGGGTTACGCGTGAATGCCACACCTGTTGCAGAAGTATCGCCCATATTGCCAAATACCATTGCCTGTACATTGACAGCTGTACCCCAATCATCAGGAATACCTTCGATACGACGGTATGAGACAGCTTTTTTACCGTTCCAGCTTTTAAATACAGCTTTAATACTACCTTCAAGCTGTTCTCTGGCATCATCAGGGAAAGGTTTCCCGAGAGCATTTTTCACTATCTTCTTGAACTCTTCTGAAAGGACTTTAAGTTCATCTGCAGATATTTCAGTATCTGATTTATATCCTTTTTGTTTTTTAAACTCATCAAGTTTCTCATCGAGCTGCTTGCGTATTCCTTTACCTTCACCAAGATCAATTCCTTCGGCTTTTTCCATAACCACATCGGCATACATCATAATCAGACGCCGGTATGAATCCCATACAAAACGGGGATTGTTGGTTTTCTTAAGGAAACCGGGGATGGTTGCTGAACAAAGACCAATATTAAGTACAGTGTCCATCATACCGGGCATTGAACTGCGTGCACCTGACCTGCAGGAAACAAGCAAAGCGTTTCCCGGATCACCGTATTTCATGTTCATTGCTTCTTCTGTCAACTTCATAGCGGCCCATACTTCGGGCATCAGTTCTGTGGGAAGAGTACAATCGTTTTTATAATACTCATTGCAGGCTTCTGTAGTGATAGTAAAACCTGCAGGTACGGGTAAACCCAGCAGACACATCTCTGCAAGATTTGCTCCCTTACCTCCAAGAAGGTTCTTCATATCAGCTTTACCCTCTGCAGATTTCTTTCCAAAGGAGTAGACTCTTTTAACTTGTGACATAGTTTTATTGGTTTGAGATAAATTAAATTATTGATTTTGCAAAATAAGCCGCAAAGTTAATATTTAAATTGAATTTCTGAAACAGCAATCTGATAACATTTTTAATCTCATTCTGCCTCAGACAAATTCTTAAAAAGGACAGTTTTTTAAGACCGGGGATGAAACATTATCAGAGTATCACGCAGAAAGCTTCTGTCGATGTGAGTATAAATTTCAGTAGTAAGAATTGATTCATGGCCAAGCATTTCCTGGACAGCCCTGAGATCCGCGCCGGCTTCAACCATATGAGTGGCAAATGAGTGCCGGAAAGTATGAGGACTGATCCTTTTGCCTATTCCGGCTTTCGCGGCCAGATCCTTTATTATAGTGAAGATCATTGCCCTGGTGAGCCTCGCGCCCCGACGATTCAGGAAGAGGATATTCTGATCATAAATGACCTTTAGGCTGTTCCTGTCTATCCGGTAAATATCTATTTCCTTAAGCGCTTTATTACTTATAGGTACAAGCCTTTGTTTATTCCCTTTACCTGTTACAACTACAAACCCTTCATCGGGATGTATATCGGTAAGTCGCAGATTTACCAGTTCTGAAACACGCAGACCACACCCATAAAGAGTTTCAATTATAGCTTTGTTCCTGTGCCCTTCAGGTTTACTCAGGTCAATTTCCCCGATCATCCTGTCGATCTCCATTACCGACAATACCTCGGGTAGCTTTAGCCCGATTTTCGGAGACTCAATAAGTGAAGCAGGATTCTCCTCGATCTCGCCTTCAATGAGCAGAAACCTGAAATATGCCCTTATACCTGATAATACTCTCGCCTGTGTTCTTGCATTATTGTTTTCAGCTCCATAACTTTCCAGGAAACCTTTCAGACCGCTGTAAGTTACCATAGTAGGGCTGGTTTCATTTCCTGTTTTGCTAAAGTGCCTTTCAAGCTTGAAAACATCATTCAGATAAGCTTCAATACTGTTCTCCGACAACGATTTCTCGAGCCTTAAATAGGTTTCAAAATTTCGGAAAGATTGTTTCCAGGTGAGACTCATATTATTCAGTAAAACATTCCACAAGGTAACAAAAGTAAGACTACCCGTATAAGTTCGCTTCATTAAATATTTTTTAGCTATTTTTACCGTTATTAATTCCTGAAGTTAACAGCCATATTTATTGATAAAAAAATTTCATTGTTGGATGAAAATTGAGATAATAAACGGGCCCAACCTTAATCTACTTGGCCGGAGAGAACCTGAAAAGTATGGTCATTCTTCGTTTGAAGATTACCTGGAAGTTCTGAAAGCGCGTTATCCTGACATAACTCTTAAATATTTCCAGTCAAATATCGAAGGAGAAATAATAAGTGAAATTCAGAACTCTGGTTTTTCATTTGATGGAATAATACTTAATGCAGGTGGTTACACTCATACATCGGTTGCAATTACCGATGCCATAGCTGCAGTAAAAACTGCTGTTATTGAAGTACATATAACAAATCTTTCTGCACGTGAGGATTTCAGGAATATCAGCCTCATCGGCAGAAACTGTGCTGGCAGTATTTCCGGCTTTGGTCTTGACAGTTACAGACTGGCTGTGGAGGCGCTTATTGAAATCCGGAATTTAAAGAATAAATAAGTTATGAACTGGAAAAGAACCAAGATAATTGCCACAATTTCGGACAAGAACTGTGAAACTGCGTTCATAAGGGAACTGTATGAAGCAGGGATGGATGCCATCAGGATCAACTCGGCACATCTGTCAGTAGATGGAGCGCTTAAGATAATAAAGAATACACGTGAAGTCTCTGATAAGATTCCGATACTTCTCGACACAAAGGGACCAGAAATACGAACCACAGTCTGTGATGCTCCCATTCATCTGACTTCCGGAAGTAAAATAAATATAGTCGGGGATCCGGGAAAAACAAGTTCAAATGAAACGATATATGTGAATTATCCCGCTTTCGCAACAGATATTCCTGTTGGTTCATTGATTATGATGGATGACGGGGATATAGAACTGAAAGCTGTTAAAAAGACAGGAAATATTCTGGAATGTGTTGTGGAAAATGAAGGCATTCTTGGATCAAGAAAAAGTGTAAATATTCCCAGTGTAAAAATCAGTCTGCCTTCCCTGACTGATAAAGACCGGGCTTTTATCAGGATGGCTGTTGAGAACGGGGTAGATTTCATAGCTCACTCATTTGTACGATCACGGCAGGATGTACTTGATGTACAGGCTGTTCTTGATTCCTATAATAGCAATATAAAGATAATTGCTAAAATAGAAAATCAGGAAGGAGTTGAAAATATAGATGATATTCTTGAAAATGTATATGGAATAATGGTTGCAAGAGGAGATCTTGCAATTGAAATTCCTTATGAAAAGGTTCCCGGAATTCAAAGAATGATAATTACCAGGTGTATTATCAGCAGGAAACCTGTGATTATTGCTACCCAGATGCTTCATTCAATGATAACGAACCCACGACCGACGCGTGCTGAAATAAGCGATGTTGCCAATGCTATTTACAGCCAGACTGATGCAGTTATGCTTAGCGGGGAAACAGCTAATGGAAAATATCCTGTGGAAGCTGTAAAGACAATGACAAAGGTGGCTTTGGAGGTGGAAAAGAATAAGGAAAAATTCCTTGACATCCCTCATATTAGTGTTTCAGGAGAAATATCGGCTTACCTGGCAAAAGTTGCTGTTAAAACTGCATTCCGAATCGGAGCCAGGGGAATTATTGCTGATACTACCGGCGGAAGAACTATCAGGGATATGTCGTCGTACAGGGGAATCAATTTAATTCTTGCGCAATCTTATTCTATGTCAACAATGAGGGAGCTCGCACTGTCGTATGGTGTCTACGCAAGCTTCCAGGAGAAAAGAAAATCAGTTGATGAGTTTATCCATATCGCATTAAAAACCTCACACTTACTCATAATCTGACAGTTGATGATATAGTGGTGGTTCTTGCAGGAAATTTCTCCGGCGGATCAGGTTTTTCATTTATTGAAGTCGGTACAGTTCAGTATCTGAGGGACCGTATGAGTATAAATGAATAATCATTTTTTGGTCTGATTTTTGCTGTTTTATTCTGGCCCGAAACTGATTAGTAATTATAAAAGCTCTCATTTTTATTATGGCTTTTAAAATCAAATAATTTAAAAAGTGAAAAAACTAATAATGAGGAGATTAATCCTGCTGTTTTTAGTACTGAGTTATTTTGCTGACATACAAGCCACACATAACCGGGCAGGAGAGATTACATACGTTCAATTGTCTGATCTGACTTTCGAGATCACGATAACCACTTTCACTTACACATTAAGTTTTGCGGATCGTCCCACGCTCGATGTGGAATGGGGTGACAATACTATAACCACTGCACCACGTATAAGTATGCTTACACTTCCAAATTTTTACAGGAGGAACATATATAAAATTACACATACTTATCCCGGTCCCGGTGCCTACCGTATCATTATGCAGGATCCTAACAGGAATGCCGGCGTAAAAAACATCCCAAATTCAGTTAATGTAGTCTTTTCAATTTCAACGACTCTTATAATAAATCCTGCTATAGGTAGAAACAACACTCCGGTTCTTCTTAATCCTCCTTACGACAAAGCCGCTCTTGGTTATGTGTTTATTCATAACCCTGCTGCTTTTGATTCGGACGGCGATAGCCTTTCATATAAACTTACCGTTTGTACCCGTGACGACGGAAAACCAATAGAAAATTATACCCTCCCTAAAGCAACACATTTCATAAGAGTTGATTCAATAAGCGGAGACCTCATATGGGACACCCCAGCTGATACGGGAATTTATAATGTTGCCATGGAGATACAGGAATGGCGTAACCAAAAAAAAATCTCAGTTGTTGAGCGCGATATGCAAATCGAAGTTTTCAACACTAAAAACAAACCTCCTGTAAATAGTCCGCTTCATGATTATTGCGTTGAAGCAGGAGATACTGTTGATTTTCTGTTTTCGGCGCGAGATCCGAATAATGACAATATATCACTCAAAGCGACTTCCGGAATCTTCAGTCTGAATTCGTGTCCGGCACGTTTCACTAAGGTAGATTCAGTTCCCGGATATGCCTCGGCCAGATTTCGATGGATAACCTGTCACGGGGCTGTGAGGAACCAGCCCTATGATGTTCTGTTTAAATCGGATGATTCCAATGCCGATGTGAAGCTCTCTGATATTGACAATATGAAAATTAAAGTCCTTGGCCCGCCTCCTGTAATTTTAAATGCAATACCTGAAGGAAAACTGATCAGATTAACCTGGTTAGGTTATGGCACTACAGTTATTTCCGGCTTTAACATTTACAGGAGAGAAGGTGCCTCGACATTTAAGCCTGATTCATGCACATCAGGCTTACCTTCATCCACAGGATTTGTTAAGGTCGGATATATCGCAGGCAGTTCAACAACTTCATTTTCAGATACTGATAATGGACTTGGGCTTCAGTTTGGGAAAGAATACACCTATAGAATTGTAGCTGTATATCCTAACGGGGCAGAAAGCAAAGCCTCAAATGAGATCACTTCTATACTGGTATCAGGTCTGCCCATTATCAAAAATGTCAGCGTAACAAAAACAGATGCAGCTAAAGGATTAATTTACATAGCATGGAAAAAACCTGCCAGGCTTGATACTATTCCTGCCAAGGGACCATACCAATATATTATTTCCAGAGCGAATGGAACAGGTGGCACAGATTACAAACAGATAAAGACAATAAACACTGTTGACCTGAATGACACCACAATGATTGACACCCTGGATTCACAATCATCAGGTTATATCTACAGAATTGAGCTATGGAATAACGGGTCAAACAGCAGGTTTCTGATAGGAGATCCGGGATATGCTTCATCTGTGTTTCTTACAATCAGCCCCGGTAATAAAAAGGCACGTTTTGTTATAAACCGTAATGTTCCCTGGATCAACACCAGATATGATTTTTTCAGATTAAACGAATTGACCCAGGCTTACGACTCTGTGGGTTCAACTAACCAGCTGAACTTTATTGACGATGGGTTGGAAAATGGTAAGCAATACTGTTATTACGTAAGGTCTGTAGGCGGTTATCTTGCTGATAATATGCCTAAAAATCTGATTAACCTTTCTGAGATTATCTGTACGACTCCGGTTGACAATGAAGCTCCATGCCCTCCGGTGGTTAATGTTATAAGCCAATGTGATAGTCTTTACAATACCATTTCCTGGAAAATAACAGATCCTGTTTGTTTTGAAGATATTGCCGGTTATAAGATATATTCCAAAATGTCATCAGATGACGCCTTCTCCTTACTTACAACAATAAATGATAAAAATATCTTTTCGTACAGGCACAACACTGGTGAAAATATTTCAGGCTCTTACGAAGTATCGTCTTTTGATATAAATGGAAATGAAGGTGAAAAGTCTGCTATTGCAGTTATCGACTCCTGTGACTTTTTTGAGATTCCAAATGTATTCACCCCGAACGGGGATGATATAAATGACAAACTTGTTGCAAAAACATCAGGACTTGTTGAGAAAATAGATTTCAGACTGTTCAACAGGACCGGATTGCTACTGTTCAGGACTGATGTACCTAGAATCGACTGGGACGGAACCTATAAAGGGAATATTGTTTCCCCAGGGGTATATTTTTATGAATGTGATGTATACGTCAGGCGTATTTCAGGAATTGAACCGAGACATCTCTCCGGCTTTGTCCATGTTATTACTGTACCAAATGCCAAGATAAAGAAAGTTGAAACAAAATGATTTTGAACAACTGACAAAGATGAAGAAAATACTAATTCTGGTTTGGTTAATTGCATTCGCCGGTTCAATTTATGGGCAACAGGCGGTTGATTATGTTCTTAAGGCAAAAGCACTTACGGAAACAGGAAAAGTTGATAAAGCTGTGGATCTGCTCTCAGGGGCTATAGCTGTTACAAAAGATAACAGGCTCTATATCGAGAGAGCAAACGCCTATATCACGGAAGGGAATTATTCAGCTGCTATCAGTGATTTGAATGAAGCAAATAAATTAGTTCCCAACTCTGGAGAATATGCTCTTTCTAGGATTTATGCACTGAAAGGTGACGCAAATACATCACTTTATCATCTTGAAATGAATCTGAACTCTTCATTGAAGAAAAGTGAAAAGGAGATTATGCTGGATCCGGCATTCACACCTGTAGAATCAAGTCCTGACTGGCGCCGATTCTGGAAGAAGGAGTGGTACAGCGTTGAGGAAAACAGTATTTCGGAAATCGAATATAATATCTCTGCCGGAAAGACGGATGAAGCTAAAAATGTTCTTTCAGAACTTAAAAAAAACTATCAGAATGAAGATGACGTTCTCTACGCAGAGGCGTTAATAAACTTTTCTACGGGTAAATATCCTGAAGTCCTAAATAGTATCTCAGGATTAATCCAGAAGAATCCCGGTAATGAAAAATATCTGAGGATCCTTGCCAAAGCTCAGGTTGCCTCAGCCAATCCTGCAGGAGCATCAAAAACTTATTCAGATCTTATTGGACTTGGTGTCGCTGATGCTGAACTTTTGATCCTCCGGGCTGATTGTTACAGAAAAACAGGAGAAACTGCGAAGGCTTTAACTGATATTGAAAAATACCTTGAAATTTATCCCGAAAACAGATCTGCTATCAGTCTGGCCGGTAAAGTTGAAGCAGTGTCGGGCGACAACCTGAAAGCTATTGAATATTATTCACAGAATCTTAAACTCCATCCCAATGATCCTCAATGCTATATTGACAGAGCCGACTCATATTTTGTTTCAAAATCATGGGATCTTGCAATACAGGACTACAGCATGTCTCTGGATCTTAAACCGGATAATTCAAATGCATGGTTGAATAAAGGAATTTCCCTTCTAAATCAGGGAAAGGCCGAAGATGCATGTCATGATTTCAGAAAATCTATGAGCCAGGGAAATAAACGTGCCTCAGAATATATAAGCCGGGAATGTATCAAATAGGTTATGACTTCTTTCTATCTTACATGATTCCTGATCTTTTCAAAAAGGTCACGGGGCTTAAATGGTTTAAGAATATAGCCGCTGACGTCCAGATCCTCATTTTCATACTTGCTCTCAAATATAATTGCTGCTGTAAGGGCTACAATAGGAATATTTCTGATTTTGGGGCTTTCTGATTTTCTTATAATCCTTATAGCCTCAATCCCATCCATACCCGGCATATGTAAATCCATCAAAATCAGGTCAAAATCCTTTTTCTCCAGTAAGTCGAGCACCGATTGTCCATCTTCGGCATGAGTAACTATTGCTCCCCATCCTTCGAGGAATTTATTTACGACAAAAAAGTTTATTTTATTGTCTTCGGCAACGAGGATATTTTTACCTTCAAGCCCGGAATAATCCTCTGGTAATTCGGCATTTTGCATCGTAGAACCTTTCTCTGAAACAATCATTGTTAGATCAAATCGGAAAGAGGATCCTTTCCCTGGTTCACTCTCGAGTGTTATTGTTCCTCCCTGAAGCTCAAGAAGCCTTTTACAGATTGTTAAACCCAGACCTGTGCCACCAAATTTTCTTGTGGTGTCGGTTGAAGCCTGTGCAAATCTTTCAAATATAACCGAGTGTTTATCCACGGGAATTCCGATTCCCGTATCTGCAACAATGAATTCTAATTTTGTTTGATTTTTTTTCCTCTTTAACTCTCTTACACTCAGGGTAATTCCTCCTGTTATGGTGAATTTCAATGCATTTGACAGGAGGTTGGAAAGAATCTGGTTAAGCCTGATCGGATCGCCGATTACCTCAGAGGGAAGATTACTTGACTTTATAACCTCAAAACTAAGATTCTTCGTTTTTGATCTGAATGAGTATGATCTCATTATATCATCCAGAAAATTGCTCAGGTTAAATTGTGTTTTTTCAAAAATAATTCTGCCTGATTCAATTTTATTGTAATCGAGAACATCATTTACAACAGTCAGAAGATGATTGCCGGAAAACCTGAGGGTCTTAAGGTAGTCAATCTGATCCTTACCCGGATTACCCTGTAGGAGCAGATTTGTAATCCCAATGACTTCATTAAGAGGAGTTCTGATTTCGTGGCTCATGGTTGACATAAAGAAACTGGTAGCCTGAGCAGCATCTTCAGCTTTCTTACGTGCCTGGATCAGGTTGTCGAGAATAATTTCGCGATGAATGGCAACTGCAACGTGATTGGCAATAAAATCAAGAACATAAAGGTCATCAATAGTGAACTTGTTTTCGTCAGAGTAATCCTGGAGGCACATCACACCGATAGTATCATTCTCAACTTTTAGAGGAACTCCCATCCATACTTTACATTGCGTTCCGAATAACTCGATATCCCCGGATTCCTCAAGAAGCCTGAGATCATTTTCTTTCAGCAGCACTGATTTATTATTCCTGATTACCCATCCGGTTATGGTCTTTTTTGCTGATATTTCATGAAAAATGTCCTTTTCGTCCTCGAAAAATGGAAATGAAAGCTTATCAGATGATTTGTCATAAAGTGCTATAAAAAAGTTATCGGTATCCCATATTTTACTTAGCTCTTTTACAATTATCGGATAAATTTCCTTGATGTCAAATAGCCTCAAAGCCTCTGTTGATATATTATATAATATCTCCTGAAGGAGCTGGTTTTTCTTTTCGGCAGTTATATCCCTGTAAATTGCCATAAACGCAACTGTCTCATTTTTAATGACAATTGCAGTGACAATAATTAAAACCTGTATTCTGTTGCCGTGCTTATCTTTCCTTAGGGTTTGCCTGACCTCCTTAAGATTTTTTAACGCAAGCTTGTCGATGGTTAAGGCTTCCTCCTTAAGATCATCGGGTACAACGAGGTCGTTGACAGGTTTTCCGATTACCTCTTCGGAGGTATAACCGAAAAGATTGGAAAACTCTTTGTTAATAAGAGATATATTCCCGGAGGTATCTATGATTGCAATAGCTTCAGGAGTCGATTCTATGAGGTTTTCCAGAAAAGCTTTTTCAGTTTTTATCTTGTCTTCATTTTCTTTTAGCCTGATGGCCTCCTCAGGATTCATTTCTCCTGGCCTCTTACTGACAGCTCTTTTCTTTCCGAAATTTTCTGGACTTTTTTTGTATTTTACTGACTCCCACGTTATTACTAAATTCCCGGTGGAAAGAAGGAAACCCATGTAATATCCTTCTGAATCATCTCCTTCAGCTGCTGCAGCAAGCTTATGTGCATTCCCGGTTATTCGAAGATAGTTAAGGAGTTCAACAAGCTTAACACGTTTGATCAGTGGTGTATCATCGATACATTTATTAACCACTTCATCTTTCCAAACTGACTCAATCTCTTCAACTTTGCTGCTTATATCAACAATATAAAATTTCCCGTCGTCACCAATGCGGTATAAAGTCAGATAACTGCTTACTGTTTCGAAAATTTCATCCAGAATACTTCCCTGACTCGTCTTTATCATCCTGCCATTTGAAGTGCTGACTTCATTGTAAATTGTCAGAAGAAATCTTTTGTTGTCAAGCAATACTATATCTGCGGAAAAAAGGCAGGGTATTTCTTCACCGGTTTTTGTCTTCAGCTGCAGGGGATAATCTTTAATTTTTTCAAGCTTAGAGATCAGTTTTATATATTTTGCGGCTTCCTCAAAATCAGCAAAAATCTGTAAATCATCATGAGAACGTCCTATTACTTCTTCTTTTTGATAACCAAGGGTATTAAGAAATGCATTGTTAACATCCACAAACAAACCGGTATCCAACCTGCTTATAGCCATAAGATATGACGCAGAGTGGAATATTTTGAATATCATATCCCCGGAATTCTGACTATTGCCAGTGTTTTGGGAACGATAAAATTCAAGTTCTTCTTCTATACTTTTGTTAACCTTTAAAAGCTCGTAATACTTATCTTTAAAATCCATCTAATGATTTTTTCAAATAATCAATAAAAGTAGCAAAATCTGATTAATTCCCGATTAAGCTGTTTTTTATTACATATTTTGATTGCTTTTCTATCATATTTCTTGTAGTTAAAGACTCTTATGCAACTTATTCTTTATATGTACTTATTCCTCTTTCAATCCTCATGAACTCACATATTTTTCTATACTGAGGGACTATTTCATTTTATTGAGAAAATATTTACAAAAATCATTTAGTCCGCACTGGGAGCAAAGAGGATTTCTGGCTTTACAAACATATCTTCCATGAAGAATAAGCCAGTGATGTGCCTGATTTATCAAATCTTGCGGAATATGCTTTGACAGCTGGAGTTCAACTGAAAGAGGTGTTTTGGCATCTTTTACCAGGCCTATTCTGTGCGATACCCTGAAGACATGAGTATCGACCGCCATCACCGGAACTTTGAAAACCACCGAAGCAACAACATTTGCAGTTTTTCTTCCCACTCCCGGCAGACGCTGCAATAATTCCGGTTCCCCCGGCACTTTTCCGTTAAATTCATTTACAAGCATCTTAGACATTCCTGACAGATATTTAGCCTTGCTGTTGGGATACGTACAGGATTTGATGTATTCATAAATATCTTCAGGTTCAGCCATGGCCATCGATTCTGCATCGGGATATTTCTTTAATAAGGCAGGAGCTATCATGTTAACTCTTTTATCAGTACACTGGGCCGAAAGAATTACGGAAACTATGAGTTCAAAAGGATTCTGGTATTTCAGTTCTGTCTCAGCAACCGGATGGTTTAACAGGAAATATTCAATAGTCCGTCTGTATCTTTCCTTAATAGTCATTGAAGTATAAATAATATTGTGCTGGTAAGGTAACACTTTTTATCTTTGCACAATATTGATTTTTTATGATAAGTTACCTGCAGGTTGAGAATATTGCCAGAAGAATCGGCGATCATCTTCTATTTGAAAACATAAGTCTTAATGTCAATAAAGATGATAAGATTGCCATAATTGCTGTAAATGGCGCCGGGAAATCATCTTTGCTTGACATACTTGCCGGAAAAGAGAGTCCGGACATAGGTTCCCTGAGTATTAAACGCGATCTGCATATTTCATATCTTCAGCAATCACCTGTTTTGAATGAATCTCATAAAATAATTGATGAACTGTTTTTTACAGAAAGTGAGCTCGTAAGTGTCATCCGGGAGTATGAAAAATGTCTTATTTCAGGTACTCCTGAGATGCTTCAGGTGATGATACAGAAAATGGATGACCATAAAGCCTGGGATTACGAGGTAGCTGTGAAACAAATCCTGTTTAAACTCAAACTCACCGACCTTAATGCAGTTATTGCGACACTCTCCGGGGGGCAGAGAAAAAGGGTTGCTCTCGCAAAAGTACTCGTCGAGGATTCTGATCTTCTCATACTTGATGAACCGACAAATCATCTCGATCTGGATATGATAGAATGGCTTGAAGATTACCTGATCAAGTCAAAAAAAACTGTTCTGATGGTAACTCATGACAGATACTTTCTTGACAGGGTTTGCAATGTAATACTGGAGTTGGCTGATAATGAACTTTACAGGTATGAAGGAAATTATGAATATTTTCTTGAAAAAAAGCAAAACCGGGAATTTTCAATGAAGGTAAATTCTGAGAAGGCAAAAAACCTTCTCAAGACAGAGCTGGAGTGGATGCGAAGAATGCCTAAAGCAAGGCGTCATAAAGCAAAATCGAGGATTGAGTCTTTTTACGATATTAAGGAAAGGGCGGCTAACAGGCCCGGGGAAAAGAGCATAAATATAAATGTGAACATTTCAAGGTTGGGAAATAAGATCCTGGAAATTAAGAATGTCAGCAAATCATATGACGACAAAGTACTTCTGAAAGACTTTACCTACAATTTCAACAGATTTGAAAAGGTCGGTCTTATCGGCCGGAACGGAACCGGTAAAACCACCCTTCTTAATATTATCACCGGACTGACTGAACCGGATTCCGGAACTGTCGACCGGGGAGAAACTATTGTTTTTGGCTATTACATGCAGCAAGGTATCACATTTGATGATGATATGACCGTTATCGAGGCCGTGAAAAATATTGCGGAACAAGTCATGGTTAGTGACGGAACTGTTTTATCCATTACACAGTTCATGAATTATTTCCTGTTCCCGCCTGAAAAACAATACACTTTAATCAGGAAACTATCGGGCGGTGAAAAAAGACGCCTCTACCTGCTTACTGTACTTATGAAGAACCCTAATTTTCTTATACTTGATGAACCGACAAACGACCTTGATATACTTACACTTAATGTTCTTGAAGAATATCTGGCTGGCTTCAGGGGTTGCGTAATTGTTGTTTCGCACGACAGATATTTCATGGATAAAGTTGTTGATCATATTTTCGAATATAGGGGAGAAGGTAATATCAAGGATTTTCCGGGCAACTATACTCAACTGAGGGAAAAGCAACTTGATGCAGAAAGACAGATGATAACAGGAAAATCTGCCAGAACTTCTGACTCAGTTAATGCTCCTGGTATTTCGGTAAAAAAAGAAAGAAAGCCTGGCCTGACATATAAAGAAAAACTGGAATTCGAGACCCTTTCAACTGAAATACGAGACCTTGAAGCAGAAAAAAAACTTATCGAAATAGAGATGAGCCTCGGTACTTTAAGTCCGGATGAATTATATTTAAAGTCAATCAGGCATGGGGAATTAATGAAAATATTGGATGACAAAGAGATGAAATGGCTGGAATTAAGCGAAAAATAGCTCTTTTCATCGCAAAAAAGCTTTTAAGATTGAATTATACGGAGATTTTGTTATTTTAACGCACAATAGTTTAATCAATTGGAAAAAATTATCATCAACTTTCCGGAATCAAAATCTGAAATTCTGGTAGGTGTAAACTGGCAATCAGCAGGCGAATTGCTCCCTGAAAGAGGAGTGGCAATTATAACAGACAATAATATCTTTCATCTGTATGGGGACGGTTTTCCCGCAGCTGAATTAATTAAAGTACGACCCGGAGAAGGAAGTAAAAAGCTGGAAATCATTGAGGAGATTGCTGAGAAATTGCTCAGGGCGGGTATTGATCGCACTGGTTTTATCCTTGCTATCGGAGGCGGTGTGGTTTGCGACATTGCAGGATTCATGGCTTCGGTTTATATGAGAGGCATCAGGTGCGGATATGTTTCAACAAGCCTTTTATCTCAGGTTGATGCAAGCACAGGCGGAAAAAATGGCGTTAATCTTGGGGGCATAAAAAATATTCTCGGTACAATCAGGCAACCTGAATTTGTGATCTGCGATCAGTCTATGTTGCTTACTCTTCCGGAAGAAGAATTTTTATCCGGTCTCGCTGAACTGATTAAAACAGCTATAATAGGTGACAAGGAATTATTTGACATTATTGACAAAAATCGTAAAGAGATCTTAGCCAGGGATATTAACCTGCTTTCCTCACTAGTGACGCGGTGTGTAAGATTTAAAGCAAACGTTGTTTCTGAAGATGAGAGAGAAAACGGAATCAGACGGATACTGAATTTCGGTCATACCTATGGTCACGCGATAGAGATGGAAATGTCTTTTAATCATGGATTATCAATTGCTTCGGGGATGGAACTTGCAACAGAGTTTTCATTTGAAAGAGGACTAATCACATCACATGAAAAAGAAAGAATAACAAATCTTTTGAATAGCTTTAGGCTTCTTAAAAAACACAGTATTCCTGATTTTCAGATTGAAAATCTCATCCTTCGTGACAAAAAGAAAACAGGAACTGATATCAATTTTGTTTTTACTGAGGGTATTGGGAAAGCTACTTTTCAGAAAATTACAGTGAGTGAAGCAATAGATTTTTATAAAAAATTCAGAGATAAAAAAGCAGCTATATGATACCTTAATGTTTTTCTTAAATACATATAGATAAATGTATTCATTCAGCATCACGTTAATATCAGGCACAAATAAAAACATAAACGGATGAACTCTTTCGGAATAATTTTCAGGGTTTCCCTTTTTGGAGAATCACATGGACCGGCAATTGGTGTAATTATTGACGGATGCCCTTCGGGTATTGCAATTAAACCGGAAGATTTTCTGGCTGATCTTCAAAGGCGGCAGAGTGGAAGTAAGGGCACTACAAAACGTCAGGAGCGTGATCATCCTGAAATACTCAGCGGAGTATTTAACGGACTAACTACTGGCACTCCTCTGACATTGACCACCACAAACAATGATAAAGTATCATCAGATTACGATGAATTCAAAAAAATTCCACGTCCCGGTCATGCTGATTTCGTTTCACAATTAAAATATTCTGGCTTTTCTGATTTGCGCGGAAGCGGCCACTTCTCAGGAAGAATTACCTGGGGTCTTGTTGCTGCAGGCGTCATTGCAAAAAAAATTGCCGGATCAGCTGAAATATCCGCAAAGCTTATTTCCGCAGGCGGTTCTGAAAATGTCGGGAAGGCCGTCGATGATGCCATTGCCTCTAATGATACAATCGGAGGCATTATTGAATGCCGGGTAAAAACACCTCCTGTTGCTATAGGTGAACCGTTCTTTAACTCTGTTGAATCGGCTGTCAGTCATATAGTCTTTTCGATCCCGGGAATAAAAGGGATTGAATTTGGATCGGGATTTGCAGCAGCATCAATGAGAGGGTCGGAACATAATGATCCTTTTATTGATAGTCATGGTAAGACAGCAACAAACAATGCCGGCGGAATAAACGGAGGTATTTCCAACGGGAATGAAATATTTTTCAGAGTTGCAGTAAAACCAACCTCATCAACCGGTGTTAATCAAACCACTTTTGATTTTGAAGAGAGTAAAATGACCTCGCTTAAGGTCCGGGGGAGGCATGATACCTGTATTGCCCTGAGGATGCCCGTAATTATCGAGGCCGCAGCGGCAATTGCAATTGCCGATCTGATCCTGATCGACAGAGGTATTCACAAAGAACGGAACATATAATTTTTTTCCGGCTGATTGACCAATCTCATTTATCCAATCCCAGTCACAATTCTATTTTACGGGGATTATTTTAAGGACTTTTTTTGCGGATTTGATAATGAGCGCTTTTCTGGTTGATCTGGTAATTCTGAACCTGTTGTCTATGCGGTCTCCTATTATCCACACAATTCTTCCGTCAGATTCAAGAATAAGCTTATTTTCCTTTTCAATGATCGAATATTTACTGTTAATAAAATAATCGCTTAGCTTTTTCTTATTTTTCATCCCAAGCGGATAGAAGAAATCACCGGGTTTCCAACTTCTTATTATAAGAGGGAATGATACTTTTTCAGAATCCAGACATGCAATAAGAGGATCGGAAGGCATTTCAAAAGAATCTGTAACATTAATATATTCAGCGGATTCTATACCCGGAACATTTGCGAACTCCTCTATAATTCCTACATTATAAGAGGAGTAATCCACTTTTTTTTCATCAGTTACAATAATCTCTTTCCGGTTTTTGATGATCCTGTGAGTTCCGGTCAGAATCTGACCACCCGTTTTACCTTCTATTACCTTCAACAAGTCATTGAGCTGATCATTATTGACATCAAACGATTTAAACAGCTCATACAATAATGTCTTATTATGCAGATATGGCTTTAATAGTATGATATTGAATTTAATAATATCATTCTTCTGTTCAGCGACCATTTCCCTCAGACAGGTCAGGTAGTCCGTGACTATTTCATTTAATCCGGTGAACCTTTCGGCAGTTTCGTTCAGAGTGGCTTCAATTGATGGATTAATCTCTTTAAGAACCGGAATAATCTGGTGTCTTATTTTATTCCTTATATATTTTGTATCCGCATTGGACATATCTTCACGGTAAATTATCCTGTGTTTATTGCAATATCTGACAATATCCTGACGAGTGGAAAATAGCAGTGGTCTTATTATTCTGTTACTGATCGGTTTCATACCGGTAAGTCCCGAAATTCCGGTTCCCCTTACCAGATTGATAATGAGTGTTTCAATGTTATCGTTAAGATTATGCGCAACGGCGGTTTTATCATACCCGTACTTATCCATAATTTCCTCAAACCACTCATATCTCAGCTGCCTGGCAGCCATTTGAATCGATAGTCTGTGTTTTTTTGCAAACGTTTCTGTATCAAATCTTATGGAATGGAATTGTAAATGCTCATCGGATGCAAATTGTTTTACCAGCTCTTCATCCATATCAGATTCTCCGGCTCTGAGGGAGAAGTTACAATGCGCTATCCCTGCTTTAATTCCTGACCTGATGAACAGGTGAAGCATAACCATCGAATCAATGCCGCCACTGACTGCAAGCAATATTTTTTCGGCAGGGCCAATGAGCTTATTCTCTTCAATATACTTTTTAAACTCCCTTAGCATAACAGGTGTTATATTTTGCGCATCACCTGTAAGGAATAACAGATGGGGGACCGGAATCAAAATTACTAGGCCGGAGAAGTTGCTCTCCGGATACTGTAAGCCAGCTTATTCTGGAATAGTCCGGAGGATTAGGGAAGAAACCGAACCTTAACTGTAAAGTATTAAACACCAGATTGTCATTCCTTATCCTGACCCCAAGGCCAATAGATGACAAGCCATAACCACTTCCAAGAACCTGATTTGAACCTGAAAGGAAAGAAAAATCGGCAAACCCGAAAAATGCAAACCGGAAACCATATAAATATGCCCGGCTGAATAATACCGATTCAATGTTGAAAGATAATCGCTGGTTACCTATTACAGAGTCATTTTTGAAACCGGAAAATCCATTATCGTTTTTAAAAACCAGATTTTCGTCTGTAAATCTTCCGAATCCTCTTGTGTATTCCATATTAATAAAATTCCTGATCCTTGCATTACCAAGCGGCAGGAGGTTGGAGAAATATTTAAGGTTTAATGAATAAAGTCCCTGTTCAGTTCTTTGATTGTTGAAATATGTTCCAATGCCGGCAGATGTGTATAAATATCCAAACCTTTTGTATGAATTTCCCACAGCTGCTTCTACGCCTAAATAATCTCTTTGCGTGAATTCATTCAACTCCCTGCCTGCAGTGATCCTGAATAATCCTCCGTATGGAATATCTTCAGTTCTGCCATAACCGTAAATAAGATTGCTTTTGTAGTATTTCTGAAATGAAAGAGCCGCTGATGCCAAGTATATTTTGTAATTCTGCAGGTAATGATACGAATCAGGAAGGATCACCGGACATTCGAAAACATTGTTATTTGTGTACCTGACACCTACAATAAATCTTGAAACTGACTCTTTGTTCAGAAGAAAGGATCTCGATAGCCAGTAATCCTGTAAGTTATATTTGAGAGGTTCAGGAACAGGAAGTGTATCAAGATCTTCAGTTGTAGACATTTGTCTCAAAGAAATTCCCCATGCATATTTTGTAGTTGAACTGACAAGATTACGGATTAAGTCGAATCCATAGGTTTTCTCCCCTAATCCATAAACATAATACAGGTTCAGCTTCATGAACGTTTTGGCGATGTTATTGATCAGGTAGTGAACCCCGAATCCCGGTGAAACAGGTTTGCTGTCATCAAAAGGTATATCAAATCCTAATTCGTGACCGGTTCCGATAATATTTTTCTCAAAGACCGAGAGGGAGCCTTTTTTAAGGCCTCCATAAGAATAAGAAGCACCAAGCGAATAAACATCTTTGGTAATTACCAGTATATCGGACTCATCATCAGAAACAGGAATAACAATTATCCTTGCATCGTCAATATATGACAGTTGTCTGAGTATCCTTTCGTTATCGCTGAGCTTCAATGGGGAAATAGTATCCCCAACAGAAAAAAGAAGGTTTTTTCTAATTATATTCTCGGCGGTGTTTATGTGAGTTTTGTTCAGGATATTGGCTAACTTAGCGGGATCAGATAAATCGGGATTATTGATATCAGCTCCAAATACATTTAGCCTTTGTACAATGATTTTCCTTATTCTTTTCCCTGAAAAAGGAATATAATTGGCATCACTTGAACCTTTTATCCGTTTATTTTCAATTTTTACCTGAGGCACAATTACAACATTATAAAGGGTTTTGGTGAAATGATTCTTTGCCGCCCGGATTTTCAATGAATCAAAGAAGTGCTGACTTTTGTCTTTTGATTCAAAAGTTTCGGGCAGGAGGGAGGAAGGTAAATTTAACACTGTAACATCAGAGGATAAAGAAAAGCTATTCCAGATGTTGGAAAATACAGAATTAGGTATCTGTACTATTCCATCAGGATCTGATCCGGTCTGATTATATGCAGTATTACAAATGAAAATCAGCGCTGCAGAAATCAGTGGCATTAACAGAACTCCGAATCTTTTTTGAGTTTTGCACATCAGGTATTATTAGAATTGCCGAACAGAACATCATCAGAATTAAACTGGAATCCCAGACGTTTACCCGTAATAACCCGTGAATGCTGGATTTTCGCCTCAGCCTGACCTACCGTGGCGATTTTTACAGCATCATATGGCGGGACCAGCAGATCAAATTCCAGTGCATACAGAATTGCAGTTGAAATGATAAGTTGAAGGGACTGTCTTGAGATCTCCTCACTTCCAAAATTTGTAAACAACATCCCCATCTGCCGTTTCCCTTCAACAAAATATTGTTTTTCATGGTTGATAAAGATTCTTGCAATCAGATATCCGAGGTCATCCTGCCTTGAATATTTGAATGAATCAGCGAGATAGTTATAAATATTGATTATACCGGAATAGGCATTGAATTTATTTTTCTGTATGTAGGATGTCTTCCAGGCAGGATGCTCCCTGTCGAACTGGAAAATGTTCGAATGCATGCTGAAGAGCAGAATATCTCCTGCCACCTTGATCTGTGCGTCAAAATTACTTCTGTCGGTATATTCCAGCCTGATTCTCGGATCTGCCCCGATTATACTGGCATTTATCTCTTTGGATAAACTTTTTAGAACATCTTTTGCAATATTGAATGACTCAAATGTGTTATCATAAACTTTCTG
>Ga0182021_10002586_pt1 | contig 21157 bp, 18 predicted proteins | sample 612E3MmetaG_FD_120493 | JGI IMG/M metagenome (GOLD analysis project Ga0182021, IMG submission 120493) | Permafrost microbial communities from Stordalen Mire, Sweden - 612E3M metaG (Illumina Assembly) | ecosystem: Environmental > Terrestrial > Soil > Wetlands > Permafrost | place: Sweden... | reverse complement strand
AGAGCCCAATCGCTCGTTCGATAAAAATAATCTTCACGATTAAAATGTTGAAAGAGAATGGTCCAACACATTTGTGCCCGATATACTCTGAAGCGCTACGCTCGAAACCCAGGAAGCAATTTACACTATCAACGTGATGCGGTGGATCGAAATACTTTCACGGATTTGTGTCTTCATAGAGTGCGAAGGACAAAATGTTCACTTCTTCATTTTGTTCAAGGATAGGGTCTTTGTTAGTATCATATACTTGAACGCCGACGCAGTTAGTCAAAAATGTGCGGGCAATGTATTTATCTTCGGGAGTGGTGAGGATATCATGCTTGAGGACAGAACATAATCCGTGTATCAAATTTGAAGGAACTACACCGTAACTGTAATCACGCCCCATAGTGTCGGCCGATGCTTGCATTTTATATGCCCAGAATCTTCCTTCTACATCCAGCCTCGCACCGCCGTTACTGGTCATTCCAGGGATTAAAAAATGGTTTATCGTTTTGTATATTTGGCTTTTTATGGTGGATGAAAGACTACGATCATAGGTTGATGGGATAACGGAATAGAGTTCTGCCAAGCTTCGTAAAATTATTCCTGCATACCAAGGGGCCGCGTCATGGTAATTAGCCGGATTGCCAGGAGAAAACCACGCACCATTATCGTCTTGGAAATTCTGAATTTCATCGATGTATTTTGTTATGGCGCGGGTTAGGTATTTTTTATCACCCGTGATTTCAAATGCGGACGTCAGTCCAAGTAATGCAAATGCTCTATAATTTGTCGGAAAAGATGTATCATCGTGTAACGATAAAAAATCTGCAGTTTTCCGAATTGATGCTACTACTCGTAATAGAAATGTTGGATTATTGAAACCCTGGATATCCTTTAGAAAATTGTACCCTTCAACCATAGCCCTCACTGCTTCCCCGGCATCATAAGCTGTTTCTAGGTTTTTTGTGGTTAGATCGTTGAGATTTGGACTCTCTTGCGTTTCTCTTTGATGCCATTGGTAGTAACCACCGTCACTCAGCTGTTCATCCATTAAGTATCGCAGTCCCGAAACAATTTTATTTTGATAGGAACTTCTTTTCAAGAAATCAGTTTCAAACGTATATCGATGAACGTATGCTTGAATTATACACGCAGTAAAATAAATATATGGGTGCGTGCCCCAGTACGTGTTTGTTCCGCTGGGATGTTCAGACCACAATAAATCATATCTCGCTAAATCCAAACGGTTGGCGATTGCGAATCTATCAACATAATTCGAAAATCTTCCTCGGCCCCACGAACCTTCCCCCCAACGCTCGGTCGTGCTAATGGTCGCGTCCGAAGATGTTAGATGAGTGACTTTATATTCATCGTAAATAAAATCGCAGTATTTATCAATTCTATTGAACGCCGTATGAAGATCACTAGAGTTAAAAGCATCGCCGACCACGTACGAGGGAATAGCGCTAATGCGAGAATCCGATGGACTCTGAGCAAGAACAATGTGAACAAATAATATAACCAAGAATATATTCTTCATTTTATGGATTAGAAAATGTGCCGCTAGTTGGTATTGGTTGTTTGTGGACTCGCATTTCAACGAATCTTTCCATTCGTTTACCCTTATTTGAGCAGCATCATTTTTTTTGTTTGAATAAGGCTCCCTGACCGCAATTGATAAATATAAATTCCACTTGAGAACCTTGATGCATTGAACTCAATTTTGTAGGCACCCGCCTGCCTTTCCCCATTCACCAAAACCGCGACTTCCCGGCCAAGAATATCGAAAAGCTTTATTGTTACAAAACTTTTTAATGGAATACCATATTCAATGGTTGTTGTTGGATTGAATGGATTTGGATAATTCTGTTCAAGCACCAACCGGGAAGGGATAATACTGTTGTCTTTGGTATTGACAGAGGTGACTAAGTCTGATAGTCGGCACATCCACAAACCCTGGTCATGTGTTCCCGCATAAATTGTTGTGCCGTCAGAACTCGAAATAAGATTTGTTATGATATTATCCGGGAGTCCTGGGGTTTCATTAGTCCAATGTATCCCCCTGTCGGTAGAAACATAGACGCTTCTTGTACCAGCAAAAATGTTTTTACTATCGGAACTAAAAGTATAACAATTTGGCGAAATGACCGGATTGCTTGCGACATTATTCCAACTCAACCCATTGTCGGTGGAAAAATAGAAACCGGTTGCTCCATAGACAAACATGTAATCACCATTGGGACTGATCGCAGGTGCGCCAACCGCCATCAAAGGAAGGCCGCCGGTGACGAGGTTCCAACTTGTGCCGGTGTTGGTTGAACGATAGAGCCCGGCGCTCCCATTAGCAGGGGAGGCGAAGACATTTTTCCCGTCATGACTGATGGCAACATCCGAAACACCATTCTTCAACGGCTCGGAGCTTACATCAACCCAATTTGTACCGTCATTCGTTGAGAGAAATATCCCCGCTCGGGTTGCCGCAAAAATATTCTTTCCGTCCGGGCTTATGCCGATTTTCCAGACAACGCTATCCTTCATGCCATTGTTCACTGCAATCCAGCTATCCCCGTTGTTTGTGGAAAGACAAACTCCATTCCAATCTGTACCTGCAAAGAGTTTAGTTCCGTCCGGGCTGATTGCGAGGGTATTAATGTAGGGATACGTCAATCCCGTATTTGCAGAAACCCAGCTTGTTCCTCCATCCGTCGAACGACTAACGCCTCCGAAGAGTTCGCTCCCTGCAAAGATACTTGTCCCGTTGACCGCCATTGTTGAAACAGCACTTCCTGGATAATTTGTTTTTGTCCATTTGGCCGTTGACGATATTTCGGACAGAGGCCTGCGCCAAGCGCCATTGTTCTGTGTAACTGCATACAAAAATTGCCCCTGCACTGCCAATGAATTGACGGAGGTATCAGATAATCCTTCATTGATGGTAACCCAGGTTACACCATCATCGTTAGAATGATAGATACCGGCATTTGAAGATCCGGCAAAGACCGTCGACCCGCTGTTGCTTAAGCTGATGATATTGGCAAAATCAGTCTTAGAATTCCGATAAATATCTATTGGATCCCATCGAATTCCACCGTCTGTGGAACGATTAACTCCTACATAGGTACCTCCAATGAAGACTGAGGGGGTTTTTAATAAACAATTGCTTCCCGAATATCCATCTACATTGATCTGCAGCCAGCTCGCGCCGTAGTCTGTAGATTTGTAAACTGCGTACTCCGAGGTAGCATAATACGAGCCTTCCGAGTATATCAAGGGAAATGTGGGAAATGCGCCCCAATCGTTGATTTTCTCCCAGCTCATTCCATAACTATTCGATGAGCGATAAAATCCTTCCCCATTAAGAGCAGCAATAACATCAGCCCCTGCGGCGACGATCGCGGACACATATGAGGCACCGTCTGGATTGAAAAGTTGCATCCAATCGTTCCCTTCATCGGTTGAACGATAGATTCCACCCGAGGCCGTGCCGGCATAGAGATGTGTTCCGCTCCTAGCGAGATTAAGAATATTGGGATTTAAGGAATCACCTGTATACTGCATCCAATGATTTCCGTTGTCAGATGTCCGAAAAACACCGTCATAGCTTGTCCCAACGATAATCGAGCTATCGGTTACGTTTATCGAATTTGCTTTGCTGTACATTCCCGTGTTGTTTTGATTCCAAGTATTGCCATCATCAGAAGATACATACACTCCGGAAAGATACGTACCGGCAAACAATGACGATCCGTTATAGTAGAGACTATAGACTCGCTTATTTTCTAATCCTTTATTTGCAGCAGTCCACATTTCGCCTGGAATCGGGGTCGAATAGACTCCGTCATCCGTGCCCGCGAAAAGCGTATTGCCGACGGTGGCTAAGGATCGAATCATCAAACTTTTAAGACCAGCATTCACCTGAATCCATTGCGTTCCCGATTTTTGGCGCTTGAAAAGACCATCCTGAGTTCCAATGTAAATCAATGAATCCTTTATAAGGATATTCCAAACAGAAAGATTCCCCTCGCTGCTCCCGATGCTAGTCCAGTTCGCTCCATTATCGGAGGACACAAAAACGCCGGCATTTGTCCCCGCGTACATCGTTGAACCGTCGGCAGTGAGGCAGCGGACATAAGCATTTGTTAAGCCGTTCACTGATAATGTCCAGTGCGTTCCATTGTCAGTCGAGACATAGATGCCTCCACCTGCGTATCCCGCAAAAAAATCAATTCCGTTAGAAGCGAGAGAGATGGCGTCGGACCCATCTGAAAACCAAGACCATGTCAGTCCGCTATCCGATGAAGTATAAATCCCGGTCGCAGTCACCGCATATAAGTGTGAATCTTTGACCAAGAGATCATAGACATAAGAATATCCAAAACCCGTATTCAACGGAAGTTTTTGCCAATGGCTGCCATTGTCGGACGAGCTAAAGACCCCGGTGTATGTCGCGGCCAAAAGATCTGTTCCGTTCCTGATGATCGATCTAACCGTACCGCCGTACGGTCCGTTCAGTTGTTGCCATTGTGCTTGGGCATTGTTTATTGCGCAGAAAGAGCAAATGATGTAAAGCCAATGGAAGCGAGTATGTTTCTTCATAAGATCTCTTAGAAAGAGGTTCAACAATTTTGTGATGATCCATGTAGTTCCCGGGGCATCAACGGTGTCATGAACATTGCACAACTAGATGCAACGGGAAGAATTTTCCTGCAGCATTTGGCTGAGGGGGTGATTATAGCACACCTTATTTTAAGAGTATCAATTTTCTTGTGTCCGAATACTGTTTCGTCTGCAATTTGTAGAAATAAATTCCGCTCGGAAAAGCAGCCGCATTCCATTGGATCGAATGTTCTCCCGGTGAAAAATAACCGTCTGCCACTACTGCCACTTTTTGTCCCAATACATCGAATATTGTAATCGTGGCATATTCAGCATTCGGAAGAGCAAATTGTATTGTTGTTGTAGGATTAAATGGGTTTGGATAATTTTGTTCAAGAAACGGCGACCGAGGAAGGTTCATTCCGACCGTTTTCTTCGCAGATGCGACCACCTGAGAGAGGGGCATCCGCCACAATGAATTTGGGCTCGTGGAATTAGGAACATATACTCCTGCCAATAAAAACCCTTCTCCAGAGGCTAAACTCCCAATACCGGCGTTGTCTGGAAGGTTTCCCTCAAGCTTATACCAATGGTCGCCAGAATCTGTGCTAATGCCGATTCCCTTGTCGGTAGCGGAAATAAGGGTGTCGCCTTTGGCTATGAAGTGGCCGCTAAATCTCCCCGGAGATCCTGAGCTTGCACCTTCCCATGTTTTTCCCAAGTCCGAAGAACGCCAAACATTATTGTCTGTTCCAGCGAACAAATATTCATTGATGCCGAAAATGTCGCTAATCATTGTCGCGTTAGGGTAACCCTCTTCTTCCCAAGTTAAGCCTTCATCACTTGAACGGAACAATTTTGGTACGGGAAAATAGGATGGAGCAAAGATGACCCCGTACGATTCATAGATGCCATCGATCTGAGCCTGTGCGATTGCACCAATAGCGGACGTCCAATTCTTCCCGCTGTCGGTCGAACGATCGAATCCCCACCCCTCACTTGCGGCCAAAAAGACATTTTTTGGCCATTTAATCTTCGCCCGGGGAGGAATCGTTGATAATTTATTCCAGCTTACTCCATCGTCCGTTGAACGATAAAGCGAATAGACGGGATAATCGTAACCATTTTTTAAGCTATCACTGAAGACAACCGCGACAAGTCCCGAACTGTCGGTCGTAATATCTTGAATTGATACATAACCGTTGGGAGGGTAGTTATACGCTGGAAGCCCCCACATCGCAGGCTCCCAACTTTCCCCTAAGTTTGTACTTCGAAATAATCCCTCGTAATTGTCTCCAGCAAACAAAACTCCGTTTCGATTTATTAGAAAGCGGGGCGAGGGTCCGGTATTGCAGCTTGAAAGCTGCCAATCTTTTCCACTGTTCGTCGAAAAAAATAACGCGTTCGACTGCGTGAGAGCAAAAACGTTTGTGTTACTTGCAGCAATGCCGCCAATATAACCCACCGTCAATCCGCTATTTTTCTGACTCCATGTCTTTCCGAAATCTGTTGTAGAAAGGACTCCGTTATCCTTCGTTCCGACAAAGAACTCATTCGATGGCCCTATTGCAACACAAGTCGAGCGGGCGCCGGGCGGCGTCAGTGGCACCCAGGAAGTTCCTCCATCGGAGGAGATAGAAATATTTCCGGTGAATGTCACGGCGGCAATAGTAACCGGACCCGTTGCAAAGCTCGTAACATTTTCACTTGGTAATCCTGTATTGCACAGCTCCCAATGATTGCCTTGATCAAATGACCGGTAAACATTGACCTCCCAATCATGAGTGTATAGAGAAGCGAAGAGTGTGTCGTTGTGGGCCTCGATCGCAGAGCATTCGTATGCATAAGCAAACCCGCTATCAACATTCACGCCTTTCCAATCAATACGGGAAAACCGTCCCACATAGCCCATATAACCGGTAATGACAAACACATACCCATGTGTTACGGCCAATCCTCGCGGGTATTCTATGGCTTCTGGAATGCAGCGCGTCCAATCGACCCCTTTATCATTGGAGCACCAAACATACCCTGAGTCTTTGGTGCCAACCAGAGCAAATACCGTATCATCTAGGCTAACAATAGAATAGACTAACGAAGGAGCGAGAACATGTTCCAGGGTTGCTCCATGGTTTGTCGATCGATAGATACCGTCCTCCGTGCCAAGAAGAAGTATGCTATCCACTAAGCACCAGGTTGTAATTGTCCCGGTGTACCCCGTTCCACTTATGTTCGTCCATTGTGCATTCGTTGGCCGGGCAATTAATAGTATAAATCCAAATATGAATATCGAAATTACTTTGTTGGTATTCATAAATATGTTGATAATAAATAGGAGTTCTATTTCTCTATAAGGTACTGATGTTACGCAAAAGGACAAAAACCCATATTATATCGCCCCTCTGGGGCTTGAACATTGATACTTTTGCGTTACTCCAAACATATCGCTCCTCTCGGAGCTTTGGAAATTGGCGTTGTTTCCGTCTAAGTCGATTAGTTTATAGTCCCGGAGGGACGACATATTTGTAGAATCAATGATCCACCTGTATTCAAGCTCCGAAGGAGCGACATAGAAACCATTCTAACTACACTGTTGCGTAACTTCAGTAAGGTATCTGAACTACAATGTTTGTTAACGTCATGCGGGTCTTCGGTCCGAAGGGTCGCAGGCTGCGAGTCGCCGACTCGTAGAGCGACAACGTGCAGCCAGTTCCTTGTACACTATGCGCGCGGTCAAATCGCCGCCGACTGGTTAAGTAGCGTTTTTGTGATCCTAAAATTCAACATCAATATCTTGTTTATCACTTTCAGCAGCTTTGAAAAGTTCACTAGGCGTATAATTCAACATCTTTGCGATAAACACGTCGGGAAGCTGTTCGATGCGTGTGTTAAAAGTATAAACAGAATCGTTATAGAATTCTCGCCTGTCCGCAATTTCACTTTCAATTTGAGTAATACGGCTTTGAAATTGCGTAAACATTTCGTCCGCCTTCAGTTGAGGATAGTTTTCAGCCACTGCAAACAAAGACTTTAGAGTCGACGACATCATATTGTCTGCCTTCGCTTTTTCAGGAATAGTCCTCGCGTTAGCATACGCAGATCGGGCTTCCGTGACTTTTGTTAGGACTTCTTTTTCAAAGTTCATATATCCCTTGACAGACTCTAAAAGTTTTGACAATTCGTCATGCCGTTGCTTTAAGAGCACATCTATATTACTCCATGCTTTACTGATACTATTCTTCAGCGAAACAAGGTTATTATAGAGAGAAACAAAATATCCGATGACAATGATGATCAGCAACAAAAAGACTGCGCCGAGTACAATAAACATGATAAATCCTCCTATATTAAATCAGCCAATTGAAGTATTTTAATCAGCCCGACAACGAACAGGGTGCATCCATAGGTAAGACCTGCAAGCATTTGCCATTTCAGAGCATCATTTAATTCTCTTTTACTGCTATCTGAAATTATGAATGTGGAATTATTGCTCCCTTTTTGAATTACCTTGTGGATGGAGGTATCTTTACGAATAGCAATCGTACCTAACACGCACACGTTTTCATTAGGAGATAAAAAATATTCATGATATCGTTTATCCCCAACTTTTGTTGGCAATAATTGATCGTTCGCATCCTCAACTTCTCTTCCTAAAAAACCGGACTTCATTTGAGGAATTTCAAATTCCGCACCGGTCGGATCTATGGGGATCTGTCCGGTTTCGTCCTTTGCCCAAAATGGCAATCTGTGCGTATCAGTTGAAACTGTTTCCCACCGATATTCTGATTCAGAGGTTGAGATGTAATGCATCCGATATTCTTGTAATTCACTACGATAATACACGCATTCCGATTTTGAAAAAGGGGTCGTTAACACATGTTCCGAAAGAACCTTGCCTTGAATTTCAACGAGGCCAATTGCAGCTGAGCGAATTTTGGAACGAGGAACATTTCGAGCCAATAGATATTCTGACATTCTAAGAAAGCCGTATTGAAATAGGATCGAACCTAAGAAAATAAATACATATGAGAAAAATGCGACCTCAATATATTGGTGTTCCCCTAAATTATACGATCTATGACGGCGGCCAAAAAAGGCGCTGATTAAAGTTCCTAGCAAATTGTTATTGTCGGATAATACCATGAAGAGTATGATAAGTAGAACAATAGCGAACAGCACGAAAGTCGAAAGAGATTTGATGAGGTTGGAAAATTGATCTTGCCAAATGCTATCCTTGAAGAAATACCTATAGATAACCCATGAAAGAACCAGGGTCAGTAATAAGCACGTTAAATATCGCAACGAGATATCCATACGAATGCCTGAAGTTATGTTCTTGAATTGTGAAATGCTTGTTCAAAAACTCCGCCTAACGAACCGGAGCTAAGTTGTCTACGACTCTGCGAGTCGTTCTACGAATCAACGATTCGTAGAATCTTTGATAGACTCGTGGAGAGGCGACGTGCAGCAAGTTCCATGTAGACTATACGCTCAGCAGATATCGCCATTTCTCTAAAACTTTTTTCCGTTCGACCAAATCGTCGATGGCTGGTTCCGTCAGTGAGTCCAGAGGCACCATGGCGTAAAGCGCCACTTGTCGAGCGTCTTTTGCGAAACCCGCCTTTTCTTGGCGTGAGCGACTGGCTAGGGTGCAGGCACTTATTGGGTTTCCCCAAGCTTGCAAAGATCAAAAAAATGTTTGGAAGTTCAAGATTTCTGCAAGTCCGGAAGAAAAAAATACTCCGAGTGAATCGCCACTCTGATTCAATGACGGCTCACCTCTCCAGTGACATCCTCTCCAGCATCCAGTACGGATAGACTCTCGGCGGTTTGCTCAACTCATCAAGTCGAGCAACCTCTTCGGCGCTCATTTCCCAATCCACAGTCTTAAGATTGTCGGTGAGTTGTTCTTGATTTTTCGCGCCAATTATCACTGAAGCAATACCTGGTTTTCTCAGCAGATAATTCAGCGCTGTCTGCGTAATTGTTGCGCCATGATTGTGCGCTGTCTTTTCCAGCTCATCCACGATGTCAAATCCCTTCTCTTCGTCATATTGGAGAAACTGATTGGTTGGGTCGGTCCTTCTTGCCCCTTCCGGTCTAGGCTTGCCGCGCCTGTACTTTCCTGTGAGAAAACCGCCGCCTAACGGACTCCAAGGCAGAATCCCCAATTTCTGATCGAGTGATAGGGGCACCAACTCGTTCTCCAAATCACGCGCGATGAGCGAGTATAAAGCCTGAAGCGTAACAAATCTCTCGAGGTTCTGTTTTTCGGAAACGGCGAGCGCCTTCATCAGCTGCCACCCTGTGAAATTTGATGCACCTATGTATCTTACTTTCCCTTCTCTTACCAAATCATCAAGGGCGCGAAGCGTCTCTTCGATCGGAGTCTTCGGATCGAAACTGTGAACCTGATACAAATCTATGTAGTCGGTGTTGAGCCTCTTGAGGCTCGCGTTGCACGAATCAATAATGTGTTTTCGTGACAGGCCGATATCATTAGGGCCGGCCCCAGTTCTCCCTCTGACTTTCGTTGCAAGGACAATGTCTTTCCGCTTGTTGCCGAGCGCTTTGCCGAGGATTTTTTCCGACCATCCTTCAGAATACACGTCCGCGGTGTCAAAGAAGTTTATTCCACCGTCGATCGCCGTTTTGACCAATTCATTGGCTCCTTTTTGTTCTACCTGTCCGACATTCTTCCAGAACCCTTTGCCTCCGAAAGTCATGGCGCCGAAACAAAGTTCGGAAATTCTGACTCCGGTATTTCCAAGAAATCGTGTTTTCATTTATTGCATCTCCTTTCACAAATTAAAATATTAATCACAAAGCTGATTATGCTGCAGAAGAGCCACATCGTCGACGGCCGGTTCCGTTTGTCAGTGAGCGCCAAAGGCGCCATCACGCCGAAGGCGTGACTTGTCGGGCGCTTTTTTTGCAGATCCACCGTTTCTTGGTGGGAGCGACTGATTAGGCGCGCGCAGTTTTTTCTCCATTAATGTAACTAACCCAGATATTAATGCGTAATACATAAGAACAAAAAAAGGAGTGTAAAATGAATAAAACAATAGAATTTGGAGAAGATGTTGAAGGATACAACATCCCTGTTTTAAATGAACGTGAAATAAGGGCATCAGCAGGAATACTGTTTTTATTTGTTTTTATGTCTTTAATGCTAGTCATATTTAAACAGAATTTTATACTCATAAAGTATGTTATAACTGCATTCCTTACAGATTTTATGATACGCGTCTTTATTAATCCTAAATTTTCTCCTTCATTAATAATTGGGCGGTTGATTGTTAGGAATCAAGTCCCCGAATATGTTGGGGCTCGACAAAAAAAGTTTGCATGGATAATTGGTTTAGTTTTGGCAACTACAATGTTCATTTTTCTCGTGCTAGTAAATGCATTCAGCCCAATAACGGGTATTATCTGTCTGATTTGCCTTATATTTTTATTCTTTGAATCGGCGTTTGGTATTTGTTTAGGATGTAAATTTTATTCGATGTTTTACAAAGAAAAAGCTCAATACTGCCCTGGTGAAGTTTGTGATGTAAAATCAAGACAAGATATTCAAAAAACATCCAAAATTCAGATGCTTATTGTTTTGGGATTTATTGTCTACATTCTTCTTGCAGTATTCTTATTTAATGGTACTTTTAGTAAAAGACCATATGACTTGTTTGGAATTTATAGTTCTACACAATCTAATAATTGAGACCTTTTGTTGCCGCAGCTTAGTGCCAATCCATTATAACATTCGCAATGAAGAAGTTTACTGAAATGACTCCAAGTGCAACACCAAAGACCCGTAGTCATCGGATATTTGTTAGAGAATAGGCTATTTCAGTATGTCCTTTCAATTTGCCCGCCTAACGGACCGCGGCTACGTGCAGCCAGTTCCATGCAGACTGTACGCGCAGCAGGCATCGCTCTTCCTTTAAAAATTTTTTCGCGCGCGTTGAAATCGTCTACAGCTGGTTCCGTTTGTCAGTGAGCGCCAAAGGCGCCATCACGCCGAAGGCGTGACTTGTCGAGCGTTTTTTTCCGAGACCCGCCGTTTCTTAGCGGGAGTGACGGGTTAGGGCGAGCGACCTGTTACTCAATCATTTCAAGACAAATACAAAGATAAATCCCAAGAGTACATCAATTCCTAAGAATATCGATGTTAAATAGATGATCGACTTTCGGCGCGCTTTTACATCAGTTCTTTTTTTCCGATAGTGCTGCAAAAGGATTATAAATGCGATAAGAAGAAGGAAGAACAAGGAGCTTATGATGATGGTATCGAGTTTTCCACTTACTCCCATGGGAATATTCCTTTCACAATGTAATTTTCGGATCACTAACTATTGCTTGTCAAAAACCCACTTTTTCTTATAGTTCAGATCCCTCGAACTAAATTGTTCATCAGCGATAAAAGTTTGGCCGTTATCAGCAAGTTGATAGCTAACGAGATTTGTACCTCGCTGACCTTCTCGATACACTTCAGAATCGAAAACCAATATTTCAGCTTCCCAAAACAAATGAGCACGTATTTCAATACCACCATGATTTTTAATGACAGTTTTGCCATCTGTAGTTAAATCGATCGCAAAGGTGTTGCTACTTTTTCCACGAACATGAGTCCTTTCAAGATGAAAATACGGTTCGCGATGTTCGATAATGAAAGTTGTAGAATCAGGTGCTGGAATTTCTAGTACACTTTTGTTCTGACTGAATTTCCATACCCCTGTGGGTTTATTCATAATTATCATCTTCATCACCAAGACAGATCTCCTGCGTCCTAACGGACTGAGCTAACCTGTTGACGACTCCCTATGGGTCTTCGGCCTCGACGACTACGATCTTCAAGATACCACTCTCAGCAAGATCGGGGACAGAACTGCAGGCAGATTCTAAAAAACCGAGTTTCTGCTATTGCTTTTTCCCCGGAACATTCAAAAGTGGTATCAATTTTTGGTCGAACGGCAAAATGATTGTCGAGTTATTGGGACTATTCACTACATCTTTGAGCTGAGAGATGTAGTACCACTGCAGATAATTCTGCGTCAATCCATTGCCAATTATTTTTTGAGCATTCGAAATGCCCTGAGCCTCAATTGCCTTTCGTTGCGCCTCCTTCTGAGCATACTGTATGGTATACTCCATTTGTTGCGCTTCCTGAGAAGCTTTCAGTTTTGCCGCGATGGCATCGCTGACAATTATCGGCGGTTCTACATTTCTAATAAGGACATTATCCAAAATTACACCTTTACCATTCAGTTCCTGCAGCAGTATTTCGGTAACCGTCTTAGTATAGGCATCTCTTTGGAGAGACATAACATCGCTGGCGTCAAACTTCGTGGCAGCATTTACCAGAGCGGTTCTAATGGCTGGCCTCACAATCACTTCTTCATAGTTAAGTCCAATACTACTGTAAACATTAATTGCCTGCGATGGATCTAAATGATACCAAACGCTGACATCAAACTTAAGAATAAGTTGATCGCGGGATAGTGTGGCAACCGCATCATCACCGATTTTATTGCCTTCGTTATGGACTGAAGACATCGTGTAGTCTTTCGTCTGAATAGACATTTTATAGACATCAGTTAAAAAAAAGATTGGATGAATTCCAGCTTGGAGAGACTGTGAACCAACATTGCCAAACGTAACAGGAACTCCTACATATCCTGGCTCAATGATCGTAAACGATTCGGAAATCAGGGCTAATATTGCCAATCCAAGACTTGCATATCCGAGTTTCTTGAATTTAATGGGATAAGAGACATCCCTTGGTTTAAAAGTCAGCAGGGCAATTCCTAAAGCAATAAACAATAAAATAAAGAACGAGGTAGTCATGATGTTCTCCTTTGTTTTTTGTTCTTATTATTAATTCTTGAGATAACAATTTACGAATTTATAGAACATTCCGCATGAGATAATTTCTTCCGTGCTACCTTGTTTCACGCTGGCTAACGGACTGGAGCTACGCTGTCTCTGACGAGTAGAGCCGTCGACCGGAGGGTTGTGGACTGCGAGTCGTTCTACAAATACTGGAAATCCTGGTTTTCGTTTTCAAAAAATGGAAATTCAGTGACTCAGTCGACTGCGGCTCCCAACAAGGGTTTGATAAGGTTTTCGAGTTGGGTTGAAGACATGCCTCCGACGTGCTTGTGCACAATGTCTCCATCCTTGTTGACAATGAATGTTGTTGGAATATAGTCGAATGGGCCATAATCTGAAATCAGAGCAGAGTCTGCGAAACTAACCGGATAAGAAATCTTATTGGAGCCTATGAATGAAATGACTTCGCTCTGTTTGCCTTCCTCAATGGACAATCCGACGGTTTCCAACCCCTGGTTCCTATACTTTTCGTAAACTTCAAAAAAACCAGGGATTTCTTGACGGCAGGGAGGACACCATGAAGCCCAGAAGTTCAGAACAACAACCTTACCTTTGAGGGCTGAAAGCAATATACCTCGATCGTCGGTTGACTTAACATAAAAGTTGTACGCGGGGCGAGGGATTCTATTTGAGCAGGAATTAATCGAACAAAGTAAAGCAAAGGAAAAGACGTACAAATATTGAACGTGCTTCACTGAGTTTCTCCTTGCGACAAGATAGGTCAATACTAGAATCGAATTAACGGGAAATGCTGTTTAATCGTTTTCTCCATGGGAAACGCAGACCTAGCCGCCTAAGGGACTGCGGGTAAACTGTCTACGACTCTGCGATTCGTAGAGCGGCGGCGTGCCGCGTTGAGTCGGTAGCCAATCCGCGCGTGGTAAGGTACGTTCAATAATAAACTTTACCTTCGCGCGAGCAAAAGCGTTGATGGCTGGTTCCGTTTGTCAGTGAGCGCCAAAGGCGCCACCACGCCGAAAGCGTGACTTGTCGATCGTTTTTTGCGAGAACCGCTGGTTAGACGGCGGGTGCATCCCTTCGGCTTGAATGAGACGGGAAAGTCTCTTTGAAACTGATTTTCACATTTTAAAAAATTCGAGCAATTTGTACATCAATATTGCTGGCCAAACAAGGGCTTTTAAAAAACCAAGAACACCTTCCCAGAAAGTCGCTGAGTGCTGGATAAAATAAACTGCGGCGCCAACGAACGCCAAACCATAGATACCTCCAAAAGCGCTGTTGTGTTTCATCCCGTCGTTCCTTTGATTTTCGTTCATTGAAGAGTCTCTGTCGTCTGTTATTGTTTTTTTGATCTTATAGGTGTTGCAGTTGCACAGCGCCTGCCGCCTTACGGACCGGAGCTAAGCTGTCTACGACTCTGCGATTCATAGAGCGGGGACGTGCAACCAGTTCCCTGTAGAATATAAGCGCGGCAGATGTTTCCATTTCCTTTAATGTTTTTTAGCGTCGTGAATCACCAATGGCTGGTTCCGTTTGTCAGCGATCGCCAAAGGCGCCATCACGCCGAAGGCGTGACTTGTTGAGCGGTTTTTGCGAGACCCGCCGTTTCTTGGCGGGAGCGACTGGTGAGGAGGCGCCTGGTTAATCAAAAAACGTGAACGCAAAGGAAGGAGATATTTTTGCAAAAAGCCTTCTCGATTGGTTGTCGACTATTTGAGTTTCTGGCGAATATCCATTGAACTTATTGTGGACGAGAATCTCTGTCAGTAAGCAATGCTTAAAAAACCGCGACCTCTGTTTCCATAGTTTTCCGTTTACAAAAAGGGTAGTTCTAAATTGAGTTAGTTCATATTTTTTAACGAATCCATATTGGATTAAGCGTGGCAATGTATCTTCAACAAAAAGATTTGAGATTCTCATTTCATCATTAACAAACGGTTTCCCTCGAGGCAGAAAAGAATTGCTGAGAATTTGAAACGATTGCCTTTTTGCGAGAATGGCATTATCCGTGTAGTTAATAAGATCGATTATCCCAATCATTATGAGCGTACATAAGATAAGCTCGATTAGATTTATTGTTTGATATTTTCTTATGTTCATAGGACTCCTTTTCAAACTGCTTAACGAACTGAGCTAACCTGTCTACGGCTCTTTGATTCGTAGAGCGCTGGCGTGCCGCGTTGAGTCGGGAGCCAATCCGTGCGTGGTAAAGTACGTTCAATAATGAACTTTACCTTCGAGCGAGTAAAAGCGTTGATGGCTGGTTCCCGTTTGTCAGCGAGCGCCAAAGGCGCCATCACGCCGAAGGCGTTACTTGTCGAGCGTTTTTTGCGAGATCCGCCGTTTCTTGGCGGGAGCGATTGGCCGGGCGGCGATAAGTATATTTTGATAAGAATACCCTTTCGTACTGACCAACTGCGTTATGTTAGAGACTATTTCTTAGAATCACAAGACCTAGATTTTGGTATTCGATAGATTGGCGAAATTGGTGAATGCGTTGCCTGAATGGGGGTAGTTAGTAGACGAAATGACTGTTTGTAGACCCATTCTTTTAAGCTCTCTTGTTTTTTTTCAACTGGTTTTCGCCGCCTAACGGACTGCGACTCGTAAAACGGCGACGTGCAGCCGGTTCCATCTAGAGTATACACGCGGTTAAATCGTCACACCTGGTTCCGTTTGTCAGTGAGCGCCAAAGGCGCCATCTCGCCGCAGGGGTGATTTGTCGACCTTTTTTTTGCGAGATCCGTCGTCTCTTGGTGGGAACGACTGGTTAGGGCGCGATGCGGCTGCATTGTATTGAGCCTCACAACAAAAAAGGACCAATTCATTATTTCCTTTTGGAAGTAAAAGGAAGCGGATCATACAGGCCCCTGCAAAGTCCCTCGGTGTAGTTACCTTGTGATGCTAGAAAAGCGGAAACATTTGTCAATACGACCACTCCGACATGTTCGTTTCTTTCAAAGATAACTCCAGAAGTGTACCCACCCGTTGCACCAAATGCGCCGACATGGTGTTTTCCCAGATCACTATAGGTTGCCCAGCCAAGACCTCCCGTAAAATGCTCGTCAAATATCTTCGTTGTCTTCTGCGAGAGATAGAAATATGTGGTATCGCTGATGTTCGCTTTGAGATACTTTACTAGGTCTTTGACTGAAGATTTTATCCCTCCCGCGCCCGTTAGCGCACCACAATCACCGTCGTCGTAAGGAATTACTTGACCTTTGGGATTTCTTCCTCGGACCATAGATTGTTTGCGCTCGGCATTAAGTATTACAAATGTATTTTTCATCCCTAGGGGAGCACAGACGGTTTCGAAGAGTAGCTCCTCATACGACTTACGCGAAATAAGTGTCAGGATATGTCCCAACAAGCCTCCACCGAGGTTGGAGTATGTACGTTTCTCACCCGGCGTTGATTGCAGGGCCATTTGATGGGATAAATAATCGTAAAGCCTGGTTGTGTCATAATATCGATAAGGGCTGTAAGGATCAAATGGATGCTCTTTATTATCTCTGACATTGGTTGGCTCAAATGGAAGTCCGGAGGTATGATTCGCAAGGTGAATGAGGGTAATTTCTTCTCCGTTGAGAGAGCTTTGATTTAAGTGTACAGGTAGGAGATTTTTGATCGGCTCATTAGGATCGACCTTCCCGCTATATACCAGCTTGGCAAGCATAGTGCCGGTAAATGTTTTTGTGATGGAACCTATCTCAAAGACGCTATCGCTGTTGTTGATGTAGACTAAGGAATCATTGCGTCGGAGGATTCCGACATATTTTTCCGAGTCGCCAGTGATAATGCAGATGGAAAGTTGTGTTTCATTCGGAAAATGTTGTGCATAGTTGAAAACGATTTCCGCCTGTGAAGAATCGAGCAAGCCGGGGAATTCTGACACTGGCAGTCTGGCCGGTTCTGTCGGACTAAACAGAGAACAGGAGACAGCGCATACCGACAATATAAGAGCAAAGAATACTTCTTTTCGTGATATCATTCTTAGATGCTCACACTGTGAAAGCACGGTGCATCGCGTTCTAACGAACCGGAGCTAAGCTGTCTAGGCCTCTGCGATTCGTAGAATCATTGATAGACTTGTAGATCGGCGACGTGCAACGTCGCCACGATAGTCGTTCAGCGCGTGGTAAGCTGTGTCCGATTGTAAATCCTATTCTCACGCGTGTAAAATCGTCGACGGCTGGTTCCGTCAGTGAGCGCTTATCGCCATCGCGCTCCGCGTGTCTTGTCGAGCGTTTTTTGCGAGACCCGCCGTTTCTTGGCGGGAGCGACTGGTTAGCCAACGCTTCGACTATTGGTTCGTTGATCATTATTTTACCAGCAACATTTTCCTCGTAAATGTGTATCCATCAGAGATAAGCCTGCAGAAATAGACACCGCTAGCCAGATTCGTTCCGTTAAAATTCACGATGTGATGACCAGAGGCTTCGCGTTGACTCAAGAGAGTTGATATTTCCCTTCCGAGATAATCAAAAACAGATATGTGGACGTCGGCAGCTTGAGGCAAGTCGAATGCTATGGTTGTCGAAGGATTAAAGGGGTTTGGGTAGTTAGGTTCCAATTGAATTTGATTAGGTTTGTTTAATTGTAAATTGTTTATTCGCATTGGGACACCAACGCTTTGAAAGAGCCGGTTGCCCGAAGCGAGAATCCAGTTGTAGTTGTCGGAGACGGACTCGAATGCAAGAATCGTAGCACCGATAGTATCTGAAGAGATGGTATATCTTGTGCTGTCCTGTAAATAAGTCGTGATTCTGTTTTGATCAGTCAAAAGAAATTGATTACCATTTGGGTAGATAAGGCATCCGAGAACATTTGACCACCAATTGGGAAGGTCAATATTATAGGATGTTTTCCAGCCGTCGAAAGTCGCATATAAGTAGGAATAGGTGGGGTATCCGTCCATGCCCGTCCTTACCGAGTGGCAAAAGCCGTTCGATGGATTGTAAAACTTGAAATTGTAATTTGTCAGAGATTCATAAGATAGAGTGTCCCAACTTATTCCTCCGTTTGTTGTTCTAAACGTACTGCCATATGTCTCACCGCCAGCTCCTGAGGTTGCAAACTCCAAATAGCCGGTGAGTGAATCAGCGAACTCGATATTGCAGATAATTCCCGATGGTCTTTGGTTAAGAGCCCATGAACTACCCATGTCACTTGAGGTAAATATTCCCTTTAAGGAAGGAAGCCAGATTCGTGTTGGTGTTGAGAAGCCAACGCTCCCCAGCATCCGTTGGGGTATTGAATCTGGAAGAGTTAATTGTACCCAGTCCTTCCCGTTCGTGGTATAAAACACTGCATATATGTTGTAGTATATCCCTGAAACTAGCCAGCACATGTTATTTGAAAAACATTTAATCTGCGAGACAGTGGAAGGGATGATAACGGAACCCCCTTCCCAAGTCTTTCCGCCATCTGTTGTATTTGCGTACGCACCGCTATCAGAGAAAATCCAGCCATTCAGCGAATCAGCAAAATCGATGAACTTATATTCTTGGCTTGACTGAAGCAATGGGACTTCCTTCCATAATGTTTGAGAAAGAGAATTCCCGCAGACAAGCGAACAAAACAGGATTAATATTTTGTTTTTTGTTTTCATGTTGGTTTTAGGCCCCGATGACGGATTGCCCCGTTCTCGGACTAAGCTGCGCTGGCTAACGGTACGCGGCTAAGCTGCGGTGGACAGCCAGTTCCACGTAGTTCGTTGCACGGACGTTTCAGTTAGATGCTCCTAAGTCCGTCCAACAACGCGCGGTGAAATCGTAGACGGCTGGTTCCGTCAGTGAGCGCTTATCGCCATCACGCTCCGCGTGACTTGAGCGACCGGTCGACTGGCAAGCACTAAAGCATATGAATAAATATCGCTGTTGCAATAATTAGTTCGAAATAAATTGGTGTTATGTTGTCTTCGATAGAAAGTCGACTTATACCAGATATTGGAATATTCACATTAACTATTTTGGTAGAATCATTCTTCATATACATACCGCGGCCACGGATAGAGTAGTTTGAATCTATTTTCCAATTGCGTGCAAGGGTGTATTTGCTGCCATCAACCATAGTAAGTGCAGCTTGCTCTTCATAGTGCTTGCTGTATTCATTTGGACTTACTGTTCTCACGCACCCGGTAAATACAAGCGCTAAAATGAGGATTAGTAGAATAGTTATTAATGCCCGACTTGCGTTCATAGTAATTGCTTTTTATTGCCAGCTAACGGACCGGAGCTAAGTGGCGGCGACCTGCAGCCAGTTCCATGTAGAATATCCGCGCGGCAGATATCGCCCTTCCTTTAAAAATTTTCTGGTGCGGGGCGAAATTGCGGATGACCGGTTCCGTCAGTGAGCGCTTAGCGTCATCACGCTCCGCGTGGCTTGAGCGACTGGGTTAGGGTGCAGGCAGGAGGGCTAAAAGGATTTGAGAATTCGGCTGATTTGTTTCTTCAGGACAGGAATATCGTTCTGAACAGTAAGCCAAACCTTTTCGATATCGACACCGAAATATTCATGAATCAACTTCTCGCGCATCCCGGCGATATCATCCCAAGGGACTTCTTTACGGTCCTTACGAATTTCATCCGAAAGCCGCTTTGTTGCCTCCCCGATAATCTCAATCTGACGAATTACTCCATCTTGAATTAAGGTGTCTTTTTTGAATGAAGCTACAGACTCCCGTTTTGTATAACCTTCAATCTTCAGAGTCGCATCGCGAATATGTTTAAGGTAAACAGATTCGTCACGCTGCACAGATTGGACGAGACTCCTTTAAGATGCGATTCCTCAAGTACGGGCTGACTGATTTAGCAGTCAGAAGATCAACTTTACGTCCAATAGTGACGGACAATTCTCTTTCAAGTCCTACCATCTTTAGAAGCGATGTAGGCTTAGAGAAGGTGACAAGAAGGTCAACGTCACTTTCGGCCCTTATTTCACCGCGTGCAACTGAGCCAAAAATACGGAGTGTTTTGACGTGATATTTGTTGCAGATGGATAAGACGGCTTCGGTATTGAAATTGATCTGTTTCATAGTTTGTCTATTTTAAGATACAATATTTCCGGGAAAAAAGCCTGCAGCCTAACGGACCGTAGCTAAGCTGCGGCGACGTGCAGCTAAATCAATGGTAGACTTTACGCGCGGCAGACATCGCCATTTCCTTAAAAAATTTTTTTAGCGCGCTGCGAAATCGTCAACGGCTGGTTCCGTCAGTGAGCGCTTATCGCCATCACGCTCCGCGTGACTTGTCGAGGGTTTTTTTTCGAGACCCGCCGTTTTTTGGCGGGAGCGACTGGTTAGGGCGCAAGCTATTTTACCAGCAACAATTTTTTTGTCTGGACAAAACTTCCAGCACTAAGCCTGTAGAAATACACCCCGCTTGCCAAGTTCGCCGCATTCCATTGCCTGGTGTACCTTCCCGCCTGCATTTCTCCATAGACAAGCGTTGAAACTTCTCTTCCCAACATATCAAAAATTTTGAGAGAGACTATTGACCGAGTTGGAATATCGAATGAAATTGTTGTCGTCGGATTGACGGGATTTGGAAAGTTCTGCCTAAGTTCATATTTGGCAGGAATCTGCGCACTTCCACTCTCGGCGCTAGTCACAACGATTGATACCTCATTACTGAAACTGCTCAAGTTGCCATGGATGTCCTCCGCTCGTATCATGTAATTGGCAGCCTTACCAGCAAGCGGATGAGTATCGGTATACACTATGTCT
>Ga0182021_10002584_pt1 | contig 21158 bp, 14 predicted proteins | sample 612E3MmetaG_FD_120493 | JGI IMG/M metagenome (GOLD analysis project Ga0182021, IMG submission 120493) | Permafrost microbial communities from Stordalen Mire, Sweden - 612E3M metaG (Illumina Assembly) | ecosystem: Environmental > Terrestrial > Soil > Wetlands > Permafrost | place: Sweden... | reverse complement strand
GAACCGTTTAGAGTAAGCCATTCACCTTCACGCACTGTATATTTTCCAACTGTAAAATATTTTTCATGATAATTTATTTTAACGGAACCTGCGCCAACTATACAGCATTTACCCCAGCCTCTTGCAACAAGCGCAGCGTGCGATGTCATTCCACCCCGGCCTGTAAGTATAGCTTGTGCGGCCCGCATTCCTTCAATGTCTTCCGGATTTGTTTCTTCACGTACAAGAATCACTCTCTTACCTTCTTTAGCCCAAGCTACTGCATCATTCGCTGAGAAAACAACTTGTCCTGATGCACCGCCCGGTCCTGCAGGTAATCCTTTCACAATTACATTAGATGTAAGTTCGGCTTTAGGATCTATGATTGGGTGAAGAAGTTCATCCAACTGTGAAGGCTGAACACGCATAACAGCTTCTTCTTTTGTAATTAATTTTTCTTTGAACATATCAACAGCCATTCTTACTGCGGCTGGTCCGTTTCTTTTCCCAACACGGCACTGAAGCATATAAAGTTTTGTCTCTTGAATTGTAAATTCAATATCAAGCATATCATGATAATGTTTTTCAAGTGATAGTTCTATTGCATGAAGTTGTTTGTAAGCCGGAACCATTGCTGTTTCTAGTGATGGAAGGTGTGCTGTGTGCTCGCTCTTGCCAATTTCATTAATAGGATTTGGCGTTCTGATACCCGCAACTACATCTTCACCTTGTGCATTCGGCAACCATTCACCATAAAAATAATTTTCTCCAGTTGCAGGATTACGTGTGAATGCAACGCCTGTTGCGGAGGTATCGCCCATATTCCCAAAAACCATTGATTGAACATTTACCGCAGTTCCCCATTCGTCGGGAATATTTTCTATTCTTCTGTAAGAGCATGCACGTTTGCCCATCCAGCTTTGGAATACGGCAGAGACAGCTCCCCATAATTGATCCATCGGATTTTCAGGAAATGGTTTACCGAGAACTTCAAAAACTCTTGCTTTGTAGATTTCAATAAGTTCTTTTAGATCGTCCGAACTAAGATCAGTATCACTTTTTGCACCGCGGGCTTCTTTCATATTGTGAAGTTCTTTTTCTAATTGCTGGCGAACTCCTTTACCTTCTGCTGGCTCGATGCCTGCAGCTTTTTCCATAACAACATCGGAATACATCTGGATCAAGCGACGGTGTGAATCGTAAACGAAACGCGGATTGTTTGTCTTTGCGATTAAAGCTTCGCGTGTTTCGTTGTTCAATCCAACATTTAAAATTGTTTCCATCATACCGGGCATGGATGCACGCGCACCGGAGCGAACCGAAACAAGCAGCGGATTTACTTTGTCGCCAAACTTTGCGCCCATTTCTTTTTCAACTTTTGCAAGAGCAGTTTTAACTTGCTTATCAAGTTCTTTAGGATATTTTTTATTATTCTTATAATATTCCGTACAGACTTCAGTTGTAATTGTGAAGCCGGCCGGAACCGGTAAACCGATGTTAACCATTTCAGCCAAGTTTGCACCTTTACCGCCTAGAAGTTCTTTCATGTCCGCTTTACCTTCAGCACGTTTGCCGCCGAAATAATAAACATATTTTTGTGTTGCATGAGCCATTGATAATTCCTCCAATAGTAGTTTTACTTTGTGTTGTTTATTGTTTTTAAGATTAGTTCATTAAATAAATCTTGTTGATCGAGTTTTAGTTCAATCTTCAAATAAAAAATATCTATATCATCTAAATTTTTAGAGAATTTATTCAGTTTAACCGCATCCTTCTGAGTTGTTAAAACGGAATAGGAATTTGTTTCGTAAAATTTCTTTCTGATCTCCTGAACTTCTTTAAGAGTATAATTTTTATGATCCGGGAAAATCATTTTATTTGTGATATCAATTTTGTTCTTTTCAAGTGCGTTTAGGAACGAGAAGGGGAGAGCCACACCGCAAACGACCAAGCTTTTCTGTCCTTGAAATTCATTCATATTAAAAAATTTATGTGTCTTAACATCATAAATTCCATCAGCCTGGTAATAACCGGTAAATACATTTTTGTTCTCAAAATATTTTTTCAATTTATCCGGTATCTCAGTCTTATTGGAAAATTTTCTATTGATGATTATAATATCCGCTCTCTTCAAAGAATTAAACGGTTCTCTCATCAAACCAAGAGGAAGCATACGCTGTTCAATCTGTCCGGATTTGTCTAAAAAATTTTGATCAAAGATAACAACATCAACGTCCCTGTAAATCCATCTATGCTGGAATGCATCGTCAAGGATTATCGTATCAACTCCGGCATCATCAATTAATTGACGGGTTCCGTCAACGCGTCTTTCAGAAACAGCAGTGGGAACCTTTAGTTCTTCCGACATGAAATACATTTCATCGCCGCATTCATCAACAGTTGAATTTATATTTTCCCCGTCGCTAACATAAACGTAACCAAGAGAACTTCTGCCGTAACCGCGGCTTAGAACTCCGACCTTTTTATTTATAGATTTCAAATAGGAAGCGATCATCATTACAGTTGGAGTTTTACCGGAACCGCCGACAGTAATATTCCCAACGGAAATTACTTTCGCATTTACTTTTGTTACGCCGAAAATATTTTTATCAAAGAACAAATTTCTTACTTTAACTACAAAAGAATAAATACAAATTAATGGTGATGATATAACTCTAAAAAATTTTAACACAACTGCAACGCATCCTTCTGCAATTTATTTAGGAGTGCTTCGCACTCAATTATTTTTTGATTTGTCTCTTCATAACTAGAACCATCGTCAATTAATACCGGATCGGAATAAAGCACAACAACTTTGGAAAAAGGTTTCGGCACTTCAAAATGATCCCAGCTTTTCAGTACAAATTTTTTCTTAATGCCGATGCCGGCTAAAAATAAAGGCACATTAGTTTTTTTTGCAGAAACTACAGCACCGGCTTTCATTTTGTAGATCGGTCCGCGCGGTCCGTCTGGTGTTATCGCAAGAGAATAGTTATTACGTATCAAATCAACCATGATAGATAACGCCCCATTTCCACCAATTGAACTGGAACCGCGTACAACTTTGTAATTCCATTTCTCAAGTGTTTTTGCAAGAACTTCGCCGTCTTTGCTTTGGCTAACAAGTGCGGCGGCATTTTCGTTCCTATGAATGTACCAGCCGATCATCATGCTTCCGTGCCAGAAAGCTGAAACAAAATTCTTCTTTTCACTTACAAGCTTTGAAATTGTTTCGCCGTTAATAATTTTAATCCGCAGAGTTTTAATCAGTACTCTGATTGCAGCACTTGCAAACTGTATTCCAATATATCGAAGAACATTTCTCTGAAAATCACTAAGCTTCATTTAACAATGCATGTATTATTTGAGCGGTTTTTTTTGAGGCTCCGATACCGCCAAGTTTTTCTTTTATCAAGCTAAGTTTCTGTTTGATTGAATTATATCTTTGTTCGTCTTTTAATATCGCTTCGGATTTAGAATATATGTTTTCCGTGTTAACATCGTATTGGATCAACTCGTCAATTACATTCTCGCCAAGAATTATGTTAGCCATCGCAATATTTTTTATTTGTACAACAATTCTACCAAGTGCATAAGTCAACCAATTTGTAGAATAAACTACAATAAAAGGAAGTTGGAATAATCCCGCTTCAAGTGTAGATGTCCCGGATTTAATAATTCCGAAATGCGAATGCTTAAACAAATCGTAAGTATATCCTTTTACCAGCTTGTAATTATTTTCAGTTGTTAAGTTTGTGAAGATGCTTTCGTCAATATTTTCAGAGCATGCAACTACAATTTGTAAATTAAAATCTTTAGAAAGTTTTGTGGCAGCTTTTACACACTTTGGAAATATCTTTCTGATCTCATGTTTTCTGCTTCCGGGCAAAATGAGCAATATTTCTTTTCCTTCTTCAAGATTTAATTTTTTGTAAAGCTCTTCTTTGTTCATTAACGGGTAATTCTCAACATATTCCACCAAAGGATGACCAACATACTCAACATCAACATTATACTTACGGTACATCTGTTCTTCAAACGGGAAGACAACAATCATTTTGTCAACAACTTCTCTTATCTTATCAATTCTGCCTTTACCCCAAGCCCATACTTGCGGTGATATATAATAGATTACTTTCTTACCAAGCTCGTGCAGTTTTTTGGCAAGATTTAAATTAAAACCGGGGTAATCTATCAAAACAATTGTTTCAATTTTTTCTTCAGCAATTTTACGAAGCAATTCTTTCCTAACTTTCGATATAAATGGAAGATGTCTTAACACTTCTATGAATCCGAGAAATGCCATTTGTTTAATGTGGAATTGCGCATTCATTCCTGCCGAGATCATCTTGTCTCCGCCGATCCCGAAAATCTGCAGCGATTGATCCAGCTTGAACAATTCTTTAATCAAATTAGAACCGTGTAAATCACCTGATGCCTCACCGGCTATTATCATTAATTTTTTATTCAACTTAATACAAAACGGATTATTACTAAAAAGGAGATTGCTAAAATTGCCTGCATGGTTCTTCTTTCCGAACGCAGACCGGCTTTTAAATTTAACGGCGGTTGTTCGATTCCCGGATTTCGATACTTAATTAAACTGGGAATTAATTTCGGAACAACCATTAAATAGTCTTCGTAATTTTTTCCAAACTTAGTTTTAAGGAATCCTTCTTCTTCTTTTATGATAACAGTGTACTGCCAGAAAAAAAAGAGAAGCGCTGCAATATGAAGATAAGGAAACAGCGCCATAGACATAATCCCAACGCCGAGATACATCAGCATGTTGCCGAGATAAAGCGGGTTGCGGACGTAAGCGAAAGCTCCGGATACAACTAAGTATGTTCCGCCAACCCCATCAGTTGTTCTTGTTTCACTGCCGGCGTAACAAACGCCCCACAACCTGAAAAATTCTCCGAGAATTAGAATTGTAAATCCAATAAGTAAACTTGTTATACATGCGTCTTCGAAGATCAGCATTAACAATACAAATGGAAGCGGTGTGTAGCTTCTATACTTAAAAATTTTTACAGCAAAATTATTCATCAATTTATCCTTGAATAAAAACTTCTCTGCGTTTAAGTTCTGCTTGGTGTCTTTTCTTAAGTCGTTTTTTCCCTTTAAGTTCTTCTAATTTTTCAATCACATCGTTAAAAGTTGAATATGGGAAATATGTAATTCTATTTACTTCGCAATATTTTAGGAGAGAGTTCTTAGCGAAAATAAAATCGCAGAATTGAGCCGGACAGAAATCTGTAAATCCGTCTCCGATATAAACAGTATAGTCATCATCGCCGCTGAAATTTAAAATATGATTGCGTTTACAGTTCGCACATTTGGTGCATTCTTCATCTGTGAACGGGAAAAAAGGTATTAACTGATTTTCATTTCCAAACAACAACTTGTTTGTCCGGACTTCAACGTGACTCAATCCTTCTCTCTTAAGAAATTTATCAATGTAATAATCAAATCCATCGCTTAGAATTTTTAATTCGGATTGACCTTGAATACACCAATCAACAAATTTTACAAAGCCGGGATCAATTTGAATACCAGTAAGAAATTTATCAAACTCATCATGATCTAAACTTTTTATTGTTTTGCATGTGGCTGTCCATGCATCGGTGGCTTTAATATTATAACTCATCCATTCATTTGCAATTTCAAGAGCTTTTTCGGAATCGCCGAAATGAAGGAACATTGCTTCACCAACATCCGTCCTAGAAATTGTGCCATCGAAGTCAACAAATATTTTAAAAGGTTTATCAAACATAATTTTATTTTCCTGAAGGAATTCCTCCGGAATTATTCTTTTACTTCATTCTCAGGTATTTCTTCAAAACTAACGCCTACTAATTTTGAAATTCCTTCTTCCTGCATAGTAATACCATACATTGTTTCCGATGATTCCATAGTGCGTTTGTTATGTGTTACTATAATGAATTGGGTTCTTGTGCTGAACTCTTTAATGAGTTTTGTAAATCTATCTATATTAGCATCATCAAGCGGCGCATCAACTTCATCCATAATACAAAAGGGACTTGGCTTGACTAAATAAATTGCAAATAAAAGCGCAGTTGCTGTTAAAGTTTTTTCTCCTCCGGATAAAAGTTCAATCGAAGTCGGACGCTTGCCCTTCGGTTTAGCCATGATTTCGATCTTTCCTTCCAACGGATCAATTCCTTCTTCGAGATATAAATCTGCTTCATCACCGGGATTAAATAATGTCTGAAAGATTGTAGTGAAGTTCTGCCGGATTTTTTCAAACGTATCCATAAATAACTGCTGCGCTGTTTCGTTAATTTCATTAATTGTTTTAATTAGATCTTTTTCAGAATTGACCAAGTCGTCGCGTTGTTTGTGTAAAAAGTCTAAACGTTTCTTCTCTTCTTCATATTCCGAATAAGCAAGCAGATTGACAGGGCCGATGTTCCTTATTTTTTCTTTTAGAGTTTGAACTTCATTTGTCGTGCTTTCAAAATCGAAAGTATCGAGATCGTCAAATTGTTTTAGAGTTAATTCGATCGAATAGTTCTCTTTAATATGTTCGGTCAAATTTTCGGTACGCAGCCTGAATTCATTTTCTTTTATTTCAAAAGAATGAACTTGATCAGAAACAGTCTGCCGTTCATTTCTTAATGCATTAAGCTGATTCTCAAATTGTGCGGCTTCATCTTTAACAACTTTTAATTTGTCGTTGATCTCTTTTTCTTCTGTAAGTAATATTGTCCGGGATGTATTTATCTGAACCAATGATAAATTCGATTGATCAATGATTTCTTGTAAAGAATTTGTTTCAATTTCATTTGTTTGCAAATCGGCATTTCGTTTTTCAATTCCATTTGTAAATGATAACTGATTTGCTTCGGTTCGTTTAATAGCATTGTGGATATTTTCGATCTGTCCTTTTAATCTTTCAAGTTCAAGTTTTCTTTCATTCTGACGATTCACAAAGTCATTAAAAACATTTTCAAAATCGCTCAATTCATTTTCATGCTTTGAGATATTTTCATCAATCGAATTCTCTGTCTCAAGAAGAATATTGATCTCTTTTTCTAATCCTGATGCTTGGACAAAAAGTGAATTTGATTTATCAGCAAGTTCTTGGATATCTTTTTGGGAAAACACGATCTCTTCGTTAGCTTTATTCTTCTCAAATTCGAATTGCGAGATTTGTTTTTCAATATTTGAAATATCGTTCGAAATAAGTTTCTCACTATCGCTAAGATTCTTTAAATCAATTCGGGATATTCTGCCTTCTGTCTCTGCTATAAGAGCATGCAGTTTGGCAAGATTAGATTCATGCTTAGGATACTCTTTAATCAAATTATCAAGAAGCTGTCTTCTTCCAAAAATTGTTTCGTCTTGTTTTGGAAGAGATCCTGCTTCAACAACTCCGTCATGTTTTACAAAGTCACCGTCTAAAGTTGTGAAATTAAAATCCGGATATTTTGAATTCAGCTCTATTGCAGATTTAAGATCGGAAGTGACAGCAATTTTAGATAAGACCTGTTCAAAGTAAGGAAGCCAATTGATTTCGGTTTCTACAAAATCCTTTGCCCAACCAAGGAATAATTCTTCCTTCACAAGTTTCTTTTCTTTTCTTTTTAGATTGAACGATGTTAAACTATCAAGAAGAGATTTTTTAGAATTGTTGTTCGAGCGAAGGAGATAGAATGAAGCTTTACCAAGATCATTTTTCTTTAAATAGTCGATTGCATGTTGAAGATCATCAAAACTATCAACAAGAAGATTATTCAACACAGATTTTAAAGCGGCTTCGAGAGCGAAACGGTATTTTTCTTGTGTGTTTCCAACATCGGCAAAAATGTTTTTATTCTTTTTTGTCCACTCTTTATTTTCTAAAAGTACTTTAGCGCCTTTCGAAATACCTTCAAGATTTGCGATCAAAGTTTGAAAGAAAGCAATCTTTTCTTTGAGTCCGGCAAGTAGAGTTTTTTCTTCAATCTCTTTTTGTTTAAGTGAATTTAATTCATGTTCGAGTTCTTGTTTCTCTTTTTCCCGAAGTGTAATTAATAAACCTGCTTCTTTAAGTTTATTTTCAGAATTGGATTTTTCAACGTTGAGTTCTTCAATAAATCCGACAGTCTTTGCTATAGTTGTTGTAATGCTTTGAATTTTTTGATTAAGTTTTTCAATATTAGAATTATAATTAGCAAGCTCTTTTTTTACACTAGTTAAGTAATTTTCCTTGTCTGAGATTTCACGAACAAGATCAAATTTTTCTTCGTTAGTCTGTTTTAACTGTGCACGCTTACTCTCTAATGATTCCTTTTTTTCAACTATAGTTTGTTCGTTAGCAATAATTTCATTGTTCTTATCTGATAAACTATCCGAGTGATCTCTAAGCTCGTTGTTACTTCGTAATATGTACTGATTAGCATCTTCAAATTGCTGCTGCAGTTCTACGATTTCTCTTTGTAATCGTTCGTGGTTATTTATCAGAGATTTAAATCGCTCTTCTGAAACGGAAATATTTTTTTGTGTATTATGGAGTTGTTCAGTGTTTAATGAAAGTTCATCCCGCTTATTTTCTAATTCGGAATCAATAGCGTTAATTCTATTCCTATACTCGATCAATTCATTTTCAATTTTCCTAATATTAAGATCAATCTGATCTTTCTTTACAGAGTATTCTGATATATCATTCTTTAAGTTACTTAACCTAGAGTTCAAAGAAGAGAATTCACGCTCGGCTAAATCAATTTCCTTTTCTCTTAGAACAACCTGTATTTGATTATACTGATCGGCACGTTTTGCCTGGCGTTCGAGTGAGCGGACAGTTTTTTCAACTTCTGAAACAATGTCATTAACACGCGTAAGATCGGATTTCACGTCATCAAGTTTTTTTAGGGAAAGTCGGCGGCGTAATTTATATTTATTAACTCCGGCTGCTTCTTCAAACATTCTTCTTCGTTCTTCCGTTTTGCTGCTAAGAATAGTTTCAACCATTTTCAATTCGATAACTGAATAAGCGTTTGTACCCATTCCGGTATCCATGAAAAGGTTAGTAATATCTTTCAGCCGGCAAATATTTTTATTTAACAGGTATTCGCTTTCCCCCGAGCGGAAGATCCTTCTTGTAATTGTCACTTCGGTATATTCTGTAGGAAGAATGCCTTGATCGTTTACAAGTGTAAGAGAAACTTCCGACATACCCATTGGTTTTTTTTCTCTTGTGCCATTAAAGATTACGTTTTCCATCTTGTCGCTTCGGAGAGTCGTTGTTTTTTGTTCGCCAAGAACCCAACGTATTGCATCAACAATATTTGTTTTACCGCAGCCGTTGGGACCCACAATTCCGGTAATGCCACGATTAAAATTTATTAAAGTTTTATTTGCAAAAGATTTAAAACCAAATATTTCTAATTTAGATAGAAACAAAATTCGCCTCTAGAAAATCATTGATTTGTATTGTTTAAATGCATTATTAATGTGGTAGAGAGTAGAACTTGTAAGTTGATATTTCAATAAAACCCCACCTGCCACTATTATAATAACTAGAAAACTATAGATATAAACCTTCATTGGGCGGACATCAAAAATTACATAAATGCCTTTTAGAATTCTTTGAAGTATCCATAGCATGAATAGAATAAAAAAGATAATTACGATAAGGCTAAAATTTCCGTTTACTAGAATCTTAAATAGAATCAGCTCGACAGGAAGCAGAATTGTAAACGGCAAGAACGCCCACACAACAGAATAAAATATGCTGGCGAATTCTACTTTTGTCTTTATAAAAAACGAAGCGAATTTTATTACCGACGAAATCAAAGTAAACTTTATTATGACCAAAACAAAAAGTACGGCAAAACAGACTTGCGGATTCCATGAAAGGTACGAAATAAATTTTAATATGCTGTGATGACCGAATGATAGAAGAAATTTTTCAAGCAAGATATTTGATTTATAAAAGTATAATAGTATTGTCATCAAAAGTGATACTGATCCGGCCTGTATTAACATTAATATAGCTGTATGAATGCCAGAAATTATCCGGTGATCGCGAACATCGGCAAAAAAATTATACGGGCGCAATAATGCACGGGTGCAATCTTCCCGGAATTTCTTTTTAGTGTTGATCAGTACAGCCATAATAATAGAAAGCAAGAGTGCAAGAATTATAAATATTATCGGGTTATCATCTTTACGGGTTCCGATCGGAATTGTAACTTTACTATTGCCGCTTAGTTTTGCTGCTAGAACCTTGTATCCAATACTATTCAAATCGCGCGACCTATCTAGCAAACCAAATTTATAAATGTACTTTTCTGAATAACCACCGTACAGCGATGCATACTCGCCTCTATACTCAAATAGACTGTTAATTATAATCCCTGATAATTTTAATTGGTGCGATATATCTATCATATCACCTAAATATTTTGCTTGAGCATCAGAAGAGTATTTTGTTAAATATCCGCTCATACTCCCCTTATAATTAGGATAAGATACTTCACTAATTAAAATTGAATTATTACCTAGCGCATCAACTGATTTTTGTAATTGATCTTTTGTTTCATTAATTGGCGAGGAGTATAATTCGATTCCATAAAAATCTAAATCTTGAATCCGCGAAGTCTGTGTTCCGACAAAAGAAGCATAAGTCAAAAATCCTTTTCCCTTTATCACACTACATATACTCGAAATAAAATTGCCGCTTATCTCGGAATTTGGAAGAAAAGAACTGCCGACTCCAACTATGATTGTATTAGAATACTCACTGTAACTGGAAAGAAAAATTTTAGTAAGTCGCGCCGCTCTTAGCTGAAAATCATTATGAGATAAAATTTCTTCCGGAACAGAATTTATAGGAAGTTCTATCATAGCAAATAATCCAAGCTCCTGGCAAAGTTTAACAGCGTAAGGATTAGGATATTGTTTTGAAAAACGAACTGCATTAAAACCGGTATTCTTAATCAAGGTAAGGTCATCTTTTATCTTATTGTAAGCGTTCATTTTACGAAGTGAAGTTTCATCAAATAAATACGTAGTACCTTGAAGTGAAAATGGACTGCCGTTAAGTGTTAATGATGTTTCATTTTTTACTAATTGATAAAATGCAATTTGTTTGTTTGATTTATCTATTATTTGACCATTACGAACTAAACTTACATCACATAAATAATTGATTGGTGTTTGAGGCGACCATAATTGCAGATTACTAATTTCAAATCTGCATGCAGCTTCGTTATCTTCTTGGGAAATTTTTTGAACAAAATCTCCTTTGGCTTGAGCGGAAATAGAACCTGGAAGAAATAAATTTATTCTGACAGTAACATCACCGGGAAGAGAATTTGTTTTGAAGTCGGAGTTTCCTATTCCTATCTTAAAATTTAAAACTGCTTTTGAAAGATTCTGATCAAACGAATATGAAAAAGAATTATAAGTAATGTGAACTGTTGATAAGGTTTTTAGATAAATATCCCTAATAATTCCGCCGCTTAAACTTGAGAACAAAAATCTTTGTGTTGATGGAATTGAATATTCCGAATCAAGTTTGTTGCTTACTTTTATGGTTATAACCGAGTTTTCTTTTAAGATATCTTTCGGAATTGGAAGTTCAAAAGGATATGAGCCGCCGGAATGTTTATAAATATTGTAACCGTTGATCGAAATTTCTGCTGAATAATTTATTCCAAGAAACCCCAAAACAAGTTGTGAACTTTGAATTTGAGTCTCAGTAAAGGAAATTTGTCTTTCGAATATTAGAGATTCTTCACCCTCAAAAATTGCAGGTATTGAAACCGAGATTCTTTTCTCCGGATCGCTTTCGTGATAAACTTTCCAATCAGAATTTATCAATTCCACATTACGGTAATCATTCCTGTCAAAGAAAATAGGATCAAAAATATCTCTTTGATTTTGAGGAAGCGATATTACTTTAATTTGTGCTAAAAGTAAGTTTTGAAGCAAAAATACAAGAATGAAGAGACGATTAAGAATTTTAGTCATATTCCCAATAATTTTTCAAAAAAATCATACAAATATACAAAATCGAGGGGGGGGGTATCAATAAAATTTCAAAAAATATGGGCTCTAATTGAGCCCATTTTGAAATAAAATCAAAGCATTCAAAATTACTTAAGCAGCATAAATAATTTTGGCAAATGAATCTGCTTTTAAGCAGGCGCCTCCGACCAATGCGCCATCAATATCAGGCTGAGAAAGCAGTTCTTTGGCATTATCTGCTTTCACACTTCCGCCGTATTGAATAACTAATTGCCGGGCAAAATTCGAAGAGTATAATTTTGAAATTAATCCGCGGCTAAACTGATGAACTTCCTGGGCTTGTTCCGGGGTCGCATTTCTTCCCGTGCCGATCGCCCATACGGGTTCATAAGCAATAATCAGATTTGATAAATCACTTTCGCTAAAATCTTTTAATCCGTTTTGAACCTGAGTCTCAACTACTTTAAATGTAATTCCTTTTTCTCTTTCTTCTAAAGTTTCACCGATACAAAAAATCGGTTTTAGTCCAAACTTAATTGCTGTTTTGATTTTCTTGTTAATGACCTGATCACTTTCATTAAAGATAGTTCGCCTTTCCGAATGACCAAGAATTACATATTCACAGCCGACACTTTTGAGCATAGAAACAGATACTTCGCCGGTGAAAGCACCGCTTTCTTCAAAATGCATATTCTGTGCACCTAGTTTGATTGTAGAATCTTTTAATACAGTAAATGCAGTTTCCAAACTAGTGAATGGCGGGCATATAATTACTTCTGTTTCAAGATTCTTTCCATTCAATTCTTTTTTTAGATCTGAGATTAGACTTACAGTTCCATTAAGATCATTATTCATTTTCCAATTTCCAGCTATGACTTTTTTACGCATTTTTGATCCTTGATTTATTACAAAAAAACTGTCAGTTAACAGCTTCAACTCTTCTTATTCCAGGCACTTCTCTGATAAGCGCGCGTTCAACACCGGCTCGTAATGTCATCTGAGACATCGGGCAATCACTGCAAGCTCCGGTAAGTTTAACTTCAACAATACCTTCGTCGGTAACTTGTACAAGTTCAACATCGCCGCCATCAGCTTTAAGATACGGTCTAATTGTTTGTAAAGCTTTTTCAACTTTCTCGTGAATAACTTTGTTCATCGTAAACTCCTTTTAATTTTCATCATTCAAAGATATTTCAATTTTTGGTGAGGTGGATGAGTAATTATTTTTACTTATTTCAGCTGCCATGTTTCTACTGATTTCTAAAAACTTTTTAGATTGTTCAGAGTTTGGTTTATCAAAAACAATCGGTTTACCTTTATCGCTGCCCTCACGGGTTTCTTGACTGATCGGGATTGAACCAAGCAACGGAACAAATAATTCTTCAGACAGTTTTTTCCCTCCGCCGGTTCCAAAAATATCATATCGTTTGCCTGTATCGGGTGCAATAAAAAAACTCATATTTTCTACGATGCCAAGTATGGGAACGTTGACTCGTTGAAACATTTTTAAAGCTTTCTTAACATCAATAATTGAAATATCCTGCGGAGTAGTAACAACAACAGCGCCGGAAAGAGGAATAGTTTGCACAAGCGTCAGTTGAATATCGCCTGTTCCCGGCGGCAGATCAAAAATTAAATAGTCGAGTTCATCCCAAAGTACATCACTCATAAATTGTTTTATAGCTCCGCTCGCCATTGGTCCACGCCAAATAACCGGGGTATCATCATCAATTAAGAATCCAATCGACATTACTTTTATTCCATAATTTTCAAGTGGGACCATTTTTTTAGTAGCTGTATCTTGGAAAATCTTTGGTTTATCATTTATTCCCAACATCATTGGAATACTGGGCCCGTAAATATCGGCATCAATCAAACCAACCTTAGCGCCGTCCATTGCGAGAGCTACAGCAAGGTTTACAGATACGGTGCTTTTTCCAACACCGCCTTTTCCACTTGCAACGGCTATTGTATTTTTTACTCCCGGTAAAATCTCGCTCATCCTTTGATTCTTGCTATGTTGAACGGTTGCACTCATTGTGATTGATATTTTTCCCACCGAAGGATTTTCTTTTTTGATTGCATCAACGCAATCTTGTTCTATTTTTTCTTTTAGCGGGCAAGCCGGTGTTGTTAACTCAATAGTAACAAAAACATCTTTGCCGTTTATATTAATTTCTTTCACCATTCCTAGTGTAACAAGATCTTTATTCAAATCCGGATCTTTTACTTTACCTAGCGCATTTAAGACCGATTCTTTTGTTAGCATTACTTCTCCAAAATTTGGTTTCAAAAATAGCAATTTTTTATGTTACTCATCATTTAAACAAGATTTATTTTTGAGGGGTTCATAATCAAAAGTTATAATAACGAGCACGAACTGATAAAATTAAAATTCAAACATAAAATATTCCCCTCTTGATATAGAAATATTGTTCAAGTAAATTGTTATCAAATTGTTTTTCTAAAGTTATTTAAATTGATAAATAAATCGAATGGCAAGCACTTCTAAAGAAAATGATTTAAGTCAACTGGAAAATTCCGTGTCAGTAAAGAAACGCGGATGGTTCCGGCGGCTTTTTGCTTTTGCCGGTCCTGCATATCTTGTAAGTGTTGGATATATGGATCCCGGCAACTGGGCAACCGATATTGAAGGAGGTGCACGGTTTGGATATACGCTTATCTGGGTTTTGTTAATGTCTAACTTGATGGCGATCCTACTTCAAACTTTATCTGCACGTTTAGGAATTGTTACCGGCTATGATCTTGCTCAGGGATGTAGGAAAGAATATTCAAAAAGATTGAGCTTCTTTCTTTGGATACTTGCAGAGATAGCAATTGCCGCATGCGATCTTGCCGAAGTGCTTGGAACAATAATCGGGTTGAACCTACTTTTTGGATTACCACTTATGTGGGGATGCCTGGTAACTTTATTCGATACGTTTTTACTTTTAGCAATTCAACGGCTTGGCGTTCGGAAGATGGAAGCGTTTATTGTAATGTTGATTTCTACAATCGGAATCAGCTTCATTATTGAAATATTTTTTGCTCAGCCAAATTGGGGAAGTATAGCTTCGGGATTTATTCCTCATCTTGATGCCGGTGCATTATTTATTGCAATTGGAATTATTGGCGCTACCGTAATGCCTCACAATTTGTATTTACATTCATCTTTAGTCCAAACCCGTGCGATTTCCAACACTCACACGGGAAAGGCGGAAGCCTGTAAATTTAATTTGATTGATTCTGCAATTGCATTAAACGGAGCTTTTTTTGTAAATGCTGCAATTTTAATAATGGCTGCTGCAGTTTTTTATAGCCGGGGCATTGTTGTTACTGAAATTCAGCAAGCACATCATTTACTTCAACCAATTCTCGGAACTCACATCGCACCAATTGTTTTTGGAGTAGCACTTATTGCTGCGGGACAAAGTTCAACCCTTACGGGAACAATTTCTGGACAGATCGTAATGGAAGGTTTTTTGAATCTTAAAATCAGTCCATGGTTAAGACGAATAATGACCCGCGGTTTAGCGCTTACACCAGCTGTAATTGTAATTGCACTATCAGGTAATCAAGGCACTTTTAAATTACTAATTTTTTCTCAAGTCATTCTTAGTTTGCAATTGCCGTTTGCTATTGTCCCGCTTGTTCATTTTACCTCCGATAGAAATAAAATGGGAAATTTTTCAAATCCATTGTGGGTAAAACTTCTTGCCTGGTTGGTTGCTGTTACCATTATAGTGTTGAATTTCAAATTGGTCTTTGATGCTTTTGCTGAATGGATTACTGGTGGTATGTGGTTATTGATTATTCTTGTACCTGTGCTGTTAATTGTTTTAGGAGTGTTGGCATATATAATTTTCATTCCATTTTTCAAAACCAGCGCGCCGTGGAAAATGGGAATCATAACAAGCGGTAAAGAAGTAGCTTCACGTCTCCAAACCAAAAAATATAAAAACATCGGTGTAGCAATCGAACATGGTGATGGTGATGCTGTTGTAATTTCCGAAGCGTTAACGCTGGCTAAACTTCACAATGCAAAATTAAGTTTGATTCATATTGTAGATACACCCGGAACAATGGTTTATGGTTCGGAAGAAGCAAGTCTTCATAGTAGGGAAGATCACGCTTACATCGAAGAATTAGCAAGAGAAATCGAAGGGCATGATTTACGGGTCGAAACAACAATCCGTTATGGTAATCCATCCGAAGAGATCATTAAAGCCGTAGAGGAAGAAGGTTTCGATTTTCTTGTGTTAGGTTCTCATGGACACCAAACCTTTGGAGATCTATTTTTTGGACAAACAGTTGAAAGTGTACGGCACTCAATCAAAATTCCGATTATGGTTGTGAGAACGAGTCGTGATAACAGAGAAAAACCTCAACGCGTAAAATAAATTATAGCATTAACTTTTTAATAATGTATTAGTAAAAGAAATGTTTAAAAAGAAAAAATGTTATTTGATAACTTTAGTCACTATTGTTTTAATCCTCAATACAAAAAATTTTGCTCAGGAAATCCCCGAGTTAATAACAGATCGGCCGGGTCAGGCGAATACAGCAAGTATAGTTCCAATTGATTTCTTACAAATTGAAATGGGATTTTTATATCAGCGACAAAAATTTTCAGATGGTAATATAAATGTCGAAAACGATAATCTTATTCTTGGCAGTACACTTTTAAGATTAGGCATTAGTCCCAAAATAGAATTCCGTTTTGGTGGAGAATATTTTTCCGGTCAGAATTTTTCGAATGATATAAAATCAACTACGCAGGGAATGCAAAATATTCTAGTTGGTACAAAGATTCTATTTAGATCCGACGAGAAAATTTTAACAAAAGCCGCAATATTGGTACAAACTATTATTCCATTTGGTAACGAGAAGTTAAGACCGAATAAATTTGAACCGGAATTTAGAATTTGTCTCGAGCAAGTAATAAACGACAGAATTTCCCTAGGTGTTAATTTGGGAACTGAAGAAGTTAGTGATCTTGGGAAATATTTTTATAGGTATACTGCTTCTTTAGGAGTTGCAATAAATGAAAGGTTAAATTCCTTTTTTGAAATATACGGAACAATGAAAGATGGTTTTATCCCATCAAATAATTTTGATTGCGGAGTTACCTACCTTTACATAAAAAATATCCAAATTGATTTTTCTGCCGGAACAACGTTGAATAGTGATATCTCTGATTGGTTTGGTGGATTTGGTATATCTGTAAGACTGCCTAGATAATTTAGTCAGCATTCTCCACAGATAATATTTTCTTACTTGCAGGATGTTGGCGGGACATTAAATATTCTTGATGGTTAACTTTTTCTTCAGTATAAACCTTCTTATTAAAAATAAATTTTCCGGTTGGTAATAATATTCTTGCTTTTATATTATCAGAAAGAGAGTTATCCAAGATCTTTTCTTTAATATATTTTTTTATATCAGGGTCAAGAATCGGGAAAGTTGTTTCCACTCTTCTGTCTAGATTTCTCTGCATCAAGTCCGCACTGCTGCAATAAATTTCTTCTGAACCGTTATTATAGAAATAATAAGCACGCGCATGTTCTAAAAATCTTCCAACGATACTAATAACACGAATATTTTCGCTTAGACCGGGTACCTGCGGGATCAAACAACAAATACCACGAACTATCAGATCAATTTTTACTCCTTTACATGAAGCTTCGTATAATGCAGCAATCAATATCGGATCCACCAAAGAATTTAGTTTGAAAATCAAATGTCCTTTACCGTTAGTTTTTGCATTTTTAATTTCTCTCTCGATCAGTTCAAGAAATTTTTGTCGTTTATTCACCGGAGCGACCCATAATTTTCTAAATGTTTTTTGTTCAGAGTAACCGGTTAGGTAATTAAATATTTCCGAGACATCAGAGCAGATATCCTGGTCGGCAGTGAACAAACCGATATCAGTATAAATTTTTGTAGTATCAATATTATAATTACCCGAACTCAAATGAACATAACGTTTGACACCGTCAATTTCTTTTCTCACAACGAGGGTCATTTTAGCATGGGTTTTCAATCCTAATAAACCATAAACAACATGCACTCCGGCTTTTTCAAGTTCACGTGCCCAAAAAATATTATTCTCTTCATCAAAACGAGCTTTGAGTTCCACTAAAACTGCAACTTGTTTATTTAGTTCTGCAGCTTCTATCAAGTATTTAATAATAGGGGAGTTAGGTCCAACTCTGTAAAGAGTTTGTTTTATTGCTAATACTTCAGGGTCTCTAGAAGCATACTTAATAAATTCGATTACAGGATTAAAAGAATCATACGGATGATGCAGCATAATATCTTTTCTTCGAATTAGAGAAAAGAAATTTTCTTCTTCTTCAAAGATATTCGGAGTAACCGGATGAAAAGGTTTCTCTTTCAAGTGCGGTAGTTGTAGATCATAAAGCAAAATGACATCGCTTAAACCAAGATTACCATCAATTACATGAAGATCATTACGGGAGATTTCAAGATTCTCGATCAATGTATCGATCATATATTCCGGCATTTGTTTTTCCACTTCAAGCCGAACTACCGAACCGAATTTTCGTTGCTTAATATTTTCTTCTATCATTTGGAGAAGATCGTCTGCTTCATCTTCTTGAATTTCAAGATCCGTATCACGTGTAATTCTAAACATGTAAGCTTCAACAACTTCAAGTCCGGGGAAAAGTAAACTCAAATTTGATTTGATGAGATCGTCAATCCAAACATACTTGTATGTACCGTTAGACCCATTTTTGGATTTAGATTTTAGTATGTTGTCAATGCGAAGTAACCTTGGGATAATACCCGGAACTTTAACGCGCGCAAAATTCTTTTCGCCGGAAGGTTTTTTAATTAAGATGGCAAAACTTAAACTTAAATTTGAGATATATGGAAATGGTCTGCCGGGATCGAACGCTAAAGGCGTTAGAACAGGATAAATTTCTTTTAGAAAATATTGATTGAGAGCGTCACGTTCTTCCTTGGTAATTTCATCTAAGTTATGATGAATATAAATTTTGTTTTCTTTCAGACGCGGAATGATTTCTTCCCGCAAATAGTTTGACAGTTGTTTCAACATTGGCTGAATTGTGCTTTCTATTTTTCGTAACTGTTCTATGGGAGTCAATCCGTCAATGGAGGTATCAATCACTTTGGCGCGCAATTGTTCTTTAATTCCGGCTACACGAATCATATAAAATTCATCAAGATTGGAAAAAAAGATAGAAATAAATTTTATTTTGTCTAATAATGGTAATTCTGGATTGAGAGCTTCTTCCAGAACTCTACGATTAAATTCAAGCCAGCTTAGATCTCTGTTAAAGAAATTTTCCGGGTTTAAATATTTTTGAAGATATTCTTTATTTAACTTCATTTCTTATTTCTACAATTAGTATCGATTATTATTAGAATTTTTTTGCAGAGCTAAAACATTCAAGATCATATTCAATATTTTTATTGGGGATTGATAATCTTTTAATGTTAACATTTGCTTTCTTAAAGAATTCTTCAGCCAATGTATCATGGTAATCAGAAAATATTACTATCTCTTTTATACCAGCTGTAATCAGGGCTTTTGCACAATTTGTACATGGCATATTTGTTATATATGCTGTCGATCCCTGTGTACTTATACCGTGAGACGAACATTGAAGTATCGCATTCATTTCCGCATGAATAGTTCGAATACAATGATTATCAACAATTATACATCCGTCTTCTTCGCAGTGCCCATCGCCGGGAATTGAACCATTATATCCGGTTGAAAGAATTTGTTTATCTCTAACAAGGACGCATCCACAATGCATTCTGGGGCATGTAGCTCTCTCAGAAACAAGCATAGCAACTTTTAAGAAGTATTCATCCCAAGAAGGACGCTTTGTATTAGAATTATTCATTAAACCGTTAAGATTATTTGAGGGGCAAATTTACGAAATATTATGGTCTGATATAAACCAATTGTTTTTGGATTATCTTGGAAAATAAACTGCTATGGTAGAGGGTGAACCATAGCAGTTTAATCTGTTATTAGGAAGGTTTTACACAGCCAATAATAACTACTCAAAGAACATACCAATTAGATATTTTAAAATTTAATCTGAATTTGAGAAATAAATAAAGGCATCTTTAATACCTGGGTACAATCAATAGAAATAATTTCAGGTAATTTCTTCTGATGTATTTAAAATAATTTTAAAAGTAGTACCGACATTAATAACTGATTGTTTTACAAAAATCTTCCCATTGTGATAATCTTCAATGATTCTTTTTGATAAGCTTAATCCCAATCCCCAACCCCTTCTTTTTGTACTATAACCAGGCCGGAAAATATCTTTTTTTCTTTTGTATTCTATCCCTTTGCCGTTATCAGTAACTTCAATTTCAATTTTATTGTGGTTATGATCCACCTTAAAAGTAATTTTTCCAACTTTGTTGTCTATTGCATCTAGTGCATTTTTAATTAAGTTTTCAATAACCCATTCAAATAATTCAATATTTAGTTTTGCTTTTTGTTCTTTATTGCCCTCAATAGAAATCAAAACGTTTTTGCCGAGCTGAGGTAAACGTCGCTGAAAGTAATTGATAACATTTTCTATAATTTCATAAGGATTTTCATCAATTAATTCCGGTTTAGAACCAATTTTCGAAAATCGTTTTGTGATTTTACTTAATCGCATTAGATCGCTGCTTATCTCATCTGAAATATCAAGTACTTTATCATGATTAGAATAATTCATCTTCAACATTTCATTCCAACCCATTAGACTAGAAATAGGTGTACCAAGTTGATGGGCTGTTTCTTTCGACATTCCTACCCAAATATTTCTTTGTTCACTTTTTTTTACGTAGCTGAAACTTGTATAAGCAATGATTAGAAAAACTAGGGCAAATAATATTTGTAGATAGGGGTAAAAACGAAGACGTTGAATTATATCAGAATCACCATAGAAAATCTTTGAAATTATTTGACCGGAAGGTGTTTTAACTAGAATGGGAAAGTGTTGTTTAGAGAGTTCAATTACTTTTTCTTGAAGAAATATCTTTAATTTTTGATCAGATAGTTTTGGATCGTACTCGATATTTTTGTAACCGCTTCCAATTCCAGTGGAATTTACCTGGTCATTTTGATCAGTTAGCATAAGAGGAAAATCAATTCTTTTTATAATATTTTGAAAAACAAATGTAAAATCTGCATT